>Ga0334892_1000070_pt1 | contig 161343 bp, 126 predicted proteins | sample GraSluR3_MG_4_FD_207213 | JGI IMG/M metagenome (GOLD analysis project Ga0334892, IMG submission 207213) | Sludge microbial communities from methane-producing bioreactor in Wageningen University, Netherlands - Granular Sludge_15_04-R3 | ecosystem: Engineered > Bioreactor > Anaerobic >... | reverse complement strand
CAATCATTACGATCTTCCTCTTTACGGTATGAATATAGCACATACCGGAGGTAATTATATGTCTAACGGATACGGGGGAGCATCCTCTACTCAGATAGTCTACAGTGAAAACACACCTCTGACACCTCAACAGGTTGATGATTATATGGAGGATTTTCTTGGTATAACTGACTACATAGTAGTTCAGGATCCGACAGGAACTTACATTCACCATATAGATACCTGGGCAAAATTTCTTGCTCCTGACAAGATCCTGATCAGATCGGTCCATACGGGACACCCCCAGTATCAGCAGATAGAGAATACAGTTGACTACTATGCCAGCTTGACTTCACCCTACGGCACCCCTTACAGGATTTATCGTGTATATACTCCGAATAACCAGCCCTATACCAATTCTCTCATCCTCAACGATCGGGTCTATGTTCCACAGGTAAACAGCAGCTGGGATGTTGACGCTATAGCCTCCTACGAAGAGGCTATGCCAGGATATGAGATCATAGGCATATATTCCAGCGGCTGGCAATCCACTGATGCTCTGCATTGCAGAACAAAGGAGATTGCCGACAGGGGTATGCTCTATATCAGGCATTACCCGATTCTTAACGAGCAACCTTACGAACCGGCTTATGAGATAGATGCCTATATCTACCCTTACAGTGGCGAGAACCTTTATCCGGATTCTCTTATGGTCTATTACCGGATCAATTCTGAAGAGTTCCAGACTGTTCCGTTGAGCGGAATTGGTGATAATTTCTATACGACAAGCCTGACAGAGTTTGCAGCAGGAGATACCATATCCTATTATATCTATGCAGCCGACATGTCGGGCAGAAACGCCAGTCACCCCTTCATCGGTGCTCCTGATCCGCATGTATTCATCGTAACCGGAGAGGGTATTCCACCAGAGATAGAGCATGACCCACCAGTAGAGGTTTATCTCAATGATCTTCCACTATTGTTAGAAGCAGTTGTAACTGATTCCGAAGGGGTCGGTGTAGTTGAACTGGAATACCGGGTCAATGGAGTAGAATCTCAATACGAACAATTCGAAAATATAGAAGGTGATATTTATCAGTGTGAGTTTGGAACTGGTTTTGAAGTAGAAGATCTCGTAGAATACAGGATTATTGCTACCGATATGGAAGAACCGCCCAATACAGCGATAAGCCCTGCAGAAGGTTGGTATGGTTTCACTATAGATATCCGACAGGTAGCAACTCCCTGCTTCTCACCGGAAGCGGGAACCTATGAGGAAGAGATAGAGGTGGTTATTGAGGTGGATACTCCCGATGCCCTTATATATTATACCCTTGATGATAGTGAACCGGATGAAGAGAGCATCCTCTATACGGAACCTATATATCTCGACGATAGTACAACTGTAAAAGCTATTGCCTACTACGATTCCTTCCTGCCAAGTGAAGTAGCCATTGCTGAGTATGTTATCGAACTGACGTCTGTTGGTGATACTCCTTTACCCGAACCTGCAGGCCTTCATGCTGCCTATCCCAATCCATTTAATCCTACAGTTACGATCGGCTTTAACATTCCTGCAGATTGTCATGTAACTCTCGATATCTTCAATATCAAAGGAAAGAGGGTCAGGACACTTGTCGATACTTATCATCAGAGCGGAACATTCAGATACATCTGGAACGGGGTTGATGATAATAACAGAGAAGTCGCTGGTGGTGTGTATCTCTACAGATTACAAGCAGGAAGTTACAGAGAAACCAGGAAGATGATTCTTCTGAAATAGAGAACCGGTTAAGGTTGGAAGTCCTGGAGATATTTTCAAAAGAGATAACAGTTCGGAAAAATTGAGACAGGAGATTTATGCAGAGCCGTTATTTAGTGATCGATATAGGTAATACTAATATAGAGATCGGGATCTATACCGACAGAGGGTTTATTTGTTCCTGGCGTCTCGGATCCAATACCTCCCTGACAGAAGATGAATACTATGCTATTCTTCGTTCTCTGTCGGGAGAACATCAAATCAAACTGCAAGATATCGAGATTTGCTGTATCGCTTCGGTAGTTCCCGAACTGACCCGGATTTTCGAGCATCTATTCGAAAAGTATCTCTCATCTTCGTTGATCAAAGTTACTCCCTATACCCCTCTCGGTTTGACCTTTCCTGTTGATGATCCCGGTTTTATCGGAGCAGACCTGGTGGTCAATGCTTATGCCGCCTGGCAGAAATACGGGAGCAATTGCCTGGTCTGCGATTTCGGAACCGCTACAACAATTCAGCTCGTCGGGGCAGATGGCCATTTCTATGGAACGGTAATAGCTCCAGGTGTAATAATCAGTTCGACTAATCTCATTCAGAGAGCTTCACTTTTGACGAAGATACAGTTGGAGACCCCTCAACGTACTCTCGGCACTAATACTCGTGATGCTCTACTCTCCGGTATTATCAAAGGACATAGCTATATGGTTGACTCATTTATCAGGCAGTTGAAGAAAGAGTATGCTCACCTGAGAGAATTAAAAGTTATCCTGACTGGTGGCATAGCCCACCTGCTCAAGATGAATCTGGAAGAAGAGACAATTTTGGATAAGACCCTGACTATAGATGGTTTATATCGTATATGTTTACAGCACGTGAAACAAGTTAATGATTGAAAGGTTACTATTTAGAAGAACCCTGAACCGGATTTGTCCCTTGAAATTTTCTGATTGAGGTAATTCCGTTCACAAGCAGATATGCTATGATACATAAATTCTCTCTTGTCTCCATAGTCATTATCAGTCTGACAGTAATGTTAACTGCATCACCGAATCTGAGTAATTTGCCTTATGAAAATCCCGGGCATAGCTTTGATCCGGTTTTTTTTGTTATGACTGAAGGGGATGAAGATAACAATCATTTTCTCGACGAGTCTGTCGAATCTCTGGAAGATCTGGATGAGGGAATTCTTGAGACTTTTCTGGAGGTAGAAGAGACTGACCAGTGGACTTATGGAGAAGGGGAGAGTGCTTATCGGAGCTATATGCGGTTCTACCTGCCCGGACTTCCGGTAATCAGGGATAACTTTATCGATATTTACAGAATACCACCGGGATTATCAATCTATCGTGATTATGCCTATTTTCACGACGGTTTTCAAGTCAATATATCCCGTGAATTTGATGTCGAACAGAGAAGGATAATCCTGAAGCCACAATTTGGAACCGAGGTAGATATTTTCTATCCTGTCGGAATGAGTTTTGACCGCTATATTAACAATATGTTCCGCTCTGAATTCCGCTCTTCGATAGCACAGAAGATGCAGGAATTACTGGAAGATGAGGAGCGGGAAGCCGAAGCAGGACTGATACCCGATATTGTCATCGATCTACCAGCTCTGCCAAGATCTGTTCGCCGCTTTATCGGAGACCGGCCCAGCAGGTTAAGCCTCTCCGGAAGCCAGAAACTCACTATATCGGGTAGTTCGACGAAACGAGATAACGAAATTCAATATGAAACTGGTGGAGAATCTACTTTCAGCCTTGAGATGCGACAGGACCTCAATCTACAGTTGAGGGGAACTATAGGAGAGAAGATATTTGTCAATGTTCGACACACTTCGGCTACCGATACTCCTTTTGGTGATCCGAGCACAATCGAGATTGAATATCGGGGTGATGAAGATGAAATCGTGCAATCCGTCAAGGCAGGTAATATTTCTCTGGCTCTTACCGGTTCGGAATTCATTCGCTATTCTGCTTCTTCTACAGGGCTCTTCGGTGTCAGAGGTGATTTCCAGATCGGTGATCTCTCTATTACTGCGATAGCGAGTACAGAAGAATCAGAACGGCATAGTAGAAGATTCACAGGAACAGATGCAGCTGATTCCCTGCAATATCGGAGTCGTGATTTCGTTAACAGAACTCATTACTACATAGCCGATCCTTATGAGTTATTCGATCTTTATGACGAGAATGAAGGATACAACGGTTACGAGAATAATGCTATCAGAACAACTGCCGAAGGCGACTGGATAATTGCCAACCCGGGCTTGCTTCCTGATAAGACTTATCCCTTTCGGGTCTATCTGGATACCGGACAGGCAAATTATTCCGAAAATACTGTTCCGGGCTGGGAAATCGGCGAGGACCCCAGTATGATAGAGCCCTATGAGTTCGAAATCCTGGAGGAGATAACCGATTTCTATATAGATTACGATACCGGGATACTCAGAATGAACAGAAATATAGACAGACGTAACACGATAGGGATCGTCTACACCCAGATGGATGGGGTTCAGATTGGGAACCCTGATGAGACGCAATTGCAGGTCAAGATTATTCGACGCCAGAATCAGGGTGTCGAAGATACAGATACCTGGCCTCTGCAGGTGAGGAATATATATAATCTCAACAGGACAAATATCGAAAATGAGGGTTTCCGGTTGAATTTCTTTACAATAAATCCGGATGGAACGCTCAATTACTATGTTGATGAATCGATAGTACCTGCCGGTATAGAGATCAACGATTACCTCAGACTGGATACTACCGGCGAGGGAATTATTGATGGTAACGACCGAACTGTCAATCTCGCGACCGGTTTCATTATCATACCCTTTATTGAACCGTTCAGAGAGTTTTCCGATGGTATTATCTATGAACAGGAGACCTTCAGCTCTACTGACTGGGAACAGATTAGGATCTATATGTCTGTTGTCGGTAAAGTGGGTCGAGAAGTAATAGAACTGGGACAGATGAACCTGCTCCCTGGTTCTGTTAGAGTAGTGGTCGACAGGGAAACTCTCCAGGAGAATGTGCATTATCTCGTCGATTACGATTTCGGCACCGTGCGTTTCTTGTCCGGTTACAGCCCCGGACCAGATGCCAATATTGAAATAAACTATGAATACAGGCCTCTCTTTGCCGTGGAGTCAAAATCATTGATGGGCTTACGAGCTGACTGGCAGTTGAGTGACATAACCCAACTGGGTGGAACCTTTATCTATCATTCGGAGAAGACTTCAGATCGCAGACCTCGTATAGGGAGTGAGAATCGTAGCCTTATTATGGCCGATATAGACGGGCGGATAGAATTTGAACCACCCATCCTGACAAAGCTGGTTGATGCCATACCGCTGATCAGAACTGATGCTGATTCCCGGGTCAGGTTGTCAGGTGAGGTGGCAATGACCCTTCCCAACATCTACGGTCATAAGGATCAGCCTGACAGAAAAGAGGCGTATCTCGACGATATGGAGACCATTGTCGATTCCTATCCGCTTGGTTTGAGTAGACTTGGCTGGTCACCGGCCAGCGAACCGGTGAATGTCGGATCAAAAAGGGCTCGTCCTAACTGGTATAATCCTGATAATGTCTATGCCGAGGATGTTTTCAGCCCCGAATTTCTTACTGTCAAAGAGAGAAGGGAGAAGGTTCAGGTTTTGACCTTGAGGGGTGTTCCCCCTGAGATTTCCAATCCGAATATCACCGATCAATACTGGGCAGGGATTATGCGCTATCTCGGTAACGAGCTCGACTTTTCAGAGAGGAAGTATATTGAAGTACTGGCCAAGGTAGACCAGTATCCCTTTCAAAATCATGAACCTTCAGTGACTCTCCATATCGACCTTGGCGATATCAGTGAGGATTTCTATGTCTGGAACGGTGGCGAAGGGGTCCTGAATACGGAAGATGGGGCTGGAGAATTCGGTAAAGTCGATGGAGTACTCAATCCCGGCGAAGATATTGGACTGGATAGAATACCAGAAGGTGAACCCGGAGATGATCCCTGGGACAACTTCAATACAGATCAGAACGAATACGGAGACTATCCATTCATAAACGGTACTTCGGGGAACCAGTTGCTCGATACAGAAGATCTGAATGGCAATACCATGCTCGACACTCTCAACCGTTACTTCCAGTATTCGGTGAATCTGAACAGCTATGACTACGAGAGTGAATATAACGGCTGGCGTCTTTATCGAATACCGATTGATGACTTCATAGTAAAGACGGAGGTCGGAACTCAGCCGAATTTGCGCAGGATCAGTTTTGCTCGTATCTGGCTGGAGGTCGAGGAAGTTACCAGAGTTCAACTAGCCCGGCTGGAGATTATCGGCAACAAGTGGCAGGAAGGGGTTATCAAAGATATTACCAATGACAGAGTCATTACCCCCATCGAGCTGGAGAATAATAACGAATCAATGTCTGTAGGGGTTGTCGATAACCAGAATAACCGTGATCATTACGTTTCACCACCAGGAACGACGATTATCGAAGATGGAGTGCCTCTCCTGGAACAGTCCTTAACAGTTGACTACCGTAACCTGCAGGAGAACCACTATGCTCTCAATATACAGCGGTTCCGTGATGCTCAGAGTCTCCTCTCCTACGGTAAGATTAGATACTGGGTTTATCTGGAAAGAGAGCGTGGCGATGAGTTTACCTATCAGAAGGGTGATCAGGAAGTTATATTCCGTGTCGGGGCCGATTCTTTGAATTATTACGAAATGCGTTATCCTATAGAGGCAGTATCCTATAATGCCGACGGCAATAAGATGCATATAGATAACTGGTATGAGATTGAACTGGATTTCGGTGAACTCACCTCACTCAAGCAGTATCTCGAGTCGGTTAATGATGAATACGAAGCTTCTCTCCCTATAGTAGTGAATAACGAACCCGATTCACTCTATGTCAAAGTGAAAGGAAACCGTGTGACCTTAACTAACGTGCGGGAGATGGCTGTTGGTCTGGTCAATAGAGGGAGCCGAACCTTCAACGGAAGGGTTTATATAAATGAGATCAGGGTTGCTGAACCTTATGAAGATATAGGTTTTGCGGCGAGAACTACCCTGAATACAACTTTTGCTGATTTCTCGACTCTCAATGTCGGGCTCGTATGGCGGTCGGAAAATTTCAATACTAGTACTGCCAGGACGAGAACCCCACGTACTACGAGTGAAGAATCAGTCACTTTCGATATCACGAATCGTTACAATCTCCACAAGTTTTTACCCGCGGAATGGGGATTCAATTTGCCTCTGACCCTGATGAGAAACCAATCTTACGGTATTCCACGCTATAAATCCAATTCCGATATTCTCCGAGAAGATATAGTTGACCCTGTGGAGAAAGAGCGGGAGAAGAGAGAGACACTCACGCAGAGTGCTGAGATTTCGTTCAGCCAGACGACAACACCCCGCAGCAAATGGTTGCAGTATACGCTGCGGAACACTTCGTTGCGGGCTAACATCAGGCAGAATCAGAATTTAACCGCCACAACAGCTGATACGACAATGATCTATACCGGAAATGTAACCTATAATCTCTCGCTCCCGAAAGAGAGCCTTGGTGTCAGGCTCGGTTCTAATTATTCACTATATTTCTTCCCACATCAGTTCAATAATACGATCAATTATCGTTCAGAATCTCCACGAAGATGGCGATGGGATACCAATCTTCCCGATTCGTTAGATGTTAAATGGGCTCGGGACAGATATTCTATAGACAGAGAAGAACTCAATCTCTCAACAACTATAAACTATGACATTACAACCGATATCAAATCAACTCTTGGCTTTTCACAGAAACGTGACCTGACCAGATCGATGAGGCTCTGGGATTTTCTTCCTATTGGTACAGAAACAGAACGAGACCATAATCTGAGCCTGAATTACACACCAAACTACCTGCAGCAGATATTTAATGTCAATGCTACCGGTAGTGTCCGTTACAGCGAGAGACAGAGGCCATTGCAATCGGGTTATTACGGTCAACAGCCCGATGAGGAGAGTACTTACGAGTTCGAGGGTAATGTAAACCGTAATATCAGAGCTAATGTAACTCTGAAAAACAGGGATCTTCTGACCGGATTGATGAACCGTTATGGAATTAGAGTAAAAGAACTGCCCAGGAGTGAAGAATACCGTGAAGATCCTTTCCAGTATCCTGACGGGATAGAAGGATGGGACGACAGAGATGGATACAATCCCGACGGGGACGGCTTCTTTCCTCCCGGAGATAAAGATCCATTTGGCGGCAACCCGGGCCAGACCGAGGATGAAGAGAAGAGACGATTGGAAGAGGAGATAAAAAGGAGAGAAGAAGAGGAGAGAAGGCGAGCAGAGGAGTCAGGCAGATCGGAAGAGGATAAAGAGAGAGAAGAGGAGAAGAAGGAAGGAGCTAAGGATAGTGAGACAGTCGAGGAACAGAGGCTGTGGGCCAGAGTGCTCTCCTATATTGCCAGATTAGAGAATATAACTTTCTCTTACGATAATACTTTCGGGAGCAGATATTCCCGCTGGGATGAACGGCCACCCTTCCCCTACCAGTTAGGATTGCCTGGTTATATCGATAATGAGAGTGAAGAACTGGATATGAAAAATCTTCGTGATGCCTATACTCTATCCACAGGGTATCCATTGCTCTCCAATCTGACGACTACATGGAACTACTCTCTGACTATCGATCGTCGTTACTCAACCGCCAGTCAGAAAGAGGTTACTACTGTATTCCCCAATGTCAGGCTTACACTGACAGGCTTTGAGAGAATCATCAGAGGGGAGAGATTCCTCACAAGCTCCAGATTGAGCAGTAACTATACATTTACGGAAAGGGTGAGAGGTACTATTGACTGGGATCAACCCGATTGGGATAAACCTACTGCCAGGACAGAAACTCATAGCTTTTCCCCCCTTATCTCCTGGCACGCTAACTGGATAAACAATATCACCTCCTCTTTGAGTCTCAACTACTCACAATCAGAGACCACTACCCACAGGGAGACCTTCGATGCTATACAGAAAACTCAGAACAGTGCCCTGAACGCGAATCTTGCCTATTCTTTCCGTTCACCACAGGGAATCAAGCTTCCCTTCTTTTCACAGAGGATGCCGATTACTAACGAATTAACGGCAGAACTGGGTGGCAGCTGGGAAAGGTCGAAGAGCTCCAATAAGGGTATGCAGGATACACTTGTTGACCGCAATACAGAGAGATATACCGTAACACCACAACTAACCTATAATTTCAGTCGCAACATCAAAGGTGGAATGTTGAGCAGTTACGAGATCTCTAACGATAAGAGAAGAGATGATTCCTTGAGAATTTTTACTCTCAGTGTCTGGGTTGAAGTGCTATTCTAAGAGAGTGTTTTGAGATTGTTTGTATGATAGTTGAGGCTGTCAGGATCAAATCCGTATAACCACTGAGAACCGGTTTAGCACAGTTGTGAAGTAAAGAGATATGATATACGAAAACCTGAAACCATACCTGAACCGTTCCGAATTTCTCATGAAATTCGATAATTACATTGCAGCAGCAAAAGAAGGCCTCCTCTGCTATCAGCTAAATTTGAGTACGAAAGCTCTTCTCGCTGCCCGGGTATTCGAATCGATGAGACGGGAACTGTCGGTTCTGCTAGTCACAAGCGACGATAATAGAGCTGAAGAGTATCTTGATGATCTCAGCTTACTTGCCGGGAAAGAGAATGTTGTTTTCATACCCGATTTCGAAACCCTCCCCTATGAGGAGAGATCACCTCATTTCTCAATAAGAGCTCAACGGATCGAAGGGCTGGCCAGAATTCTACAGAGAGATAACAGGCTAATAGATTCCGGACAGAGACAGTTGATCGTAATTATCTCTATCAAGAATCTTTTACGTATTATGGTTGCTCCCGGGATATTCAGGGAGAATATTATCGAGATCAGACAGGGAGAAGATTACGATATAGATCAGCTATGCTCCAGGTTGATCAGTATAGGTTATAATCACGAGTCGGAAGTCTCTCAGGTTGGTGATCTGGCCCGACGAGGCGGGATAGTAGATATATACTCTCCTTCACTGGGAGATACACCGAAACTACCTGTCAGGCTGGAGTTTTTTGGTGACACCGTCGAGTCCTGCCGTTTCTTCGATCCAAGGACTCAACGCTCTACCGGTGATAAGAGAGAGTTCTTCTCTATACTACCTGTCAGAGAGGTGTTCCTCGATCATATCTCCACTCAGGATTCTCATCACTGGGAAAGGATACATAATATCGGGCTCTACGAAGGGATAGAACAGGATGTATCACTGTTGTACCCGGAGACTGCTACTCTCTACGACTATCTCCTGCCAGAACGGACATTTACTATCTATGACGAATATCACTACCTGAAAAGTATAGCCTCTGAGTTTCAGGAAGAGACGAGAGAGTTGTATAATAAGAAGTTACTGGAGAATAAGAGTAAAAAGAGATCAGATAGATCCAGATTACCGGAACCGGATCAGATGTTCTGCTCATTCGAATGGTTAGCTACCAGACAGAAGCAGCAGCGTCATCTCTTCCTCTCTGCCTATCTGCAGGAGGGGGACCTGATTAAAGAGAGCCTGATGACACCTTTTTCCTCTCAGAGCAGTATGAACGGGGAGTTGAACATTCTCCGGCGGATACTCGATACAAAACTTGCAGAAGGGTGGCATGTGATTATTCAGTCGGATAACAGGAGCCAGAGTAACAGAATGAAAGAACTTCTTGTGGAGTACGAGGAGAAACTCGAATTCTCTATTGGTGTACTGCACCGTGGTTTCAATCTGGAAGATGCCAAACTGGCTGTTTTTACTGACCATGAAATCTATAACCGCTATAAGCAGAAGAGATTTCAGGAGTATTTTACCAGTTCCGAGACTCTGATCGACTATGAAACTCTTACTCCGGGGGACTATATCGTCCATATTGATCACGGGATCGGTGTCTATGAAGGTTTGAAACTGATGACGGTCAGTGGGATAAACATCGAATGCCTCTCCATCCGCTATGCCGAGAATGCCAGAGTCTATTTCCCCACTTTCCAGTTGAAACTGGTCAACCGGTTTGTTGCTGATGAGGGTGTCAGGCCGGAGATCAATAAGCTGGGAAGCAAGAGGTGGGAAGCAGTCAAGAACCGGGCAAAAAAGCAAATCGAGATGATTGCAGACGACCTGGTCAAACTCTATGCTGAGAGATCGACCAGGGCAGGTATCGTTTTCGATAATGACTCAGTCTGGCAGCAGGATCTCGAAGAGTCATTCATATATGAAGATACACCTGACCAGAAGCGGGCTATAGAAGAGATAAAACGTGATATGGAACAACCCAGCCCAATGGAACGATTACTCTGTGGAGATGTAGGATTCGGCAAGACCGAGGTAGCGATAAGAGCAGCCTTCAAAGCAGTAACCAGTGGCTGGCAGGTGGCGGTACTTGTTCCTACCACACTTCTGGCCGAGCAGCACTATCTTGTCTTTCGTGAAAGGCTTGCCCAGTATCCGATCAATATAGCCATGTTCAGTAGGTTCAGAACGACGAAACAGCTCAAAGACGATGTCATAAAGATCGGCAAGGGTGAGATCGATATTGCTATCGGAACCCACAGGCTTCTCTCTCGAGATGTAAAGTTCCGAAGACTTGGACTCCTTATAATCGATGAAGAACACCGTTTCGGGGTTAGACACAAGGATAAGTTACGACAGTTGAAATCCAATGTCGATACACTTTATATGTCAGCAACACCCATTCCCCGAACATTGAGTATGGCCCTGGCAAGATTCAAGGAGATGTCTCTGATGCAGACCTCACCGAAGGCAAGATTACCCATCAGGACGATGATAATCCATTATGACCGGGAGATCATCAAGGATGCGATCCTTCGTGAACTGGAAAGGGGAGGGCAAATCCTCTTTCTACACAACCGGGTAGAGACGATCGAGACGGTAGCCGACGAACTGCGGGAGTTACTACCCAAAGCTAAGATAGCGGTGGGGCACGGCCAGATGCCGGAACGGTTGCTGGAAAAGATCATGCTAGATTTCTACGATAAGTCCTTCGATGTACTCGTCGCTACCACGATTATCGAGTCAGGTATCGATATACCAAATGCTAATACGATAATTATCAACCGGGCTGATATGTTCGGACTTGCCCAGCTCTATCAATTGAGAGGGAGAGTCGGCAGGAGTAACCGACGTGCCTATGCCTACCTTATCATTCCGCGACATCTTCAGGATTATGCCAGGAAGAGGTTGGAAGCGTTGACCGAATACAATGCGCTCGGTTCAGGATATCAGATCGCCATGCGTGATCTCGAGTTACGGGGAGCAGGAACACTGCTCGGCACGAAACAGAGTGGTGTCATACAGGCTATAGGTTTTAATTATTACAACAAACTACTCGCAGAGGCGATTGATAGCCTGACAACGGAGGATGGAGCAGCCTCTCCCTCAGAGCGGGGAGAAGTTGCTGTTCGCTGGGAGGATGAGAAAGAGAAATACAGGGAGAGGTTGCAGATCGATGCCGATTTCTTCTTTCCCCAGAGCTATATCAATGATGAGAAGACAAGGCTCGATTTCTATCAGAGAATGCTCGACTGCACCGAAGTAGAAGATTTTGATGACCTGGAAATGGAATTACGAGATCGGTTCGGAGAATTACCTGCTCCGGCAAAACGTGGTATTGGATACTATCGTCTGCGGCTACTGGCCAGAAAAGCCAAACTGGAATCTTTCCAGATCAAAAAGAGCAAAATCATCATCGAGTTTCCCCAAAACTATCAACCCTCCCAGAAGAAAATGGAGAATCTCCTGCAGCAGATCGATTATCCGATAGATTTCGACGCATCCGGCAAGAGGCTGAAAATGACGATCTCAGCAGGCAAGGATGAAGAAGAGCGAGAGTTATCGGAAATCTATAAAGAACTCTTTCCCTTCGCCGAAAGATTATTAATGAGGTTGAAGGGGTTGACTGGAAAGTAGACTATCCAGAGTCTATCCATAAGGGAATCCTATAGTCGGAACCCTGCCGACTGTATAATTACTCTTAGAAAAACCTGAGTTCAAATCGAATCCTTTTCATTGACACAAACAGATAAATTTTTTTGATATCATAAAACCTATCCTTACCCTTGTGGTAGGGATATTTCGGGATTGCCGTTTCATGAAGAATCTAATGCGAATTTACGCCATAATGCTGAAACATTACGGTTACTTGATAGCCGGATTGTTCTTTATGATCGGGTACGCTCTATTTAGCGGTGCGAGTATTACCATGGCTGTTCCCTTCTTCGACTATGTCTTTCCTCAGGTCAAAGGTGAGATACTATACGCTACTTTCCCCGAATTTATCTCTGCCGTGCGGGAGATCACGACAACATTCATCCAGAGTGAGTCATTGCTCGGTTTTATTAATATAAACAACCTCCGTCCCCTCTTCGATCAATACGGAACTGTAATGGAGCAGACCGATTCCATGCTCCTGCTGAAGGTTGTGGCCGGGCTCGTATTCCTGATTATCCTCATTAAGAATATATTTTTCTTTTTCAACCGCTTTATGTTTGCCAATCTCAACGGCAAAACGATTTATGATATCCGCAACAGGATCTTCAAAAACTATCTTCGACAATCATTACGATTCTATACTAAACATCGTGTAGGAGATTCCCTGGTCAGGATGGTAAACGATGTTGAGATCGTCAGCAAGTTGTTTATAACTTCGATGTTCAATGCTATTCGGGACGTACTGCTCGTTCTGGTCTTTATGAGGATCGCTATCTATCTCAATTTACAGCTCTTCCTGATCAGTCTGATCATTCTTCCACTGACCACCTTTCTTATGGCTCGACTCGGTAAAAAGATCAAGAAATATGCCCGACGTATCCAGGCACAGTTCTCAGATATCTATTCCCGGGTTGAAGAGGTGTTGAGCAATATGAAGATAGTAAAGGCGTTCGGTAGAGAGGACGATCAGTATACTCTTTTCCAGAAGATAAACAAGCAGTTCTTCCGCTTCTGGCGCAAATCGGAGATCTATACCAGCTTCAATGTCCCCATCTCTGAGGTGAACGGGACGATAACAGGGATCATCATCCTCCTAATTGGTGGTGGCCAGGTTATATCAGGAACTACCGACTTTACATTCGGTGAATTCACCGCCTTTCTCTTTGCTATCTTCTCCATGCTGCACCCAATCAAGACAATTGCCAAAACCTATACCGATCTGAAAAAGGCACTTGTCTCCCTGGACAGGATATCGGAGGTTATGTTCAATGAGCCCGATCTGCTGGAGGCTGAAGATGCGGTGCAGAAAGAGGGTTTTTCGGACAGGATCGAATACGACAGAGTGTCATTTCATTATGACCCGGGAAAGGAGGTTATCAGAGATGTCTCTCTGACTATCAATAAGGGTGAGTCAGTAGCAATCGTAGGGAGCAGCGGATCGGGTAAAACAACCCTCGCCAACCTTCTACTCAGGCTCTACGATGTTACATCCGGTGAGATCAGGATAGATGGTATCCCCATTCACAAGATCAGATTAAAGGATCTCCGCAACCTCTTCGGGATAGTGACTCAGGAATCTCTGATCTTCACCGATACAGTGGCAAATAATATCCGTTTCGGGACTCTCAAACCGGTCTCGATGGAGGAGATAGAAGAGGCAGCCAGAATCGCTTATGCTGATGAGTTCATCGTCAATCTACCCCAGAAGTATGAAGAGATCCTGCATGCCAAAGGTAGCATACTCTCCGGTGGTCAGAAACAGAGGTTATGTGTGGCAAGAGCGATAGTTGGTAATCCACCCATACTGGTATTCGATGAAGCTACGAGCTCTCTCGATACTGAGGCTGAGAAAAAGGTTCAGGCTGCTATAGAACAGGCAACTAGAAGCCGGACAGTTCTGATAATTGCTCACAGGTTATCGACGGTGCTCTCTTCGGACAAGATAATTGTTCTCGATGCTGGCCAGGTAGTTGATATGGGAGCACACAGAGAGTTAATCGAGAGATGTCCACGCTATAAATTACTTTACGATCTGCAGTTTAACGTATAATCCGGTATCGTATGATATGAGATAAGAGAGGCCTCCCGGGCTGTTTAGAAAACGATTTGATAAAAAAGAAAAACTAATAGAGAAGGAAGAGAGAGATGGCAAAACATATTTTTGTTATTGGTGGTGTGGTTTCATCGCTTGGTAAGGGGATAGCAGCCTCTTCCATCGGATTATTGCTCAAGAAAATGAATTACAGGGTCGGTATGTTAAAACTCGACCCCTATCTTAATGTCGATCCGGGAACTATGAGTCCCTTTCAGCATGGAGAGGTTTTCGTTACCGACGATGGTGCTGAGACCGACCTGGATCTCGGTCATTACGAGAGATTCATCGGAGAATCCTTGAGTAAGGATTCCAATGCTACTGCCGGTAAGATCTACGAAACCGTAATCCAGAAAGAGCGAAGAGGCGATTATCTCGGTAAAACCGTTCAGGTTATTCCCCATGTAACAGAAGAGATAAAAAATCTAATCCGGAGATTGAATGACCGGTACGATATTATTATCACAGAGATTGGTGGCACTGTTGGTGATATAGAGAGCCTGCCGTTCCTGGAAGCTATCCGCCAGTATCGTATGGAGATCGGGGTAAGGAATTCCCTCTTCGTATTTCTTACTTATGTTCCCTATATAAGTTCAGCCGGCGAATTGAAAACGAAACCGACTCAGCATAGTGCCTATAAATTACGTGAGATCGGTATACAGCCCGATATTCTTATCTGCCGATCTGATACTCCCTTCGGTGAAGAGATAGCTGCCAAGATCTCGCTCTTTACTAACGTGCCCAAAGACCATGTCTTCAACGCTTTCAATGTAGCTGATGTGCATGAGATACCGCTTAATTTCTATAATGATGGGATGCACAGAGTAATAACACGACACCTGGAACTGGAAGAGAGAGAGGTCGATCTTTCCGACTGGAAATCACTAATAGAAAGTCTCAAGAGTCCGGAACGTGAGGTAAGAATCGCACTTTGCGGTAAGTATGTAGAGCACCAGGACGCTTATAAGAGTGTCTGGCAGGCATTACTGCACGGAGCAGCTCATCAGCGGGCAAGATTACATCTGAAAATGGTAGATTCAGAGAGAACGTTTCGTCCTGAAGATATTGAGAAAGTGCTCGGCGACGTAGATGGAATATTGATACCGGGTGGTTTCGGAATCAGAGGAATCGACGGCAAGATAGAGATTGTTCGTTATGCACGGGAGAAGAAAATACCCTTCTTCGGTATATGCCTCGGTATGCAGGTTGCGGCGATTGAGTTTGCCAAGAATGTCTGCAGTCTCCCGGATGCCTACAGCTCTGAATTCGATGAGGCTTGCAAGGATCCCGTTATAGATCTTATGACCGAGCAGAGATATATCGAAAAGATCGGTGGGACGATGCGGTTGGGTGCCTACCCCTGTAAGATCAAAAAGGGGAGCCTGGCAGCTGATATTTACGGAACTGAAGAGATTTCGGAACGTCATCGCCACCGCTATGAGTTCAATAACAGGTACCGTGATCTTCTTGCATCGAAAGGTATGGTTGTATCCGGGAGTTATCTTGATGACCTGCTTGTCGAAATAATCGAGCTTCCCGATCATCCTTTCTATATAGCTGTCCAATTTCATCCGGAATTCAAATCTCGTCCAGCTACGCCCCATCCTATTTTCCGAGAATTCATCAAAGCTGCAATCAACTACAGGGAAAAAAATCTGTAAAATAAGAATGGTTTTGCATTTTCAAAACAGAATCAGACGATATCATTCCGGAGCTGAAAAGAATTTGCACAGCTGAGGAGTATAAGATGAAGATACTGGTTGTAATTGGAAGTCCTAAAGGTAAGGGAACCGGCTATCGAATAGCTCAAGCTCTTGAAGAGACGATGGCAAGATTGGGAGAAGCAGAATTCGAATATATTATACTGAAGGACGCTAACATCGAGTTATGCAAAGGATGTTTTTTATGTGTTCTGCGGGGAGCAGAATTATGTCCCTTAAAGGATAATCTGCCAGAAATCGTAAAGAAAATTAAACAGGCTGATGGAATTGTCCTGGTATCACCGAGTTATGTCCATAACGTTAGCTGGTTAATGAAAAACTTTATCGACCGGTTCGCATATACTAACCATCGTCCTCAATTCTTTAATCAGAAGTTACTCCTGATAGCTAATGCCGGTTCCGGTATGGAGAAGACCCTGGAAGCAATGAGGAATACTTTCGGTATCGGTCCTGAATTAGTATATGAATTGGCATATTTAAGTCCTCCGTGGCCTCTTTCCGAAAGGGTTGTAGCAAAACAGAAGATGGCCATAGAAAAATCTGCAACCAGACTTTTCAGGGCTATAAAAGAAGATAAAAGACGAATTCCCAGTTTGAATCATTACATCAGATACAGATTCTTCAAGCATGTAGCGGTCAAAGTAAGGGATTATATACCTGCTGATTACGAATACTATAAGGATAAGGGTGATTATTATTATCCGGTCAAAATCAGCTTATACAAGAAAATAATAGCATCTATCATGCTGAGAATTGGTATGATTATGATGAGAGATATGGAACCAGAACAGGATTGAACATAACATAGAGAACAGCTCTCATCCTGGGTAGTAAACAATTTTTTAGGGAGAAAATAATGGCAGAACTCTTTAATCTACTGAAAACAAGCATTGTGGAGAATGACTGGTATGCGCTGATATTTCTATTTTCAGGGGCTCTGGTTCTCTATTTAATTACCCTGAAGATCATTCTCCCCATAATTTATTTCCTTATTCGCCGAAGTCCTACCGACTGGGATGATGTCCTGATCGATAAGAAGGTGTTGAGTAAACTCGTTTTGCTCCCTTCATTGATCTTCATCAGCCAGTATCTCTATCTTCTGTCTGATAATCAGGAATTTATCAGCAGAGTCGTAAATTCTATATTCGTGATAATAATAGTAATGACTCTCGACAGGTTTGTGATCGCGGTGAATCATATCTACGAGAGATTGACTTCATCCCGGGGAAAATCGATCAAGGGGTTCGTTCAGATTTTCGAGATCATCCTCTATGTCTTTGCAGGGGTAACGATACTCTCCATATTGATAGGGAGATCACCCTGGGTTATGTTGAGTGGACTGGGTGCTATGACAGCCGTGCTCATACTGATTTTTCAGGATACAATTCTCTCTTTCGTGGCCAGTATAAGGATAACAGCCAACAAACTGATAGAGATCGGTGATTGGATAGAGATGCCACAGTATGGGGCAGACGGCGATGTAATCGATATCGCTCTCCATAATATTCAGATACAGAACTGGGATAAGACTATAACGGTCATACCGACACATAAACTGCTCGGTGATGCTTTCAAGAACTGGCGGGGAATGCAGCAGTCTGGAGGCCGAAGGATAATGCGCAATATCAATATTGATTTAGCCTCTCTGCGATTCTGTGATGAAGATATGCTCATGAGATATGAGAAGATAGGCCTTCTGAAAGATTATCTGCACAAGAAGAAAGAGGAGATTTCGGCCTATAACCGTGAACGGGGAGTAGATGAGAACGATTTTATCAATGGAAGACATCTGACCAATATCGGGACATTCAGAGCTTATGTCGAACAATATCTGAGAAAACATCCGGGTATAAACCAGAATCTGATTATTATGACCAGGCAACTGGAACCAGGACCAACCGGCCTGCCGATTCAGGTTTATGCCTTTACTAATAATACCGCCTGGACTGTCTATGAAGCTATTCAGGCCGATATATTCGACCATCTCCTGGCAGTAGTTCCCATCTTCGATCTCCGGGTGTTTCAGAACCCTTCCGGCAGAGATATTACTTCTATGCGGGGAACTATAGAACGATCTTTCAGAGATACGGATGGGGTGGATAGCTGACTGGACTAATAGCCACAATAGCTGAAACTGAGCTTAAAAGATTACCGATATATCTCTCTCGCTCTGAAAGGTCTTGATACGGGCAGTCAGGCCGTCTGTCCGGATCTGGACTGTTCCCTCCTCTGATGAGATAAAGAGCTCTTCTACCAGTGGTTCCAGCGTTTTAATAGTTTCATCATGCGGCAGGTTAAACCGAGAACGGCCTGCTGTCGGAATAAAAGCAAAGCGGGGATTGACCATTGCGATAAAAGGTGGTGAGCTTGATGTCCTACTACCGTGATGAGCGACTTTGAGGAATATATTCTCCAGAAAGGGAGAGTAACGGTTCAGTAGATAATTCTCAGCTTCTCTTTCAATATCCCCCGTAAACAGGATAGAGAAATTCTCATATGAGATCTGCACTACTATAGACATCTCGTTTGGATTAAGTGAGAAAAATTCTCTGTCGGGATGGATTATCTTACAGTCCAGAGAGGAAAGTGGGATATGGGTAGTATCGGTTATTGTACATACCATCGTCTCTATCGTATCTATATGTGTGGCCAACTCCTGCCATATATCATCTTCATAGAAATCCTCAGTGATGATTAACCGGCCTATATTCAGGTTTTCAGCAATAAAAGGCAAGCCGCCATAGTGATCGTTATGCTGATGTGTTACTATCAACCAGTCAAAACGCCTGATTCCCTGCTGCTTTAAATAGGGGAGTGCTGCAGAGCTAAAGTGTAGACCACTACTCTCCTGTGGGCCTGTGTCGATCAGTATCCTCTCCCGCTCCGGTGTCTCTATGAGAAACAGGTCTCCATGGCCTGTATGAAAGAGTGTAACTATAAGCAGGTTATCCTTTCTGATCAGAGAACTGCCGACAATCAGGAGGAGAATAATGCCCATCAAAGCCGGATAAAAGCCGATTTTAAACACAGGCTCTATCCTCTCCGGCCTGGCGCTTGCGGCCGTTCTTCTACTTTGCCTTATAAGCTGGGGAGCAGTTAATCTACGGAGCCAGAGAAAGAAGAGGAAGAGAAAAATATAGGCGAATAAGAGTTGATAGGGTCCAAAGGGAATGAAGTTAAAGAAAAGTGGCAGGGAAGCAGCTATATTACTCCATTCGGTGAAGAGATACATTATACAGCCGAAGGTTTCCTGAAAGGGGAGTAGAATCAAGGGAACAGAGGGAAGAACTATAATAAGGAGGGAGAGTGGAATGATCAGTGTTAGTAGCACTATACCGACCGGATTGGCCAGCAGACCGTTAAGTGAAAACTGGTTGAAATAGTAGAGATTGAATGGCAGGAGAAACAACGAGATGAATAATGTTACCAGCAGAAGCTGGCAGAATCTATAGAGAGAAGCCCTGAAACCGTGCCCTTTCAAGCCCGCTCTGGCTGCTATTATGCCGGTAAAATTGCTTAGATAGCCGTTGAAGAGAGGGAGAATATTGATAAGGACAAAGACAGAGATGAAAGAAAGTTGCAGGCCGATAGAGAAGATCTGCAGCGGGTCAATTATGGTAATGAGTAACAAACTGACTGCCATAATGTTGTTATAGGATGGTTTCCTCTGTAGAATTCCGCAGAGCATGAGAAGAGAGAGCATAACGGTTGCTCTACTGACCGATGGTGACCAGTTGCAGAGTTCAGCATAGCTCAGTAAGAAGACGATTAGAATTATCCTTGCTGGTGTTCTGCGTATATAGAAGATCTTAAGCAGGGTTAGCATGATAAGGGTTATTATACCAAGATGAAGTCCGCTGATAGCTATAAGATGAGACATTCCGCCCCGGACCAGAAGATCTCGCATATCGCCTGTCTCTTCTCTATTACCCAGGATTATTGCCCTGACGAAGGGGAGTTCTCTTTCAGGAATGCGTTCCGCAATCCTCTTATTCAAAAACTGGCGTAGTTGGATGATATGTGAACGATATGCACTCCAGTAACGGGAAAAGATATCCTGCTCCCTGCCTGTAAGTTCGGAATGATTACCCCGTATATAGACTGGAGTTCTAGCCACTCCCTGTGCCGATTTAATACTTCGGTTGGTAAAATAGGGTGCGGGTATCCTGGAAAAACCACGGCTCTGGCTATATGGTGTGAGTTCTGCTACTGTAGTGACTATGCTATTAATATGCAAATCTCCTGGATCATCTATCAAATATCTTTCCGGAAAGTTAAGAATGATCTTTCCTGTTACAGGATAACCCTCAAGAGATATCAGATCACCTTCGACTCTCAGAAACCTGCTGTCTATGTAGTCTTTTGCTTCTACCTCTTCCGTAATTCGCATCTCTATCTCCTTTACGATCACTCCTTGCGTGAGTAAGAAGCGGTTGATGTGATTGGCAGGAAGCCGGGAAGAGATAGTGGAGCGGAGGTATCCCGCAAAGATGAACAGTAAAATGATGATAACAATTCGCCCGATAGATCCTCTGAGCAGAAAGAAGGTGAGTGCTGATATCGTTATTAAAGGTATAAAGATGTAAAAAAGAGAATAGTTCTCCTTTAAAGGAAAATAGAAGCCGGAGATTACGCCAGCTATCCAGGCTACAGCTATCATTACAAGTGGTGCCGGGGCACGGGGATCTCTAATCAACATAATCGAAGATAAAAATGAGAGTTAGGTCGGTATAATCCCTTAAGTTGTAATACTTAAACTCTTAGTGTTACCTCATTTGCTAACCGTATTGAGTAATTATCTCGCTATAGACCCCTTCATTTATACTGAGTATGGTCTCCAGATCGGGGTCTGTTATATTATTCTGTTTCCCGAGGTGCTTTTCTGTTATTCTGTAGATATCAGTAAACCTGATCTTATTCTGCAAAAACAGTTCGATACAGGCTTCATTAGCTGCGTTGAGGATTGTCGGCATTATGCCACCTGCCATACCGGCCTCTCTTACAAGGGTGTAAAGTGGGTAACGCTCCGGTTCTATCTCGGCAAAGGTAAGAGGGGGAAGATCAATCAGGCTTGTTCGGAAATCTGAATCAATATGTTCCGGATAGGTGAGTGCATAGAGAACCGGTAGTTGCATCGAAGGATTACTCATCTGTGCGAGTATCGAGCCGTCGATACATTCGATAAAGGAATGGATAATCGACTGTGGATGAATAACTGCGTCAATCTTCTCATAAGGGAGGTCAAAGAGCCAATGGGCTTCAATAACCTCCAGGCCCTTGTTGAACATCGTTGCTGAATCTATCGTTATCTTGGCTCCCATAGACCAGGTAGGGTGTTGTAATGCCAGTTCCGGAGTAATAGAGTCGAACTCGGAAAGAGGCAATTCGCGGAAAGGGCCACCGGAGGCAGTAATTATCATCTTCCTCACCTCACGGGTAGTGAGCCCGTTCATTATCTGTATGAGAGCACTATGTTCGCTATCTATCGGTATGACCTGCCTCTCCCTGATCCTCTCCCGGAAAAGGTGTCCGGCCATAACCAGAGATTCTTTGTTGGCCAGGGCAAGTGTCTGGTTATTCTTCAGAGCATAATAGCTGTAAACCAGTCCTGCTGAGCCGGAGATGGCATTGATTACCAAATCAAATTTCTGAGTGGCCAGTATCTCCAATACGTCTGCCTGGCCGTAACCGGTAATGTTTCCACCCTTTATCTTATCTGCTACGTTCTCCGAAGTCATCACTATGCGGTCGATAGATAACTCTTCGGCAAGTAGCTGTATATCTCTGTAATTATTGTGTGAAGTGGCAAAGGTTATGTTGAACTGTTCGGGATGTTTTTTGACTATCTCAACAACAGAAAGCCCGATAGAACCTGTTAAACCCAAAACAGCAATATTCTTCATTAATCAGTTCCTTTACTGGAGGATTTTAAATGTTTTATCTCAGGGACTCGGCTCGGAATATGGGCAACAATCGTCTTCAATATTCCAGGATTTTATAAATTCAGGCCGATCGATACCCTGTGAGAATTATCGATTTCCGTGTTATGTTTGAATGCGTAGTTGATCTGGAATTGTTTGATATTGACTGACAGTCCGGCTGTCAGGTTTTCGATATCGTATCCGGCGTAGAGATTAACGAAATCGGGAATGGGGATTTCCAGACCGAGGTGATGGTCGAAACTGAAATAGCCAAGATGATATGTTGCAGCTTCTTCTCGACCCTCTGCAATGATCTCGCTGCCAACTATTAATCTCCCTCTGCTCCCTATCAAAGGTGTGGGGAAATAGTAACTCACTTCCAGGTCGAAGCTGGGATTTACTATCTCGTGTGTCCCGTTACTCCAAAAAATCTGAGTGGTAAAGAAGTCACGTAGCTTAAGGCCAATCAGAAAGTTATCGTGTGGCTCGAAGAAGGTAGAGAGATCAGCACCGAAGCCGTAACCCGATGTATCGGCAAGATTACGATAGGCAAGTTTCGGTGTAAAGCCGATAACATAGGCTCCCAGCCGACGATAAAAACCGAGATAGAGGAGATAGTCTGCATTATTAACTGTTTTGTATTGATAAGGTTGATTATCTGGTGAGGGAGGGGCATCCGGGTTAGGAAGTTTGGTAAGTGGTATATCGTTGATCCCTATGCGTGAGAGTACCAGAGCGTAACGTGACTGCTCACCCCAGTGCGCTGAAAACGTATCATAGGTTACGAGTCCCATGAACTCTTCAGAATGCATCAGCTCGAAAGAGTAGCCCATACCTTCGGTCTTGGCCAGCAGGGCAGGATTCCAGTAGGCAATCGATGCTGTCTGATAATCGGTCAGGCCGCTATTTCCCAGAGCGTAGTTCCTGACTCCCGCACCCATACGGAAGATCTCACCGGCATACTTTTCTGCTCTGAGGTTAGCAGGCAGCACAATCAGGAGGGCAGCCACCAGCAGGCAGACGGATATAACAATACCTGGCTGCTTGTTTCCGATAATGCGGAATGGCCAGGATTCTCTGAAACCTCCGATACCTGCAGTCCACTGCCTGCAGCTCCCGGATTTCTGGTTCCAGGTAGTAAACAATCGGTCAAAGGATTTGTCTTTCTTCATAATTTGTGCCTTCCGGTTTCTCTATAACTGTGTAACAACATAATAGTCATTATATTTCAGTCAAGATTTCAACGTAACTACCGATTATTTTTTTCAATTTGCCATCTCTGAAGAGAATAGAGAGTTTGGCGTTATTTCCAGTTCCTTCGACACCGAGAATCTTTCCCTCACCGAATTCCTCGTGCCGGATTTTCTGGCCTATACGGAAATGACTCTCTATATTAGATACTCTCTTCTCGGCCTCCCTCCTCTCTCTCGAGCGGGATATTTGAGTTCCATAGGTATCTGCTGGATAACCTCTTCTCTGCTTCAACTGGTCTGGATAGATGTCTCTGAGAAATCTGCTCGGCATTGTTGCATCATATCCATAATATGTGCGACGATGTGTGGCATAGCTCAGATATAGATTAGACTTTGCTCTTGTCATGCCGACATAGAGGAGTCTGCGCTCCTCTTCTATCTCTTCGGAGCTGTTGAGAGATAGTTGATGCGGGAGTAGTTTCTCTTCCAGACCTGTTATAAAGACAGTATCGAACTCCATCCCTTTGGCGTTGTGCAGTGTAATCAGATTAACCTTCTGACTGTCATTGCCATCATCTGCAAGGTTTTCATATTCCGATTCGAGTGTGGTGAAGAGTGATATATTCTGCAGAAAATCGGTCAGAGTAGCTTTTCTATCGTACTCCTTACGATAGTTTTCGGCAAATTCCTGAGCCGCGGAGAGAAACTCTTTGATATTTTCCATTCGGGTTACATCTTTGATATCCTGGCTTACAGAATAGTGATCGATCAGTTTCAAGCGGCTGTAGATGTCTTCTATCAGTACCGTTACTTCGGCCGTCAGACTCTTCTCCTGCCAGAAATCGAGAAGGGAAGCGATTGTTGCCAGGCTCTCCTGCTGCCTTCTGGATAGAGTACTGATTTTTTTCGCTTTCATAAGGCCCTGGAAGAGAGAGATGTTGTTATCTGAGACGTATTGTATAAGCTTACCAATGGTCACACCCCCTATGCCGCGGGGCGGGAAGTTGATTATGCGGAGCAGGCTCTCTGTATCATCCGGATTTACTATCACACGGAGATAGGCGACAATATCCTTGATCTCTTTTCGTTGAAAGAAATTGAGCGAGCCGTGTATCTTGTAGGGAAGACCCAACTCCAGACAAACGGTTTCGAAGATACGTGACTGGGCATTGGTCCTGTAGAGTATGGCAACACTGCCCTGAAAGCTGTCGGAAGCAAAAAGAGCAGCAATATCGGAAAGAATCGATCGTGCTTCGTCTGTATCTGTCTCATACATGTGCAGTACCGGCAAATCACCCTCCTTCCGAGTGGACCAGAGCTTTTTAGGGTGTCTGTTGCAGTTACAGGATATAAGCCTGTTGGCTACATCCAGGATGGGCTGTGTTGAACGATAATTCTGTTCCAGACGAATAATAGTGGCATTAGCAAAATCTTTGGAAAAATTGATAATATTCTGTATAGAAGCTCCACGCCAGCTATAGATGGCCTGGTCATCATCTCCGACAGCGCAGACATTACCATGTTTACTACCTAAAAGTTGAACAATTCTGAACTGGGCGTAGTTGGTATCCTGATACTCGTCGATCATAATATGAGAGAACTTGTTACGGTATTTCTGAAGTACCGCTTCATTACTGGCGAAGAGGAGGGCTGTTTCCATCAGCAGGTCATCAAAGTCAAGCCCGTTGTTATCTCTCAATTTCTGCTGATAGTTGTTATAAATTTTGTATACAGTGTTTGTATAAACATTCTGGGGATGGTATTCGAAGAAATTATCTACGGTTATCAGAGAGTTTTTTGTTTTACTGATTATAGAAGCAACTGTATTGACCGGTAAAGCGGTTCTGGATATATCAAGCTCTTTATATATCTTCTTGAGAAGACTCTTCTGATCGTCACTATCGAAAATAGTGAAGTTGCTGCTGAACCCGAGCGTGTAATTCTTTGCTTCCATACGGAGGAATGTAGCACAGATAGAGTGAAAAGTTCCAACCCAGAGAGAGCGGGGGTTGATAAAGAGGCCGTGGGCAAGTCGGTCTTTAAGCTCTCTCGCAGCCTTATTGGTGAAAGTAACAATCAATATCTCCCAAGGTGGTATCCCCATTTCTTTTATGAGATACGCTGTCCGATAGATTATCGATCTGGTCTTGCCACTGCCAGCACCTGCAAAGACGAGCAAAGGCCCGTCGGTATTAAGGACTACCTTTTGCTGTTGTGGGTCTAAATTTTCTAAAAAGAGATTATCAGAGTTCATTTAGTGATTACGTAGATTCCTTCTACTAACACTTCCGGGCAGCACTTAAGATTGTTGATATATTCAGACTCTGGCTGGTAAGCATTAGAATACTACGATGATATAGTCAGAAAGTTTACCTTCCAACCGGCCCTGAGGATAGTCAATATAGCCAGATACCCAGTAGTAATAATATCTCCCGCCAAAAATCAGGTCGGTGTCACGATATTCGGTGACTTCACTGAACTCCATAATGTGGATTAACTCTTTCTTTGTATGGAGAGAATAGGCACGGTAGATATTATAACCGTCTGCTTCCGGGAGTTCATTCCATCTTAATAAAATAGAATTTTGAGGTGAAAATTCTTTGAAATAACTTAGTCCCGTAACTTTACCCGGAACTCTTATGTTGCCATCTCCAGCAGGGTCGAGTGGGTTACTTCGGTCAAGGCTACAGGAAGAAACTGAGAATAACAGAACTATTAAGGCTACTAAAAGTGTTAATTTCTGCACAGGTCAAAACCTCCAGGATATACCGGTCGGGGTTATCTGCAGACCTTTTTTCTTCGACATCTCCTCTTCCACGATCTGATTCCAGAGTTCTCCATTATAACTACTGGTCTCACTCATAACATCGTAGATAGAATACCCCCAGACAACAAAGAAGAGTCCCAGAAAGAGATTTGACCGGCGATAAGGTTCAACTGCATTATCATAGTGCTCGTTAATATCGTCTATATTGGTAGCGTCTCGATACTTGCGATAATGAATCATTGACCGCTCATAATAGTATAAGCTTGTTCCCAGGATGGCTAATTGCGATACAAGAAAGATCTGGCCTTTGGTGTTTCTTCCAATTGAAAAGTGGCCCCATCCCGGAGCTACAGCAGTTTTCAGTGCGTTCGTCCAGGAAGATTGTTTCAGATTGTTATACTCGTTAAGCAGAGAGGTGCTGACCGTCAAGCTGTCTCTGAAAGTCAGTCGGTTAGATTCTTCATGCCAGCCATATTTATAGGGGTCAGAAAGCTCCAAAACAGTCGATGGTCTCTGGCTGTAAAGGAGTGAGCAGGACAATAAGAGGAGCAACAGGCAGGGTATAGTTCTGATCGTATTATTCATTTTCATATCTGCCTAACCTTCCATAATCTCGCTCGATATTCTGTTCAAGGGTGTCAATTGTCTGTTGAGCAGGTTTACCTGCCAGATGAAATAATAGTTATCGGTCCGGGAGGTAATATCATATCTGATTTCGTAACGGTGCGTTCCAGTCGAAAGATTGATTCTCCAGCCCGAGATTCTCACTTCTTCGAGATTGTGCTCTGTTCGCAGTCTACGGGTAATTTCGTTCAAATTTCTCACTATCAGTCCATTCTTATACTCGGTAATGATCTTGCGGGCAAATTCTTCCGGATTTCGTTCTATCTCTATGAGATTGTTCATCAGAAAGATCTTATCCGAAGTTCTCTGTACTCTGTCTCTATTATAGGATTGCTGATAAAGACGGAGGGCCTCATTATACCGCTCTTGCCTCTCCTTCTCTAACGCTTGGTCGAACAACCTTTCGGCCTCTTCTATATTCTGACGGAGTGCATTGGCATTGTTGATAGCAGTGAGAGCTGCCTGGTTTCCAGGTATGATGGCGAAGGTCTGATTGTAGATCTCTATCGCCTCGTCTATTCTTCGTTCTCTTACCAGGTGATTTCCATGAGCAACCATCTGGTTTACTGTCTGATTAAGGCGTTCCGTGATCTGATTCTGTAATACCGGATCGTATGCTACTGCTAAATTGTAGTGATTTTCTGCTTCCTGAAACCTTGCATTGTTTCTGTGTTCGTCTGCTATACGGAAGTATAGTGAACCGATAGCCTTTCTGATTATATCTTCATAAGACAGAGTATGGTCGAGCAGTGAGAGGAGTGTTTCCAGAGCCTTTTCATCATTATAGTTTCTCGTATCCTCGATATAGAGTGGCATATAGCGGTCAAGAATGGTTCTGGCATGTATCAGATAATCCTGATCTTCGTCATATTCTATCAGGAGCTTGTAGTTTGTTAATACTGCCTGATGATCTTCTTTATACTCGTGAAAGATCAAGAGACGCTGATAGATGACCTCAAAGATGGAGGGGATGTGCCGATAAGTATTGATAACAAAATCACAGAGTTCCAGGGTTTCATCTATCTTTTCTTCACGGAGTGAGTTATCGATGATATTGAGATAAGAATCGATGAGTTTGATATCAGCAGCTTCATTATTAGCTAGGTAAAAGAATCTGATGGCCAATGAATAATTTTCACGTTCCACTGCCTGTAATCCAAGCTGGTAATAAGCTTCGGAACGATTGTTCAGAGCTCTGGTCACCATTGCTCCATCATCACTTCTGGCTATGAACTGGTCATAGTTCTCTATTGCACCGACATAATTACCACGCTGCTGTAGACTCTCTCCTGTCACAAAGTAGTTAGAGGTACAACCTGTAGTCAGTAGGATAACAATAATTACTGCTGCTATGAATATTATTCTATACATTGATCTGATAACCATCTTCTGCAATGACATAATCTGAAAGTACAACATCCTTATCAAGAGGCTTTTTGTCAAGAATCTCTGCTAATACTGGGGATATTCCGTGAATCAGAATGACCTTCCTGCTCCTGCTACTCATAAGTTTAATGATATCATCCACTGGCGGGTGCAGTCCATCAACTATTATAATATCGGATTTACCGATATAATCATTCAGATGTTCAATGCTCTGAATATCAGAGGTAAAGAGCAATCTGCTGTTCTCTGTTTTAATGAAGAATGAATAGGAAAGCATGGAATTGGGTAGGCCATTCTCTACGATAAACTCCCTGTAACTCTCCAGATGGCTGTTCCTGACAGGAGTGATCTCCGGTATATCGCTTTGAAGAGTAGTAATATCTTTCAGCACCAGCTGGAAGGGGAGTCTAGCGGGAAAGATATAAAACCTGGAGAGTACACTGGCGAAGTTATCGACCCTTTCCGGCAGATAAAGTGTAAGTGGTTTACTTCTTTTCTGCATATGAAACATTTGCAGAACCATAAATATCCCTGCAGAATGGTCGGGATGAAAGTGGCTTATAATGATACTGTCAAGATTATCTCTGGCCAGGTTGAATTGCAGAAGCTTCAGGGCAGTTCCTTCACCACAGTCAAATAAAATGCTCTGCTCAGCTACTCTGCACCAGATTGCTGAATGACTTCTTTCCTTTGTGGGTTGCCCCCCACTCGTTCCGAGTATTCTGGCGACTGTCATCTCTTCTTCCCTATCTTGAGTTGATTTCTCGTCACAATTATGGGGATGGAATCGAGTTTAGCACCGAAGAGATAAAATCCTGCACCGAAGATAGCTACAGAGATAATCAGCAGAACCTGCGAGTTCATCTTCAAGATCAGAACGGTCAGCAGGACAATAACGATATTTATCATATAGACAATCAGGCTGGTAACTTTTGGTGATTTGAGGGCATTGACTATCCTGTGGGTTGAATGGTCTTTACCACCTTGAGTTACTCTTCTTCCGTCACGTTTGCGCGTATAGCTCACCAGACAGATATCGAAGAGTGGATAACTGAGGAGCAAGACCGGCAGCAGGTAGTAAAGGTTATTGCTCATCCGGATAACGGCAAGTCTTCCGGTCAATATACCCATGGAGGCGAGGAAATATCCGATAAAGAGACTCCCAGCATCTCCCAGAAAGATCTTGGCCGGATTGAAGTTATGTGGCAGGAAACCGAATACAGCTCCGGCAAAGGTGAGTGATAGTAGTGATATATAATGGACCTGAGGGGCGAGAGAGGTCGTTTTAATAATGAAGGCGAAGCTATAGAACCCGATAGCCAGAATACCGGAAACCCCGGTACTGATCCCGTCCATATTATCGAGAAAATTGAAGGCATTGATCAGGCTAACCATCCAGAAGAGCAATATGGGAATGGTAACGTAGGCCGGTCCCAGGAGTGTAGTCAGGTCGTTAGTGACGAGAAAGATCAGTGAAGCAATAATCTGGCCGAGAAACTTGACTTTCGGTTTCAGCGTAAATCGGTCGTCTATCAGACCTATAACCAGTATCAGGAGTGCTCCTCCAAGATAGCCCTGTAATGCTCTGTCAAACTCCCTGTGCGGAATGATTAGCACGTCATAGATCACGAAGAGGAAAAAACCGATGAATACGGCCAGACCACCAAGGAGAGGGATGCTGTTCGCATGTATCTTTCGCTGAGACGGATTATCAACATAACCTGTCTTCAGTGCCAGTTTTCTGATCAATGGTGTCAGGGCATATACCGTCAGAAACGACAATACCAGAACCATAGCGTATTCATATATCGATACATTCATTTGAATGATTGTCCCTATGTTGATATTAAAATCACTATCTAAACAGAGGTCGATTTTGTCAAAGGTTTTATCTCTGCGAAAGATGCACTATTCAACCGGGAGAAGAGGATAAGAGACCGGGGCATCGAATCTCTTGTAGGTCTGGATTTAAGGGAACAGGATATTATTTCTTGACTGATAATTTTTACCTGAAAAATATATCATATACGTTAAAGGGGGAGTTCGATGAAAAAGGTCTTAATACCTGTTTTTCTTTTTTCTCTATGTTTCCTGTATGCTCAGGAAGTTAATCTGTGGCAAAATATCAGACACAGTTCTTATACCCAGGAGAATGATCTTCATATACGATCTGAATTAATATCAATACCGGGTTCATACACCGAATTTTTCTATTCTCAGGGTAACGGCTGGTCTAACGGAGAGCTTGTCCCTCTTACTGAACAGACCTTTGAGACAGTTGTTCCAGTCGATCCTTATGATACTGTTTTCTGTCGTTTCAGAACAGTCATGGAACAAGATTTTGAAGGTATAGGAGATATCATTCCCGGCCTGCCAGATTCTATGAGTGTTATGATGTCAGGATATATGATAGAAGATACCTTTCCCCCTGTTATAGAGCAGTTAGCTTTAACTGCAGAGGATCCTGCAGGTGATATACCAGATAACATGCCTTCTTATCTGGACATAACTGCTCAATATTTCTCCAATTCCGATGCGAAGATCTTCACTGCTATTACCAACAATAGTAACGAGTTTCCGACAGGTCCTATCTGGGGTCCTTTCAACCTCTATGTCTCTCTTATTCTCAATCCGGAGAATTTCTTCGATGATCAGGTGTTCTATGCCCTTATCTATGGCCAGATACCGATATTTCTCAACAGTCCCGGTCTCTATAGATTTTCCGGGCTGGATTTCGACCAGATGGATAGAATTGGTGATATAGAATATATTGTAACCGATAACACTCTTGTGAAAGCCTGCTTAATTGATGATTTAATCTCAGATCCCTATTTTGGTGACTGGCCGAATTTAACGAACAGTCTGATCTTTGCAGGGTTAACTATGCGGGTTGACACCTCTCTGGAAGTTGAGTTTGGTGATGTGGGGCAAATCTCTGTTATGTTTTTCGATCAGTATATTATCGAGCCTTTTACCAATCTGCTTCCCAATTTAACCGATATTGAGGTCATGTATCTCGATGATGAAACCGAGGTAAACCTGGTGTATCACGATCTGAACGGGAATTTTCCCCTCATAGCAGAACTGGTGATCGAGGGGGAGGATACATATCAGTTTGAGCCTCAAAGCCTCAATTTCACCCAACCTGTAGAGTTTTCTACCATCTTTCCCGGAAACTGGTCTAATGGTCTGGTCCGCTTCAGTGATAATGGTTACGAGATAGTTGAATACGAACTGTTTTCCTCTGCCGATGATGTCACTATACCTGAGCCGGATTCATTTTTCCTGACAGTTTATCCCAATCCCTTCAACCCAACACTCACGAATCCTACTCTGACGATTGAAACCAATAATAACAGGAGAGTAGAGGAGAGTATCTCCATCTACAATATCAGGGGAAGACTGGTCAACAGTCTGGAGAATAGCCGGGACGCCGGGTATGATAATGAATATATCTGGGATGGAAGAGATTTACAGGGAGAGAGAGTTTCCAGCGGGGTCTATATCATCCAATACACAGACCTTGACACGAATAGAAAGGCACATAGTAGATTCCTGTTGCTCAGGTAGTAATCAGAAAGGAATTGTACTAAATGGAGAGTTCATTCACAGACAGAGAGTATTAGAAAAAGAATCCGATTTCAGAGGTATTTAATGTTCATAGATTATGCAAGGATAAAGGTTTTTGCCGGTAGAGGGGGTAAGGGGTGTATCAGTTTCAGAAGGGAGAAGTATGTCCCGAAAGGTGGACCAGACGGTGGGCATGGCGGCAAGGGAGGCGATGTAATCGCAATAGGTAATGAAAACATCAATACGCTTCTGGAGTACCGTTATCTGAAGCATTTCAAGGCGAGCAAAGGGCAGCACGGTTCCGGCAAGAACAAAACCGGTAAGTCAGGAGAGGATCTGGTTCTCAATTTCCCGTTAGGAACAGTCATCTATGATATTACAGACGGGAAGCGAGAGGTAGTAGCCGAGATCGACTATCACAACCAGCGAGAGATAATAGCCCGGGGTGGAGCAGGAGGCAAGGGTAACGCCGCCTTTGCTACCAGTACGAATCAGGCACCGCGCGAAGCGGAAGATGGCCGACCGGGAGAAGAGAGAGAGCTGGAGCTGGAGCTGAAACTTATAGCGGATGTCGGCCTGGTAGGGTTTCCCAATGCAGGGAAATCCACACTATTAAGTAGAGTCTCGGCAGCCCAGCCCAGGATAGCCAATTATCCCTTTACTACCCTGGAACCTTCTCTTGGTGTGGTTTCTGCCGGTGACTATAACAGCTTTGTCATTGCCGATATACCCGGTATAATTGAGGGAGCACACGAGGGTAAGGGGTTAGGTTTACAGTTCCTGAGGCATATAGAGAGAACGAGAGTACTCCTCTTTCTGATTGATATTAATTCTCCAGACCCACAACACGATTATCGGGTTTTACGAACAGAATTGTCCGAATACGACAGCCATCTCGACAAAAAGCCACATTTAGTGGCTCTTAATAAGATAGATACGGTGGCAGAAGATATAAGGCAAAAAAAAATGAGTCTATTGCAGAAGAGTTTTACCAGTGATGGACAGGAACAGTTTGTCGTTATCTCTGCCGTAACAGGAGAGAATCTGGAAACTCTGATTAGTGAACTTTTCAGTTTAGTGAAGAAAAATGACACGGAGAATAAGAGCCTGGATCAGATTAGCAGAAGTTAAAGATTTAGGATTACAACGATCCTATCAGTTATTGAAGGTTTTGGGCGACCCGGAAGGTTTTATCGGCAGGGGTCGGGAACCATTATTAGCGATCGATTTTCTCTCAGCACGAATAAAAGAGGAACTGGCAGCAGATAAGGATCCTGCAAACTGGTCAGAGATCTGCAAATTGATGGAACGTTACAGTATCAGATTTGTAACGATACTGGACGACGAGTATCCCGAACCACTGAAGAATATATTCAATCCACCACTCTTTCTCTTCTACAGGGGGAATTTACAACAGCCGGCAGGGGAGAGAACGCTGGCGGTAGTGGGGACACGAAAACCGGATAATTACGGTTTGATGATGACCAGGAAGCTTACAGGCCAGCTGGTCAGTTACGGCTTTACAGTCGTGAGTGGCCTTGCATACGGTATTGATACTCAAGCCCATCTCACTGTAGTGGAAAACAATGGCAGGACGATAGCAGTCATGGGGACGGGGTGCGACCAGATATATCCTTTCAGGAACAGAAAACTGGCAGAGAGGATTATGGAGCGGGGAGCTCTGATCTCGGAATTCCTTCCTGGCTCCAGGCCTGAGAAGTGGAACTTTCCTGTGAGAAACAGAATTATCAGCGGCCTCTCAGCAGGAACTCTTGTCATTCAGGGCGAAAAGACAAGTGGAGCGCTTCTCACAGCAAAATTCGCCCTCGACCAGAATCGTGATCTCTATGCCCTGCCGGGAGATATCAACCGTAAACTCTCCGAAGGGCCGAATTATCTGATTAAACTGGGAGCCAAGATCGTTACAGACGCTTCTGATATAATCGAGGAGTACGATCTCATCCTGCAGCCTTTAGAGGAGAAGAGACCCGAACTGACAGAGAAGGAGGAGCGTGTACTGAAAGTTATCGAACAGAACAAACCGGAAATAAGTTACGATAACCTGGTATTGAAAACCGGCCTCTCTGTTGGTGAATTATCCACTATCCTGCTAAATCTGGAGATCAAGAACCTGATCAGGGTAGGGGATGGTACGATGGTCAGTTCAATGAACTGAAACCTGTTTATGCTTCCGGATCGTGGCTGGAAAAGAAATCAAGAACCTGTTGTTCATTATCTTCCGGTTTTTGTTCTGTGTTAAGGTTAGAGACAGAAATCCCTAGTAACCTAACACCCCGGTTACGATTATAGTTGATTTCCAGCAGCTTTATAACGGTTTCTGTCAGTGTTCTGGCATCGCAAATAAATATTGGTCTCGTAAAACTTCTCGTATGCTGGGTGAAATCGTTATACTTGATCTTCAGGGTTATAGTCTTACCCTTTATATTCTTAGTGATCAACTCTTCCGATACATCTGCAGCAAGAGAGGTCAGGACTTTGATCATCTCTTCCAGGTTATAAAGGTCTCTGGAAAAAGTCCGTTCCTTACCGAGTGACTTGCGGATTCTGCTGATGGTTACTCTTCTTCTATCTATACCACGGACGATCTCATAGTAGTATTTACCGGTGCTGCCGAAGTGCTTCATCAATTCATTGAGTTCGAACTTCTTCAGGTCTCTACCAGTTCTTATTCCCAGACCGTGCATCTTCTCTGCTGTTGCTTTGCCTATTCCATGAAATTTCTCTATCTCCAGTTTCTCCAGCAGAGGTAAGGCCATATCCGGGGTGATGAGGGTCAAACCGTCCGGTTTATCCATATCAGATGCTATCTTGGCCAGAAACTTATTATAGGAGATACCAGCCGAACCGGTCAACTGACATCTCTGTCTGATCATATCCTTTATCTCTCTGGCCAGAGCGATCGCAGCAGCAAAATCATTCACCTGTTCACTTACATCGAGATAAGCTTCATCAATAGAAACAGCCTCTACAACAGGGGTGATTTCCAGAAAGATCTCCCTTATCTGCCGTCCCACTTCACCATAGACTTCATAGCGACCCGGGACGAAAATTGCTCTGGGACAGAGCTTATAAGCTAAAAAACTCGGCATTGCAGAGTGTATGCCAAACTTACGCGCCTCATAAGAACATGTAGATACTACTCCCCGGCCAGTAGGAGAACCACCTACTATAAGTGGCTTTCCACGATACTGCGGAAAATCACGCATCTCAATCGCAGCAAAAAAGGCATCCATATCGACATGTATTATTCTTCTCTGATCAGGCATTGATTCCTACTCTCTCCGGTCTGTTACATACTGAGCTACTCCTGCTCTGTTAACCCGCTATAACGCTTATTATATAAGGCTTTTTTTACCCGAATTCCCAGTATATAACAATATGTTTCCTATAGTTAGCTTTCGTCAAAGCAAATTTTATCACTCATTCATTATTACAGGCCTGGTTGAAGAAGTATTACACTTAACAGAAGTAAAAAGCAAAAAAAAAGGCGGCTTACTATGTAAACCGCCAATTCTCTTGTGCAGAATTACTTCACTGTCTGCTTCAGTTTGCTTCCAGCTTTGAATACTGGAACCTTGCGGGCAGGAATAGTGATCTTGGCACGAGTTTGAGGATTGACACCCATTCTCTTCTTTCTCTTGGAAACAGAGAAAGTCCCAAAACCAACGAATGTGACCTTGTTACCTTTCTTCAAGGAATTAGATACACCGTCTAATAATGAAGTTAAAGCCATTCCAGCCTGTTTTTTTGTGATTGAAGCATCAGCAGCAATTTTTGCAATCAGTTCATCTCTTTTCATAATTTTCACCTCCATCATTTAGGATGACCAAACAATAAAGAGAGAACTTTTTGTGTCAATATAAATCTTTGCTAATCAAGCCTTTAAGAAACGTCTCAGCGATTTCAAGCCCTGGTAACCGTTCTATGAGCGGATGACAAAAAATAGGCATAATCTCCTGTCATACAGGCAGTTACGCCAGATAATAAAGCTCGAAAAAGCCAATTAAAAGGCATGAAAAAAAAAGTGCATTTTTTTTACAAAAACTTTGTTTATTTCAAGGATGCCTCAACAGTCTGCTATATCAATCGAGTGGGAATTTCAATACTTTTTTATCACTCTGATGATTCAAGACAAGAAATCCCCCTCTTCCCTTCAATTCTTCAAGTATAATCTGTTTTGCTTGAAAAGTCCTGTTTCGGTTAACATCATAAGCAGAGGTAACGGGTAGCTGGAGATGAAGCTCATGTGGTATCAGGTCACCTGGATAGTAGCATATCGTATCATTACTTTCGATACGCACGATCTCTGTTCCGTTGCTATGACCACCCGTTAATCTGATTGTAATCTCTGGCAGGAGGTCATAATCCCCATCGATAATCCTGAGCCTGTCACTACTTTTTAACAGTGTAATCGGCTTATTGAATCTATAGGCAGCCCTATTTAGTCCGTCGGGATTGAGAGCAGTATCCCATTCTTTTTTCTGCACTATATGAGTAGCATTTGGGAACATTAGAACTTCCTGTCCGTTCTCCATATACAGAAGGCCACCGATGTGGTCATGGTGGAGGTGAGTCAGTATAACGAAGTCGATATCTTTTCTTGAGCACCCGCATTTCTCAATATTTTCCAGGAGACTGGCCGGTTCGGGGGTGTATATTTTTTTTATCTTATCGTCTGGATAATATCCGATACCGGTATCTATCAGTATATGACACTCACCTCTCTTTATCAGCATCAGGTTAGTTGCGAATCTGATTCTATGCTTGGAGTCTGGAATAATACTTTTTTCCCAGAGTACCCGTGGCAGGACACCCATACCAGCACCACCGTCACTACTGAACCCTCCAGCATCGAAAACGAAACAGTTCAGGTTCCCTATCTCAAGATTGATTATCTCTCTTTCTTCTACCTGAGTCATTCTGTGGTTTTCTGTGTCGTTTTTGTTGTGGTCTGGGTTGTTCCTGAACTTTTTTGTCCGTATCGTTGGCAGGATAGATCACTATTCTTTTTGAGTCACCTTTACCGATAGTCATTGTTGTAAAATCGGGCTCTTTATCTAAAAAGCGGTATACTATTCGCCGGTCGGAAGCGCTCATAGGTTCCAGGGTAATACTCTTCTCCCGTTTTTTAATCTTTTTGACTATCTGGGAGATCTTGCGTTGCAGCCTCTTTTCGTGAGCTTCTCGATAGTTATCGACATCGAAGATGACTCTGCTCCTCTCCTCATCTCCATTCTCCAGCACCCTATTGAGAAGATGCTGGATAGAATTGAGCATCTTTCCCTCTTTTCCGATAATGAAACCGGGATTATCCAGACCGCTGACACTGATATAATAGTAATTGTCTTTATAGCTGACATCCATATTTTTGAATTCAATATCCATTCTGCAGAGCAGCCCGTCGAGGAAACGACGTAACATATCCTCTTCTTCCGGGATCATAAATTTTACAATCGCCTGCTTCTGCCCGACGAGATTGAAAAGACCGCGAGAGCCCTTTTCTATAACGGTATAACTTATATCTTCCTTTTGCAGGTTGAATTCTTTCAGGAATTCTTTGATCACTTTTTCAGGTGATGTCCCTTCACGTTGAATCTCTTTCATAGAAAATCCTTTCAAGTTTGTTGTTTAAATTTTTTCATAATAAAGTACTGTTGAATGATCGAGAAGACATTGAAAACAGTCCAGTAAAGAACCAGTCCGGCTGGTAGAGAGCGGAAAATAAAAACCAGAAAGACCGGCATAATATACATCATCATCTTTTGGCTCTGCATCTGAGCTAATTGCTTCTCATCCATATCCTCTTTGTTAACTCTCTTCGGCATCATCATCCTTTGCTGGAGGAACATAAACAAGCCCATCAGGATGGGAAGGATCATATAGGGATCTGGCTCTGAGAGGTCAGTTAGCCAGAAGACGAAGGAAGCCTGTCTCAGCTCGATGGAGTAGCGTAATACTGGATAGAGCGATAAGAATACAGGCATTTGAAGCAGGAGCGGGAAGCAACCCCCAAGAGGATTGACGCCATGTTCTTTATACAGCTTCTGTAATTCTGTCTGCATCTGTTTAGGGTCAGACTTATACTTGCGCTGTATCTCCTGCATATAGGGCTGCACTTTCTGCATCTTGTGTGTGGATGAATAACTCTTGTGGGTTAGTGGATAGAGAATGATCTTCAAAAGCAGGGCAAAGAAAATGATCGTAACTCCGTAATTAGCAAAAACTCTGTTCAGATTGGTCAGAACCCAGAGAAAGAGTCGGCTCAAAGGCCTGATAATCTTCCAGCCCATCTCAATCGTCTCTTCCAGCCCTATACCATAACGTTGCAGATTCTGATAGTCAAGCGGTCCCAGATAGATCTCAAAGCGGTCGTAAATCTCTCTTACCGTCCTGCCCGGATCTATAGTCAAGTCGAAGGCAGGGCTTTCATTATGACTGTAAACATTGACGTTATCGGTCATCAACCTCTGTTCGGGGATCAGTGCCATGATGAAATACTTGGAGCGGATAGCGGCCCAATCAACATTCCCTCTGATTATCTCTCTCTCGTTCAATTTACGAAGCTGAATATTGGTTCTTGAGTTCTGGATCTGGCCAATAAAACGATAGTCACTCTCTTTCTGCCTGACCTTCTCTTCCGTGTCAGCGATACCACTGTCGAAGCCGAGCGTATAACTCCTGATATCACCGATCCCGGAGATAGCTATCTCTTTATGCAGGGCATAATCATCATTGATGACAAATATCTTTTCGATTGCCCTCATTCCATTCGATTCGAGATAGAAGGTTAGAATCTGATGTCCGTTTCGCCTCGACTTTTCCCAGTTAAAGATTAACTCGTCGGAAAAAATCATATCCTCTGCTGTTTCGATCTCCAGCCCTAAAAGTGCCTCTCCTGCAGGGATAAGGTTAACTGGATTCTCCTTGTCGTAATGATTATGCTCTTTCAGAAGGACCGATTTGAGTAAGCCACCCCTGTTGGAGAAGATCAGAACCATAAGGTCATTTTCCAGTATTATCTCATCGTTGATAGCAATTTCAGCATTTGAGAATATCCCATCATTCTCGACGGTGTTCATATCACTCTCAGTTCGGATAATCTCCGGTTCTCTGTCTACTACAGCCTCTAAGGGTTCTGTCTCTTCTAACTCAATATCTGCTCCTGTTGTCTCCTGCGTCCTCTCTTTCCAGAGAAATTGGTTACTTAGCCAGAAGACCAGAAAAAACAAAACCAGTGCTATGATAGTCCTTTTTTCCAAAATCTCTCCTCCTCGTCAGGGTAATGGGTCATAACCCCCGGGATTGTAGGGATTACATCTGATAACTCGCCTCACACTTAACGATACAGCCTTAAAGAATCCATACTTCTGAAATGCTTGCCGGGAATATTCACTACAGGTAGGGGTGAAACGGCAACAGGGAGGTATTATATAACGTGAGATCTTCTGATAACCCGTTATCAATAGGATTAAAATTCTGTTAATCATCTCTCTGCTTGCATTATCCCTTAAAAAGAATAGAGACTCTTAAGAGTCCCGGCCAATAAGGCTAAAACACCTGTCGAGATCCCGATTGATATCTTCCCAATTCGCTTCTGCAGCATTATCCCTGGCAATAATCACAGCAGATACTCCACTGACAATGTGTCCGGAATTATGATGAAGATATGCCCTTATTCTCCGCTTCAACTTGTTGCGGACCACTGCTTTACCTACTCTCGATCTTATTACGATACCGACAGACGGCTCTTCCACTCCACCGTTTAAGTTATAGAGAACGGTGAAGAATTCACCCTGAACCTTTTGATGCTCTCTGTAAATCTCTTTATATTCAGAAGTCTTCTTAATAGACCGCATCGTCTCATACGGTTAGATTCTTTCTTCCCTTTGCCCGTCGTCTCTTTAATACCTGACGACCACCGCGTGTAGCCATACGAGCCCGGAAACCGTGTTTATTACGGCGTTTTCTGTTATGTGGCTGATATGTTCGCTTCATTATTCATCTCCTTAATATTTATCCTTTAACTCTCATAATTATGATTAACTTATCGTCAATTTTTTCAATGAAATACAACAAATAAGTAAACCGTTTCTATGTCAAGCAGAAATGCCGACTTGAATGATGTAAATTAAGGTGAATGGATCTCTCGATGTTGTGATATTCTGAAGTTCAGATGTAGCAATAAGCTCAGTTGTAAGTTCAGGATTGATGGGTGGATAGATAAGCTCGGTTGGAGGTATAGAGAGGTGGATTTTGTGATGCAATATTATTGGGTGGTGCATCATCTTTTGGGGAACCACAGGGCAGGCTGGGAGTCGGATGCATCCGACTCCCAGCCTGCCCTGTGGGATACGGGGGGATTATATTCCTGAAGAGGTACAATAACACACAAATGAATTTACCTCTGGCCTTGAAATGTATCACCGATTAGTAGAGAAGGGGAATAGTCCTGTTACTAAAGGATTTAGGTTGACACAGTAAGGGTAAAGGGAAAATTAAGTAAGAAAAAATAGACTGTAATATGGAGGATTTATGAAGACAGGTGGCGACAGATACGGAACGCATCGCGTGATAGAACCGAAGGGTGTTTTACCACAACCGGCCAGGGTATTGAACAACGATATGACAGAGATCTGGGACAATGAGATGAAGATAGATGTAATCAGGCTGAACATCGATTCGGCTTCATTTCACCAGATCAAGAGCAAGCTGGAGCAGCAGGGCCATAGCGATCTGGAGCAGGCTTTTGCCGATCATGTAATAGAACTGACAGACCGGACCGGCAAGCATAAGAACGAGGATACAGGATCCGGTGGAATGCTGATCGGCAGGGTAGCGGAAATTGGGCCGAAATTCGAGTTGAAGGATAAGGTCAAAGTAGGTGACAAGGTAGCCTCATTAGTCTCGCTCTCACTGACTCCTTTGAAGGTCAGAAAGGTCAAGAAGGTATATCTGGATAAGGATCAGGTCGATATAGAGGGAGAGGCCATTCTTTTCAGTTCAGGTGTTTATGCAAAATTACCCGACGATATGGATGAGAATCTGGCCTTATCAGTACTCGATGTAGCCGGAGCCCCGGCTCAGGTACAACGTCTGGTCAAGCCGGGAGATTCGGTTGTTATAATAGGAGCTCACGGTAAATCGGGTGTCTTATGCAATGCGATAGCTAAAGAGCAGTGTGGTGATTCCGGAAAGGTAATCGGTGTAGTGAGAAGAGAGTCGTATATACCAGTCTGTAAAGAGACAGGATGTTCTGAGGTTGTTATAGCCGATGCAACAGACGCTCTGAAGATTCATCAAGGCGTATCTGAACTGACTGGTGGCAAGATGGCCGATGTCGTGATTAACTGTGTCAATATAGAAGATACTGAGATGAGTACTATTCTTGCCTGCAAAGACAGGGGACTGGTATATTTTTTCTCGATGGCTACATCCTTCACGAAAGCAGCTCTTGGAGCCGAGGGTATAGGAGCAGATATCGATATGATACTCGGCAATGGTTATGCACACGATCATGCCCGAATTTCACTCAATCTTCTGAGGCGCAATCCTGTCTTGATGAGGATCTTCAAGGAGCGTTATTGCGATTGAACTGAGAAAACAGAGGGCTCTTATCTTGCAAAACAGGGCGCAGTTCATAAATGTTAAAGTAAATTTTATTGAAATAAAGAGGAGAGATATGAAGACTACGAATAACGAAGCGGATTACAAAGTAGAGATCCAGAGAACGAAGGAGAAGAACATCAAGGATAATGTCAGCAGAGAAGACTGGAATGACTGGCACTGGCAACTCAGGAACAGGATCACATCTTTCGATACTTTAAGGCAATATATAGATCTTTTACCCGAAGAGGAGGCAATTGACCAGAGTAAGAACGTATCATTCCGAATGGCGATTACCCCCTATTATTTCTCTCTAATAAATCAGAAAGATCCTGATGATCCGGTAAGACTCCAGGCTATACCGCGTATCAGCGAAGCACTGATCACCGGTTCAGACCAGCAGGATCCACTCCACGAAGATGTTGATTCTCCTGTGCCGGGTCTTACTCACCGTTATCCCGACAGGGTATTACTCCTGATAACCGACCAGTGCTCGATGTATTGCCGTCATTGCACGCGTCGCCGCAAGGCGGGAGAGAAAGACGCTCCCCTGCCGAGAGAGGATGTTGATGCTGCTATCGATTATATAGCCAGACATAAAGAGGTGAGAGATGTTCTGTTGAGTGGCGGTGATCCCCTTACCCTTTCGGATGAAAGATTGAACGAGATACTGGAGAGGATCTATCGGATAGAACATGTCGAGATCATCCGGATCGGTTCGAGAACTCCTGTAGTATTACCACAACGGATAACCGATTCACTGATCAAGATGATGAAACAGTATCAGCCGATCTGGGTCAATACTCACTTCAATCACAGCAACGAATTGACTCCTGATTCGATCGAAGCAGTAAACAAACTGGTAAATAACGGTTTTCCAGTCGGGAATCAATCGGTCTTGCTCAAGGGGATCAACGATAATATCGATGTGATGAAAAACCTGGTACATCAACTGGTCAGAAACAGGGTCAGGCCATACTATCTTTATCAGTGTGACCTCTCGATGGGAATTTCCCATTTCCGCACCCCGATATCCAGAGGTATAGAGATAATGGAATCATTGCGAGGACATACTTCAGGACTCTGTATCCCAACATTTGTGGTTGATGCCCCGGGTGGTGGCGGCAAGATACCGGTCACACCGAACTATATAATTTCACAGGCACCAGGCAAAGTTGTTTTGCGTAATTACGAGGGGCATATTTCAGTATATACCGAACCGGGCTATCTACCCCAGACTGAGGAGAAATATGCAGGTAAATGCCCTGAAAGCAAGAGGTCGAACGAAGGGGTCATATCCCTGTTAGAGGGTGAGAAGGTATCTATTGATCCGAGTGAATCAGCAAGATCGAAGCGTAAGCGATAAAGAGAGGCTGTTAAGGGCTATAGACGACAGTGAAAAGCGAATAACAGTTATTGTTGGACTGTCGAAAAATGCCGGTAAAACGACCTTTCTTAACTGGTTAATGGAGAAGAGCAGTTTTGCAGTTAAGGGGGTTATAACTACCGGTCGGGATGGTGAAGATTTAGACATCCTCGAGAAGGTTCGTAAACCGAGAGTATCTATTCCTGTAGGGACTATCTTCACTGTCAGAGCTTGTGAACTGCAGAGGCTCTCCGGTTTTCTGGAAGTACTCGAGAAATTACCCTTCAAAGCAGGGGGAGAAAATATCTGGCTGGTCAGGACCGATACCACGCTGGAAGTGGAGATCGTAGGCCCACCTTCGGTCGTAGAACAGATAGAGACGGCACGGAGAATCCTCTCTCACGGAGCAGAGCATGTCTTTATCGACGGCTCATTAGATCGTAAAGCGATCGGTTCATCACCACTAGTAGATTCCCTGATTATTACCGGTAGTCCGGTTATAGGAGCGTTACCGGTATTGAAAAAGGGGTATAAGAATCTTTATGACCTGACGGGGATTGAGGAGGCTACCGGTCTGTTAACAGCCGACAAGCTCGAAGGATTACGTAGTGAGGATCATATCCGCATACTATTCAACCCTTTAAAAAAGAGTATCAGAGACAGGAAACAGGAGGATAAAATCGGTGATGAACTAGTAGGAGAACTGCTTGTGAAGAGTCCGGAATGGGTAAGGTTACCCTTCAAAACCCTGCTTGGCCATGAGAAAGAACTGCTTAATCTTCTGAAGTCAAAGGGTAGGAGGCCATTTCTGATTTATGTGCCGGGAAGTTTGACTGAGCGGTCATTTCAACTGTTGAAGGGAACGATTCAGGAATTACCCGGCCTGAAGATCATCGTAAAACATCCCTTTCATATTCAGGTTACCGAGCAATCCTTACACTGGCTCAAGCAGAAGAATCTCCTGCTGACACTGAAGAGGATGGAGATTGCCGGGTTGATAGTCAACAGCTTTGCAGTCAATGGTAACCATATTGATTGTGAGCAGTTCCGGAGATCAATTCGTGAGGAGTTTCATCTCCCTGTTGTCGATGTGATGGAGGTAAGTGAATGATCTTTGTAAGGGTGTGGAATAATGGAGCAGATGGTGATTAATTCAGGTGAGAGGTTTAAGAGGAGGAATTGAGATGGCGTTTATCGATCGGGAGAGCAGTAAATCGTTACACATACCTCTGATAATGGAGATGGTGAAACCCTTCTCAGAGGTCGGGAGAAGGTTGAAGAGCAGTGCCAAACCATTCACTCCGGGCCGGGAAGATGAGTTACGTTCAGAGTATCACAAGATTAAGAGCTTGATGCAAGTTTTGAAGAATCACCGCGAGTTCCGGCTGACAGTGACTTTCTCTCTCTCTCGGATCGAGAATATACGACAGAGCTTTCTCAAAGCCACAACAACTGATGTTCTGGAATTAAGTGAACTTTACGAGATAAAGAATTTTCTCTATCACTACGAAAAAATCCGGAATTCACTTCTGGAAAAGAAGCTGAAAGATCTGATCAGACTCATACCTTTCGACGATCTCTTCAGGTTATTAGACCCTGAAGAGCAGAAGATCCCGACATTCCATATCAGCAGTAAATATTCCGAAGTACTGGCATCACTCAGGTTGAAGCTTTTCGAACTGAATGGCAAAAGAGCTTATCTGGAGCAGAAGAGTCTGGAACGGGCACAGAAAGAGTTAGAACTCCGTACGGCAGAGAAACAGGTCGTCGTCTCCCGGCAGAATAAAAAACTGGTGCAGAAACTCGATCAGTCCGTGTGGTATGCTCTTTCCGACGAGAATTTTGCCAACCTGACCTTTGTTTTCCGTCCCCCGGAAGAGATTATTAAACTGGAACGGGAACAGAATAGCCTGAGGCAGAAAATAGAAGACGAGGAATTGAATGTCCGCAAGCAACTGAGCAGACGTATCGGTGAGAGGGGTAACGACCTGACAATGGCACTCGGTGAGATTGCCAGACTCGATTATTTGATAGCTCGCGCTCTTTTCGGTTGTGAAATCAACGGTATTATACCGACGATATTCGTCCTGAAATCGCAGGAGATGAAACCGGGTAAAACAGAAAAGAGTGTTTCGCCTGTAATGTCACTGGAGGGAGCGGTAAATCTCTTTATCAAGAAAGAACTGGAAACGGAGAAGATAGAGTATCAGGCGATAGATATCCGCTTCAATGACCGGATAAATATCATAACCGGTGCTAACATGGCAGGGAAATCGACACTCATGAAGACCATTGGCCAGCTCTTTTATCTGACAGCTTATGCGATTCCACTTCCCTGCCGTAAAGCGGGATTACCGCTCGTAGATTTCATCTTCTTCAGCAGTGATAGTGAATCGAGCTACCGGACCGACCTGAGCAGTTTCGCTTCAGAACTCATATCGATAAATAACGCCATTAACCAGCCGGGTAGAGGGCTCTTCCTGATAGATGAATTTGCCAGGGGAACAAATCCTCTCGAGGGTGAATCTTTTGCCAGAGCAATAATGGAGCTTCTTATAGAGAAGAAGGGGATTGCAGTATCAGCAACTCACTTCACATCTCCAGCCTCTATCAGCAAGGCGGCACATTACAGGGTTATCGGCCTGAGTAGAGAAGACTATCAAAAACTGAAGAAGACTCTTTCCCCTCAGGGACAGGGTGGGAAAGACGACCTGAAGAAGAGGATACAGATGCTACACAGATATATGAACTATCAGCTCGAATCGGTAGAATCGAGCAATATACCCCCCCGGGCGGCTCTGATGATTGCTGAAGTTCTCGGTATCGAGAGAGAGATCATAGAAAAAGCCAGGAGTTATATGAAGGGGAAGAAACAGTAAAGGGCGAAATTAAATAGCTGATGAGAGGAGAAAGTAATTGACAATGCCTCTCGCTTATTGATATATATGCTATTAAGGATAAACTATGGTAACAAAAACACAGAAAGTTAGGCTGGGAGTCTTCCTCTTTTTCGGGATCCTGCTCCTGATGATCTTTATCATACTTATAGCCGGAGAAAGATTACTGGAGCGAGTCGACACCTATTACATCGCTTATGAAGATGTCTCTGTCAGTGGCCTGCAGATCGGTGCTCAGGTCAAGTATCACGGAGTAAATGCAGGCCGGGTGGAGGGTATCCGGATAGATCCGGATAATGTCAACCGGATTATTGTTGAGGTTAAAGTCGAGAGTGGTACCCCCATCAAAGTTGATACTGAAGCATCCTTGATCCTGGTGGGCATAACCGGCCTGAAACAGGTCGAGCTTTTTGGTGGAACACAAGAGGCTGAACTACTTGAAGAGGGTGGATTTATCAGAGCTGGAAGGACCTTTTTCGACGATATCTCTTACAGTGTGGAGGAGTTGACAACGAAACTGGACCGTGTGCTGAGCAATATCGATGCGATGACCGGCTCCGAGAATCAGGTCAGTTTTTCCAATATGTTGAGTAATCTGGAACAGATCTCTGAGAGTTCACTAATTGCCGTCGAGAAATTCGAGCAGACAATCACCTCTCCCGAATTCGAGAGTATTATCAGTAATACGGCTAAATTCTCCGAAGAGCTGGCCCGGACAGATCTGACTGCTACACTTGAAGAGCTCAATGCCGCCATAGCTCAAGCCAATCAGACCTTCATGCATATCGACCTGATGGTGATCAGAAGCAGGCGTGATATACTCATTACCTTTGAGACATTGAAAGAGGCGGCCGATAATTTTGAAGAGTTTACCAGACAGTTGAGCGAGGATCCCTCATTACTCTTGAGGCGAAGGCCATAATCCAGTAAGAAGTTATAGAGAAGAAACCAAGGATAGACAATGATGAAAATAAAAACATTCTTTCTGCTGTTAACAGCAATAGTGATTTTGAGTTGTAGTTCACCTCCTGCAGAACGTAATTATTACATTATCGATTATAATCCGGTACCGACAGATACCCGTCTTGTTCTGGATAATCCCTTACCTTACAGGGTTCAGGTACCTGACAGCAGAATATCGAGAGTTTATGACCGTTCACAAATCGTCTTCCGTTACTCTGCTCACAGAATAGAATATGCATCCCACGACCTCTGGGCAGTCAGACTCTCCAGTGCCATTCCGGATGTCCTGACAAAACATTTTGCCCGCTACAATACTTTCTCTGTCACTCAGCGCGATTTCCTGACTGAACGGCCCGATTACGAGGTCATAACCAATATCAACCGGATAGAGATGCTCCGGAGTGAATACTTCCGGGCTGTAAGTATAAGTATGGATATCTATCTGCGGCGTGGACACGATCTGCACTATCTGGTTCAGCATTCTTTTGACAGAGAGTATGAAATCTTCAGTGACGAAGTGGAGATCTTTGCTCAGAATCTGAGCAGGATTATCAAAGAGGAGACTGATCTCTTCATCGAGAAGGTACTCTATCATTTCGAAGTACTGAAAGACGAGGAAGATAGCGATTAGGCCATCTTCTGGGCAAGGTGGTAACGATAAACCTGGAGAGATCTAATATGAATTATCGAGCAAGATCACTTGTAAGAATCATAATCCTGAGTCTGATGGTCATGAGTACGTTTACACTAAACGGCCAGACCGAGGAGCAGGTCAACACCTGGCTAATGCCATCACCACGCGAACAACTCGATCTGGAGGCCAGGAGAGATTTGGTTGGACTGGGGAGGGTTTTTCTGCCGGCAATGACCTCTTCTGATTACGAACCATTTTATCAGGCAATTAGTGTAGATACCGATGAACAACGTTTTGCCCAGATGGGAGTGAGTCTCTATCTCCGCCCCGGTGAATATGTTCTCCAGTACGGTTCTGGAACCGAGGGGCAGATGATGAGGAAAAATATCACCGTACATAGAGAACATATTCATATAGTAGAACCGGATTGGGCAGGGCTCCGCGTCAGGCTCATCGATGAAAATCGAAATAGTGTCGATGCTCAGTATGAGCTCTTTGCCATGACCAATGCCGATAGCTACGGATTCGGACTCGGTGCTCAGGAGGAGTTCGGTGAACAGGTTCAGACCTGGATCCTGAGGCCGGGACGATATAAGATAGTATTGAATAATAAACCTTTTAATACGATTGATGACTTCACGACGGTCGATCTGACAGAAGCAGAGTTAAAGATTCTGACTATTGTAATCAGTTCCGAGAGCAACTCTCTGATTGGTGCCGGTGTTCTGGAGGGTGTAGAGTACGGAAGAGAACGGCGCAATTTAAGGCTAACCAGTGCCATTCACGGCAATCTCAATCTGAATATGGATAACTCAGCTGACGAAGAACGGCCAGCAGTCAATCTGATCGTAACTACTCAGCTCGATAACCGGCTTATGTATGACAAGTTTCCCTATTTCTATACAATGCATAATCTGACCGATTTCGGGTTGAGTAAGGATAGAGATTCCGATCTCCGTGTATCTTCAGATAACTTTCAGATAAAAAATACTTTTGTCTATTATCTCTCGCAGGTAATCGGACTCTATGGAAGACTGGATCTGGAGACTCACTTCTTCGAGGAACATGAACATTTCGATGACGCAACTGATGTCAGGATAGAGGATAGTGACGGAGAGCTGACCGGTGAGGAGTTGAGTGGAATCAAGAAATTCCGGACTAATCCCTCTTTCTTCCCACTCTCATTTCGTGAGGGGACAGGTTTCAATATCAGGCCGCTCAACAGGCCTAGATCGACGATAAATCTGCGACTCGGATTTGGTATGCAGCAGGATGTCAACCGGGATGTCTACCGTTACCTGGGGATGGAGACAGCAGACGGGGAAGAAGAGAGTGAATATGCTCTCTTCAGAAAAGTCGATTCAAACTATAAGGAGGGTATTGAAGCGTCACTCCTGGCTAATTTCTTCACCACCTATAATATCTCCTATAATACAACACTCGATATCCTTCTGCCCTTTGATAAGAGTGTATCGGAAACGTATAAGTGGGAAAATACCTTTACATTCAGGTTTATCAGACATCTGGCACTCGACTATAAGATCAACTTTCATTATGACAAAGACAGGCTCTCCTACACCGAGATTGTGCATAACATCTTTCTTCGCCTGACATATTTTATCTACTGATATGGCCAGAAAAAGGGAAATCACTTCATTAAGATTAAAAAACGGAGTGCTCTATCTCTCCGGTAAGATTACAAAATATACGATTCCAGAGTTATGGGTCGAACAGGAGAGATTTCAGGAATATGAAGAGGTTGAATCAATCGACCTCTCCGGGGTCGAAGTTCTGGACAGTGCTGGAGTAATATTCATTGAGGGTTTGGTCAGTCGAATCAGAGAAAACAATCCTGCTTTACTTGAGAAGGCTTCCGAGGAGTTGCTCAGAAACTATTCTGATCAGATCGGTTATTCGCTTAAGATATTCAGCCAGAAAGATCTTCCGGAAACTGTTGAAAAGGAGAAGACCGGATTTTTCGAGCGTCTGGGTGAGTTATATTTCGAACTCAGAGATGCAATTTACGAGTTATTAGTACTTGCGGCCGATGTCTTCTACTGGGCAATAGTAGGACTCTATAAAAAGAGGGGTGCCCGTAAAGGCTCTCTGATCCAGCAATCGGTTCTGATAGGTGTCGATGCGGTACCAATTATTTTCACCCTCTCTTTTGTTATCGGACTTATCATATCGCTGCAATCAGCAGCACAATTAAGGCTGCTGGGAGCAAACATATTCATTGCTGACCTTATGTCGATTGCAATGGTAAGAGAGCTGGGGCCTCTCATAACTGCTATAATCATATCTGGCCGCAGTGGTTCATCTATAGCATCGGAGATAGCGACTATGAAGGTCACTGAAGAGCTCGATGCCCTGAAGATGATGGCTATCAATCCGATCCGCTATGTAGTGGTTCCCAAATTCTATGCCATTACTATCTGTATGCCACTTCTGGTTCTGATATCTATGCTGGTTGGGATAGTTGGTGGTATCATCATCTCGGTAGTTTATCTCAATCTCAGTTTTTCTGCCTTCTATACCCAGATGCTCAATGCACTGTTTTTCAAGGATTTGGCAATCAGCCTGATAAAGAGTACCTGTTTCGCCTGGGCCATTGTGATAATCGGCAGTTTTTATGGTTTTCGTGTCGAAGGTGGAGCTGAAGGTGTTGGCAGGGCTACTACCCTTTCGGTAGTTACTTCGATTTTCGCTGTAGTTTTCATTGATGTAATCTTCAGCTTCTTCTATCTACCCAAGTAGAGATCACTCAGAGTTATGAAAGACGCAATAATAAAGATCAGAAATCTTACCGCCAGGTACGAAGAGGAGACGATTTTAGAGGATATATCTGTCGATATCTATCCCCGGGAGGTAACGGTTATTCTCGGGCCAAGCGGGTGTGGGAAGACAACCCTTCTGCGGAATATTCTCCGTCTTAGACAACCAGCTGAAGGTTTTGTCGAGATCTTTGGCAGGAATATAACAACAATGGAAGAAGCAGAATATGAAGAAATACTGAAGAAGTTCGGCGTTCTATTTCAGAATGGTGCCCTGCTGAACTCTATAGATCTCTACGAAAATATATCAATACCTTTCGAGCAGCATACGAGGCTGCCACGTGAGATAATCGACAAGAGTATCCAGGTCAAGCTGGAACTGGTTAACCTTGGTAAAGCTATCTATCTCAAGCCGTCGGAGTTATCGGGCGGTATGAGAAAGAGAGCTGCTCTGGCAAGGGCGATTGCCCTCGACCCGGAAATCCTCTTCTGTGATGAACCTTCAGCAGGATTAGATCCATTGACAAGTTCTTCCCTCGATGAATTGATTCTCGACTTGAAACGACAACTCGATATGACGCTGGTGATAGTAACTCACGAACTGGCCAGTATTCACCGGATTGCTGATAAGATAATATATCTTGATAAGGGTAGGATGCTCTTTTACGGTACCGTTGCTGAGGCGAAGAAATCCGATGTGGAAGAGGTGAGAGAGTTCTTCCGGGTTGGAGCGTTCTGATCCTTTCGGCCCTGTTCAGAGTTCTGATGCAATTCGGCCGGGTACTTTTTGATTTTGAGAGATCTGGCCTGATAGTTGGTGTAAATCTCTCTCTGATTTAGCCAGGAGTATGAAATGTTCTTTTCTTCTCAAACGTTATGAATGAAAAAAAGGAGTGGATATGTTTTTCTTCGATTCGACGATAGTTCTTCTTATCCCGGTTCTGATCCTGGCATTCTATGCACAGAGTAAGGTTAAGGGTAACTATCAAAAATATCGCAAGTATCGGAATTCGGCCAATCTTTCAGGTGCAGAAGTAGCGAGAATGATTCTCGATCGGAACGGGTTGCATGATGTGGCAATTCAACCGGTTAAAGGTGAATTAACCGATCATTACGATCCGCGCAAAAAGGTGGTCAGTCTCTCGCAGGATATATATTCGGGAGTTTCCATATCCTCTGCCAGCATAGCAGCTCATGAGGTGGGGCATGCTCTTCAGCACGCTAATAACTATCTCCCCCTGAAAATCAGGTCCAGTATCGTTCCAGCAGCTAATATCGGGACACAGGCTGCTTTTCCGCTCTTCTTCATCGGGCTGATATTCACTATCCCACAATTGATGGATTTAGGTATCATCTTCTTTGCAGCTGCCTTCCTCTTTCACGTTGTAACACTCCCTGTAGAGTATAATGCCTCGCAACGGGCAATGGCGGAACTGAATCAGGGAGTTATCTATCACGAGCAGGAGTTGAAGGGTGTAAAAGCGGTACTTAATGCTGCTGCACTGACCTACGTTGCGGCAACACTGATGGCCCTGGTTAATCTTGTCAGGCTTATACTGATACGCGGCTCGCGAAGCTGAGCAATACTACTCTCAAAATATGAGTGAAATCCCAGTAGATAAGATGAAATTTATTGCAGATACCAATCTTGGCCGGTTGGCAAAATGGCTGAGATTGATCGGCTATGATACTCTCTGTTATAAAAACATTTCTCTCTTCAATATGAGCAGAATAGCTCGAAAAGAGAGGAGAATCTTTCTGACAAGGAGCCGGAAGAATGTTCGGTTAAAAATTTTCGAGAATGCGATTCTGATTAACTCTTCTCATATAATCGAACAACTGAAAGAGCTGGCAAGTGAATTCGATATCATCCCAGTTGCTCCCTTCTCGAGATGCTCACTCTGCAATCAGAAACTCAACCAAATAGAGAAAGAGAAGATCGAGAACCTCGTTCCCGATTATGTTTACCGGACTAATGACAGGTTCATGATCTGTCGTAAATGCGGCCGTGTTTACTGGCCAGGAACGCATAATCAGGCGATAGAAAAAAAGCTGGAAGAGATATTTCCCCGTAATGTAGAGAAATAAAAACCGGCACCTATAGTGCCGGCTAAAAGGCATTATACTGCCTGTAAAAGAGGGCTGTTGACCTCAAATCATTATAATTTGATAGCCTCTACGGGACAAGCAGAGATACAGTTACCGCAATCTATACAGGTTTCGGGATCTACTACTGCTTTATCGTTCTCCATTCTCAGTGCGTTAACAGGGCAAGTATCAACACAAGCACCACAGCCTATACAAGTTTCAGCGTCAATTTTTACTGCCATAATACGCCTCCTTATCTTTGTCTGATGTCACAAAACAGAACATCAGTTTTTGTTCAAGTTTTTTCTTAGAAAGAATTCAAATGAATTCCGAAAAACCGTCTCGGCTATTATGGCAGGGGGGACTCTTCGCAATTCGGATATCTTCTCGACAACATATCTTAAAGTTGAAGGATCGTTACGTTTACCTCGCAGCGGTTGTGGTGCCAGGTAGGGACAGTCCGTCTCAATCATTATCCTCTCAGAAGGAATTGCCCTGATTATATCGTCCATCCTGCTGTTTGGATATGTGACAGTTCCAGTAAAGGAAATATGCCAGCCCCGTTCACATATCTCTTCTGCCATGCTTAAATCTCCCGAATAACAGTGAAATACGAGCTTCTCTGGTGTATGTTTTCTCAGGAGTTTCATTGAGTCTTCATCAGCTTCTCGATTATGTATAATCAGAGGGAGGTCGAGCTCTTTCGCAATGATGATTTGTGCTTCGAATGCTTTTTGCTGAACCAGCCTCGGGCTGAGGTTACGATAGTAATCGAGTCCTACTTCGCCTAGAGCAACAACCTGTGAATGGGAGAGGAGTTTTCTCAACTTCTCTTCATCGAATTTATCTGCTTCGTGTGGATGGTAACCGGCAGCGGCATAAAACTGCTCGTACCGTTCGGCGAGTTTGATGCTCGCTCTGGAAGTTGACTCGTCTATACCGACATTTATAAAATATTCTACACCCTCGCGATGGCATCTGGTTATCACGCTCTCACGGTCTTTATCGAATTGCCGGAAGTCCAGATGGCAATGTGTTTCGAAAAATTTCATCATTCCTTATCCTTGCTTGTGTTAAGATTGTTGTCTTATTCTCTGATTCAATGAAAGTTTAATCTCCTCAACTGAAGAGTGCCTCTACAAACTCCTCACTATCGAAATCGCGTAAATCCTCTATCTTTTCACCAATACCGATCAACTTCACCGGAACGTTCAGTTCGTGTTTTATGCCTATGACTATTCCACCTTTGGCCGTTCCATCGAGCTTGGTCAGAACCAATCCAGTTAATTGGGTCGCTTCATTGAAGAGTTTTGTCTGATTGATAGCATTCTGCCCGGTTGAAGCATCGACTACCAGCAGGGTTTCATGAGGAGCTTCCGGTATGACCTTGCAGATCGTTCTCCTCATCTTGCTCAATTCGTTCATCAGATTGACCTTGGTATGAAATCTCCCGGCGGTATCGATCAGGACGATATCGATCTTTCTGTGCTGGGCGGAGGTTAGTCCGTCGTAGATCACTGCTGAGGGATCAGAACCGCTTTGCTGCTTGATCAGTATGGCTTCTGCCCGGTCAGCCCAGACAGCGAGCTGATCAATAGCGGCAGCACGAAAAGTATCGCCTGCAATCATCATTACCTTTTTGTCCAGTTCACGATAACGGCGGGCGAGTTTTCCTATCGTCGTGGTCTTGCCAACACCATTAACTCCGACAAACAGAATAACCAGGGGTTGTGTTTTCCCGTCTGTTCCGATGCTTATCTCTCCGTTCATAAGGAGAGAATTGTCAGGAGATTCATTATAGTCCTTGTGTAACATCTCTATAATGATATTCTTGAGTGCTTCCAGAACCTCAGAACTGTCAGTTAGTTTGTCGACCCTGATCTTATCTCTCAGAGCATCGATAATATGAGTGGAGACCGATACCCCTATATCAGACTGAATCAGTATCTCTTCCAACTCTTCCATCAACTCTTCGTCGATCTTCGTCCGGACATTTATCGCTTCAGCCAGTTTGGCTACGAATCCGTTTCTCGTCCTGGCCAGTTTTAATCTCAGTCTCTCTATGATCGTCTTCATACAATCTTCCTCTATAATGAAAATGACGGATATAGGATCCTATATCCGTCATCCGGTCTGTTCTGTTTATACTCTTTTGCGGTTATTCAAAACTCGTTCAGAAATTAATTCTATATCATGTCCGGGAAAGATTATCCCGGTCTTTTATGCCCTGTTTACTGGTTCTCTGACGCAGAGGTTTCCTTCAGTTTATTGAGGTAATTAGAGATCCTCGATTTACGTCGTGAAGCGGTTCTTTTATGTATCACTCCCTTTTTGGCAGCTTTGTCTAACTCAGAATAAACTCTGTTGATCAATTCGGTCTTCTCTTCGACCGGTATGTCGCTCTCCATCTTCCTAGACAGGGTCTTGATCGTTTTCTTGACATAATTATTACGTGCCTGTCGCTTCGCATCCTGACGTAACCTCTTTGCACATTGTTTGGTATTCGGCATTCTTCCTCCGACACTTTTATTTTTTTGACTATAAACTAGTTACCCCCTTTTTTTGTCAATCCTTTTGTTGTAATTCGACCTATTTCCCCCAACCTTTCTCAATTATTCTTAACAGGCTGTGAAACGAATGGGCCAGTAAATTGCCTGCTAACTGCTGCAGAGATAGAAATTTATTGACTACTTGGCTCTACTTAAAATGCTGAAAAACAATATTATTTGGATCTGGGTGATATGAAGAGAGATTATATTATTGCTATCGACGGACCGGCTGCTTCCGGAAAGAGTACAACTGCAAAGCAACTTGCCATACTGCTGGGTTATACCTACATCGATACGGGTGCAATGTATCGGGCTGTGGCTCTGAAGCTAATAAGAGAGTCTGTAGATTGGAAGAATCCGGAAGAACTGGAGAAGATATTGAAAATGATCGAAATCGAGTTCAAACGGCTGAACGGCGAGCAGCATATCTTTCTCGACGGAGAGGATGTCTCTTCACGTATCCGGGAACAGGACATAACAAGGCTCTCTTCCGAGATAGCGGTAATCAAATCGGTGAGAGAGAGAATGGTCGAAATGCAGCGTGTAATGGGACGTGGTGGCGGAATAGTAATGGATGGGCGTGATATCGGAACGGTTGTATTTCCTGATGCCGATTTTAAGTTCTTTCTGATCGCTGAAATGAAGACAAGAGCTCTGCGTCGCTGGAGAGAGATTAATAATGATAATATAACTATAGAAGAGATAGAGAAAGACCTGATCTGGCGAGATCATAATGACAGTACGAGAGAGATAGCACCGCTGCGCAAAGCTGAAGACGCTCTGGAGGTTGATACTACAGAGATGACGATCAAGGATCAGGTTAGGCATATACTAAACATAATAAGAGAACGAGCATGAGAGTTAAGTACCGAATTGCAACCCTCATAATCAGATTCTTTATGAAGATAGTCGGCAACTATACTGTTATCGAAAGAGAGCGACTCTCTGATTGGAAGAACTGTATCATAGCTGCCAATCATATCTCATATTTCGACCCTCCCCTTATTGGTTCTATCCTGCCGGAAGAGATACATTTTCTGGCAAAATCTGAACTATTTAAGATACCTCTGTTTGGTTGGCTCATAGGGGTTTTCAATGCCATACCGGTGCAGAGAGGAGTTCTGGATCGTAATACTCTCGAACAGATGAAGGGCATATTGTCAGAAAGCGGTTCGATCCTTATCTTTCCCGAGGGGAGCAGAAAATCACATACTGCTAAACCGGGGATAGGAATCCTCGTTCACGAATTAAAGATTCCCGTGTTACCGATCTATATAGAAAACACCAATAAACTCTTTGCCTGTCTACTACGGAGAAAACGCGTGAAAATTTATATAGGGGATCTGATCGAACCCAAGGTTTATGCATCTCTTCCGGCAGAGAAGAGAACTTATCGCCATATTGCTGATAATATATTAGAGACAATCAAGAGGTTACCCGATGAGAATCAGATTAGCTAAGAATTCCGGTTTCTGTTTTGGTGTAAAGCGAGCCATAAACATGGCCGAAGATGCTTCTGCTAGATACCCGGAAACCGTTACTTTAGGTCCGATTATACACAACCCCCAGATGGTTCAACGCCTGAAAGATAAGGGTATAATTCCGATCGAATCAATTGAAAACATAGGCAACAAACCGGTCATTATCCGTTCGCACGGTATTACAAGAGAGCTAAAAGAAGAACTCCAGGATCTTAAACTCCCTATTATTGATGCGACCTGCCCCTACGTAGCAAGCAGTCAACAATATGTAACGCAGTTGAGCAAAGAGGATTTCCCTGTAGTTATCGTCGGGAACAGGGATCATCCGGAAGTAATAGCTTTAAGGTCTTATGTCGAAGGTGAATCCTATATCATCTCCAGCCCGGCAGAAATTCCCCCAAAACGATTCATCCGCCTGGCGGTAATCAGTCAGACTACACAAAGTATCGAGAATCTGCAGGAGATTGTTACCGCACTCATACCCTGTACGAAAGAACTCAGGATAATAAATACCATCTGTTCGGCAACGAGTGTCAGGCAGGAATCTTCCTACCAACTTGCCAGAGAGAGTGACCTGATGATTGTAATCGGAGGTAAGAATAGTTCAAACACCAGGATGTTGTTTAAAATTTGTCAGAGTATAGTAGAAACCTATCTGATAGAGACTTCCGAGGAATTCAATTGTGCCTGGTTAGAAAAAAAAATAAACATCGGCTTGACAGCTGGAGCATCTACACCAGATTGGATAATTGTCGAAGTATATAACAAAATTTTGAAATGTCTGGGGAACGGTCAGCAATCGATTAGCAGTGTAGAAGAGATTCCCGGGAATAAGGAGGAATGAATGCATTTCAATAATCAAACCGAAGAGAAGAAAGATAATCACGAATTAGAGAATGAAGAAGTGGTTGTCGAAAAGATCGAAAAAGAAACCGAAGATTTAAACGATCAAAAGCAGGACTCTATCCCTACCGAAGGGAAGAGGCAGAGTGATGAGGAAGAACAGCCTCTTCCAGAAGAAGAGACTGAGAAAGAAGAACAGACTATCGAATCTTCTGAAGAGGAGAGTTTTGATAGTTCAGAGTTAACAGGTGATCAGAAACCCGCAGAGACAGAGAGCGAAGAGCAGGAAGAGAGTGTGAAGTCGAAAGAAGACGAACACACAGAGATGGAAGGGGTTTCAGAAGGGAAAGAAAAGAGTATCGAAGCAGAATCCGAAGAGAAACAGCTAGTGCAGGATGATGATTCCGAGCAGGAACCTGAATCTTCGGAAAAGAGTGAACCGGTTGATATCATAGAGAGATCAACAATAAAAGAAAAAGAAGAAGAAGCCAACGAGCCTAAAACACCTGAAGAGGCTGCCCTGGAAAAAGAGATGGCTCAATATGAAGAGACATTTCGTGATTATAAACCGGGAGAGATTATTGAAGGGACAATCGTCGGCTTTAATGATAAAGAAGTCTTAGTTGATATCAGTTACAAATCTGAAGGCTCTATTCCAATAAGCGATTTCAGCAGTACTGAAGATATCAAAATTAACTCCAAAATCAAGGTCTATATCAATAAAGTAGAGAACAGTGAAGGAAAAGTATCCCTCTCGAAGAAGATAGCAGATTTTCATCTTGCACTGGGCGATCTCAAAGAGATCTATAAGCAGAACGAAACGGTCGAAGGTGTTATCAGACAACGGGTAAAGGGTGGTATGATTGCCGAAGTAAAAGGCTTGAATGCCTTTCTACCTGGTTCACAGATCTCGATCAAGCCTATACCGAATCTCGACCAGTTCATCGGGAAAGAGGTAAAGTTCAAGATAATCAATATCGATGAGAGCAAAAAGAATATCATAGTCTCACGCAAGAAGGTTCTGGAAGTAGAACAATCAGAGAAGATTAAGAAATTACGCGAAAAGATCGAGGTCGGAGCTGAGCTTGACGGTGAAGTCAAGAATATCACTGATTACGGTGCCTTTATAGACCTCGGTGGAATTGACGGTCTGCTCCATATAACTGACATGTCCTGGGGACATATAAACCATCCTTCCGAGATGCTCAATATTGGGGACAAGCTGAAGGTAAAGGTAATTGCCTACGATGAAGAAGAATCAAGAGTATCATTAGGCCTGAAACAACTGGTACCACACCCCTGGGAAAACGTTGAGATCAAATATGAAGAAGGAACCAAGATCACTGGCAAGGTGGTCAATATCACCCCATACGGAGCTTTTGTCGAATTGGAACCGGGAGTTGAGGGGCTCGTTCATATCTCTGAGATGTCATGGACAAAGAAGATTACTAATCCCCGACATATTCTCAATGTAGGTGATACGATCGATGCGATCGTCCTCTCTGTTTCCAGAGATGAACAGAAGATATCACTCGGAATGAAACAGATGGAACCAAATCCCTGGCTTGTAATCGACGAGAGATACCCGGCAGGGACAGTAATCAAGGGTAAGGTGAAGAGTCTGACCTCCTTCGGAGCTTTTGTAGAGATCGAAGAGGATATCGATGGTTTAATCCATATCTCTGATATATCTTGGACCAAGCGTATCTATCATCCCAAAGAAGTACTGAAAAAAGGGCAAGAAGTAGAAGCAATCGTTCTCTCAGTGGACAAACATTTACACAGAATTGCTCTCGGTATGAAACAGCTTACTGACGATCCGTGGGAAGAATTGGATCAAAAGCTACCGATAAATACAGAAGTAACCGGTATCATCACAAAGATTATTCCCAAAGGTGTTCTTGTAGAGATCGATGTAGATGGCGATCCGATTGAAGGATTTGTTCCCATATCACATCTGGCTATACCACGGCTGGACAGGCCAGAGACAGCCTTTAACATCGGTGACGAGATTCCGATGAAAGTCATCGAACTCGATATGGAAAACAGGCGACTGATCCTCAGTATCAAAGCTTTCTTCTTCTCCAAAGAGCGAGAAGCCTTACAGGAATTCCTGAAGAAGCACGAGCCAGAAATGCGTATGCAGGCGAAGAAAGCTGAAAAGCGAGAAGAGAACGAACAGGAAACCGAAAAGGCGATCGTTGATGAAGGTGAAGATTCTGAAGATGCTAAAGTAGAAGTAGAGGATAAAGAAGAGACTTCGGTCGAACAGGAAGAAAAGGTGGAACTGGAAGAGACACACTCAGAAAACGAGGAAGAAGAAAAAGAGCCAGCAACTGAGACCGAAAAGACAGAGCCAGCAGAAGAACCGGTTAAAGAGGAACTTGCTGCCGAATCAACTGAAGATAATGAAGTTCCGATCGAAGAGCCGGAATCAGAAAAGAAGGAAATTGTCGAGGAACCTGATACTGCTCAGCAAGAAGAAATCGAAGAACCAGAAGAGAAGGAGAAGAACTAAACGAGTCTCAGCTGGTTAGATAGAATGATAATCAGTGGAATGGGTCTCTATAAGATATAAGTAATAATAAACAAAACAGACGGTACCATTTGGTACCGTCTGTTTTATATTGAGGGTTACAATGCATCTTATTCTCATCGGCTTTATGGGGTCCGGTAAGAGCAGTCTTGCCAGGCAGCTGGCAAGTAGATACCGATTATCCTGTTACGATACCGACTTAATCATAGAAGAAGAGACAGGCACATCAATAGAAGATATTTTCTCTGTCAGAGGGGAAGAGTGGTTCCGAACCCGGGAGAGTGAGGTACTTCTTCATCTATCTGAAGAAGCAGTAATAGCCACTGGTGGGGGTATTATTGAACGAGCTGAGAACCGTAGTTTTCTCAAGCGGAATGACAATATTGTTATCTGGCTTCATCCCCCTTTCGAGGTGATTTACGAAAGAATATCTAACAGTGGCAGACCAAAGGTGAAGGATCTCGGTCGTCAGGCAATATATGCACTCTGGAAGAGAAGGTTGCCATTTTATGAAGAGTGTAAGGATTTGATCTACGATAGTAAAAGTTCTAATCATGCTATACTTTATGAGGGTATAGACAAATTGCTCAAACTGACAGATTGAATTTCTTTTCCCGCAACAGCTGAGTCAGCATACTATTGCGACGGGTGGTTCTATTGTTACCGAGAGCGATATCTAATGCCTGAAGATTACCAACGATAACAACGAGTTTTTTCGCCCTTGTTATTCCCGTATAGAGCAGATTGCGCTGCAACATTATATAGTGCTGCATCAGGAGGGGTATAACAATTACGGGGAACTCCGAGCCCTGCGATTTATGAATAGTGATGGCATAAGAGTGGTTTAACTGGTCCAGTTCACTGAACTCATATTCTGCTATCTTTTCCTCGAACGAGACTCGTACTGTCTGGAGCTCCCTATCGATTGCCTTTATAATCCCCAGATCTCCATTGAAGACATCCTTTTCATAATTGTTGTTGAGCTGGATTACCCTGTCACCTGTTCGAAATATCTTCCCAGCCAGTAATAGTTCATTCTCTTCTCCATGACCGGGATTGAGAGCCGCCTGTAATCTTCTGTTCAGTTCACTAATCCCCGATTCTCCTTTATGCATTGGTGCGAGTACCTGAATATCCCTCAGCGGTTCGAAACTAAAGGTTTCAGGAATCTTTTCTGTTACAAGTTGAACAATTGTATCAGTAGCTCTCTGAGGACTCTCTGCCGGGAAAAGGTAAAAATCTCCATCATGGCGAGAGAATATAGGATGCTCACCTTTTCTGATCCTATGTGCATTAGTGATGATCGAACTGTTACTCTCCTGTCGAAAGATCTGATGCAGGCGGACAACCGGGATGACACCCGATACTATCAGATCGTGCAGAACATAACCGGCTCCTACACTCGGAAGTTGATCCACATCTCCGATAAAGACGATGCTGATGTCGCTACGAACAGCTTTTAGCAAATGATTGAGAATATTAATATCGAGCATGGAGGCTTCGTCGATAATGAGCATAGCAGCATCGAGGGGATTATTCTCGTTACGATGAAATGAGAGACCGTCCTGCCAGGAGAACTCGAGTAGCCGATGAATTGTTTTTGCCTGTAGTCCGGTAACCTCCGTCAGCCTTTTAGCTGCCCGGCCGGTAGGTGCTGTGAGAATAAGTTTGAAATGTTTAGCCTGCAGAACGGTAGCCAGAGCTTTTGTAATGGTACTTTTTCCTGTTCCTGGACCTCCAGTCAGGACAGTTATCTTATTGGTTAGGCATGCCTTTATAGCGCTCTTCTGTTGAACTGAAAAGGGTATTTGAGACCTGTCATGCAGCCACTGAAAGACTACATCCCAATCTACACTTTTCAGCGCGGAGAGCTGAGTAGCCTGGCAATTTTGAATAGAGAGTACTCTCTGAGCAACCTTTCGTTCAGTATGATAGTAAACAGGATGGTATATTGCATCTTCTTCAGCAATGAGTTCACCGCTATCGATTAGTTGTTCCAGAACAGGTTCGATTTTCTTTCTTCCGGTAATCAAGAGTTCCTCACTCCTTTTCAGAAGTTCTTCTCTTCTGGCATAGCAGTGTCCCTCTTCCGCAAACTGGAGAATGAGATAGAAAAGACCTGCCTTAATCCGCTCTCTGGAATCTTTTCTTAGACCGAAACTACGTGCTATATTATCTGCGGTTTTGAAACCTACGCCATAAATGTCATCACTCAGCCTGTATGGATTGGTCTTAAGGATCTGAAAAGCCCTTTCTCCGTAAGTTTTGTAGATCTTGACAGCCAGGTTAGTTGTGATTCCATACTTTTGCAGAAAGAGCATGATATTCTTTATTTCTCGCTTTTCCTGCCAACCTTTCTCTATCAGTTTTCGTTTAGATCTACCTATACCTTCGATCTCCTCCAGTCTTTCCGGTTCCCTGTCTATTACGTCGAGTGATTCTGTTCCGAAGGTTGAGACTATCTTCTCTGCTGTTTTTGGCCCGATACCCTTGATGAGGCTGCTACTCAGTAGCCTGGTGATTCCCTCAGCATCTGCTGGTTGTTCGACTTGATAAGAGAGTGCCTGAAATTGCTGTCCATACTCAGGGTGTATGATCCAGTTCCCTTTCAGATGTAGTTTCTCACCGATGTTGATTCCAGGCAGCAGGCCTGTAACTACTATCTCACGGGGGATATCTTGCGGTTTTATCCGGAGGACAGCATATCCGTTCTCCTCATTGTAGTAAATAATCCGTTCTATGACACCGGTGAGTTTGTCTTCGTACTGTTCTCGCTTGTTCATCAATTACTCGAGAAAGAATTTGTTATCTTATAACGGTGAATTTACCTGTTACGACTTCCTGTATTGCCTGAAAACGATAGAAATAGATACCGCTCGCCAAGGTTCTACTCGAAACGTTGGTAAGCAGCAGTTCGATTATCTGTTCTCCCGCCGGCAGATTCTTTTCTCGCTCGGAAAAAATCCTTCTCCCCTTAATATCAAAGATCTCCAGATTCACTGGAGCAGAATGAGGAAGTTCAATCTTAAATGATATTTTTACATCTCCTCTCACACTATCTCTGATCTGAACCGGATTGGTGAATACACGGCAGAAAACTCGAGACTGGCCGGTATCATCACCGACCGAACTGGTTATTATATATTCTGCAACCGAAATCTCACTCACATCCCAGTAATCCCTGTAAGCACGAGCAGAGACTGTGGTGGTAGAATCAATGGTAATTGGTTCAGTGTAGAGTGGGGAATCTTCGTCAGGATCTGTTCCGTCAACAGTATATCTGATAATCGCATTTGCAGTAGTTGTTGTTATCGAAACGTTAAGTGGCGAACTGTATTCACCGGCAGGTGGTGAGAATTCCGGAGAGGCAACAATACCAGTGACCTCTATCTGACAGGTATCCATATAGGCTCCATCTTCAGTTACAGCATAGATCGTAACAGAACCAGAATTATGAGCGGTAACGATACCTTCAGTGTCGACAGTTACCAGTTCTTCATCACCGGAATACCAGTTGAATTCCAGATCAGTGGCATTCTCCGGTATTATCTCGGCAGTCAGTAGAAATGTTTCACCAACATCCATGATGAGAAATTCCGGTTCTACGTTTATACCTGTTACCGATATCAGATCATAAGAAGCCAGCCCTTCTGCAGTGCCGACCCATTTGAGAGATTCATTCTCCACAGTTACGACATTGATTTCATTACTCGGTAAATCGGAATTCATTTCAGTGTAGAGTGACCAGGAGACATTGTTCTTTCGTATAAGACCGTGCAGTGAAGTTCCAAACCAGACTACACCTGTATCCTTCACGAATACTGTCGGAATACTATTTTCAGGTAGCTGAGAATTGCTCTGGTCATATATAGACCAGGAAGAGCCATCAAAGACAGCCAGACCACCATTTTCTGTACCTATATGAAGTAGATCTCCACTCCCCGCCGAGAGAGAGCGAATTGCATTGTCGGGTAGCTGGGAATTATTCGTGTTATAAACATTCCAATCTGTAAGGTCATAACTCGCCAGGCCGTAGTTCGTTCCGATCCAGAGTTGGTCTTCTTCACCGATCTCCAGAGCATAAATGTAGTTATTCGGCAGTTCCGAATTTCCTGTAGTAAAGGTATTCCAGGATACTCTATCAAATCTGGCAAGCCCACCTCCGCCGAGAGTGCCAATCCAGATCGAATTAGTGCTGTCGACTGCTAAAGATTCCACAACATTGCGTGGTAAGCCCGAATTATTCATGTTATAAACAGTCCAGCCTATCCAGTTACCACTACCGTCCTGACCCTGACTGATCCCATCGTAGTGAGCCAGTCCGTTATTGGTCCCGATCCAGATCTCTCCCGAAAGATCGATCTCAATACAACGGACCAGGTTCCCCGGCAAACCAGAATCCTGCATCGTAAAAATCGTCCAGTCTGTTCCGTCATATCTGGCTAACCCACTCTGAGTACCGATCCATTTAATCCCATCTTCAGTAACAGCCAGAGAGAGGACATTATCATGAGGCAGGGGGGAGTTAGCTGTGTTATAGATTTCCCAGCTCTGTCCGGCCAGAGATACAAGCGGGAACAGTGTCCATAAGAAGAGAATCAGAATAGCTTGCAGAGCTGTTAACCGGTAACTCTTCTCCATAATTGTGTGTCTGATCAATGTCATAGTACTTTTAATATTGTGCATAAGTCTTAACCCCTTGTTATTTTTAAGGATAGAGTCATAACTATGATGTCAAGCTAATTTGAGTTTGAAACAATTGAAATGAATATCTAAAGAAGGATGATTGACGTATGATATCAGGTACTGAATCAAGGAGTACAGCTCACAGTTGTTTGATAGTAGAAAGGAAAAAATGGTGGGCCCAAGAGGAGTCGAACCTCTGACCGCCCGGTTATGAGCCGGGGGCTCTACCAACTGAGCTATAGGCCCTTGTTCTCTGTTAATACGAACGAATTCGTTGAAGATGTTATTTTTGTCAAGAAGAAAGAGCTCCCTAAGGGATAGGTAATTATACTGACACAACTCGAAAGTAATCTTTAATTCCTTTTTTGGACTTAATATCTACTGCTCGATCCCGTTTCCCGAAGGTCTTATTTGATATTATAGTTATTGATTATCTTCATAAAGCCGTCGCTGCGTGTAGGATGCTTCAACTTTTTCAGTGCTTTGTCTTCTATCTGGCGGATTCTTTCTCTGGTTACATTAAAGATATTACCGACCTCTTCGAGAGTACGGTGATAGCCGTCATCTATACCGAAGCGTAGTCTTATCACTCTCTCTTCACGGGGTGTGAGAGTTTTAAGTACATCATCGACAACCTTGCTCAGAATAGAGCGTTCGGCCATTCTTTCAGGAGAAATGGTGCTCTTGTCTTCTATGAAATCACCGAGGATACTGTCTTCACTGTCGCTTCCGATAGGTTTATCAAGAGAGACCGGTTCTTTGGAGATCGACATAATACTCTTGATCTTATCTACCGGCATATCGAGGACTTCGGATAGTTCTTCCGGATATGGTTCCCTGCCGAGTTTTTGCATCAATCTTCTGCTCGTTCTATTCAGTTTATTGATCGATTCTATCATATGGACAGGTATTCTGATCGTTCTGGCCTGATCGGCAATAGCTCTGGTAATAGCCTGTCTGATCCACCATGTAGCATAAGTACTGAATTTATATCCTTTACGATAATCGTATTTATCGACTGCTTTCATCAGACCGGTATTTCCTTCCTGTATAAGGTCAAGGAAGTCAAGTCCCCGGTTATTATACCGTTTAGCGATACTGACGACGAGCCGGACATTTGCTTCGATCAGGTCGTTCTGAGCATGTTCTTTCATGCGGGAACCACGCTCTATCTCATCGAGGATGAAGATCATCTCATTGGCTGTAAGTCTGGTTTCCAGTTCTACACGCCGTATCTTTCTTTTAGCGTTTTTGATCTTTCTCAGGGTTTCAATGAAGAGATTGGGGTCAACACCTGTCTCTTTGCGCACCTCTTCCATATCCTCATCGGATTTTTTTGCTCTTCTTCCATAAGTACAGATCTCATCTATTGAGAATTTTCTTATCCGGGAGAGGGCATTGATCGATTTGAGACTCTCTTTGATTCTGCCGACAAGGCTGCGCATACGGTAAACCATACGCTTGATCAGTTTATCGTTGAAAGCGGTATTGAAGAGTATCTCCCTGATCTGTTCTCTGTGTTCATCTAGTTGCAGCTGCAGGTCCAGGGGAATTTCCTGCTCCGTATCGATATTATCTATAATATTTCCGATCTGATCAAAGAGATTGTCCAGCCGGCTGATCATATTATCGAATTCTTCAACCAGTTTCTCTTCCTGAGCCTTTTCCAGACAGGTTCCATATTCTATCTTGAAGATCTGGTCGATACGAACCCTCTTCTCCTTATAGCGATGATAGAAATTATGCAATTCACGCAGGGTGCTGCCGGAGATGAAGATGTTTCTATTGATCATCCTTTGGGCACTTTCGATTTTCTTTGCCAGGCGGATCTCACCCTCACGATCAAGGAGAGGGACTCTCCCCATTTCACGGAGATACATCCTGACCGGATCGTCATAATATCGTTTGTTCTTGAACTTTTTGACTTCAGCCTCTTTCCTGGCACCTGCACCACCCCGGGAGAAACGCTTTTGCGTTTCATCAACTATCTCGATTCCCTCATTATTGATATCGTTAATGATATCATCAATTCTGTCGAGGAACATAGGGCTGATAGGGATCACATCGTTGATCTGTTTATATGTTAAGGTTTTACTCTCTCTTCCCATGGAGAGCAGCTTTTCTAAACATTCCTTGTAACTTAACATGAATGCTCCTTATATTCTATTTTTATGTATAACTTTTCGTGACGAGTTACGCATCTTTTCCAGAAGTTCTTTCTTACGGCGGAAGTGGGATACTTTATCCTCTGTGAAAGCAGCTGATTCGTCAAGGTTTCTTAATTCATTTTGATATTTCCGAATCCGGAGGTCATTAACAATTGCCTCGAACGGTACCGGTGGCACGTCAGCTAAAGAAAGTTCACTGATAATTTTTATCTGCATAGCATCTTCTTCCTCTAATTCGGCTAATATTGATGCAATTTTCTCATTATCTATAAGATAATCAAATTTTTGCAGGGTTTCAAAAACTTTTTTATACTGCTCGTTAAAAAAGTAACTGGCATCGATATCACCAAGTTCGCTGATATCCTCTATTATCCCGTTAAGAAGGCAGATCAGCAGATTCTCTTCTTCCATAAATCGTCTCAGGATTTTTTTCTCTCGAGTAGCCGTTTCGGTGTTCTGTCCTGCTGTTCTTCTCCGTCTGATGCGTTGAGTCAATGATGGCAGGGAGATCGAGAAGACGCTGGCGATATCTTTCAGAAAGAGTTCTTTTTCCAGAAGGTCGTGCATTTGATTAGCTGTTTCCAGTAACATCTCCAGCTTCTCTTTCACTGTCATTCCCAGATCTGAGTTCTGGTGCAGATAGGTTACCGGTGGGAGAGCATTCTCTATCAATTCCTTCAGCGCTTCACTCTGCTGGGTTTTCAGGAAACTATCGGCATCTTCACCATCTGGCAGGTTAACTATCTTTGGATTGGCCCCACTAATCAGGAGATTCTCTGCGGCCTTTATAGCAGCTTTTCTTCCGGCCAGATCTCCGTCATAGAGGAGATAGATATTCTTCGAGTAGCGTGACAGCATCTTGATCTGTTCTTCGGTAAAGGCTGTTCCAAGTGTCGCTACGGAATTGAGAAAGCCACTTTCATAGAGGCGAAGAAAATCGGTATAACCTTCTGTAACGAGTGCGTAATCGAGTTTTCTTATCTCGTGACGTGTGAGGTGAAAGCCGTATAACTCTTTCCCTTTTGTGTATAATGCAGTCGTTGGTGAGTTAATATACTTACCACCCTTCTGATCGGGAAAGAGTAATCGAGCGCCAAAAGCTACCACATTACCCTGAGCCGAATGAATGGGGAAGATCAGTCGTTCCCGGAAGAGATCAAGCAGACCCTTTTGAGTTGTGACAAACAGGCCCGATTGCTTCAGTAATTCACTATTTATTTCACATTTCTGCAGATAGTTAAGGAGACCAGTCGTTCCATTCAGGGCGTATCCGAGTTCGAATTTCTCTATTGTCTGGCGGGAAATACCTCTCTCTTCGAGCATCTTGAGAGTGGTATCACCAAACCGTTGCAGGTTATCGACATAATAATCTTTTGCCAGGTCATAAATCTTCAATAACAACTCCTGGCGTGTACGGACTTTACTCTCTGTTGCCGTCTTTCGTTTCGTAAGCTTTATGCCGGCTCGAGATGCCAGCTTCTCCAGTGCTTCGAAGAAGGGTATCTTTTCCATCTCCATAACGAAGTGGATGACATTTCCCCCCTTGCCACATCCGAAACATTTGAAGATCTGTTTCTTCTCACTGACGACAAAAGAGGGGGTCTTCTCATCGTGGAACGGACAGCAGGCTTTATAATTTGTACCGCTCTTTTTAAGAGGGAGGTACTGTTCGACAATAGATACAATATTGTTCCCTTCGATTACCTGATCAATAATACGCTGGTCCATTATCTAACCTTTCTCCCTCAATTTATCACAATGACTGTGACACCATCGCCGCCGGCTTCTGGTGCTGGAGAATAAAATTCTTTAATCCTGTGTGATCCCTTCAAATAGTTTCTTATCTTATTCCTCAGGGCTCCTGTTCCCTTACCATGGACTATTCTCAACTTATTTAAGCCGGCTGCATATCCTTCGTCAATGAAAGTTTCGATAGACGGTAATGCTTCTTCGAAGGTCAGGCCCAGAACCTTCAGTTCTGTCTTTGCCTTGCTGCTGCTCGGGGTTACAGGTCTGGCCGGAGTTTTGTTAACCCGCTTACTCTTTTCACGGTAGAAGAGATTATCAGTATCAGTCAGATATAATATACCATTGAAGTCAACTTTAACACCATTTTTTTCTATTGTAACGATCTCACCTGTCCCGCCGAGGTTTCTTATCCAGACCGTTTCGCCTATTTTGGGTTCACTGACCGGGGTAAGGTTATCAGAAAGGAGTTCATGTTCCTCCTGCACGAGGTCATTGCTCATTTTGGAGATCTTTTTCAGGATTTGACGGCTGGCTGACTTCTTCTTCTCTTTCTCCTGTTCCTTCAGGCGGTCAAGATCTTCGGTCAGTTCTCTCTGCAGATTAGTAAGATAGTCTCGAGCCTCTCTGACTGTATTCTGCCTGATGCTCTTTCTGTCGCTCTCCATCAGAGCGAGTTTCTCCTCATATTCACCGATCTTCATGTTGAGCAGTTTGATTTTCAATTCATATTGAAATCTGTTCCGGGCGAGTTCTTTTTTTTCGTTGGCGATTTTCGTGAGGAGGTCGGTCAATTCGATATTCTGCTTACCCGCAAGTTCCCTGGCCCTGTCGAGGAGGCTCTCCTGCAGGCCGAGCTTATCGGCTATCTCCAGAGCGAAGCTATTACCGGGCAACCCGAGCATAAAACGAAAGGTGGGGATGTGCCTGTCAGGATCGAACTGCATGGCTGCATTCCGGCAGAGTTCTGAATCCATAGCGTAGATTTTCAGGGGGGTATAATGGGTAGTAACGACACCGACAACCCTCCTGGTGATTAACTCCTCTAAAATTGCCTGAGCGAGAGCAGCACCCTGTTCCGGGTCGGTTGCAGCACCGATTTCGTCTATGAGGATAAGGGTCTGATCATTACCAATCTCCAGCATATGCCTGATGTGGTTCAGATGGGCTGAGAATGTACTGAGTGAATCTTCCAGCGACTGCTGGTCGCCAATATCTGCCAGTATATGCTGGAAGAGTCCGAATTCAGAATTCTTGGATGCCGGGACTGGAAATCCGCTGAGTGCCATCAATGTCAGCAACCCGATGGTTTTCAGGGTGACTGTTTTTCCTCCCGTATTGGGTCCGGAGAGGATGAGTATTTTGTAATCTTCACCGAGCTGAAGATCAAAGGGGACGACCTTATCCCTGCTTTTCAGTGTATGAAGCAGTAAGGGGTGTCTTGCCTCTTCCAGCTTGATAACCATCCTGGATGATATTCTCGGAATATTACCCTGAAAACTGTTCCCTAACCTGGCAATAGCGTAGTGGAAATCGAGATCGGCCAGGATTGCGAAATTCTCATTGATCTCGTCCTTATGCTCCTGGATTGTTGCGGTGAATTCTTTCAGGATCCTGAAGATTTCCTCTTTCTCCTCTTCGCGTAGATGGTGAATATCATTATTGAGTCCGATAGCCTCGTTCGGCTCGACATAGATTGTGGCCTTACTACCGGAATATCCGTGAACGATACCTGGCATGGAGCTGATAGTTCCCTCTTTTAAAGGTATAACATAACGATCATCCCTCAGGGTTATGATTTTGTCCTGAATTATATTTTCCAGCGATCTGTCCTGGATCTTCTTCTCCAGGAGTTCGAGGACATTCTTCCTGATACTGGATTGTCTCTTTCTGATTCCTTTCAGTTCCGGGGAGGCAGTATCGAGAATCTCTCCCTCAGCAGTAAATATTTCTCTGTAACGTTTGATGATCTCCGGTAAAGGGGTCAGCTTGTCCACTATCTCCACATATACAGGAGAATCTGTAAAATCATCTTCATTCTCTTTCACTATGTTAATCAGTTCCTGCGCCATATTCACGATATGATAAATCTGGCGTAATTCGCTGTGAGAATATGTCAGATGATCATATTTATCGAAAAGAGGTGTTATATCGGTTATATCCTGAAAATTGGTATCGTGTCCTCTCCTGATTATCTCCTGTAGTTCACCGACAAGTTTCTGTCTGCTGATAATCGGCTCTGGTTGCTGCATCGGTGTGGCAGCTAATGCCAGCTGCTTAGCTGTATTGGAGTGGCAGAGATTAGCCAGAATTCTCTTTATCTTATCAAATTCCAGTTGTATGTATGAATCCATCTATCTCAGTAAATTTCTGTTATCCTTATGTGTGATTTATAATGGTATGTGCGGTTCGGGAATGCGGACCCAGCCCTCATCAGATGTTCTACCCGGGATTTCTCCTAAATAGTTATTGATAATATCGTCCGCTATTATCCGCGCAGAGTTGTAGATTTTAGAATTATCTTTCACTTCGCCGAGCGAATTGGAGAGTGTGGATATCTCCAGGATGAGTACCAGAATTACTATCAGGGCAAAACAGAATAGCAGGTTTACAATACCACCAACAAGGCGGTCTATCCAGCCAAGATGTATTAAAGCCATTAATTTCTGAAGTACCAGGCTGATTATCTTAGCCAGGATCATAATGATAATAAATATCACTATGTAACCGAGAACAATGGCCCATGTGTCTGAGATACCGAACTGGTGATGTATCCCCTCACGGATCACAGTACCGAACTGCCTGATCAGGACGATAACGAGTACGATACCAAGTAGTTGCAGTAAGGAGAGAAGGAAGCCTCTCTTATATCCGAGAAAGAAGAACACCAGCAGTATGAACAGGAATATTATGTCGAGAAAATTCATTAAAACCCTCCGGGAAAGGAAGTTCGAGATTATGCTGCCTGAGAGGAAATGGTTCCCTGGATCAATTCGGGGCAGCTGCTATCGAATCTCTATCTGGTAAAAGACCGGACTGGACTATATGACAGAAAAAAGGGAGAAAACTCCCTTTGTCTTTGCTTAACGATATGAAATCTCTACTCGGTTACACTTCTTTCTAAAATAGTGACTCTATATCTCTATACAGCAATGTGGCCGCAACAGCAGAAGAGAACTTGTTATGAATACATCTGCATCTTACGGGCTATCTTCATTGCTTTCCGTTTGGCGACATTACGCTTTCGCTTTCTCTCTTCGCTCGGCTTCTCATAAGCCTGGTGTTTCTTTATGTCAGAGAGAATAGCAGCCTTTTCACATTTCTTCTTGAAACGTTTCAGAGTGATCTCAAAAGGCTCTCCATCACGACTATAAACTATCGGCACTAATTTCACCTCCTCCTGATTTTTAGTTTAGTAAATCAAGATCTCTTTACCGGGTTTATTTGTCAAGAATAAAGGTAAGCTTGAGTTTCCATTACAGTACTATCTGCAGTCTCTATCTTTTTTTCCTGCAGGTTTTACTCTCTATAGAGGAAGATAAACAAGCGATTTTTATTGACTTATCTCTCTGAGATAAAAAGGTTGAACGATAGAAGAGGGGAATGTATGTTTTCTTCTAATCTGTGATACAGTAAAATGAAATATACGTTCTAACAAGAAATTCGTCGATATAATGGAGGATTTGATGAAAAGAATCATACTTATAGCCGTTTTGAGCTTACTGACTACAGGGACTCTCTTATTGGCTCAGACTTTGAGGATAGCCTATATTGATACAGACAGGATAATGATGGAGAGTCAGGATACACGGGAAGCCCAATCGATCTTCATGGCCGAACGTGAGAGCTGGGAGCGTGAGTTACAGCGACTGGAAGAGGAAATCCAGAGACTGGAATCCGAGTATGAAGCGAGAAGACTGACTCTGACCGAGTCAGGTAGGGCACAGGCAGAGGAACGAATTGAAGCTAAGAAAAGAGAGCGAAGACAGTATATAGAGAGCATCTTTGGTGAGAACGGACTGGCGATGCAGCGTAACACCGAACTTCTTGAACCGATAATGGATAAGCTCAGAGATTCAATCGAAAAGGTTGCCATTGAAGAGAACTATTCTATAATTTTCGACGCAATAGGTGGTGGAATTCTTTATGCCAAGCCGAATCTGGATATTACCGACCTGATCATCCAGGATTTAAACCAGGCAATCGATACAGAAGAATAGTCTGACGGCAGTATGAAGACTTTTTCCCGCAAGCTTAAGCCTGCAGACTTGACTGCAGGTTTGGAGGGGCATCTATTAGAGCAGAAAGAGGTTCTTCTGAGCAACATCTCAGAACTGGGGGAAGCTAACGAGCACTCTGTCTGCTTTTATGAAGACAGTAAATTTTTACAGGAACTGGCAGACCTAAATGCCGGTCTGGTCATTGTTCCGATAGATTTCGATGTTAATCTTCTACCGGAGACCAATCTCTTTTTCAGTTCCAGACCTTATCTCTCCTTGAACACAATTGTAGACAAATGGTTGGAACTAGAGAGTGAGAGGGTAGAGACAACCATAGACCCGACAGCAAGGATAGCAGAAGATACTGTGCTCGGTACTGAGGTTCACATAGGCCCCAATGTAGTTATAGAGCCAGGAGTCAAAATCGGCAACGGAACACTAATAGGTGCTAATACGGTGATTGGAGAGAAGGTCATAATAGGTGAGGCCTGCCGTATCTATCCTAATGTTACCATCTATCCAGACAGTGAGATAGGAAACAGAGTGTTTATCCATTCTGGGGCTGTTGTCGGTATGGATGGCTTTGGTTATCTTCAGATTGAGGGTGAGCATAAAAAGATCAACCACATTGGCAGGGTCATAATCGAGAACGATGTGGAGATAGGAGCTAACAGTTGTATTGATAGAGCTACTTTCGGTGTCACGAGAATCGGTGCCGGCTCCAAGATAGATAATCTTGTTCAGATAGGGCACAATTGCCGGCTTGGCAGGAATGTAATTCTCTGTGCCCAGGTCGGACTTGCCGGTAACACAGTAGTAGGAAACAATGTCTTTCTGGCCGGGCAGGTAGGTGCTGCCGGCCATTTAACGATCAATGATGGTGCTATGGTTGGTGCCCAATCAGGTATCAGCAGCGATGTTCCAGCCGGCAAGAGATATTTTGGAACTCCAGCTATTGATGCCTCTTTACAGAAAAGAATTATTGTCTCTCTCAGAAGATTACCCGAAATACTATCCTTCTTCAATAAGCTTATGCGCAGGCAACAGAAGCAGGAAGAAAAGTAATACTGATTTCCAGCCAGACATCCACTCTGGCTGACAATACACTAATTTATTACAGAAAAATAAAAAACCGTAAACAGGAATTGCTATGAACGAAAAAGAGATGAAGAAAACTATTGGTGGCACGACGAGTTATACCGGGATAGGTCTCCATACGGGAGAGATCACAACCGTAGTTTTTAAGCCGGCCACCAATGACGATGAAGGGATTATCTTTATCAGGACTGATCTCCCCGAAAATCCCGAAATACCTGCAGACATAGACCATGTTGTGGATATGTCGAGAGGTACGACTATCGGGATCCAGAACGCTACGGTATCTACTACCGAGCATTTGTTGGCAGCGATTAAGGGGCTGGATATAGATAATATCCGCATTGAGATCAACGGTCCGGAGGTTCCCGTAGCCGATGGTAGTTCGCTGATATATTACAATCTACTGAAGCAGGTCGGCCTGATGGAGCAAGAATCAGAGCGAGAATATCTGGAGTTCGAAGATCCAATATCCTTTTCTGCTCCGGAGGAGAATGTTGATGTGGTCATTGTTCCTTCCAACGAGTTAAAGATAACCTTTATGGTTGATTACAAACACAAGTATCTCGGTACTCAATACACCTGGTTCCCCTCGATCGATTATTTCGAAAAGGAGTTTGCTCCAGCCAGAACCTTCTGCTTTATGAGCGAATTATTAACCCTTAAAAAGGCGAACCTGATCAAAGGGGGATCGCTTGATAATGCACTGGTGATTGCCGAGCCAGATATAACCAGTGAAGAGATGGAAGAATTAAAGGAGCTTTTTGGTTACGAGAATGAGATCCCGATCGGAGAGAACGGCATAGTCAATAACACACCACTCCGCTTCTACAATGAATTCGTTCGACATAAAGTGGTTGACCTGTTGGGAGATATGGCCCTGCTCGGTGTACCGATCAAGGGACATATCCTGGCAGCCCGTTCCGGCCACAAAACAAATGTCGAATTGGTCAAGAAGCTGAGACAGATCTACAAGAAACAGAAATTACAGAAGATGTATCAGAAGAAGAGTCTGTCTGAAGTTGTCTTTGACATATCGGCCATTCAGCGGATCCTGCCTCATCGCTATCCTTTCCTTCTCGTTGATAAGATAACAGAATTCGTCGCGGAGGAGAAGATCGTCGGAATAAAGAATGTTACAATCAATGAGCCTTTTTTCCAGGGGCATTTTCCCGACCATCCGGTTATGCCTGGAGTATTGATCGTTGAGGCAATGGCTCAGACCGGTGGTATAATGTTGCTCAATAGCTGCGATAATCCGGAAGAATACGTAGCCTATTTTGCTGCTATCGATAATGTTAAATTCCGCAAACCGGTCGTACCGGGTGATACACTGAGGTTTGTATTGTCAGTGATCAGTCTGAAAAAATCGATAACCAAGATGCACGGCGACGCTTATGTTGGAGAACAGAAAGTCTGCGAAGGTGATTTTCTGGCAAAAATTATCAGGAAATGAGGTTGCCTATGACTGAGATTCATCCGACAGCGCAGGTTAACAGTAAAGCGAAAATTGGAGAAAATGTCAAGGTCGGCCCCTTTTCTATTGTTGGCCCCAATGTAGAACTCGGTGATAACTCTGTTCTGGAATCGAACGTCATCATCGAAGGACATACGATAATTGGTAAGAATAATCATTTCTATCACTCTGCCGTCATAGGCTCAAGATGTCAGGATCTCAAATACAAAGGTGAACCGACAAGGCTGGTTATAGGAGATAACAACACATTCAGAGAATTCGTGACCGCTAACTGCTCGGCAACATTAGATGAGGATACAACGATCGGAAACAACTGTTTTCTGATGGCCTACTGTCATATTGCTCATAACTGCCATCTCGGTAATAATATCATTATGGCTAATGTTTCAACCCTTGCCGGGCATATTACTATAGAAGACTATGTCACAATCGGTGGGCTGGTAGCGATTCATCAGTTTGTAAAGATAGGTAAGTATGCCTTTATCGGCGGTCATTCAGGGGTAAAGAAGGATGTTCCTCCCTATACCCGTGGAGAAGGAATGCCCTTCCGTCCTGTAGGCCTCAATACTGTAGGTTTACAGCGTAAGGGATTCAGCAGCGAGACAATAGAAGCAATCAGGGAGATCTACAAGATTATATATCATTCAAAATACAATGTAACTCAGGCTCTGGAGGCGGTCAAACAGTTAACCAACCTGACTCCGGAACAGAGGTATTTTTTAGATTTTGTCAGAAATTCAGAACGGGGTATAGCGAGGTAGTTCTATCACTCTGTCAGCATAAAAATATTTTCGGTTAACCTGCAAAGCGAGATCTGAGGAGAGGAATGAAGACTTATCTGATTGTCGGTGGTGTAGCTGGTGGAGCCTCTACCGCTGCGAGACTGAGAAGGAATGACGAATCTGCCAGAATCATCATAATTGAGAGGGGCCGCTATATCTCTTATGCCAATTGCGGGCTCCCATATTATATTGGTGGTGTGATAAAAACAAGGGACAAACTCTTTGTCCAGCCGAAAGAGGAATTTGCCCAACGCTTCAATCTGGAGATAAGAACCCTTCATGAGGTTATTGGTCTTGAGAGAGAAGAGAAGAAGGTCCGTATTAGAGACCTGGAGAATAATAAGGAATATTATGAGAGTTATGATAAACTAATCCTCTCTCCCGGTGCCAGGCCTTTCAAACCCCCTGTTTCCGGCAGTGATCTACCGGGAGTCTTCGTTCTGCGTGATGTAGAGGATACCGATCGGATTAAAGAATACATCGATAAGCGAAAACCGGAGAAAGCGATCGTTATCGGTGCAGGTTATATCGGTATCGAGATGATAGAAAATCTAAATGAAATCTGTTCTGAGGTCTCTCTCGTGGAGATGGAAGACCGTATTCTTCCCTTTTTCGATTTCGAAATAGCCTCTGCGCTGGGGCGGCACATCAAAGCCCGCGGTATCAATATCAATCTCCGGGAGAGGGTGGTTTCTCTCCAGAAGGAGGGAGATTCGATAACAGCAAATTTAGCCAGTAACAAGCAGATAGATAGTGATATAGTGATCTTTGCTACAGGTGTCAGGCCTGATACAGAATGGCTGAAAGAGAGTGGTCTGAAACTCAGTAATAACGGTAGTATAGTTGTTGATGAGTATCTCCGTACCAGCGATGAAAATATCTACGCAGTAGGCGATGCAATCGTTACAAAACAACTCGTTCTCAATCAGGATTTCAATGCCTTTCTGGCCGGGCCGGCCAATAAGCAGGGGAGAGCTGTAGCCGACAATATCACGGGAGACAATATCAGGAAGTTTAAAGGGGCGTTTCCTACTGCCATTATCAAGGTTTTTGAACTGACTGCCGGTATGGTTGGTGTTTCGGAAAGACAATTGCAGCAACAGCGGATGGAATACTTTACAGTAGCCACCCATAGTTCAGATCATGCCGGTTACTATCCGGGTGCTTCACCTATATCGCTCAAGCTGCTCTGTAACCCGGAAGAAGGACGGATTTTGGGAGCTCAGATTATTGGTTATCAGGGAGTAGATAAACGGATTGATGTTGTTGCTGCCTTCATGCAGAATAATGGAACCGTTTATGATCTGACCGATTTTGAGCATTCATATGCACCACCCTTTTCTTCAGCCAGAGACCCTCTAACCCTGGCCGGTTACGTGGGCGAGAATCTTCTCCAGCGAAAATTCCAAGCCATTACCTGGCAGGATCTCCGCAAAAAAGAGTATAGGGATGCCTTCCTGCTCGATGTTCGTAAGAAGGAAGAATTTGAATGTTGTACGATTCCCGGAAGCATCAGTATTCCCCTTGATGAGCTAAGAAGCCGCCTGAATGAGTTACCCCGGGACCGCAAGATAGTTGCCTTCTGCCTTTCCGGGCAGAGGAGTTATCTTGCCTGCAGAATACTCTTGCAGAAAGGGTTCAGTAATGTGTATAATCTTAATGGCGGTTTCAAAACATACCAGTTCGTGTATTGTCGTCATGAGAAGATCGATATATATGACGATGAGACTATCAAACCGGATGATCAAATACATCCGGAATGCCAGACGGCAGACTGTCCTTACACCTTGTAACTGACAATAAAGAGGGAGGCTGTAATTATGTCGGGAATAGTGTTCTATAAAACGAAGAATTTGCCTCAAATCGTTGAGTTTTATCTTAGCAATACTGGAGCCGAGATCTGGCTCGATCAGGGTAAGTGTGTTATAATGAAACAGGGTAATATGCTTTTCGGCTTCTGTCAGGCTGACCAGGCCGACAGATCTTCGATATTGACCTTTTTCTATCCTACTGCCGGAAGTGTGAACAACCTCTACAGGAATCTGAAATCTATAGCCGAAGAACCTCCCCGTATCAATCCACAATTCCGGATATATCACTTCTTTGCCCATGATCCAGAAGGGCGAAAGATCGAGTTCCAGGCCTTTCTGCATCCTCTTGATGAATATCTTACAGGCTCGGAGTTACTACAGACCAGAAGAAGTGTCCGGGAGTTTCATCCAGAAGAACCCGATAGCGAGCTTCTGGAAAATATCCTGGAATTGTGCCGTTATTCACCGACATCGAGAAACTCCCAAGCCTATTATTATCTCCTGACCCGAAACAGAGAGAAGATCGAAGCCCTGGCTGCTATACGCGACGGTGCAAGCAGACCTCTGGCAGTAGCACCATTAGCCGTTGCAGTCTGTTCTGATCCCGCCGGGACAAAGAGGCCTGTTCAGGATGCCTGCATTGCTGCTTATCATCTTCTGCTTGCTGCGGCACAGTTCGGTCTCGGTACTTGCTGGATAACCGATATGGACAGGCCGGAAGTAAAGAAGATAATGGAGATTCCAGAGAACTTTTACATAGCCTGTATGACGCCGCTCGGCTTCCCGCGTAATCCCGAGTTGACTGCTACGGAAAAGGAATTAAGAGCGAGCGATAGAGAGGTCGAAATACCAGAGAGAAGAGAATTGAAAGAGATTTACAGGTTCGTCTGACCCCTGTCTCTCTTTAAGTAGATTACAACCGCTCTATGAAGGATTTGACAGGTCACTAACCCACATAATAATTCTCGATAGCTTCGTCCAATTGTTTGATCAGTTCATTGAGATCACTATACTCTATACTTCGCCTGTCTCCATTTTCATAGGTTATGACTACACTGGAAAAGCTCTTATGATAGTCCCTGATTTTGGGGATGACAATCGTGAGATCTCCCACTTCGGAGTCCTTCAGCTTGAGAATAGATTTCATTCTTCTACCTCACTTTCTTTTCTTCTTTCTTAAAAATGTTCGTATGTATAGAGATTCTCGAAGAATATCTCCTCTGCCTCATTCCTCCACGACTCACGGAGGATAAGCCCGTTACTGTCATATTCATATTCCAGAGAATGGGTAAACTCTCCGTTATCATACTGGGTCATACCAATCACCTGCCCCTCGTCATATCTGTATGATCTCTGCAAAACATTCTCGTTCTCCTCGTTGAACCATAACTCTTCCAGCAGATTACCGGCGGTATCGTAACTATACTGCTGCCGCCCTGTTAGACGATCACGCCTGTCTTTGACTACCATCTCGGCCAAATGCCCGTCTCCGTATACATATTGAGTTGTACTTATCAGATTATCGCTCATATCGTACTTGAGTTCTTCAACAAGTCTGTCATCTTCGTATATATATTCGGTCCTGGTTCGAATCTCATCGAACGGTGTCAACCATCTATCTTCTATCAAGTTTCCTCTTCTGTCGTAACGGAAGACATTTCTGCTTTTTAAAGCTTCCAGGCCTCTATGCCAGGTAGTGGTATCAAGCCTCCCTGTCCTTTCATCATATTCCAGTACTCTACTTGTGACAACCACACCCTTTGGATTGAGCCAGTGTTCTTCTACAAGGCGACCTTCCCGGTCATAGAACTGAACCTGATTGATCACATCGTGGCTCCATTTCGTCTGGGTTTTAATTCCGAGTTCTTTTCTCAACTCTTCCAGTTCCGCTTCAGGTTGATCAGCCCTATCTCTTCTGCCACAACCGGAGATCAGGAGGAGTGGGAGAAGGACTAATCCAGCCACCAGGAAGAGCAGGCAGGTTATCTGGAGTAAGGGTTGATTAATAACTCTCGTTTCGTATCTTTTCATTATCTCTGTTACCTCTCTTTTGCTTAATAACTCTATTAATCGGTTGAAATTTCATCCTCATTCTTGAGAGCGTCGACAAATTTCCGGAGTGATGCAAAGTGATAGTTCAGTCTTGCGTCCGGATCGAAGCTCTCATAATTTTCATCCCGCAGTTCGATGTGGAGATGTGAAGGTTTGCCGCTATTGCGTATGTTACCTGTATATCCAGTCAGGCCAACCACAGTATTGGAGTTCACTATCTGGCCTGGTTCTACATATACCTCATTCAGATGGGCATAGAGGCTGGAGATCCCCTCAGGATAGAGTATGCTGACGATCTTACCGTATTCAACACCGACAGAATCTACTCGCGTGCTTCCTCTATAGCCATGGGTATGAAAGATAAAGTTCGGGTCATCACTCACCGCCGTAACGATGCCAAGAGGATATATCGGATGTACCGGACTGTTTTCCGGAATGTAGAGATCGACACCTTCGTGTATACGCCTGATATCACCTGTGCGACGGCCACTGCCATAGAGGTCGAATTCGCCATATTTCAGATATTGCTCCTTCAATTCAGCAAACGATTGCCCGTCATTAAAGGGTGATTGATGCTGAAAGCCGTTATCCACGAATTCTGGTGTCACCAGTATTGCCGGATCCTTACGTTCCAGCCCGCTCGCTATCTCATAATAATCCTCACGCCAGTCCAGTATGGTCAGGCCTTTAAGCCTGCTTTTTAAATTATTGACCCTCACGGCCTGATAGAAGATTACTATACCCATCATTATGATCAGTATGAAGAGAAACTTGATGCTGCTGCCCGATTTTCTTCTCATTGTATCCGCCCCGTTTATTCTTTTTACTATACATATCTCTCCCTTCTACCTTTTCGTCAACTGTAAACTGCAAGGAATTTCCCTTCACTGCAATAGAGCATCGTTCAGGGTTCTACCCTTAGAGACCCCTATAGTCGGACAGGTGCCGACTATAGGGGTCACCAGAGATTGGAGTAAGAAATCCGGCTGTTCAGTGGGGGCAGGGCAGGAGGATCTGCCGGGATCGGCAGAATGATGAACGGCTTGTTTCCGCTTATGACAGTGAAATCGGGAGGCCTGAACCTGGTAGTTGATCTCGTATGCAGAGGAAAAGAAATATATCTCAGCTTCCGGTGTTTAGAATGTGAAGTTACCTGAAATATTGGAGCGAAATCTACCTGTTAATCTTGACAGTGGCAGTATTGACAGAAAGAGTCGGAGAAAAAAGAAAAATCCTTCAGGGAGAACCCAGGGACAGGTTTTATGAAATGTATTAGCTGGTCAGTGATTATTGTCAGCCTGATATTGTCATCTCAATTGCTGGCGGAGTGGGGTGAATTGGGAGATCTGACACTCGAAGATAAGTTATTCGGATTGTCGTTAATCTGGAAAGAGGCAGATTACAACTATCCACACTTCGATCAACTGAAAGATCTCGACTGGGATGAAGAGTATAAGAGCTTCATCTCCAGGGTGAGCGATACAGATAATATTTATGATTATTACCGTCAAATTCAGGAATTCACCGCTCTTTTACAGGATTGTCATACGAGAGTAATCTTTCCCCCTCCCTTCTCGGAAATGCTCGATTACCCACTTGTAATGCTGAAGTGGATAGAGGGGAGAGTTATTGTCAGCAATGTCGGAGATAAATATGCAGAATCTCTCCCTATCGGAAGCCAGATTCTGCAGGTTGACGGTATTGAGGTAGAGGAGTATCTGAACGAGCAAGTACTCCCCTTTATCTCCGCTTCGAATGAGGCTGTCCTTTATAATAAGGCGATGTCGATGTTCTTTTTCGGTGAAAGAGACAGTGAGGTCAGGGTAAAATTTCGTTTTCCACCGACTGATATCATAGCTTCCGAAACTGAAGAGAGAACCGGAGAAGTGGTGCTTACCAGAAGCCGGCGTAATGATCGCTGGAGCGAGATCATCGACACGAGGGAGGAGTTACTTTACACCCGCTGGCTCGATCTCGATGAGGAGATATATTATGTGGCAATCTGGAGTTTTCATGACGAACTTATCCTGCGATACTTCGAGACTATTCTGGATGAACTACAGAGGTGTTCAGGTTTGATCATCGATTTAAGAGAAAATAGAAGAGGGAGGATTGAGATAAGTAATGAGATACTGAAATATCTAACCGAGAAGGAGATCCTGACCGGAACCACAATGGAATCCCGAAAGAACATAGCGCTCTACAGAGCGTGGGGAACTCCGGTAGCGATGTATCAATATCTGCCACCGGAGGAGTTTGTCCCGTTTGGAACAGGTGATGCCTGGCATAGAGAAGAGCCACTCAGAATAGAGAACGATCCCGACAGAGTTAAGATCACAGTTCCCCTGGTAATCCTGACCGATAGTGAAACCTCAATGGCAGCCGAAGATTTTCTTGTGGCGCTTCTGTCAGCAAGAGACGATGTAAAAATAGTCGGAACGCATACAGCAGGTTCCAGGGGTCAGGCGTTGATTCATCAATTGCCTGGAGGAGGTTATGCCTGGATTACGACCCATCGTGATATTTATGGTGATGATAAGATCCTCTCCCGCACCGGGATAGAGCCTGATTTCATAGTCGAGCAGAGTTATCTTGATTATCTGCAGGAGAGAGATCCTGTTCTGGAGAAGGGTGAGCTGATTATCAGGGAAATGCTGGAAGAACGAGCAGACCAAAAATCTGATTGACACAAAGAAAGCTTTCATATTGAAGTAATGAGATGAAAAGTAGAAATCGTGAATGCAAGAGCTGGCCCGAAAGTAAGGCCGGTAACAGTATTAACAGGCGAGGAAACTTGTCCTTGACACAGAGAATAGTAACAAAAATATTAACACTCAGTGCCGAAGTGGTGAAATTGGTAGACGCAGTGGACTCAAAATCCACCGGGTTAATAACCCGTGCCGGTTCGAGTCCGGCCTTCGGCACCATTATAGTTTTTAAAAAGCGAAGGGTAGTGATTTGCGCATACCGATAACAGCTTACCCTTTTCAAAGCAATAGAGAAGAAATTTTGGAGGAAACCTATATATGAAGAACATAAAAACACTGATCATTACACTGACAATCCTGTCAGGAATATTTCTGCCCCAGGCATTAAATGCTGTATCTGAGGCTGGTGTAATATTTCTGTTGATAGAACCGGGTTCACGGGCTGGTGGTATGGGGCATGCACATGTAGCTCAGGTTGATGATGCCTTTGCCGGATACTGGAATCCTGGAGCAATGGCTTTCAACCGTAAAGTACAATTTGCTGGAATGCATACCAACTGGCTGGCTGATGTTTTTGATGATATCTATATAGAATATCTCGGCTGGAATCAGTATTTCGAAGATATCGGGAATATTGGAGCTCATGCAATTTTTCTCACCTACGGGAAACAGGATAAAATGAGTGAAGATGGACAGTATGAAGGAGAGTTCTCCAGCTGGGAGGGGGCACTGGCAGTCAGCTATGCCAATCAGGTAACTGATAACCTCGGCCTGGGTATGTCTTTCAAGTTTATCTACAGTGATCTGGCTCCTGAGGGAACAGGTCAGACGGAAATCGGTGTGAAAGGACGCGGTATGAGCTTTGCTTTCGATTTTGGAGTCAAGTCTCATGGTGTAGATTTCGGCCAGGTTGTGGTTTCACCTTATAACGGCATTCTTGCCGCCTACAACGGGTTAGCCTCTCTGACAGGGATGAACAAAGCATCCTATTCATATTTTAGTTTACCGATAAGACAGCTCGATTTCGGCTTGAATCTGCAGAATGTCGGGCCGAATATAACCTATGTCGATGATGCTCAGTCAGATCCGCTCCCGATGAATTGGCGAATGGGGCTTTCATATCGTCTGATGGAATCGGAATATAACAAATTGACTATCAATGCTGATATGAATAAACTACTGGCTAATGAAGATCCATTCTTTCAGCGAATTGTTACCGCCTGGTATGACGATCCTTTCAAAGATGAGTTAGAGTCAACGATATTCAATGCGGGTGCTGAATATACATATTTTGACCTCCTCTCACTTCGTGCTGGTTATATCTACGATAAAGCGGGTGATATTATAGGACCCTCCTTTGGTGCCGGTATTCAATATACATTCTCTCAACGCTATAAGTTAAGCTTTGACTTTGCGATGCAGCAGGGTGGTGATCTGGTGGAGTATAACCGCACATTCTCCCTCGGTCTGGAATTCTGATCAGAGGATAGAGTATAACTGGTAAGAAAAGGTTAGCGCTCGATAGTTTTGAAGCTTGCAGGCAATGAAAAAGGGAGCATATCCTTTCGATTGACCGGCCTGACAGTAGAGAAGTTCTTGTTTAAGAACACAATGTCAGTCACCCTTCATTATCGGGAGAATTAATGCCTTGTAACCTGGAGATCTCTGAGGTAAGGAGGAATGATAATTCGACAATTTTCTCAAATCAAGTATAAAGTAATTCTGTTCCTTCTGACAGCTTTCGTCTGTCAGATTGGAATATTGGGCAGTCCCCTATTTGCCCGTTCGGAGATATACAGTTCTTCCGGTAGACTGGAAGTAGCGAAGGAATACCCTCTCCCTGAAGAGAGCAGAGCCACACAAAGGCGTATTCATCCGGCAGAAGCTTATTTACGTTCCCGGAAGGTGGATAGAGAAACAACCAGAACCGATAACTTCAACCGGTTGCTCGTCCTGCTGGTCGATTTCCAGGAAGATAACGATCCCGGAACGACAGGTAACGGGAAATTCATGCTCGAGCCTGATCCTGATTATCCGGTATCACTAGATGCTCCACCACACGATTATGAATTCTTTACCGCCCATATGGAAGCCTTGAAGTATTACTATCTGGCAGCGAGTCTCGGCAATTATGAACTTGAATATGATATCTATCCCCGGGAAAATGATCCGAAATTTGCCTATACCCTGCCTCAGCAGATGGCATACTATAATCCCGGAATGGAGAATAGTGAGCTCTTTATCGCCAGGATAGAGGAGTATTTTCGTGATATTTTTACCATCGCTGACAGTGACGGTGAAATCGATTTCAGCCAGTATGACCACTATATGATCATACATGCCGGTTCTGACTGGCAGCACGATGTATCTGGTGATACACCTCATGACATACCCTCCTTCTTCATACAGGTAGGTGATGGCAAGGAGGTCTGGGTAAACGATGGAACGGTAAAGATCAGCCATGCCTGTAACGTCCCGGAAACAATCAGTCAGGATGGAAGATATGGTGTTATCAACGCAGTAGTAGCACACGAATTTGGGCATTCTCTGGGGTTTGTCGATCTTTATAATGTGAACAATTTTACGCCAGCAGTAGGTTACTGGGATATAATGGATTCCGGCGGATCAGGGCGACTCTCACTACAGGGATATGACGGTGAATGGTATGCTCTGGAAGGTGGTTTGCCTGCTCTTCCGGGTGCCTGGCACAGACTGCTCGTCTGGGGTGATGTATTCAAGGATATGGGGGTTTACAACCAGATAAACGAATTTCCGTTTGGAACAGAAATACCCCTGATTGCAGCATCCAGCCTGTACGATGAGGACAATCCTCAACCCTATTTTGTCAGGGTACCGTTGAATGCTACAGAATATCTTCTACTGGAAAACAGGAATGTCGATCCGGACGGAGATGGAGGTATAGCATTTAGAGGTGCGGCACCGATAACCCCTGGCCAGAGTGATTATCGAGTCCTGTTACATCCAATTGAGGTTTATGATGATGATGAGATGAGCCCGATATATGAGTATGACTGGCTGCTGCCCGGCTGGCTCAATAGTCAGGGTGAATCATTCGGAGGGGGTATAATTGCCTGGCATATCGATGAACAGATCATCTTTAATGAAGGTGTAGTAGATTCTGAGGGTAACTTCAGAAGCAATTATGAAAATAATAGTGTCAATACGGTCAGAAGCAGAAGAGGGATCAGGATCATTGAGGCTGACGATATAGATGATATCGGTAATCCCTATTCCTGGTACTGGTATGGGACAGAATATGAACCTTATTTCAGGTATAGGCCTGAACTCAACGCCGAGGGATATTTCCTGAGATGGTCACCAATAGTTTTTAACAGAGAACTCTCCTCAGTGTCCAGTCCACCGCTTGTTACTAATAGCGGTTATCCCTCGATATACAGAATATACGATATCAGTTCCTCAGCGGGGCTGATGTCCTTCAAATACAGTTTCGAACCCTTTACTCATACAGGCATTCTGAGTGATGACAGAGTTGTTACTCATCTGGCTAAACCCTCAATAACTTACGCGCTTTATCCTGCTCTGACAGAATTGCCTCTTTTTACCGGGGAAGGGGTGGTATTCTTCAGGCACTTATATGATAGTATGATGGGCTATGATGACTGGGATGGGGGATCTGATGTCTTTGAATTTTCCTACCTGCCGACTCAGCCTTTGATAAGTTATGCACGACCCGGAGGCCCTACAGAACATTATGTTACAGCAGAAGACAGGGTCATAAGGATTTCTGAATTTCTGGGAGATTTCGAACAGAATGTGATCGAACTGGACTCAGAAGTGGTCGAAACTCCGCTCCTGATCGAAACGGAAAACAAACCGCTGCTTATCATTCCTACTGCAAGGGGAATCGCATTCTGGAACGAAGATGATGGGATATATCATCAAATTCCGATAGAGAATGCCCGAATTACCTATAATGGGGATGACCTTTTTGCAGTTGCAGCAGATAAGTTATATCGCATCCCTTTCACTCCTATTCCAGGAGCAGAGAAGAGGATAGCAGATGAGGTGTTTGATATTCCCGCTTTGACGAGTTGTTACTATCCGGTAACTTACAGAGACGAAGAGAATTATCGTCATAATGCCCTCTTCATTCAGAACAGCGAAGGTAATATATATAAACTGACGAACCAATCATTCGAGCTGGTCTTTACACTCGCCCAATATACAGGTAAACAGCCGACACAGCTTGCCCTGGCCCAGGTTGCAGATCAGGTCTATCTCTTCTTTGCTGCCGGACAATACGTCTTTGCGCTCGATCTCTACGGTAACCTCATCAGAGGTTATCCCCATTACGTAGAGAATAAATATATGGCGGCAAAAAGAGACCTTCGGGTAATAGAACTGGAGGAGAGAATCGTCCTTCTACTACCAGTAGAGGATGAGGGTAGCCTCTTATATGAGTTCAATTCTGGCTTTATGCCAGAATACTCGCTGATCTGGGACAGACCGGCTTCATTGCTGGATGATCTTGCTGACCAATCAGATCATCTCTTCTGGGAAGAGGCTTCAGGTAGGCTCTATTACTTCTTTGCCGACAGTAATAACTATATTTATGAGAATATTATGACTACTACCAGTTCGAATCCAGTCCTCTGGAACGGTTTTCGAAATAACAACTGGAACCTGTTCTCCGGTATACACAGAGTCGATACTTCACCAGAGGATTACGTCAAGGCCTATGCTTTCCCCAATCCGGCAAAAGGAGGTGAGGTAAGGATCAGAGTAGAAGGTGCAGACGAGGAGATTGAACTGCAACTTTACGACATTAGCGGGAAAAGACTTTTATCGAGAATTTATGATGATAATATCGGTTCGGTACACGACATATTGTGGAATACAGGAAATATATCGGCAGGGGTCTATTTCGGTATTGTCAGGACTAACGGCCGAAAGGTAAATTTCAAAGTAGCGATTGAGAGATAAAATACGGAAGCGATGCTATATGGTCAGCTGTTACAGATTAGTGATAGATAGTCAGCTCAGAGATAGGGAAGATATGATATTGATTCCGTTTTCAGTCTATTTAGTGGAGGTTTTCTCAAAATGAAATACATAACCATATTTCTGATAATAGCCCTGGCAGGGTCTCATCTCTGCGCTCAGGTCTTTTTACCTGAAGAGGATGACGATTGGATGGAAGAATTAAGTGTCAGAACAGAACGTAAGTCGGCAACGACCGCTATAATTCTCTCATCAATATTTCCTGGGAGTGGACATTTTTACGTGAATAAGAAGTCGGTGGGAACCTACCTCTTTCCGGTGCTGGAGATAGCACTCTGGGCAGGACTCTTTTATTATGACAATAAAGGGGATCAGCTGGAGCGAGATTATGAAGTCTTTGCCGATGTTAACTACGATAGGGAACGGCAATATACAGCGCAGAATGACCTGATCAACCACTCCAGCTCCAACCCGATGATATACAACGATCTCCATTTCCGGCTTGATGAGAATGATACCCAGCACTTCTATGAAGATATCGGCAAATATAACAAGTATATCTTTGGCTGGGAAGACTGGTACGATATCTATTTTGCTGATGGTGTTCAATGGGTATTCGATGATGATGGTCTCTGGCTCGGGAATATACCCTCAACAGAAGACCCCGACTCCTATCCCGGCTTTGATGAGCCATATAGTGCTTTGCGCCAGAAATATATCGGTATGAGAAGAGATGCTCAGAGCTATTACGATAATCGAGACCTGATCATCTTCGGCCTGGTATTCAATCGTATTATTAGTTCACTCGATGTCATCAGGGTTACCACTGTCTATAACCGTGAACTACGTTATACCTCAAACTTCAATTTCCACTTCCAACCGGCTGTGGTAAATAATAAGTTCACCCCCACAATGAATATGACTTACAAGTTTTAGGGGCTTTTATGAATAAAAACATCTTCCTGCTACCGTTGCTTATTTTATTGTTCCTCTCTAGCAACCTTTCTGCTCAGATAGAATACGATAACCTCCCGCAACAGGTATCAACCAGTAAGGCAATGCTCTATTCTGCACTCATACCTGGAGCGGGTGAGATGTATCTTGAAAATTATACGCGAGGAGCTATCTTTCTCGGGGCAGAGATACTGATAATCGCTTCATATTTCCGGCTTAGTAAAGAGGCCGACTGGAAGGTAAATTCCTATATGAAATATGCGGAGAATTTTGCCGATGTTCCACTCAATTCCGGAGAGAGTTACTATCGATTGATTAACAGTTACATCAGTTCTGATGAGTATAACAGAGAGATAGAACAGTACCTGCGGAACAGGTATATCGTTTATGAATATCGTCCCGATCTTTATGAGTATTACAGGAATGAATGGATGATAAGTGATGATGAAAGCTGGGAATGGGAGAGCAGGGATAACTGGCTGGAATACAGAGGTATAAGGCGTGAAAAACAACAGCTGGATATTCTGACTAACTTTGCCATCGGGGCTGCTGTTATCAATCGCGTAATATCAGTTATCGACTCTGCCCTTATAAGTCGTAACATTAACAGAGATAGAACACTTCTATCCAATATAGAGCTCAAACCAGATTTCCGGAGAAGGGGGTATATGCTCTCTTATGAATTCAAGTTTTAAGATAATTGTTTCGCTTATTCTACTCAGTTCGGTATCCATTTCTCTGATCGCTGCTGATTCCTATAATGAATCGTTTGCTGCTCAGACGGGTAGTGACCTGCCACAAGAACCGACAGTTACAGCCAGCCAGCCGTCAGTCTTTCCCACTATTATGAAATCTGCTATTATCCCGGGCTGGGGTGAGTTGAGCATGGGTAACAGCTCAGGGTATATCTTTCTGCTTTCAGAGATTCTACTCTGGTCAGGAAGATACTATTTCCTGGAAGAGGTTAAACTCAGGGAAGAAGAATCTTATGTCTACGCATTGCAATATGCTGGCCTGCAATCCGGTGATTATGATGCTGAATTTCTTCATCTTCTGACCAAGTATAACAGCTCTGGCTTCGAAGCCGGTGGTTATAATGAGATGATTCTGCAGCGAGCAAGATCACTCTATCCCGATGACCCAGCAGCCCAAAATCAGTATATACATGATAATGCCATTCTCGATGAATCATTGTTCTGGAGTTGGGAGACAAGAGAAGATCGCAGGCTCTACAGTATTATGCGGAAGAATGCTGACCATAACAGGGATTATGCCAAGGCAGTTGTAGGAGTCATTGTTGCCAATCATATAGTCAGTGTTATCAATTCTGCCAGAATAGCTACAGCACAACGAAGGGAACAGAGGTTGCAGATAGGTTTTGATTATGACCACAGGAGTTTCACACCACTATTGAAAGCAGCATACAGTTTCTGAGATTTCTGACTACCGGACTGAAAAATAGTAAGTAAAGTAAAAAAATATACCGGGATTACTGGTTACAGGGTTACAAGAGAAAGGAAATCCCGAAAGAGAAGGTATTGATTTGAAAAATATTCTCAAGATTGATGGTAATAGCCTGACTCTGGAGAGTTTACAGCAGGTTGCCGGCCGTAAGGTCGATGTGGCTCTTTCGGAAAAGGCGAAAGAGGGTGTAAAAAGATGCCGGGAGTTTGTAGATAGACTGGTAGAAGAGAGAAAAATCGTTTATGGTTTGACAACCGGGTTCGGTAAATTTGCCAGTATCAATATACCGCCGGAGCAGCTTGCTGAACTTCAGGAAAATCTGATCATTAGCCATGCTACCGGCGTTGGTGATAGTTTCTCTATTCCGGAAACAAGAGCTATCACACTCTTACGGTGTAATGTTCTCGCCAAGGGTTTCTCCGGCGTTAGACTCGAAACCCTGGAGACTCTCATCAGAATGCTCAATGCCGGTATCCATCCCTCTATTCCCGAAAAGGGCTCTGTCGGTGCAAGTGGAGATCTGGCTCCGCTGTCACATCTGGCACTGGTTCTTATCGGACAGGGTTCTGCAGAATACAGAGATGAAATTTTACCAGGAAGGATTGCTATGAAAAGAGCCGGATTAGAGCCGGTAAAGCTGGCAGCGAAAGAGGGGCTCGCCCTTAATAATGGAACTCAGGTCATGACTGCTGTAGCTGCTCTCTCACTGACTAGAGCACTTCATCTCTGCCAGGTTGCCGACATCACTGCAGCGGTATCAGTAGATGCCCTGCTGGGAACTCCGAATGCTTTTCACAGGCTTATCCACTCTGTTCGCCCCCATCCTGGACAGATCAGGGTGGCAGAGAATATGGTTAACCTGCTGGCCGGAAGTGAGATAAGGAATTCACACCTCTCCTGTGATAGAGTTCAGGACCCTTACAGTCTACGCTGTATTCCACAGGTTCACGGTGCTGTTCGTGATGCCCTGCAATATGTCACAAATACTATCGAGACAGAAATCAACTCGGCAACCGATAACCCTCTTATCTTTAGAAAGGAGGGGGAGGTGATATCCGGTGGTAATTTCCATGGACAACCGGTAGCTTTTGCCTGTGATGTGCTGGGAATGACTATGGCAGAAATCGGCAGTATCGCCGAACGGCGAATAGAACAGATCTGTAATCCTGCCCTGAACAGAGATCTTAATGCCTTTCTGGCACCAAGGCCAGGTCTCGATTCCGGATTTATGATCGCACACGTAACTGCCGCCTCACTCGTTTCAGAGAATAAGTGTCGTGCTCATCCTGCATCGATAGACTCTATCCCGACTTCAGCCAATCAGGAAGATCATGTCAGCATGGGAACTATCGGAGCGGTAAAAGCGAGAGAGATAGTGAATAATATCGCCTATATCCTCGGGATCGAACTTCTCATCGCTCTTCAGGGGCTGGAGACACGAAAGATCTCTTCATCACCTGTCATAGAAGCTATCAGGGAAGAGGTCAGAAAGGATGTTCCACTCCTGGAAAGAGATAGAAACCTCAATGATGATATTCTCTTTATGAAAAACTTCGTCGAATCAGAGAGGATTATCGAAATTACCAGAGAATTCACCGATATAAAGTAATACTGTTCCCGTTATTTATTTAAAATGTGCAGGAATTATGAGATGAAAGCCAGCAGGTCTGTTCAGGAAGATAAAAGTAAAAAAAGAAGGTATGAGATGAAACCTATCCGCTTCTTGCTCTCTTGTTCGCTCTTACTGGCGGCGCTACTATTTCTGCTCACTTCCTGCGTGTATTATAATACATTCTATAATGCTCAGAAATACTTCGAATCTGCTCAGGGACAACCTGTTAGAGATACAGGCAGGCCACCACCGAGAGCAATACAGGACTATGACAAGGTGATAGAGAAATGCACCTATATCCTGACCGAATATAGCGACAGCCGCTGGGCGGATGATGCTCTCTTTCTTCTGGCTAAGTCCATGTATTACAAAAAGAATAATCCATTACAGGCCAGAGAAAGGTTTTTCGATTTTTTAAGAGTTTTCCCCGGGAGTAAATATATCCCGGAAGCTAATATCTATATTGCCAGAATTGATTTCGAGCGAGGGGATAAACTGGAAACACACCGCAGGTTGCAGTTGATACTGGATAATCCCGAATATAGTGAGCTTCACCCCGAAGTTCTATTACTCAAAAGCAACTATTATCTGGAAGACCAGGATTATACTAGAGCTCAGGAACATCTGCAGATGATCATAGATCAATACCCCAGGTCCCAACAATTCGAACTCGCTTTCTTTACTCTGGGACAGGCACATTTTGAAGATGGTAACTATCAGGAATCGAAGGAAGTCTTTGAAATCCTGACAGAATCACGAGCATCACGCAGAACTAAACTGAACTCCAGTTATTTTATAGCCTTCAATCTTTACCATCTTGGCGATTATGAAGGAGCTTTGGAGATTCTCGACAGGTTGTTACGAGTAGAATACGAACCGGAAGAGTTTCCCAAGCTCAATCTGCTCAAGGCGAGATGTCTCGTGGGGTTGAAAGATTTCGACAGAGCAGAGGCGCTTTTCGAATCCGTGATTACCAATAACAGCCGGACAGCTATCTCAGCCGAAGCCTCATTCCATCTGGCAGAGATGTATTTTCTTGATCTCTTCAGATATGAGGAAGCTATCACATATTACAATCGTATTCAGACAGAGTATCGAACTTCTCCTTTCACGGAAAGGGGTGTAGCCAGAAGTGCTGTAGTAAGCCAGATCATTCAGTTTAATCAACCAGACAGGCAGATCAGTACTCAGGAGTTGATGGACGAGCAGTTCAAGCTCGCTGAATACTATCTCTATGTAATGAATATGCCCGATTCTGCCCTCTCAGTCTATAGCGATATAGAACATCAGGAAACAAGACTTAAGAGCAAGCTCGACAGTTTAAGGCTTGAACTGGAGAGAGGGCCTGTACTTCCCGATTCTCTTCAATTAACAGAGGATGGAATCGAAGGGAGTGATATGGTGCAGGATAGTACAAGAATATTAACCCTGGAGAACGAAATAGAACGGCTGGAAGAGGATTTGTGGCTCTTTGAAGCAGAGTTCATTCCCTATTCCTTCTTCGCCTCTGCCTGGATATGGTTTAATATTCATCAAGATGAAGCTGAAGCTGAGCGATTCTACTTGAGGTTGCAAGAGAATTATCCTGTCAATAGATATACCTATGCAGCAGAAGCAATGCTTGCCGGTGATGAAATTGTAATTGCTACCCCGTTCGAATTGGATATCGAGCAGGAGTATGATGAAGCAGTCAGTCAGATTGAGGAAGACCCAGAAGAGTCTTTAAGACGGTTGAAATCTATCGAGTCAGAGCTCACCCGGAAGGAAGAAGAGAATCCAGCCCTGATCTCTGCCAAGTTGCACGATCTTCATCAGAAAACGATTTTTAGTATTGGGTATACCTACTTTCATCATCTCGCCGATACACTTAATGCCAGACCCTATTTTGACGAAATTCTCTCCAGAGATGACGATAGTGAATACAGTCGCTTTATCAGTAATTTCTATCAAGATGATGTCTTTATAGTCCACGATACCCTCCCGTCACTACTGGAAGAGGAAGAGCAAGGAGAAGAGATTATTGAAGACGAAATATCATCTCCTGAAGAGATCAGAGATGATCAGGATCTGGGAGATATCATCAGACCGGAAGCAGGTCTTCCAGAAGAGAAATTTGAAAACGAGTAACACTGTTGCTGCTGACAGGGGAGTTCAAGAATTCTTCCTGACAGAGAACACTTTTTTGAAAATACTCCTGGTTCTTTCCGGGCTGTATATCGCAATTTTCCTCCGCTGGTATTATCTTGTCGCTATCTTTTGGGTAACCCTTTTCTGGTTGTTGCCAGGATGGAAAATCATCGTCAATTACCTCCATATTCTCCTCAAAATCCTACCCTTTATCATCTCATATTTGATCCTCGGTCTGCTATTCAGTATCTCTCTTCCCGAACAGATCTTATTGATCGGAAGAATAACACTGATGCTCCTCTTCTCTCTCTTTCTTATCAAGACGACGACGACAGAGAGGCTACTCGATGAAACCTGGCGGATTCGACAGAGGGGGTTAGCGAAGAAGATCTTTGCTTTCTCATTGGCAACAGGACTTTTCGTAGAACTATTCCTGAAAGAGATAAGGGAGGCGAGGAGTAAAATCGAACGGATAAGTGATGTGGTTGATGTTATTATCGATTCCTTTCATAATGTATATGCAGAGTCAGAATCTGTTGATAAGCAAGTAGAGCATATGCTTTCTCGTGAGAAGAGTTCTGTAAGTGAACCTGATAACTTCTTTTCCTGGGCTAATGTCTATCTGATGTTTCTGTTGGCTCTCTATACCCTGATACTAGCCCTTTAGAGGAGTGATAATAAAGATGAACAGGTTTTTGGTCTGTCTCGCTTACGATGGTTCAGCTTTTCAAGGCTGGCAAAAACAGTTAGAGAACGGAGATATCAAAATCCGGGCCGGGAAAGAGGTAAGGACAGTTCAGAGTGAGCTGGAAAGAGCTTTGAGCGAAATTGCTAAAACACCTGTAAAGACAGTAGGTTCCTCTCGAACAGATGCCGGTGTGCATGCGCTGAACCAGTATGCCCATTTCGATTTTCCGATTAATATGACTACAGAACAGATCAGGCTTGCCCTGACAAGTAAGCTGACGAAAGATATCCGGATTAACAGAGTTTATCAGGTACCTGATGATTTTCATGCAAGGTTCCGTGCTATAGGCCGTTCTTACAGGTTTGTAATTGCTAAAGAGCTCACACCGTTCAATCGGAACTTCAAGACTTACTTTCCCCGGTTCAAGATCCATAAGGCCCGGATAAAGGAGGGTTTAGCAATCTTCTCAGGAGAACACGACTTCGAATTCTTCTGTCATAAGAGTGAAGACCTGAAAAGCTATGTTTCTATTATCTCTTCGTTAGATTTCTACGAAACAGATGAGGACTATATCTTCGAGATCAGTGCAGACAGGTTTCTTCATAATATGGTCAGAAGAATAGCAGGGACACTGGTAAGATTATCAGAACGGTCCGATTTGTTACTGGTTGTAGAGGAGTTGTTGAAACGAAACAGTGACTATCTTCATCTCGTCTATACTGCACCACCTCAGGGGCTTTATCTCGTTGATGTTCACTATGCAGAGAGTTTTCTTTAGATGGAAAAGAAAGATATAATCGTCTCAGGTAATCAGGAAGACCTGATGAAGAGAGTTTTTTAGCTGTTGCGAATTACTTTGTGTTCAATGTGTGGTGAGTAATCTAACTTCATAGTTCTGGCCAGAATCCTCGACAGCCATAGCCCCATCCCGTATCTCACTGCCAGTTGAGCTGATATCTCAAATATTCTCTTATATCTCTTCAAGCGCTCTTCATTACTAATGGCAGTCTGGAAGTAGTTGAGAGCATCCTCGATCTTATTCAATCTTAATGAATTTAATGCTATAGAAGCATACCAATAGGCTTTTTCAGAGTTATCCATTAAGGAACCGACCTCTTCAAGAAGCTGCAGCTTGCCCCTGATACCCCTCTCACCTTTGCTTATGGAATCAGGTGCGTTGTAAATTGTGAGTACTATGTCGTCATGGTGATCGAAAGTATATTTTCTGGCAAGCCGGTAACTCAATTCTACTTCTTGCATAGCAATCATCCGTGGATTGAATCCATCGACTTCCTGAATGAGGTCTTTCTCTATCATCCAGCGACTGGTAAAGCTCGCAACCCGGCCAGTAAGGATTTTCCTGTTAACCTTTTTATAATATCTGTTGGAACGGTCTTTATTGAAATACCAGGAGATGATAAAGCGTGAGCCACTCTTCTCCATAGCCCTGACCTGGCTTTCGTAACGGTTCGGCAGGTTTACATCGTCGGAATCGAGAAAGGCCAGGTATTTGCCTCGTGCCTGCGCTATACCCAGATTGCGAGCTCTGTTGGCACCTTTATCGGGGTTTTTAAAGCAACGTATACGGCTATCTCTTCGCTCATAGGCTGTAATTACTTCCCAGGTATCGTCTTCCGACTGATCATCGATGATCAGCATTTCCCAGTGCGGATAGGTCTGGGCCAGGTTACTCTCAATAGCTTCCTTTACCAGATGGGAACGATTATAGGTCGGTGTGATACAGCTGACGACTGGTCTGTTATCGTCCATATCTCTCATAAAGCTCTATATAATGTTTTCTCATATTACTGATCAGAGTCTCTGCAGAGAACCTGTCAATGACAGATTTATATGCCTCTTCTCTTATATCGGTATAACTGTCAGGATTTTCCAGCCAGTTCCTGATCTCTTTGACGAATCCTTCTTTTACACCTCTGGAAAAATGGAATCCACTCTTACCGGCTTTGATCAGGTCCTCTACACCTCCAACCCGGGTTGACATAACCAGCTTACGGCAGGCCATAGCTTCAATGATTGCTACTGGAGTTCCCTCATTATCGGAGGTCAAGAGGATAAGGTCGAGGTCAGCATAGACCGGTTTCAGATTCTCGATAAAACCGGTAATGAACACCCTCTTTCCCAGGTTACGTTTCTCAATTTCCTCTTCTATCTCTTCTCTCAGTTCACCATCCCCGATAATAGCGAAATAGACATCCTCCCTTTCCTGGAGTATAGTTTCTGCTATATCCAGAAAGAGATAATGGTTCTTTATCGGGACGATTCTCCCGATAACACCGATTAACCTGGCATCTTGTGGTATATGGTATTTCTCTCTGAACTTACCAATGTCTTCTTTGGCTGGGATAACATCCTGGAATTGAAAGCCGAGACTGATCTCGGTTATCTTCTCCTTTCTCCCTATCCGGTAGTTGAGTAACTCATTCCGCTGCTGTTTACTAATGGCAATAATACTGGTGGAGAATAAGGTTAAACCCCTTTCTATCAATAGAAACAGTCCGGTTTTAAACTTACCGAAATAACCGCTGAAGATATTACCGTGGAAGGTATGGACAATTATAGGTACACGTAGCAGAATAGCTGCCAGTCTGCCCAGCATACCAGCCTTGGCGGTATGAGTATGCACAATATCGGGTTTATATGTCTTGATTATTTTATAAATCTCTCTAAAGGCTCGGAAATCACTGGCTAATCTTATCTCGCGACTCATGTTATCTATGTAGGTAGGTTCTATCCGATGCCGTGCTGCGAGGTAGGACATATCAGCTTCGTTATCTTCGATTCTCCCCGCTATTAATTGAGAGGAGAACTGCTCATCATTAAACGCAGCTGTTAAGAGAACAGTATGGATAGCAGGCCCGCCTACATTCAGCCGGGTAATGATACGGAGTATCTTAATTCGGCTCATCTGTCAGCAAATCCTCATAGAGTGTGATTGTCTGTTCGGCGGTAGCTCTCCAGGAAAAGCGGTTAAGATTCTCTTGTGCCAGTCCTGACAACTCATCTCTCTTCTTTATGGCCTCTCTGATTCCACTGATCATATCATCTTTAGATAACGGGTCGAAATAGGTTGCACCCCTGCCAACGATCTCCGGAATACTGGAAGCGTTACTAACGGCAGCTGGCACACCGAACCGGGCTGCTTCCAGAGGTGGGAAACCAAACCCTTCATAGATCGAGGGAAAGAGAAAGAGCAGGGCATTTTTATAGAGAGAGAGCAGGGTTTCGTGTTGCACGAAATCGAGATAGAGTGTATTACTCGATTTTTCTATCTTTACTACTGTCTCTTCGAATTTATAGTTTCTCTTCCCGACAATAACGAGTTTGTATTGAAAACTGGGATCCTGGTTTAGCTCCTCTATTACTTCTATGAGAAGGGGATAATTCTTGCGGGGTTCCAGATGTCCGACCGTTAAAAGATATTGTCTCTCCTTCAGACCGAGTTTCTCTATTATCTCCTTATCGTTAAAATTGATACTGAATCTTTTCTGGTCAACCGCTTCGTGTATGGGGACTATCCTGTCAGGATCTATATTATAGAATTCGGTGATCTCCTTCTTCGTGAACTCTGATACGGTTATAATCCTGTCTATAGTTCGAAGCGACTTCTGAAAGGCATAACGAACGAACAGTCTTCGCAAAAGGGTATAGCTTCCTGGATAGCGTCTGAACCGCAGGTCATGTACGGTCATGATCTTTTTACAACCAGAGAGAGCAGGAATATAGAAGAAGGGTGAGTGAAATATATCGAACTTCTCTCTGGCATGCTCCTTTCTCCAGAAACTGTTCTGCCGGAGTGATCTCTTTATTTTCTCTTTTCGCTTAAAGGGGAAGACCTTGTATATAGCATCCCGTGGCATGGTTCTTTCCCAGAATTCTATATCGTCTGTCGAGACGTAAAAGAGATAACTGTTGGATTTATCTACAGCGAGCAGATTGGATACGAGATTATAGATATACTCCTTTATCCCGCCTGAAGTCTCTCCATAATAACAGCAGTTAATTGCAATCTTCATCTAACAACCCCTCTTTCTTTTTCCCGGTTAGTATTAAAGCAGCATTTATCAAGCCCAGTGAGAAATAGAGATAATAGTTACTCCCGATCTGTTCACCGAAATTGATATTGACAATTGCCGTTATGAACATTGCAGCAAGCAGTAGTAGGGAAGTCCTGTCGAAAGTCTTTCTCAGCCTGAACATATAGGATATACCTGTGATAATAATAGTTATAAAGATTGTAAAACCAACAAGACCGAGTTCAGCAAGAGTTTCAGAAAAGACATTATGTGGGAAATTGAGGTAAGAGACACTGGCAAAACTGCCCAGTCCGGCCCCAAGAATCTTATTCTCCCAGAACATGTTAAGAGCTTGAAGATTAGCAGCAAGCCGGATTTGAATGGTGAGCTGGCTGCTGTAGTCTCTTGTGAGTAATCTGTCGGCAATATTGGAAGGTATGAAATAGAGAGCAGCAACAGAGACGATCATTATAGCGAGAGCAATCAGAACGATGTAGAAGAAGCGAAGACGTATAGAGGCGAGAATAACAAAGAGAATAGCGAGCATCAGAGAGAGGAGAGGACCTCTCGAACCGGTGAGGAAGATGAAATAGAACTGAATCGCGATCAGGAGTGTCAATCCAACAAGCTTGCCGATATTCTTCGAAGGTGCTTTCATATACAGATGAATAAAGAAGAGTTCGGCCAGAATAGCATAGGAGAAGTGACGGGCTACCCAGATAGAATTCATACCCATTGGAGCGAATCTGCCGGATATATTCAGGATATCGATCGGTTCGAAACCGAGATAACTGAGGATCGAGAATATCGTGAACAGAATCCCGTAAACCATTATACCCTTCACAACGAGAACAAAATCGCTATACTTCTTCACCAGTATGATAGGCAGGTAAAAGAGAATAACATTCATCAGGAAGGTTCTCAGTTTACCTGATCCATATCCTACAGAAACAGAGAGAAAGAGGAGTGAGAAGGTCAGATAGACAAGCATAATGATGATATACTTGTCGAGCAGGAAGGGAGATCCTGGAATACGGTATCCCAATATATTGCCGTAAAAAAGGGCTAAAACAATTACTATAAACACTCCGTAAAATAGAAGGGAGATAGTGAGTCCACTGATAGCAAAATAGCTGAGTATCAAAAGTTGAAAATTAAGGCCGATAACTATTAGCCCTACTTTGCTATGGGCAATAAGGAGATACAACAGGATAAAAAAGTGAGCATAGGTCCAGATTTTAAAGGGGTGGAGTGCGAAAAGTATTGAGAGAACCAGAATTACCAGAAAGGCAATAATAGTAACGAATCTCCCCGAGAGTGGGGTGATGTTTCTTGTCAGGCTGTTTTCGTTACTGGTACCGGTCATAATCTATACCTTATCTTCCTTCCTGAGTCTGATATCATTTTCTTCATTTTACCTCTTCAAAATCAGATGAGGGGATTGATGCTGCCGCTCCCCTCTTCCAGATCGCATCTCTTAACTTGATGTATATATCTTTAACCTTATCCCTCTCCCAGTAATAATTCAGGGCAACAGCAACTAAGCAAGCGACGAGGAAACTGATGATCTTCATATCTGTCAGGTAGTACAAGAACCACATCAGAGCAAAGAGAATCAACATAGAGAGGATGTTATACCTTATATAGTGAAAGAATTTTACCAGAGAGAGATGAAGAAGGCTCATATCGATCCATAATCTTGCAGTTCTAACAATCATATCTCCGACGACGAATAGTATTATAGTCCCGTAGAAACCACCGATTTTATATCCGAAATAGATAGTCAGGACTCTGGAAATCAGTAGGGTGATTGAGTAGATAAGATTGATATGGGGTTTCTGCTTTATATTGGAGATAAAGGTGGAGGGGACCCCGATAATGTAAGCCATCATAAGAAAGGGAAAGAGTTGCAGTGAGAAGTTCGCTAATTGCCAGGTCCTGTCGAAGAAGATATGTGTAATCTCACTGGCAAAGAAGTGTATTCCAAGCAGTATCGGAAAGAGAATAAAGGTAACCGGAAAGAGGACCGAGAATAGAGAGCTTTTGATCTTATCATTTTCACGCAGGTTAGAATAGTGGGGAAAGGAAACCTTGGCTACAGAATTCATTACCAGGCTCACCGGTAGAGCTACAGCGGCGAATGGTAGTTGAAATTCAGGAGCGATTGTTTCACCCATTACGATGACAACCAGGATTGTAGGAAACTGTAGAGCAAAATTAAGAATGATCTGCTCCGTGCCACTACAGGCGATGAACTTTCTCGCTGTCTTATCGAAGCCGAACCTCTTATAATTCGGATAGGGCAGCAGGCTGACCTTCATCTTTCTGGAATGGCTGAACAGTACTAGCAATTCCATTAACTCGGCAAAGAAGATGATAATGAGTAAAACTACCAGGGTTGGATTGATAAAAGCGAAACTGATGATTCCAGAATAGAGGAGAAGCTGTTTCATTATCAGAGCAATAGAAATCCCCTTAAAATCTATTATAGAGCTCAGTTTGGTTATGGCGATAGATTTCAAGGCTACAATCAGGGGTAATAGAACCATAATCAGACGTAGATAGCCACCGAGTTGGTCGCGGATGAAGAAAGATGTTATTGTATCACTCAGTAGAATAACCAGCGAGAAGATAACCCCTACGATAAGAGAGACATGAAAGAAAAGATTCCACCGTTTCTCACGGTTCTCTTGTGGTGCTGCCAGATAGAGTATATTTGTCCCTATCGGGATGATGGCTAACAGGAGCAGGACAAAAGCCTGAAAGGATTTAAATATTGAGATATCCTCTCTTAGAAAGAATCTAACCAGAAAGGGGAAGGTAATGATACTCATCATCCTGACGACCAAATTGGCGCCAAAATTCCACAAACTGGAAGTAATGAACTTACTCATCTGGATATGATTGCGATTAATCGGGAGTTATTAGCTGGAAAGAAGTGATTCCGTAACATCCAACTCCGTAAGTTTACTTCTTCTTCCGGAAGAGTTCCTGCATTAAAGACTCTAACTTCTCTTTACGGTGAGTCTCGCTGAATACCTCCTGTGCATAAGCGAAGAGTGAGGAGAGTATGAGAGAGGCAAGGAAAGCCACTATAACCATAACAGCTCTTTTGGGTTTGCTCTTTAAGCCTGCCGGGACTGCCCTGTCAATCAGTTCAAAAGAGGAGATATCACTAAGCTCGTCCAATCTGGCCTGTTCATACTGTGGATAGAGGAATTCAATTATTTTTGTCTGCACTTCGACATTGAGGCTCAATTGTAGATACTGGTTTGCCAGGCCAGGAATATCATCAATATTGACCACATAATTGGGATTTATCCCATCCTCGCCCCGTTCCAGATTCTCGATAGCTTCGTTCAGTGTGGCAATTCTCTGCATAAGAGATCTGACAACAGGTGAATCATCCGATAGATGGCGACGATTGAATTCCAGCTCAATCTCTGCCTCGATCTTACTGGCGACTATGTCGGCATAGAGATCGATAATACTCTCTGTCTGTTTCTGTATATCGATGATACGATTTTCGCTCTGGAATTCTTCCAGTCTCCCGGTATGCCTGGCAAAGGTCTCTTCAAAATCGGCAATACGCTCTTCCAGAAAGATCCTACGCTCGCGTCCTTTCGTCATCTTGGTGTTGATATTGTAATCTTCCAGCATCTCATAGTAGGTATTGGCTATATCCCGGGAGAGATATTTATCTTTCGTCTCGATATAGATGCTGATCATTCCGGTTTCTAAATCAATCTCAGTGCTGACAACCTTCTCGAGTAGATCTTTGATTGCCAGCTCCATACGTACCAGAGGATCGGGGTCATTGATCTTGAAGTAATCGATCAGATCGAAACGATTGATGATCTTCTCAGAGAAGGTCCGGCTCATCAGGACATTGGTATGGTTCTTTGCTGTTCCTGTCAATCCCTGCCCGAGAAAGGTGGATCCGAAACCACCGAGGAGTTGCTGTGCCATGGGAATTGCACTACTCTCCTGTGAAACGGGGAGAAACTTGACTGTAGAGACCCAGTATTTTGGGGCTAGAAGACTGTAAACCACAACAGCCAGGGTAACGACAATTGTCGTAATGATTATGAACTTCTTTCTTTTCGCTAAGACTAACAGAATGTCAAATATGTCAATACCACTCTTTTCCATAACACTTCCAATGATTTTTTTTCATCATTTTTTCATTGCTCTACCTGTCAAATAAAAAAGGGTAGAGCATTGTGGGTAGTCACCCTTGTTAAACGTTATATTCTGGCCTTATTACAATGTATCACTCCTGGTAGATATGATCATGCGACCTTGATTTTCGAACATAAGTCGTTTAAGGGGATCATGCGACCTTGATTTTCGAACATAAGTCGTTTAAGGGGCAGCTGATACAACGAGGCTTAACAGGCCGGCAAATAGTCTGGCCGAAAACGACAAGATAGTGATTGATCTTCATCCAGTAGATAGGAGGAAGTTTCTTACGGAGAGCCATCTCTGTCTGAAACGGGCTCTCTGTCTTGACATAACCCCAACGGTTAGTTATCCTGTGGACGTGTGTATCGACACAGATTGCAGGCTTACCGAAGGCAACTGCCCGGACGAGGTTGGCGGTCTTTCTCCCCACCCCTGGTAACCTGATCAGATCGTCTATTTCTGATGGTATATTTCCCCCGAATTGCTCCTTGATGATTTCTGGCAACTTTTTGAGCTGGGCTGCTTTCTGTCTGTAGAAACCAACAGGATAAATCAGCTTCTCAATCTTATCAACAGACAGTTTCTGCAGATCAGAGAAATCCTCAACCTCGGTAAAGAGTCTTTCTATTACTCTGTTAGTTATTCTGTCGTTGGTTCTGGCAGAGAGTATAGTGGCTATTAGTATCCTGAACGGATCGTTTTTCTGTTGGGCAACGAACTCGACTACCGGAGCATCCAATCTATCAATTAGAGGTTGTAACCTCTTGAAAGCAGTGTCTATATTGAATTTCCTGTCAGTAGCCATCAACTATCTCTCTGTCCATAACCTGACCAGGTCAGGGAGAATTTTACCCGATAATCCCTGATGAAATTCATCGATAAAGCGGTAATTATCTGGTGTTTCGAGATTTATCCCGATAGTAGTGGAACCGGAATATTTGGCAGTAATGAGGAATTGGGCAGCAGGATAGACGACACCGCTAGTTCCGACGGTAATGAAATAGTCGAGATTTTGCAGAAAGTTTATTATCTCTTCCATATGATATGGCATTTCGCCGAACCAGACTACATCAGGCCTGAGCAAAGCAGAGCATTTCTCACAATGAGGGATACCCTTTTCACCTATGACTTCATCTGTCGGATAGATTGTCCGGCATTTAGCACAGAAAGCCTGTCTGATAGTCCCGTGCATTTCCAGCAGGTTTTTTGAGCCAGCGAGAGAATGCAGTCCATCGATATTCTGAGTTATTAGAAGGAAATTATCACCAAGGTATTCTTCGAGCTCTTTCAGGGCATAGTGGCCACTGTTTGGCTTAACTGTCAGCATCTGCTGGTATCTCTGGCGATAGAATTCCCAGACCAGTTCGGGATTTCGAGCGAATCCTTCCGGAGTAGCCACCTCTTCAACAGAATGATTCTCCCACAGGCCGTTAGAATCTCGGAATGTTTTGATACCGGATTCGGCACTGATACCAGCACCTGTCAGTACGGCAACCCTGTCATCCGGGTTGATTTTAAAAACACTTCTTTCTGTCATACTTTGTCCCTTTTTATTTGATAAACTGGCGGCAGTATGGGTCTTCGATCTGCAACAGCTCGTTATAGATACCCTGAAACTTGATAACCCCTTCATCGATAATAACGATGTAATCTGCAGTTTTAGCTATACAGTTAACATCGTGTGTAATGATTATCGAAGTATGTTTATATTTTTTGTTCAGTGAGTGGATGAGTGTAATTATATCATCTGCAATAAGGGGATCGAGCCCGGTTGTCGGTTCGTCATAAATTATATACTTAGGGTTCATTACGATTGCCCTTGCAAGGGCAGCTCTCTTTTTCATACCGCCACTAAGCTCTGAAGGCATTTTCTTCTGAACATTCTCCAGCCCTACAAGCCCGAGTTTTTCATCTACAATCCGCTCTATTTCTTCCATCGAATGTGTTGAATGTTCGATTAGTGGGAAAGCTATGTTTTGAAAGACATTGAGTGAATCGAAGAGAGCAGAGCTCTGGAAGAGGAGAGCCATCTTCTGCCTTATTGCATTCAGTTCATTCTCTGAGATATTGAAGATATCAACCCCATCAATAAGGACTCTCCCCGCTGTTGGTTTGATCAATCCTTCGACTGTCTTCATCATAACCGTTTTACCCGAGCCACTCCTTCCGGCAATAACCGTAATTATTCCCTCAGGAATGGTCAGACTGAGATCTTTTATCACATAGTTTTCCTCAAAAGCGACGGAGAGATTCTGTATTTCTATCATCTATCTACCACCTCGATACCATCAAAAAGCTCTCTGGAAGCCTTTCCTTTGATAAGATCTCCCTTAGAGCCCTGTCGGTTCTTATAATAAATCCTTATATAATGATCAGAGAGAGCAGTCCAATAATTTCCTCTCTCGCATTCAAGAATACCGGATAACTCAGCTTTTCTGTTGATCAGCATTTCTCTGTATCCCTTCCGCTTCTCCATCATTAGCCCGGCAGTGATAGAACACCTCTTACCTGTTATTGCTGCTGTCGGGATTCCGGGCATATCAGCAGCCCGTGTCCCTGGCCGGCGAGAGTAGGGGAAGATATGAAGATAGGCTAACGGGAGTTGTTCGATAAAGGTAAAAGACTCCTGGAAGAGCTCTTCTGACTCTCCTGGCAGGCCGAGGATGAGGTCACTTCCCAGAGCTATATCAGGCTTTATGCTGATAATCTCTTCGATAAGTTCTCTGAACTGACCGGTAGAATAAGGTCGGTTCATATTACGCAGAATCAGATCAGAACCGCTCTGTAACGGGATATGAAGATGAGGAGCGAGTTTTTTACTCTTGCGGATGAAGTCTAATATCTGATTATCTATCAATTGTGGCTCCAGTGAACTCAATCTAATCAGTTTCACCCCTTCTATATTCTCTATCCGGAAAAGGAGGCTGGCCAGATTATTTATCTCCTCGGCTCTGCTTTGTTCTTGAGGATCTTGTCGGAAATCCCGGCCGTAAAGTCCGAGATTGATACCTGTCAGTACAAATTCTTGATACCCCTCAGTGAGTAATCTGTCAATCTGAGAGAAAACATTATCCGGTCTTCTGCTCCTTGGTTTGCCCCTCGCTAACGGTATTGTGCAGTAAGCACAGAAATAGTCACATCCATCCTGAATCTTGATAAATGCTCTGGATCGAGTGAAAAGAGTATCGGTCTGCTGTTCGCTAAATGTATTGAATGATTCGGGGTTTTCGATGAAGTCCGACTCTTTACCCTGCAACATAGACTTTATTTCCCCTTTATGGTTGTTGTCAACGAGAAGGTCAATATCACCCATCGAAAGGATATGTTCTCGATTTAACTGAGCATAACAACCGGTTACAATAACCTTTGTCCCAGGCCTGACAGCCTTACGTTCCAGCACCTGCCGGATGGCATGACGTGATTTATAATCTGTCCGGTTGGTAACGGTACAGGTATTGATAATATATATATCAGCTTCTGCACTGAAAGGAACTACGTGATAGCCTTTATGTTGAAAGTCGTTGAGTATGCAGGCAGATTCGTACTGATTAACCTTGCAGCCGAAGGTTATAACAGCTACCCTCTTCTGTTGCGATATTTTCTCTGTCTTTATCTCTTTTCTCTTTTTAATCGTCATTTATAGCTTTAACTACCGTCGGTTCCCTTCGGGCCGTTCTCTATCTGGGGACTTATTCTCTGTAATCCTAACATGCAAGGTTGCACAAATTGCCTGAACATAGACCTGATGTTCAAGCTGCAATACTCTTTTAGCTATCTCCTCGGGTGAGCGGCAATCATCTATTTTTACCTGCTTTTGCACGATAATTTTTCCTGCATCGTAATCTTCATTCACGAAATGTACGGTAACCCCTGATTCTTTCTCTTTTGCTTCAAAGACAGCCTGATGCACCCTATAACCATACATACCCTGGCCACCATAGCGGGGGAGCAGGGCGGGGTGAATATTCAGAATTGGTATTCCACATTTTCTGATAAACTCCGGTGAGAGTTTTTTCAAAAAGCCGGCCAGTGCTATCAGTTTGATATTATGCTGTTGCAGAAGTTCTAACAGTGTGCACTCGAATCGTTCCATATCCCTGGTCGAGAGATGATAGAAATCTATTCCCAGCTCCTGGCATTTTTCCACGATCGGAGCGGCAGAACAGCTCACTGTCACGAAGCCGATCTGAACAGGGAGATTCCGGCTTGCGAGCCAGTTGTGTATGGCACAGAAATTAGAGCCGCGACTCATACCCGAGGTCAGGATGGCAATCTTTTTAATATCATTCATAGTTTGCCTGATTGAATAGATAGATATTTCAATCCTTGTGGTTCAGTATCAGATGAAGTTCCTTCAACTGCTCTTCCGATACCTCAGAGGGGGCATCACTCATCAAGTCAGCAGCCTTGAGAGTCTTGGGAAAGGCAATTACATCACGGATTGATTCTGCACCTGTCATTAACATTACTATCCGGTCAATTCCCGGAGCGATTCCCCCGTGTGGTGGAGTTCCGTATTTCAGGGCATTAAGGAAGAACCCGAATTTCTGCTGTAACTCCTCTTCTGTAAATCCGAGGACATCGAATATCTTCTTCTGAATATCGTAACGATGACATCTGATAGAACCTGAAGAGAGTTCGACTCCATTACAGACAAGGTCGTAGAGATGACCCTCGATCTTGTCCCAGTTCTCTTCGTTTTCAAAATAGGGGAGATGCTCCTCTTTGGGAAGGCTGAACATATGGTGTGCAGTTTCCCATCGGCCGGCCTCTTCATCGTACATAAAAAGCGGGAAATCGGTTATCCAGACAAAAGAATAACTATTAACATCGTAAAGCTCGAGAGCCTTGCCGAGATGATTTCTTACACCGGCGAGAACTTTGAAGACAATAGTATCATCATCAGCAGCGAAGAGGATCAGATCTCCATCTCCGGCTTCCGTTTTATCCAGTAACAGAGTTGCTTCTTCATTGCTGATGAATTTGGCTATACCACTCTCCGGCTTTCCATCTTTGATTTTACAGAAGGCAAGTCCCTTGCCCCCCAGATGTTTGGCCAGATCAGTCAATTCATCGATCTGCTTACGGGAGAATTCTGCTCCACCTTTTACGGTAATACAGCGAATAGAACCTCTCTTTTGCGCGAGAGCCGATTTAAAGACCATGAATTCACTTTCGGCAAAGATATCGGAGATGTTGCTCAATTCCATACCGAATCTCGTATCCGGTTTATCACAACCGTAACGCTCCATAGCCTCTCTGTAACTAAGGCGGGGAAAAGTTTGGGGTAGTTCAATATTGAGTAATTCTCTAAACAACTCCTGGAACATACCCTCCATGATTGTAAAGATCTCCCGCTCCTCAACAAAGCTCATCTCCAGGTCGAGCTGGGTAAACTCCGGCTGCCTGTCAGCTCTGAGATCTTCATCCCGGAAACAGCGGGCAATCTGGAAATAGCGGTCGAAACCACTTATCATCAGCAATTGTTTATAAATCTGCGGAGATTGGGGGAGGGCAAAGAACTTGCCCGGATACTCTCTGCTCGGGACAAGATAGTCGCGAGCACCTTCGGGAGTACTGCGCATCAAAATAGGGGTCTCGATCTCATAAAATTTCCTCTCGTTAAGAAACTTTCGCATCAGGAAGATAATCTTATGCCGCATCAGGATAATATTACGTAACTTTTCCCTTCTCAGGTCGAGATAGCGATATTCCAGTCGGTGGTCTTCATCGGGGAGAATAAGCTCATTGATCTGTAGCGGGAGGGGTGCCGATTCATTAAAGATGATCAGTTCACTGACCTCTATCTCCAGCATACCGTTCTGGATCTTCAGATTGATATTCTCTTCCGAACGTTTGCTTACCTTTCCTTTAACCCCGATCACGAATTCGTTCCGCAATTGATGAGCTTTACGGTGTAAATCTTTATCTTGAGGATGAAAAACCAACTGGACCATACCGGTAACATCACGTAAATCGATAAAGATCAGATTACCCAGGTCCCTTCGCCGGTGTACCCATCCCATCAGGATAACATCTTTTCCGATCAGTTCCGGGCTTAACTCTCCTGTATAATGACTTCTCTTCATTTTATCGCTGATATAACTCATTTACATGCCTCTACTTCAGAATTTTCAAGTATTTCAGAAAAAAAGTATCAACTCGTCAAGTCAATCTATTTCTCTACCGGCTTCTTTCAAATGCTGAAGCAAGGGAATCAGTTTAATTTCGAGATAATAAGTGAGATCCCTTCAATTATTTGCTGACCTTGGGTTGTATCATCTCTGAAATCTGATAATGTCCAGAAAGCTCTCCAGGCGTAGCTTTGTTCTCTCGTCGAGTTCTGTTGGTTGATCTCCCTCAATTGTCAAAAACGGCATCTTCAGATACTTCTTGAGCAGGATATTATCTATCTGCCGGTGGCAGAAAGCCTGTGAGTAGCTGATGATACCGTCAATTTTGCGTTTTTTAACTTCGTTACCGATATCCTCCAGCCGGTCGAATACCGTATAGGGGTAGGTAAAGGCTAAATACTGGTCAATGATATCTTCTTGCAAATGAGGCATGGCAAACTGTCTCTGCACTTCGTTAAAGAGGATAACAGCACCCTGTTGAGGCAGAAACTGGTAAATATCTGTGATGATCGGGGGTACTCCGATGTAGGCCAGACTGATCTCTTTGTTTTCTACAGGCTGGCGTGAACCCGCCTCCTGGAGAAAGCTGTCGAGTCTTTCCCTGTAGCGAACAGGGTCACCCTCAAAATCGGAGGCATTGACCAGCCAGAGATGATTCTCGTATCCGCTAACCTTACGTTCTTCCCAGGTCAGCCTGTCCAGTTCGAGCAGTTTTTTCCGAATCTCATCAAGCTCTCTCTTCACCTCATTTACCTGCCTGCCTGTGACCCCGAACCTTTCCCGCAGGATGTCTATCTCACGCTGCAGAGACTCTTTGTCCCTCTCATAGGGGAAGGAAAAGGGAATGATTTCGATCTTTCTGTCCTTCAGAAGCGACATCAGCGAGTGGGTATTGGAGCAGTCTCCCTGCACGACACCGATCACTGTTTTGATATCATTCTGCAAAACGGTATCGTAAATCCCCTTGACCCAGGAGCAGATGTTTCTCGGAAAACCGTTTGCCTCGGCGTTCTGTACCCTTTTCAGAGGTTCTCCGGTAATGAAGATATTGTTCAGATCAACAGGGGTATGACCCGCTGCAAAAACAACTTCCACCGGAAACGAGGTTGTGAATCCTATTCGCATAACTTATTCTATTCTGTCCTCCTTTTGAGTCCACTAATTACAGTACACCTCATTTTTCACTAATTACCAATTACGCATCACCAATCACCATATTAAGATATTCCTCTTCCAGCAGGTCTGTTTCTTCTCTCAACTTTCCGATCTCCTTCCGTAGTGCATTGATCTGAGTACGGAGCAGCTTGACCTTACTGGCGTCACGCATGACCTCTTTGCTGGCAAACTGCATCTCCAGCGAGTGCAGTTCATCCTCTTTCCCACTGATCGTATTACGCAGATCATCGATCTCCTTCAGCTTCAAATCGAGCAGGATCGGATTGACCTTCTTTTCCCTGGGCGGTTCTGCAGTTTTCTGTTTTTTCTCCTTCGCCGGCTTCTCTTCCGTAGTCAAGAGAAGCTCTTCCCAGTTCTTCGTCTCTACGATAGTTTCGTTCTGAAATACCCAGTAGCGTTCGGCAATATTCTCGATGAAGAAACGGTCATGCGAGACGAAGATGAGAGTACCCTCATATTCTTCCAGCGCTTTTTCCAGCGATTCGATCAAAAAGATGTCAAGATGGTTGGTCGGCTCGTCCATGATCAAAACATTGGGCTGTCTGGCAATGAGCAGGGAGAGGTAGAGCCTGGCCTTTTCACCGCCACTGAGGATCTCCACCCGCTTCTCCAGATCATCTCCAATAAAGCCGAATTTACCGAGGTAAGAGAGGGTCTGCTGGTTATTCCAGGTGACATGTTCATTGTTGATAGTCTCTCTGACGGTCAGGTTATCATTGAGGGAGAGGTGCAGCTGGTCGTAATAGCCAATAGAGAGCGATGCCCCCCTTTGAAGATGTCCACCTGTAGGTGTCTTCTCACCGAGCAGGAGTTGCAGGAAGGTTGTCTTACCACAACCGTTATCTCCGAGAATGGCTACTCTGTCCTGATAGAGGATGTTGCCATTGATATTTCCGGCGAGTCTCTTACCCGGATAGCCGAATTCCAGCTCTTCGAAGGCAAACACGATGTTTCCAGAACGGTTTTTAGTACCGAAGGAGAGCCTGATATTCTTGTCATGTCTTACCGGCTCAAGTCTCTTGATCCTGTCCAGGGCTTTCAGCCGCGATTTGGCTTGTTTGGTCTTCTGACCGGCAATATTACGCCGGATAAAATCCTCTGTTTCAGCGATCCAGGCCTGCTGCGCCTCATACTGCTTCGCCAGCAGACTCTGCTTCTCACGGTATTCCTTTTCGAAGAGAGAGTAACTGCCACCATAGCTGACTATTCTCCGGTTCTCGATCGAGAGGGTGAGATTGGTCGTACCATCGAGAAAATGACGGTCGTGCGACACGATTATGCAGGGAATGCTCAGTTCCGTGAGGTGTTTCATCAACCAGGCCCGCATCTTGAGGTCTAAATGGTTTGTCGGTTCATCGAGCAGGAGCAGGTCTGCCGGTTGCAGGAGGATGGCGGCGAGTTGGATGCGGGTCTTCTCTCCACCACTGAAACTGTTGACCACCCTCTGCCAGGTCTCTTCCGGAAAAGCAAGTTGTTGAAGCACCATTTTAGCCCGATATTCCAGCGAATAACCGTCAAGGGCGAGAAACTCCTCCTGATAACGACTCAACTGTTTCATCCGGGATTCAGTATGCTCCCGGCCGATAGTATGCTCCAGTTCGCGGATCTTCTGAGATAGCTCATTGAACCGTTTATGAGAGGAGAGGACAAAATCCAGCATCGGCAGTTCGCTGTTGATCTTCATCGTCTGGCTGAGATAGGAGATACGGCAATCACGCATCCGGTTGACAATCCCCTCTTTAGGGGTCAAACTGCCGCTGATAATGTCCAGAAGTGTCGTCTTGCCGGAACCGTTTCTTCCTACGAAGCCGATCCGTTTCTGACGGTCTATGCTGAAGGATACATCCTGCAAGATGCACTGATCTCCGAAATAATGACTGACTCCGTTAAGTGCTGCTACGCTCAAAATTTACCTCTTCTCTCTAACCGGCTGCCGGCTGGTATCCCAGTTCAGTCCGGATTGAATTTTCTCCGCTCTAATCTCCCCTCTATTCCGGAGAGAATTTGAAACTTCAGGGTTGAGAACAAGAAAATCGAGCAAAAAAAACTTGTCAAATTGCTTTAACACGATTCTTTGGCAATAGAGTCGGGATGTAGCGCAGTCCGGGTAGCGTACACGACTGGGGGTCGTGTGGTCGCTGGTTCAAATCCAGTCATCCCGACCATTTATTTATCCAGAACAATTAATTCTCTTATTATGGCTTCACTCAGTTATCTGTACAGAGGTATATTTTTCGGCTTACGGTTCTTTATCGGAATCCCGGATTACCAGTTTCCGATTGACAGAATCAAGGACTGGCTTAAATAAAGTCGAATAACGCCAGTTTAAGGAGATCCTATGGAGACTACGAAGAAGAGAGTGCTCTTTATCTGCACCCATAATTCTGCCCGTTCCCAGATGGCAGAAGGGCTTTTGAACCATCTATTCAAAGATGGTTATGAAGCGTTCAGTGCCGGAACGCACCCCTCATCGGTCAATCCCTTTGTATTCACGGCTATGAACGAGATCGGGATCGATCTCTCCAGCCACTATTCCAAGAGTATCGACGAATTCAAGGGGGAAAAATTCGATCTGGTGGTCACCGTCTGTGATAATGCCAAAGAGACCTGCCCCTACTTTCCCGGCGGGAAGCAGTATTTACATAAAAGCTTCCCCGATCCCTCGAGTCTCGAGGGTGACGAAGAGACCATTCTACAGGGAGTACGGGAGATCAGAGATAAGATCAAGACCTGGATCGATGAATTTTTTAGTTCATAAGAGCGCTTATTCAGAATAGTTATAAGAGCATTTCAATGAGGAGCAAGATTTGTGAGTCAGTGGTATATAGAGCTTTTTGATAATTACAGCCGGAAGTACGATCAGGAGAGTTACACTTCAGGAACAGCAGGTGAGTGTGATTTTATCGAGCAGGAGATCGGTTTTGACAGGAGTGTACGTATACTCGATATCGGCTGCGGAACCGGCCGGCATTCCATCGAACTTGCCAGGCGTGGCTACCGGGTAACCGGCATAGACCTTTCAAAATCAATGCTGACAAGAGCGGAAGAGAAGGCGGCAGCTAAGGGTCTCCAGATCGATTTCCGGCTAATGGATGCCCGGGATATGGATTTCACAGAAGAATTCGAGCTGGTCATAATGCTCTGTGAGGGGGCATTTCCCCTGATGGAGACCGACGAGATGAATTTTCAAATTCTGCAGAATGCCAGAAAAGCACTCAAAAAAGGGGGTAAATTCATCTTTACTACCCTGAACGGGCTCTTCCCACTCTTTCATTCGGTGAAGGAGTTCTGTAACAAAATCTCCGGTGAAGAGAATACCCTCTACAAAGAGAGTAGTTTCGACCTGCTTACTTTTCGTGACCGAGATGTAATGATTGTAGAGGATGATGACGGTAACAAAAAAGAAATTCGCTGTAACGAGAGATACTATGTCCCTCCCGAGATTACCTGGTTGCTCCAGAGCATTGGTTTCAGGAAAATCGCTATCTACGGTGCGGAGCTGGGTAAATTCTCCCGCGATCGCCGGCTCACACCCGACGATTTTGAGATGCTCATCATCGCTGAAGTGTAGTATCTCTTCAAGATATAAAATTTGTGATTGATCTTTTGATAGAGGAGAACCTCAGGGGAGGATGGGAGTCGGCCCTATCCGGCTCGTGGTTTACTCTATGATTATCCCGGAGAGTAGGAGTAGATATGGAAGAAATGAGAAACCAGAGAAGGCTCTATAACGACTTGTCTCATCTATGGCATCTGGTAAGCCCTTTAGAAGACTACCTGGAGGAGACTGAGAATATAGTCGAGATCATCAGACAGAAGAGCCGGCGAGACTGTAAGACATTACTCCATCTCGGTTGCGGACGTGGGCATAATGACTATGTATTCAAGCGGCATTTTGGGGTTACCGGCGTCGATATAAGCCCCACCATGCTGAAATGGGCCGCCAAACTCAATCCTGAGGTTACCTATCTGCCGGGAGACATGCGAGATATCGAGTTAAACCAGGCCTTTGATAATGTCGTATCGGTAGATTCGGTCGATTATATGACGACATATGAGGACCTGAAGTCTCTCTTTTCCAACGCTTATCAACATCTTAAACCTGGTGGTGTCTTTCTTTTTCTACTCGATAACACGAAGGAGAATTTCAGTCAGAACGAAACGATTCTTTACACTAATTCATCTGAAGATGAGATCTTGACGGTGGTTGAGAACAAATACGACACCGATGTAACTGACACGGAATACGAGATGACTTTCGTCTATCTCTATCGGCGAGAAGGTAAGCTGGAGGTTTTGACCGACAGGCATATCTGTGGATTATTTACAGAATCTCGTGTGAGCAGACTACTCTCATCTGCAGGATTCGAAGTGGAGGTCATTAACTATGAACCGCCTCAATCGGCTTTCGGAAGCTGGGAGAAATCGGAGCATATCACTTATCCACTCTTTCTGGGTTTGAAGATCTCTGAATAGCGAGACTGGAAGCAACGGGAGATCAGCACCGAGGAAGAGAAGAAGGGCTCAACGAATTGAAGATACAACATAGGAATAAATTGCGAAGGGTAAAAATAAATCTTGCTATAGTTAAGGTGAGTAGTTTTTTGTATTTTAATGGAAATAAGATATAAGCTCACTGGTTATTTATTTGCCCAGGTCTTAAAACAGCGGGAGAATCTATGAGTGAGAAAATCGTAGTCGATAGCAGAAATCCTTTGATGCAGGCCAGATGTCTGCCTGATGGCAAAGTAATCTATATCAGCGAGGTTCTGGGAGATTATCTAGGACTCGATCCTCGATCAATAAAGAGAATTAATCTCTTTTCACTAATCCACAATGATGACAGGGCCACTGTCGTCAAACGTCTGGGCTATGTAGATGATGTTGATAAATCTATCAACTCCAGTCACAGGGTAGTTATTGGTGAGAACAGGGTTCGATACAACCTCTGGCAGATGAATTCCGAGATAACCGAACTGGGTAAAGTCTATAATATAGTTGTTTCTGATATTGCAGATCACAGCGAGGACAAAAATCAGAAGGTCATGAAGCGAGCAGGGGTAAATTCCAATCCGGAAGATGAGATAGACAAGAGAGAGCAGCAGCAGTATAAAGCCAGATTGCAAGCGGCAGAAAAGCAGTTGCACTGGCAGGAATCTCTTCTCAACCAGCTAGCAGAGAATTCTCCTGTCGCCTATCTTATAATCGACGATAGAACCCAGGATATACTCTATTTCAGTGACCGGTTTTGTGAAGTCTGGAACTTAGAGAGCGTAAAAGACCGGCTCAAGCAGGGTGAGTACAATTTCCGTAAATTGATGGAGGTCTGTCTCAACCTAGTAGTCAACAAATCTCTGTTTATCAAGTCTTTCGTAGTGCCGTCGAGTGAGGAAAACATACAGCTGGTAGATGAACTGGAGTTTGTCGATGGTAAGTTGATTCGAGGATATTCAAGGATTATAGAGGATGAGGAGGGGGGATATTTAAGCCGGATATGTGTTTTTGAAGATGTTACTGAACGACGCAGGTTGATTAATGAACTTATTCAGATTCAGATGCTGGAGAGTATTGGTGCTCTAATCGGAGGATTATCAGACGATTTTGGCAAGATATTAAAGAGTATAACAGGACAGGTGAAACATATAAGTGAGAATAGCGGCAATACAGGTGTTGTGGTTTCAGAAAGTGAGAAGATCAACGATGCTCTGAAGCGTGCCGAAACACTGGTTAAGCAGATCCAGATATTTGCTCAGCGGACCAGGCCACAGCTTGAGAGTGTCAAAGCGACTCAGATAATAGTCGAACTGGTCAGTCTTTTAAGAGAGATATTTCTTCGCAAGATCTCGATTGTACTAGATCTGGAACCGAATCTACCCCGGATCAGTGCTGATAAGAATCAGTTAAGCCAGGCATTGCTGAATATCTGTATCAATGCTCGTGATGCCATGCCTGACGGAGGCAAGATAACGATCTCAGCGAGAAGAGTGGCGGGTGGAGTAGTCAGGAAACACTTTAAGAATGCGCAACAACCGGAGTATGTCAGGTTCGATATCAGTGACACGGGCTATGGTATGGAGCGAGAGACGCTCAAGAGAATCTATGAGCCCTTTTTTACGACAAAGGGGACAGAGAAGGGAACAGGACTCGGTATGCCGGTTGTAAAGGGTATCATAGAGGCACATCAGGGTTACATCGATGTGAGGAGCAGTTACGGTAAGGGGACAGTATGCCATATCTATCTGCCCAAATTACAGGATATTGAGACCAGCAGAGATGAGCAGAAGGTCAAGAATTTAACGAAACAGAAGAGGGATACAATCCTTCTCATCGAGGATGAGGTAGATCTGTTGGAATGCCTGAAGGAGCTTCTGGAGATGGAGGGATATAAGACACTAACAGCTACAAATGGACGTATTGGATTGGAGCAATACAGGGAACATAAAGATGAAATCTCACTGGTCTTTTCTGATATGGGTTTACCCGGCCTGGATGGTGAAGAGGTTCTGAAGCAGATAAGGAAGATCAATCCTGAGCAGAAATATATATTAGCCAGTGGTTTTATCGAGATTCCCACAAGCCTGAAAACTGGGCAGGATAAAAGCCTGATATATCTGCAAAAACCTTACAAGATGGATCTTATCATCGATAGTGTAAAGGAACTGCTGAAAAAATAACAACTTACTGGTTGAGAGTTATCAGGACTTCGATCAACTCAGCTGGATCGTTACAGGTAGATATAGTGGTTTTCTGAAAACCGGTAAAGAGGATTATCTGTCCTGTCTTACCCCTTTTTTTGTCCATTTCTAGTAATGCCTTCCCCGATTTCTGTAGCCTTCTGTGGTATTTGATATCGAGTTTCCCGGGAAATTCCATTAACTCTAAGGGCTTGATGATTCTTTCTTCTATCTTTACAGTAATCATTCCCCTCTTCAGGCTTAATCGTGCTGCTGCCCTTATGCCAATGGCCACAGCCAGGCCGTGCGGGATCTCATAATCGGAAGCAGATTCTATCAGGTGAGCAAAGGTATGTCCGAGATTGAGCTTTTGCCGTTCCCCACCATCTGTCAGATCCTGTCGACAGAAGTGATACTTGCTGAGAATTGCTTCCCTGATGATATCGGCTGTGATCTCTGAATTATCCTTCAGAGTCAGGTCATAGAGTTTTTCTGAATGGAGGAGTGCAATCTTTATGCATTCAGCCCAGCCGTTTTTGATCTCCACTTCCGGCAGGGTATGGAGAAACTCGGGAACAATCAGGATAAAACTGGCCGGATAGAAGCTGCCGAGCAAGTTCTTGAATTTCAGATAGTTAATCCCTGTCTTACCGCCTATAGCAGCATCAATCATAGCGAGAAAGGAAGTGGGGACGAGAGTCAAGTTACATCCTCTCTTATAGATAGAGGCGGCGAAAGCTGTTATATCGAGCGTTATCCCACCACCAATCGCTACAATGTTATCTTCTCTCGTTATCTTTTTGAGGGTCAGGAAGTCGATAATCATTCGGAGAGTAGTAAAATCTTTCTTAGATTCTTTCGTCTGCAATAGCAGGATGGGTGAAGAATTTTCTTCACCCATCTCATCGAGTAGTGACTTGAACAGATCTTCATAGAGGTTGAAAACGTTCCGGTCGATGATAAAAACTTTATTACTCTTCTGTTCAAGCCATTCGGATTTCAGCTCTTCCGGAGTAATGAATAAGACTCTGGAGGAACGGTCCGATGCTGAGAAAACGAGAGCGGTATCACTGCCAGACAACATAGTAGTTTCCGTTAAGATGGTCGGGATTCATTGTATAACCGGGCTGAGAGTGCTATCGCTATCTGACGAGGGCTATTGTTCCTCTCGAAGTTTCACCATCTTCAGAGGCTACCACATAGTAATACACTCCGCTACCGCATTTCTTACCGTCGCTGTTTCTCCCATCCCAGGAGAACTTGAAGAACCTGTCCTCTTCGAGTGTTATAATGAGTTCACCACTGATGTTGTATATCCGGCATTTGTTCTTTCCCTGAGGGAGGATCGTATCGTCGTTATTGGCAATTATCAACGTCTCACCTTCGTCAGGTTTGAAAGGGTTGGGATAGGCTATTGTGCTGCCGAGAGCGAAATCTTCATCCTTGAATAACCTGCCTATCTCCACAGCATGAAGTCCCTCATCACTACCGATATAGAGATTACCTGAATAAGGTTCATGAGCCAGAGAGGTAATGTTATTGGAGAGGAGTGGTGAATTTTCCCGATTGTAGATAGAATAACGATCACTATCCAGATCATAAAGGGTCAACCCATTGGTTTCAGTTCCTATCCAGATACGGTTGAAAGGGTCGCATAAAACAGCTGTCGGAAAGGTTGGGGCAGCACCATAGAGACGTTCCTCATCAATGAAGTAGCGACGATCTATTATCCACTGGTTTCCACTCCAGAGTTCTCGCTTGATACTAGTTCCGTACCGATACCATCTCTCTGTGTTGGTTTCGAACATGAACAGGCCGTTTTCTGCAGCAATCCATACCTCTTCGCCGAAGTGGGTTTTTCGTGAGGTAATATCATAGATATAGGTATCACTCAATTGGGAGAATGGTGGTTTACGCCAGTGTTGGCCGGTCGGAGATGTCTGTGGGAACGAGGGATCATCCCAGAATCTTATCCCCGAATATCGGGAACCGAAGAAGGCCTTGTCGCTCGTGATATGGATCTTTATAACGTCGGATACCCCGGGATACTGCGGGTCGTAGAGATGGAAGGAGGCGAGAGAGGGAACATTGTTCTCTTCTTCGATAGCATCAATAGCGAATATAAACATACCTCCCGTATAGTTCGAGACCCAGATATTACCTTCATTGTCGGTTACTATCTCACCGATCTCTCCGACCGAGAGGCCATTATCTCTATTCAACTGATACCAGCGATCGGCATCTTCATCATATATCGAGATACCACCACCCCAGCCACCAAACCACTTACGGTTATTCTGATCTACAGCAGTACGGAAGATGCGATTGTTGGTTAATGGGGAGGACTCTGCCCGGAAGTTGATCCATTCGAAACCATCGAAACCGGAAATACCACGGGTCCCTTTCCGGTTGATATCACCACCGATATAGCCGTTGGCAATCCAGGCTCTTCTGTTACTGTCAATACTGATGTCAACAATATTATTTGCGACTATACAGTTGGGGCGTCTGTTATGCCAGTATTCCCCCTCGAGAAAGAAGAATCCGAGATCCCAGGTATAGGCGTGGATCTTATTGTTTATCTCTTTGAATCCTTTGATGTCGGCAGTTGTTATTCCATCTTCGCCATTGAGCCAGGTAGTAAATTCCCCATCAGGAGAGATCTTTATGACTGCATAAATAGCCGGATTATCCTCCGGGTTCTGCTCTTCGGGATCGAAATCGGGATAATCGATATAGAGGACAGATTCGTTCCAGATCCCGTAGGAAAACCAGATATTATCCCCTGAATCGATAAATGCTGTCAGAATCTCTCTTGATACGATTTCGGGGTAGTAGCTGTTGCTATCATAGCGAACCCATTGAGATTGATCGTTGATATCATCGATCCTGAGCAGACCGTTTCGGGTGGCTACAGCATAATGGCCGTTATTGACAGATACACTGTTAATACGGTTGTCTCCCAGCAGTGAGTTGCCAGTATGGAAATGCTGCCAGGCATTGACATCGAACATCTGTGATGTATGGACAACAGCCAGCCCATTATCCGTACCACATACGATTACTCCGTCCTCGCTGAGTGCGAGAGAGCTTACCCGGTTGGAGGGAAGACCGTTGTGGGTAGCATAATGACCGATCGGAAGAGGGTAGGGAAACATTTCTACATCCTTGAATACCGTCAAACCTTGATCTGTAGCAGCATAAATGAGCGAATCACTGTTCACAATCGCGTTAACTTTGTTGTCTGCCAGACCGATGATATCGTTGAGCGGGACAAGGAAATGATCATTCTGAAGACGGTTGATACCAGCCTTGAAAGTTCCCATCAGAATTGTCTCCGTTTGCTCCTGATAGGAGATTGTCCTGATATCGAGATCCTGAAGCCCATCGACGGTCGTATATTCTTTAATGAAACTATCTGTTGACAGGTCATACACATTCAGCCCACCCCAGGTCGCCATATAGATCCTATTGTCGATCTCGGTCATATCATAGATATGGGTAGTGTTTGTGTACTGCTGCCAGTTTCTCAAACCTGCCAGATTAACCAGCAATAATGTCGTCAGTAGAAAGATCAGCACTATCCTATTCATTTTAATAGCTCCTTTTTTGCTATTATGTATAGAATGATAAAAACTATAATTGCCAGACAGATAAGAATTGTAAAGAGAATATTTTTATCGGCAAAAGAGAATCCTATTGCTATCAGGCCAAAAAGAAATGTTATGAAGTAGAAGATGAAATTAATGGTCCGGGGAGCGAGACCTAGCCTGAGCAACTTATGATGAAGATGGTGGTGGTCACGGGTAAATATCCCTTTACGATATTTGAGTCTTCTTAATACTGCCAGTAATGTATCGGCGAGAGGAATGAACATTACGAGGATGGGAGCCAGGAGGGTCATTGCCGTTATTCCTTTATACTGAGCACTACCGGCGATTGAGATAGCTGCAATAAAGAATCCGATGAACTGGCTGCCTGTATCTCCCAGGAATATTTTTGCCGGGGGGAAGTTATGGTAGAGAAATCCGAGGCTGGAGGCTAAGAGGAAGGTAGAGAGTGCAAAGAGATAGAGATTATGGAAGCGAAACGCGATCAGTATTAGAACAGCCGAAACGATAACAGCTATCCCCGTCGCCAGCCCGTCAATTCCGTCGATCAGGTTGAAAGCGTTAATTATCAGAAGAAACCAGATCAGGGTGACCGGGAAGGAGAAGTAACCAAGAACAAGAGCATCGTTCCAGGGGTTAGTAAGGAGTTCTATTCGGAAACCACCCCAGTACATAAAAATTGCAATTATGATCTGAAAGAAGAGTTTCCAGCTAGCAGAGAGATGGTATTTATCATCAAAAAATCCAGCGATGAGTATAGTGAAAGAACCGATAATGAGGGGTAGCAGGCTCGGGAAATCAGCGGGAGCATATCCGATCAGATAAAGAACGAGCAGTCCAGTTATAACCGGCATAGCGAGAGAAAAGCCGCCACAGATCGGCCTGACCTCTTTATGGGTAGAATTCTCTGAAGGATAGTCGAGCAGCTTTAACTTTTTCGATACAACTATATTGAGTGGTACGAGAAAAAGTGTAGCAAAGAATATTAAAATTGCATATGCTGCGACAGTGAATACGCTGATATCCATACAGTCCCCCTGATTTTAGCTTTTTTGATCATCGCCCTTACGAGGGTCTTGATATAATTCTTCATATCTGGCGACAAAATCAGTCAATCCAAACTCTATCCGGGATCTGGTCAATGCATTTCGACTCCAATTTTCCAGATCGCTTTTCCTTGATGGCAATTCTGACAGTGTTTGTCGCAAGCGAATATGGTCGTCAAGCTGAACGAGGATACCGTTCTCATTAGTAACCAGCTCATTATTCCCTTTTATATCGGAAGCGACAATGGGCAGGCCATAACTCATTGCCTCAAGGATGGAAATTGATAAACCCTCCCAGCGTGAGTAGAGTAAGAAGACATCCATGTTCTGTAACCAGTAATCGACATTACTCTGCCAGCCCGGCATCAGTATCTGTTTATGCATCCCGGCAGAGGCAACCAGGTCGTAACAACTGTCCCATAGTTCACCATCTCCTATAAAGACGAATTTTATCTCCGGATTGGCACGACAGACCAATATTGCAACTTCGGTCATATTGATAACATTCTTAGCTCTGGTAAAACGAGCGACCGATCCAATGACAAAGAATTCCGACAGCTCCGGATTGTTTTTGGCAGGGGCTATAAGGCCTGTTGATCCGTATCGGCGTGGTTCTATATTCGGATTGCTCTCTATTCCGTTATAGATCGTGCGTATCTTTCTGGCAGGAAACAACCTGTTCTCCTGGATCTGTTCTCTTTCGTAGTTATTAACGATTACCAGATGATCACAGAATCGGGCGGCGATAATCTCCAATGCCTGATAGAAATAGCGGGCAACAGGCAACTGATGTTCGTGAAAGGGGAATCCGTGCACGGTATGGATTATATTGGGGACACCGGCTATTCGAGCGGCTATACGGCCTAAAAATCCTGTCTTGGAAGAGTGGGTATGCACGATATCGAAGCGATACTTCAGGCAGAGAAAGAGGATCTGTAAGAAAGCAAACAGGTCCAGGATTGAGAGGTTACGGCGGAGAGAATTCACAGGTAGATAATGGTATCCCGAATCCTTTAACTTCTTCACCAGAGGCCCTCCCGGACGGCAGATAACAAATATCTCGTATTTATCTCTGTCGAGGGAATCGAGAAGAAGAAGCATCATCTTCTGGACCCCTGAAAGGAGAGGTAGTAATTGTATGTGGAGTAGTTTAACCTTTTTCATAGTGATCCATCTTCAGGGTTTTTAAGAGCGAGCCTAACCTCTTTGCCTGGTTCTCTCTACAGAACTCCCGGAAGCGAGAATTGTTACTGTATCCTTCTACCGGAGAAGAGGAGGTTCTGATGCTCTTGCTATCGCTGTAACTTTTAATGAGCAGTTCAGCTATCTTTTCTCTATCCTCCATAGGGCAGAGGTAGTGTTTCGAATCTTGCTGCAGGATCTCTGCAATTTCCGAGTGCTGTGGAATCATGGCAAGGATCGGTTTTCCACTTCTCAAGTATTCGAATGCTTTGCTGGTAAGAATACCATTACCACCCTTAACAGAGAGAAGCAGAAGCAAAACATCGCTCATCATAATCTCTCTGATAATCTCTCTGTGGGGAAGATTGGGGGTGATAGTCAGATGAGAAGCGAGTTCACTGTCCTGAAGAAGGTTAAGCATATCTCTATGGTAGTTACCGATGAACCTGACCTGGAGATCTTCCGGTAACTTACCCTCTTTCTTCAAATACTTAAGGGCTTTCAGGAGATACAGGGGGGTTATGGGCGGATAGAGGCTTCCTGTATATGTAAAGATGACCTGGTTGCCGGGAGAGAGTGGTTCGCGAGACGAGTCAGTCCTGAGACCGGTAAAATCTTCTTCATCGTAACCGTTGTAGATCACGGATACTTTCTCCTCTTCTGCTTCGCAGAATCTGGTTATTAATTCCTCTTTCATAATCTTTCCTACCGTGGTAATGAGAGAGGCATGCTGCAGGATCTTTCTTTCCAGCGACTCGGCACGTCTGCGATGGAATCCTGTAAGAAAAGCGGTATGTGGATGCAATGTCCAGTGATCCCTGTAATCAATCACGAGTGGTATATGCGACATTCTGCTCAATTTATACCCGACAATTCCGGCTGTGGCAGGTCCAATACTGGTCATGATCAGGTCATAATGCCTGTTTCGAAGTAACTTCCTGCCCTGACGAAAGGCAAAGGGGAACCAACCGAGCTTTTCGTCAGGTATCAATACTGTTTTGAAGAACTGCCGGAGTGAATCGGGTAGTGAGAAATAAATACCACTCTTATTGGTCGATTGTCTATCTATCCTCTTCTTACGTCTGAAAAGGTTGCGTAGTCTGTTAAACCAGTAGAGAAGAGAAATAACTTCCAGGCTGTTGGTTCTGTAAATCCTGCCTGGTTGGCATTCTTTCTCCAGATCATAGTCCAGTGAATGATAGATTATATTCTTGATACTGATGACATCTATATCCCATCCTGCCCGGCGGAGATACTTTACTGTTTTGCCGAGTCTTATAGAGGCCGGGCCACCCAGTGGTGGGAAATAGTAGGCTATCAGCAGGATTCTCTTTCTGGAAATATCGTCTGAACTCTCTCTCTTAGCCCTCATCATCCTTGCGTTCATTGCTTTATGATTTCTCAATATATCTATTCCTGCAGGGTTATTCCTCTTCAATATCGAAGTAGATCTGTTCATCTAGAGGAACTGAGAGGGTTATAGTGTCATCCTGTCTGATATCTCTGAGGGTAACCTGTTTTCCTTTAATATCTCCCTTGCCACCAGTGATCTTTTTGACCGTTCTATTTCCCCAGATCGTCAGTGTTAATCTCTCTATGGCATCTGGAGAATGAACCTGAATCTCATCTCTTCCGATTTTAAGCTCTACCCGGGACCGGGCGTTCCACCATTCGGCAACTTCTGCGTATGTGGCATTGTAGCCGTTACTCTGGGATAGGAGGCGTAAGGCAAAATCGAGCAACTGGTCATTGTAACGGATATCATTGAATTGCGACATAGAAAAATCGAGTGTGAGCAAACCATTCGTCTTCTGAACATGGCCTGCCAAGTTCTTTATCAGGGTCTGTGCCCGCTCTTTCGAGATTACTGTATGCCTGCTCAAACGGAGGACATTATCAGAGAAAGCTAGTGGTATTTCCAGAATCTTTACCTTTCTCTCGGGATGAAACAGACGGTAGGGGTAAGCTATGCCGTGTCTGAAGCCGCACTTTTCCTGCAGAGCTTTGCTGGAATCATAGATGATATCCAGGCTATCGTGAATCTCTGTAGTTCCGGGATTTTCGTATTGAAAGTGATTCTGTCTGACACCTTTTATTTTCTGCCCTATTGCAGTAGAGAGCCTGTTGATATATTTTCCTAAATCCTTCTCTCTCTGTGAATTATAGGGTGCTAGCAGGGCTATCTCGTTGTTATCTTCTAAAAGCTGGTTAAGCTCGGTCTGTAAATCGGGATCTTTGAGTGAATAATCAGTATCGAAACGTTGTGATTTCCTGTCTGATGCCCCTACAAAATAGGTCGAGCGGACCCCCTGCTCTTTGACTATCTCTCTGATCTCCTCGAAATTCCAGTATACCTCGTAGTTGGTTATCAGATAATTGATCTTCTCTTTCAGGTTCCGAAAGAAGGTTCCCCATTTCAGAATGATCAGGAGTTTCAGGTCGGTGAAGAAAGAGGATATCAGATTGCCAATACGCCATTTCTGCAGCGAATCAATATTATGAGAAAGGGTATAGGCAAAATCTTCACCGTTTGGCCAGGCCTCTTTCTTGACCAGAAAGACCGACGGATTGACTGTAATGGCTTCCTGCAAGAAATTCTCTATCATCCAGAGGAGTGTATTTACATAGGGGAAATGCTTGTAACCAATCAAGGGTAGATTATCGTCCGGTATATTGCCGTGTATATCTCTGGGTTGCGAAATAGATTCTTCATAAGACGAGAGATGAAAGAATATATTACCGATTATATCGAAATTGTACTGCCCCCAGAAGATATCATTCACCCTGTAGGTTACAAGAGGGTGTTGGAACTCTTTGCTTGATAGGATAGGTATGATAGTATGCAGTTTGATTTCGTGGAGCTTGTTGCCAATCTCCTCCCGATTGATCCGGCCAGTGGTTAAGAGGTCGGTATCAGCTTTAATGAAAAAGACCGTCGGGTTACTGGAAAACTGGTTTTTCTCTTCGGTGGAAGGCTCCAGTAAACCGTAAAAGAAAATAATCTCGTTTTTCCTCAATTCACTGATACGGTTGATGAACCTGTATGATAGCCCCAGGGTATCAAAGATAAAGCTGAACGTATATCTGGTGAGTTCGGCAAATCTCTCTAATTTGCGGTCTATCATTATTGCAATCATCTCTCATCTCGCTCCCCTGAATATTAAAGTCATTTATAGCTAACCCCGATTCTTTGTCAATCGAATGTCTCAGAGAAGAAAAAAATCGGAGAAAGAGGCTTAAAGCTATGTTTCAATATTATTTACTCTTGACTGATAAGGAAGAAAAAATATTTAGTATTGTCTGATTAATACTCTAAAAACTCGAATTATCAGGGGGACTGCTTGATTAGCTTGAATATCGAAAAGTCGAAGATTGACAGGGCCAGAGAGTATGCCAGAGAGATTGTTTCATCTTTCAGCGAACTTATGGAGAAACAGAGCTCTGTTACCATTGAGCGGACAGTAGCAAGATTTATGGGTATCGACGGTGCTCTGGAGAACGGAGAACCGTTACCCAACGTTCTGGTTGAACATCTTAAGAGGAGGGATGTTCTCGATAGAGGTGTTGCATACTGGATAGCGAACGGTATAGTAGCGGAAAAAACTACCGCTCAGATCATTGCTGAAAGGGTAGCTGCCGGAGAGCTGGACCTGACAGCAATAGCACCTCAGCCTGCAGAACTTGTATTACAAAAACTGGATGAAGTTACAACTGCCCTGCTGGAGAAGATCAAGCTTCAGAGAGTTTACCGGGAAGAGGCATATAAGCGTTTCGGGGAAAGGAACCATCCAGCAATTTATGTTATCGTAGCAACAGGAAACATATACGAGGATGTAATACAGGCCAGAGCAGCAGTTCATCAGGGTGCTGACATTATTGCCGTAATCCGGTCTACAGCTCAGTCACTTCTGGATTATGTCCCCTATGGTGCCACGACCACTGGATTTGGGGGGACTTATGCGACTCAGGAAAATTTCCGTATTATGCGTAAAGCTCTCGATGAAGCGGGAGAAGAGGTTGGAAGATATATTTCTCTGACCAATTATGCTTCAGGACTCTGTATGCCAGAGATAGCGGCTATGGGAGCTCTTGAACGCCTTGATATCATGCTTAATGATGCTATGTATGGTATTCTCTTTCGTGATATCAATATGAGGCGTACTTTCCTTGACCAGTACTTCTCCCGAATGATCAATGCCTATGCCGGCATAGAGATCCAGACCGGTGAAGATAACTATCTAACCACCTCCGATGCGATCGAAAGTGCTTTTACTGTTACAGCATCGCAGTTGATAAATGAGCAGTTTGCTCTTATGTCGGGTATCAGGCCGGAAAAGATGGGACTTGGCCACGCTTTCGAGATAGACCCTGAGATTGAGAATTCGGTTTTATACGAAATTGCCCACGCACTCCTGACGAGGACTCTCTTTCCCGATTCACCGATCAAGTATATGCCACCGACCCGCTTTGTTACAGGTAACATCTTCAAGGCATATCTGATGAACGGTATGTTCAATTTCGTGGCTCAGATAACGGGACAGGGTGTTCAACTGCTCGGGATGATGACAGAGGCGATCCATACCCCGCACCTGGTGGACAGGGCTCTCGCCATCGATAACGCTCAATATGTCTTCAAGGGAGTAAGAAATTTCTCTGACGAGTTTAAGCTGCGGGAAGACGGTTTTATCAATGAGAGAGCTAATCGTGTGCTCGATGAAGCGATTGAGTTTCTTGCCGAGGTGAAAGATATCGGTTTGATGCAAGCTCTGGCTAAAGGTAGTTTCGCAAATATCAAGCGCAGCGAATTCGAAGGCCGGGGAATAGATGGTGTGTTCCTGAAGTCACAGGATTATATAAATCCCTTTATAGAAAGGATGAAATCGGAACTGGAATCTCAGGGCTGAGAGGTATTTATGAAAGAAAATATTGAACAGGAAATGGTGAAGAGAAGTCTGATCAAACCTTATGGAGACACTTTAGACGATGGTAGAATACAGTTATCCTTTGCCCTCCCGGCACCGGCTAATGAAAAGGGTAAGGAGGCTGCCAGACTCATTCTCAGACAGATGGGTCTCGAGGAGATCGAAATATGTCATATTAGAGACCTCTCTGACGGATTTGCTCATTTCATCGCCTATGCAACCTGTAATACTACCGTCGACCTGGACAGCATAAAAGTCAGAACAGTTGAGGTTCCAACGCTTGGAATGGAAGAGATCGATGAATATGTCGATGAGCATATCGGCCGGGAACTGGTTGTGGTAGGTGCCTGTATCGAATCGGATGCTCATACTGTAGGGATAGATGCCATAATGAATATGAAGGGTTTTAGCGGCCATTACGGTCTTGAGAGGTATCGCAACTTCAAAGCTATAAATATGGGTGCTCAAGTAGCTATAGAAGATCTTCTGAAACGGGCTATGGAGGAGAATGCCGATGCTGTGCTCGTTTCTCAGGTAGTTACCCAGAAAAATATTCATATCAAAAATTTGACTAGATTAATAGAATTAGCAGAAGCAGAAGGGATAAGGAATAAGATGCTCTTTATCTGCGGCGGGCCGCGAATCAGTCATGAACTGGCTATGGAATTGGGCTATGATGCCGGATTCGGTTCCGGGACCTTCGCTAACAATGTCGCTTTCTTTATTGCTGAGCAGATTACTGAAAAACCCGAATCCCGATAAGGAGGTATTGTTAATGCCAGAGATAATTACCGCAAAAGAAGCGGCAGAAATGATCAAACCGAACAACAGTGTTATGTTTGGCGGGTTTCTTGCCGTCGGTTGCCCCGAGAATTTAGTCGATGCCTTGAAAGAACTGGGAACTTGCTGTATCGATATGATCGTCATCTCTACAGATTTTGAGGATAAAGGTGTCGGTCTCCTCGTGGCCAATAAACAGGTCTCAAAGGTACAGACTTCACATATTGGCACAAACAGGGCGAGTCAGGCTCTGATGAGCAGTGGTGAAATGGAGGTTGTGCTCATACCTCAGGGTACTCTGATGGAGAGAATCAGATCTGCAGGTGCAGGGCTCGGAGGTGTTTTAACCCCAACCGGACTCGGAACCATTGTTTCCGAAGGAAAGCAGATACTGACAGTACAGGGGAAAGAGTATATACTGGAAGAGCCCATATCAGCCGATTTTGCCTTTATACGGGCAGAGAAGGCAGACAGATACGGGAATCTCGTCTATGACAAGACCGCCCGAAACTCGAATCCGATGATGGCTACAGCTGCCAGAGTTACTGTCGCGGAAGTCGAAGAAATCGTCGAAATTGGAGAGATATCGGCTGAGGATGTCGTCACTCCAGGTGTCTTTGTTGACTATCTGGTTGTTCACGAAGAGAAGAGTTGACCGGTAAGTTTTTTACAGGACGAATATTAAGGAGCAATATTAATGGATAAAGAAGCAAGAAGAAAACTGATAGGGAAAAGGATTGCCCAGGAGTTAAAGGATGGCGATTTCGTCAATCTGGGAATCGGACTTCCTACTGAAGTGGCAAATCACATACCACCGGGGATTAAGGTCTTTTTCCAGAGTGAAAATGGTATCATGGGGGTTGGCCCGGCTCCGGAAAAAGGGAAAGAAGATAAAAACCTTATCAATGCTGGTGGGGGACATATCACTGCTATTCCGGGTGCCTCATATTTCGACAGCTGTCTCAGCTTCTCCATTATCAGGGGAGGACATATAGACATGACTGTGCTCGGTGCACTTCAGGTAGATCAGGAGGGTAACCTCGCCAACTGGATGATACCAGGGAAGCTGGTGCCCGGTATGGGTGGAGCAATGGACCTGGTAACCGGTGCCAGAAAAGTGGTAATAGCCATGGAGCACTGCGATAAACATGGTAATTCTAAAATAATGAAGAGCTGTACACTGCCGCTGACAGCCAGGAATAAGGTTAATTTAATCGTCACGGAGAAAGCTGTTATAGAAGTTACTTCTCAAGGTCTGGTCTTGAGAGAGATTGTCGAGGGTTCAACGGTGGAGGAGATCGTCGAGATCACCGATGCAACGCTCACCATCCCGGATAATGTCGGGACATTCAAGCTCTGATTACCAGGATTTACGACAAAACTCGTTCAGTCGACTCTTCCTGGTTATATTCGAACAGATGACAATGTTTGAATTGATCCCGGCTTAAACAAAGGTAGAATGTAATATGAATTTACAGGATATGATTTTTAACCTGCAAAAATACTGGTCCGAAAATGGGTGTAACATTTTGCAACCTTATGATATGGAGATGGGTGCTGCTACCTTTCATCCGGTAACTTTTTTCGGAGCTTTACGAAAAACTCCTTCTGCAGTTGCTTACGTGCAGCCCTGTAGAAGGCCTAAAGACGGCAGGTATGGGCAGAATCCCAACCGGTATCAACATTATTATCAGTTCCAGGTTCTGATTAAACCCTCTCCGGATAATATCAAAGAGTTGTATCTGGGAAGTTTGGAAGCTCTAGGGATCGAACTGGTCAAGCACGATATCCGCTTTATTGAAGATGACTGGGAATCACCTACTCTCGGAGCAAGAGGCCTTGGCTGGGAAGTCTGGCTCGATGGGATGGAGATCACTCAGTTCACTTACTTCCAGCAGGTCGGAGGGATCGAGGTCTTCCCAACCAATGTCGAGCTCGCTTATGGATTGGAGAGAATAGCCCTTTATATACAGAGAGTAGACGATATAAAGGATATAAGATGGAACGAAGAGACCGCTTATGGAGATATTTTCTTCGAGAAAGAGGTGGAATTTTCCCAATACAATTTTAGAGAACTGCCGGTAGATTCCTGTTTTAAGGCTTTCGACGATTATGAGAGGCAGGCGAAAAAGTTGATCGACAGTAAATTGCCATATCCTGCTTATGACTATATTATGAAGAGTTCACACAGCTTCAATCTTCTAGATGCGCACGGTGTCATTAGTGTCATGCAACGAGCTGATTATATTAATCGAATAAGGAGAATGGCTCGCGACTGTGCTCTGGTTTTTATGAAGAAATATGAAAACCGGGAGCAGGAGCAGAAATAGGTGATAATTAATCCTAACGGGGAGGAATTATGATTGAGAAGTATAAATCAAACTGGGAAAAGGTAGCAGCAAAATTTTCCGCTATCTGGGGAGACTCTGTGCTGCAGGTAGCTATCTATAATACCGAACTGTCTGATAAGGGTAATCTTGTGGTTATTCTATCCGACGACTCCATAAAACATCTGGTAAAAGCACATTCTGTTGCTTCCGCTGTTGTCCATATGGGAATGGAGCCACCTCTTGTCGTCAGTGACAAGTATATTGCCAATTCACTCGATAGCTTTCCTCTGGAATTTCATAATATCAAGACCGATTATATCAACCTGGTCAGCAAGAAGGATATACTCCGCGATCTTGAGTTCGAAAAGAGCTATATCAGACTGGAGATGGAACGGGAACTGAAGAGTAAAAATCTGCTTATAAAGATGGCTATTCTTGACCATTATGGAAAGAACAAAGTATTGAAGAATCTGATCAAAGTATCGGTTCATTCTATTGAACCGATTATTAAGGGTCTTCTCTTCCTGTTCGATGAAGATATCCCGCTGAATCACAAAGATCTGATGAACAAAGCTGATGATGTGACCGACTTTGATATCAGTTCATTACTGACAGCTACCGATTTTACTATCGGTAAAATAAACATAGAAAAGAAAGATATTCCCGACTTCTTCGAACAATTTACTGCTCAGTTACAGGATTTAACAGATCATGTTGAAGCGTTAAAGGTATAGTATACTCTGGGAGTTAGTTTTTCCGTACTCACTGAGAATTCTGCTCGATAACACCGTGACAGAACTGATGGAATAGGGTTAAAGGAAAAAAAAGACATTGAAAAAGATAGAGAAGACGAGAGATAAGAGATTATTTGACAGGGTATTACCGTATCTTAAAAGAAATTTAAAATATATCCTGCTCGGGATACTGGTTCTGATAATCGTTGATGCGGTTCAGTTGCTTATCCCGAAAGTCATACAGACCGCTATAGATAGTCTCGGTGTGGAAGGTGTTACTCAGAAGCATCTGGCCGGTTATATGTTCCTGATCTTTCTTATGGCGGGTATTATAGCCATAATGCGTTATTTCTGGCGGATATTGATAATTGGTAATTCATTTGATATCGAACGTGGTTTGAGGCAGGATCTGTATGAACATCTGATAAAGTTGAGCCAGAATTTCTTCAATAGAGCCAGGATCGGTGATTTGATGGCTCATTCGACTAATGATATGCGTGCTATCAGAATGCTGTTTGGTATGGGCTTCGTTGTAGCTGCCGATATTATAATCATGACCCTGGCTACAATCTTTTTTATGGGTTCAATCAACATCAGACTTACCTTCTATGCTATAATACCATTACCGGCGTTATCTTTTGCCATCTTCTTTTTCGGAAAAAAATTACACCGCCAATTCGCTAAAGTACAGGAAACTTTTTCCGATCTTTCCGGTATGGTTCAGGAAAGTATTTCCGGAATTCGCGTGGTAAAAGTATTTGATCAGGAGAAGCCTGAACTGGCGAAACTGAATGTCTTCTCGGGAGACTACCGAGATAAAAGTGTGAAGATGGCCAAGATCGAAGGATTCTTCCATCCCTTTAATGCCTTTATCATAGGGCTCAGTATGATAATAGTTCTCGTATTTGGTGGTAGAGCGACAATAAACAACGAAATATCGATAGGTGAATTTGTTGCTTTTAACGCCTACCTTGGCATGCTGATCTGGCCTATGATAGCTATAGGATGGATTGTCAGCCTCTATCAGAGGGGAACTGCTTCTTTGAAGAGGATAAACAGGATCCTAGATATACAAGAGGAGATTGTTGATGTTGATACCGATGAAACAATAACCGAGTTAAAGGGAGATATCGAGGTTAAAAATTTAACCTTCCGCTATCTGGCTAATGAGGATAAAGAGCAGAAACTAAAACCGATTCAGGAAACACAAGATGATGGCGAGTTGATTTTTGAAGATATATCTTTCGACCTAAGAGCAGGAAACACACTCGCTATCGTTGGGAGAACCGGGTGTGGCAAGTCAACTGTCATCGATCTTCTGACAAGATTCTACAATCCGCCTCGTAACTCGATATACATTGACGGGCATGAATTGTATTCCATACCTCTGAAAGTATTGAGAGAAAGCATAGTTGTGGTTCCACAGGATATATTCCTTTTTTCCAATACTATAGCCAATAACATCCGCTTCGGCAAATCAGATGCAACGATGGAAGAGGTCGAACAAGCAGCCAGAATGGCGCAGATATATAATGAAATAGCGGAGCTGGACAGAGGATTTGATACCATCATTGGCGAAAGGGGAGTAACCCTTTCAGGTGGGCAAAAGCAGAGAATTGCAATTGCAAGGGCTATTCTGGCCGATCCTAATATACTGATACTTGATGATTCTCTCTCTGCTGTCGATACCAAAACGGAGAAAAAACTACTCGATCATATGATCGAATTAAGAAAAGAGAGAACAACAATCATTATAGCTCACCGCATATCCTCACTTCAACATTCTGATAAGATTATCGTTCTCGATGAGGGGAAGATAATTGAGTCGGGTTCTCACTATGAGTTATTGAAGAAAAAGGGACTTTACTGGGATCTTTACCAGAAGCAGAAGATACAGGAGAGAATAGAAAAGAGATGAGCGTAGAATCCAGAATAATGGTCATTTACATACAACAGGGAACCAGAGAAGATGAACGAAGAACATTTTGAACTAACAGCTGATACTTTACAGACGAAGATATACGACAGCAGGCTGATAGGTAAGCTGCTCACTTACCTGAAGCCCTACAAGTTTTATGTTATTGTCTCGCTCTTCCTTCTGGTGTTATTGACACTTACTCAGCTTGCTCTCCCTCTGATTATCAGGACAGCAGTAGATGAACATATAGTTCCCTCGAGACATCTACTGATCTTTGATGATAGAGAAGAGTTCGAGAGTTTCTTGAACAGGTATGAGAATGTCAAATTAGATCCCTATTCCGTGGATAACAGCCACTATATCGTTATTCCTTCTGATTACAGAATGTATATAGAGCAGTCTGATCTGGAATACCTTCAGGAAAGAGGAAACTATCAGAAAGGTAATTATTTTCTGCTACCTAACACAGAGGAGAATATTGCCATTCTCAGGAGAGCTAACGATGAGGATTCATCCCAGGAATTTTTCGTCCTCTCAGATGAAGAGATAGCAGTGTCTCAGACAAATGTCCAGAAGTTACAGCGGGAAGAGATCAGCACCCTGCGGGGAGAATCAAGAAAATGGCTCTATTATTATGGTCTGTTCTATCTTCTGCTTATTCTCGGAAGATTGGCTTTCAGCTATTATCAGGTCTATGTTACCAATTACGCAGCCCAGAAAGCGATGTATGACCTGAGAGAGGATGCTTTCTCACATCTGGAAAAGATGCCTCTGTCATTCTTCGATAAAAATCCTGTAGGAAGACTCGTTACAAGGGTCACCACAGATATCAGAGCTCTTGATGAACTATTGAGTCAGGGATTGGTAACAATGTTGCAGGACTTTATGCTCCTCATAGGTATCACGATCGTTATGCTGGTACTCAACTGGAGACTTGCCCTGGTGAGTTTTACAATACTGCCCTTTGTTTATCTTCTGGTTCGCTATTTCAAAGAGAAGACGAGAATTCTTTATCGGGACGTCAGGAAACATGTAGCAATGTTGAATGCTGCTCTTGGTGAGGATATCTCCGGCGTAAAAGTGATTCAACTCTTTAATCAGTTCATCAGTAAATGCCGCCAGTTTGCTAATATCAATCAGAAATACTATGATGCCTCAATGAAACAGTTGAGGTTATTCGCTATCTTCCGTCCACTTATTAGTATATCCAGACATGTCGGTATCGCTATCATTATCTGGTATGGTGGTGGGCAGATCATTCGTAATACCCTCTCTCTTGGTATGTTGATGGCCTTTATCAGCTATATGGAGAGATTCTTCGAGCCGGTCAATCATCTTAGTGAAAAATTTAATATCCTGCAGGCCGCTATGTCGGGAGCAGAAAGAGTATTCGATCTGATGGCCAAGAAACCACAAGATTACAGGGAAAACCTGACATCAGGTGTAAAACTGGATGGTGCTATTGAGTTCCAGAACGTCTGGCTTACATATAACAGTGACAATATGCAACTGTTGTCCAATCCTGATAGCTCTGATATTCACGAAATGACTACAGAAGAGCAGAAACAGGGGCAGGAGCATACCTTCGTCCTGAAAGATATATCATTTAAAGTAAAACCTGGTGAGAAGATAGCTCTGGTAGGACATACAGGTTCGGGCAAAACATCGATCATCAACCTCATAGGAGAGATGTATCCCTTCCAGAGAGGTGATATTAAAGTAGACGGTAAGAGTATAAAAAATTACTCAATCGAAGATCTGAGACGGAATATCGGTATTGTTCAGCAGGATGTCTTCCTCTTTTCAGGAACTATCCGGGAGAATATCGTTATGGATAATAAGAACCTGACTGATGATGATGTTATCCGGATCGCCGAATACGTTAATGTTGACCGGTTCATAAAACATTTACCACACGGCTATGATGAGCCGGTAATGGAGAGGGGAGCTACATTCTCAGTGGGGCAGCGGCAGTTGATTGCCTTTGCGAGAGTTCTGGCTTATGATCCGGCCATATTCGTACTCGATGAAGCCACTTCTAATATCGATACAGAAACAGAGATTCTTATCCAGGATGCCCTGATAAAGGTTATGAAAGATAGAACATCGATCATAATTGCTCACCGTCTCTCGACAATACAACATGTTGACAGAATTATTGTTCTCCATAAAGGTAAGATAGTCGAAGAGGGTCATCATAACGAACTGATCGCTAACAAGAACCTCTATTATGATCTCTATCGGCTGCAATATGCCTGAAGATTTAACGAAAAATAAATCTCTGTAACACAAAAACTCTGCAAGGAGTTATAATTCACGTAATTTGAGGTAGAGGAGTTATCATGACCCAGATCTATACTGGAGAGGGTAAAGGAAAAACGACAGCAGCACTCGGTTTGATCATCCGCATGCTCGGTTACAAGAAAAAGGTCTGTCTGATACAGTTTATGAAGAAGAATGTAGAGTACGGGGAGATCAGATTTTTATCAGAATGTGAGGGGATAGATATCTTTCAATACGGAACGGATAAGCTCATAGAGCCAGGTAAGCCGAAAGAGATTGACCTCGATGAGGCAAGGAAAGCGATAGACAGAGCGAAGAGAGTAATAGCTGGGGAAGAATACGATCTTATCGTACTCGATGAGATAAATGTTGCTGTAGCCTGGGGTTTGCTAAAACTTGAGGAACAGTTGGAGCTCTTTGATATCGAGAGCAGATCGGAAATCGTTATGACCGGAAGGGGTGCTCATCCAGAGGTTATAGAGAGAGCAGACCTGGCCAGCGAAATGAAAGAGATCAAACACTATTATCAAAAAGGAGTAATTGCCAGAAAAGGCATTGAATATTGAATAGGGTGCAGACTATAGTCTGCTCGAGAAGCAAACAAGGGTTTCTAATCACGGATAACAAAAGTCTTTTTAAAAGGAGAGAAGTTATGAAGAATTTTCTGATCGTTTTACTGATAATACTGGTTATAGTCATTATTATAGCTGCAGTTTTTATCGGCAGATATAACCGGATGCAGCAATTAAAAGTAAATATCGATAACAGCTGGGCAGAAGTCCAGAATCAACTCATGCGCCGGTTTGATCTTATTCCTAATCTGGTAGAAACCGTTAAAGGGTATGCTGCACACGAGCAGGAGACCTTTCAGGCGGTTACTGAAGCAAGGGCCAGGGTAGGAGGTGTCATTGAGATAACAGAAGACCTGCTGAATGATCCAGATGCCTTTGCCAGGTATGAGGAAGCTCAGAATAATCTGGCCGGAGCGTTACAGCGGCTTCTTATGGTAACCGAGAACTATCCCGAATTGAAAGCCAATCAGAATTTTATCAGACTGCAGGATGAGCTGGCTGGAACAGAGAACAGGATAGCAGTATCCAGAAGACGTTTTAATGAAGCGGTTGCAGAATACAATCGTATGATAGTGATCTTTCCCAATAACATTCTGGCAGGGATGTTCAATTTCGAGCGAGCACCTTTCTTTGAAGCTCCTGTAGAAACACAGACTGCACCCCAGGTTCAGTTCTGATAAGAACATACAACAACGAAAGAGGGCAGGAGCGGGCGAAACCCCCTCTCCTGCCTGATTTATTCAAAACTTATGAGATGGGATAGTTATTTCTATCGGAGAGCAATTCTCAATTATCTCCTTTTACCTTTTGCCCTGTTCTTTACCTCTATTATAAAATTACGGCGTAAACTTTACAGTGCAGGGTTTTTCCCCGTTTTTGTTCCCAACGTTCCTGTTATCTCTGTCGGTAATATTGTGAGTGGTGGGAGCGGTAAAACCCCTTTTACTATCTATCTGGCTAAACTATTGCAGCATAATGGATACAGAGTAGCGGTATCACATCGTGGCTATAAAGGGGCTTATGAACACACAAACAGGCTTGTTTCAGATAGAGATGGACTGTTATCGGGTGCTGATATTGCTGGAGATGAACCTTTATTACTGGCGGAGAAATTAGCGGGAATACCCGTAATCGTAGGTAAGAAGCGCAAGAACTCACTGAAAAAGCTTCAGGATCAATTTCCTGATCTTGATTATATCATTCTCGATGATTCTTTTCAACATCTTCAAGTCAGGAAAGATTACAATCTGGTCCTCTTCAACTCTGTAACAAAGATTGGTAATGGATTTGTCCTGCCGGCGGGGTTATTAAGAGAACCGTTATCTGCACTCCGTTATGCTGATCTGATTATCTACAATGGTGAAGATGAGATTCCGAAAGAGTTGACCAGGATTGGCAAGAGAGTTATCAAGGTCCATAATAGATTAGAACGGTTCTACCTGCCGAATGGAGATGATATTGATCCAGCTTTGATCAGGGGAAAGAAAACAGCACTTATTTCCGGGATAGGGCAACCGCAATCTTTTGAACATACTGTTCGATCTGCAGGGATAGGATTCGACAAACATTACCGTATGCCCGACCACTACAGCTACAGTAATGAAAAGATGATGGCTCGTTTGAGTAAGGAAATCGAGAATAATTTTACTTATCTCTTAACTACCGAGAAGGATTTTACCAAACTGAAGCAGTTTACTTCACTGTTACCGCTTGTAATTGTGGCAATAGGGATTACAAGTGATAAAGAGAATCTCTTATTAAACCAGATAGAAGGTATCAGCCACCGATAACTGAATCTATATCTGCTGCTGAGTTTCCTGTATTATCGTTATGGCGAATAGAGGTGTAGAACACGTTCGTAAGATTCTGCACCACTCATTGCTATACCATCCTCATTAATATCATCGAAAGAATCGACCCGCCAGATAATCGTATCGTGTCCTGAAAGATCGGGGCCCATATACTCTACAACGAGTGTAACTTCTGTCTCTTCGTCTTCGTAATAGTCGTGGTGCCAGATGTAATTATCGTATTGATCGAAAATTAGAAGCCGAAAATGGATAGCGTCATTTGTAGCGTACCATTCAAACGAGAGGGTATCTGCCAGAGAGGCCTGGGCAAAATCTGGCGGACTGAGGAGTATCGGTTTCTGTAATAGTTTATAGCTTACAGTATCAGAGATACTATGGTTGCCATGCATGTCGTATCCCGCTACATAGTAAGACCAGGTCTGACCTACCGGATTATTTTGATGTAGCCTGTTATCGAGATACTCATTGCGATTAACTTCCGCTCTTGAAAGGGAGTCGACGAGTGTAACATCAGAGTAATCACCAAAGCGGTATACTTTCATATAATCCAAATCAGGGTCATTTATCGAATGCCATTGGATTCGGATCCAGTTATTATCGGGAACTGTATCGATCCCGTTATTGGAATCGTTTACCAGAGTTCCATCAACGTAAAGCGAGTCTCCTGTGTCCCCAAGATGCGGAATCAAAATAACTTCGGCCGGTGGAGTGGTATCGACTTCAAAACTCTCTGTTCCCGAACAACTAATGAAATAGAGTGGTATGGTGAATACCATCAATAACAATACCCTTATACCCATTGTTTTTGTTTTACTCATCATCTCAAGCTCCCGTTCAGAAATTGGCACGTAATCCGATACGATGGGTATTACCCAGGTTATTGGTTACGAATGCGTAATCCAGATTAACATTAAAAAGTAGAATAGACAGGCCGGTTGTGAGATTGTCATCGTAATATCCTACCCGGCCACTGAGGAACTCATCATAAACATATTCCAGTCCCCATCTCTGTTTCTGACCATAGACATGATAATCAGTATCAGTTGCAATCTGGATCGTAGATTTCCATTTTTCCAGCGGCTGAAGATAGGCCAGGCCGAGTTTGGTGTTCATCACAACTTCATCAGATTGTCGGGATATCGTATCCCAGGATATGGAAGTTCCCCCTATATCTTGAAAATTCACACCAATAGAGAAGGTACCGAGCCAGTCGACATCAAACCAGTAATTGAGATATTGTCTGGTCATTAGTGAAACATCAAAACCTGTGCCGGTTCCTGTGTATTCTTGAATCTTTCTGGATATGTATTTGATATTACCACCGAAATAGAAGTCAGCAGGCAGATCGAAAAATAGCCATCCCAGATTCATATCATATCTGATGTTTTTGGAGAAAGCAAACTGGAAGAGGTCGTCGGTACTGGTAAATTCGCCGTCCGGTTGGCCTGGTAGCTGTAGATTGGGAAACGTAACTCTCTGATCGATCGTTGTTCCGATGAGATATTCTTCAGGGAAGATAGGTATATTTGGTATAGAGAGCCGGGTCCAGTTTAAACCTATCGTAACGTCATTCGGAAGTGGCTGGCAGTATGTAATATGGTCATAATGCGCCAGCCCGCCGTAGAGATATGATCTCATCAATCCAATTTCTATTCTCTTAATCTGGGATATACCTGCAGCATTCCAGTAAATAGCCGAGCCGTCATTGGCTACTGCAGTGAAGGCTCCACCAAAACCTAAAGCCCTGACCCCGGAGCCTATCTCCATAAAATCTCCTGCATATCTTCCAGCATGTAGTGGTGATGATAATACCAGAAACAGACTGAAGATCACTATTATCATTAAATAGCGAAAAAGATCTAAATTCTTCATGGAACCTCCGTTCGAGAGCTCAGAACTGAAAGACCAAGCTCCATTATCGGGTTATAGCCATCTTTTGCGTTTTTTCTGCTGTTTTATTCCCTTTACGGGCAATTATTTTATAGAAGTATACCCCATTGGCCAGATAATACCCTTTATCATCCCGACAATCCCAGCCCAGAACTGTTCTGGGGTATTCATGATAGCCTATACCTGAGGGAAGATTGTGGAAGGTCTTGACTAACCTGCCACTGACCGTATAGACCTTGATAGTGACTTCATCTGCATCATCGGTCAGGACATAGGTGAATCTGGTTCGGTTCTGATTGGCAGGATCAATAGTCGTAGTAACAACCGGATTGGGATAGTTGGCAAGATTCAGCACTTCGAACCGTGTGTTAACAACGAAATTGATGTCGTGTGATTGAAAATTACCGTTAACATCAGCGCAGGAGAGTGAAAGGGTATAATTCCCGTCATCGAGATTCAGTTGATGTTTAATCGGTATAGATGTCAGATTACCTGGATTGGCGGCTATTGTAAAATCTCGTTCATCTACCGGGACTCCGTTTAAGAATAGCTCAATGTCCTTATCAAAGATATCAATACCATTAGCATCTGCAAGGGTAAAGGATATTATCCCGGTACCGGAAATATAACCACCGTATGTAAACTCCTGATCCTGAACATTCGCCGTTACAGTAGGCGTTCTGCGGTCATTATTGCGCAGAATAGTGTAAGTGCCAAGACGCTTCAGATCCTGATAGACATGATTATCTACCGTTGAAGTGAATCCCCCTTGATGTATCCATTTATCATAGTGATCTATCCAGCGATAAAAGGCAAAACTGTTCTCATCTTCCCATTCCATATTATCAGGGTTGGAAGGGTTATAATCAATGGTCAGCCTGATCGTCTTGTCATCCGGTAATGTACCGAGGGTATCGGGTAAAACACTCTTATCGAACAGACCTAGTTCATAAGTACGAGAATAGCTATTGTTCATCAGGGCAATCGTATTGATATCAGGTTGGTTTAACGGTTCTTTGAATGGACCACTATTGATATAGAATATCGTCTCTTCTGAGAGGAGGCCTGCAGGGATTTCAAATTTAAGGTTTCCGTCAAGGCTATATTCTGTTACACTGTTAACTCCTGCGTAGAACATATTCAAAGTATATTGAGGCGATGTTATTGAGTTATTGTTCAGAGAGTGTTCAGCAAAGTCAACATCTGGATTGATTCTGGCAATGAAACGGATGGAACCCTGTATCGGTTCGATGGGGATATACACCCAGTTATTCTCCAGCGGCAAGATCTCCGGGACGTCTGTTTCACTCAGAACAGTATCGATATCATCTACCCTTTTTATCAGCCTGATAATAGTCTCTGGTGATTTCAGATCACCCATATTTTTTGCTTGAAGTTTAATAGCCGGCTGATTATCGAAACTGGCAAATTCCATTTCGGTTATCGTTAAGTCAGGTCCCAGAACTCTGTAAGTGAATGTAGGAGAAGTTACTGTCTGGTTTGCTCCCGTTGTGATGATGAAGTAATACTGTCGCGGATTAGGATTCGGGTTTGATGCAGGGAAGGGTTCTGTTGTTATATAGCGGTCTTCTTCCGGGTCATAGACCATTGTTCTCTCCTGGGAACCACTACGGGCCAGGACAGACTGAATACCAGTCTCGTCAAAGAATCTTGCGGCAATATGCACTGGGTCGTGTTCTGTAATTTCGGCCGGGATGGTAACATTATCAACAACCGCAGTCTGGCCGACTGTAAAGTTGGTCATACCCAGAACCTGTCTCTCGCTACCGTATCCATAAACTTTGACCAGTCTTCTGTATATGTTCTGTGGTATATTGGGAATAACATAACTTGCCTGAAAGATACCGTTTTCAAGCGGTATATCGAAGGGAATGTTTTGAGTGATTTCATCCTCATTCTGAATAAGAAATCTCGCATATTGTATATCTTCACCCATATCAACCGTGATGTGTAGAGTATCACCTTCTGTAATATTGTACTGGCTCAATTCAATATGAACTCTGTCCTGGGGAAGGTCGAAGCCGATCATCGGATCTCCGAACATAATTGCGCCATGGGTCATAGCGAGATAAGCTGAGCTTGTTCCTCCCGAAGCACTGAATTTTGTCTTTGCGTAGGATGTAATATCTCCGAAACTACCGAGGTTTCTGTGATAGATAGATTCGTTCAGATGATTAGCCATTGAAACGTTTGAGTATGTATAGCTCAATCCGGAAGTACCATAATGGGCAATCGCCCCCCTGTCAGGGATCAGGATCATTGTCTCACCGATACTGCCGGCACCGGGTCTGGAAAAGTCAGCCGGGTAACAGGAAAGGCTTAACACAAAGGGGTAGTTATTATTATTAAGCGTCACAATATCGTTATTATTCAGTAGGTTGTAGTCTGCCCAGATTCGTCCACCACCATGTCCGAAGAACTGCACAAAATATGTACCGGCATCCCAGGTATTTTTTAACTTGAAGGTACCACCCAGATACTGAGGTGGAGTAGGTGGCTGTGTATTTGTATAGACTCTGACAACATTAAAGTCGTCCGGAATCCAGAGATCACGAAGTTCTTCGCTCAATTGAGCAAAGATATCCTCGGCATCGGTAATTTTGCCACCTGCAGCGAGGGTTATCGTGCTCTGCCAGAGATCATTATAGTTGGGGTTTTCCAGATAGTGGAGGGATTTTTCTGCTACTGGCATTATTTGATCTCTTTCCCAGAGAGTGATTCTGCTTATATTGATATCAGGTGCGGGATCATCACCAACAATACAGGCATACCAGTTGTCACTAGGTGTTGCACCCACCCTGTCAGTCCAGATATTCTTATAGGGAATATGATTAATATTTCTATGGACACTAAAATCTCTTTCATCAAAGATACCCTTACCGAGCAGAAGGACGTGTGTCATCGGTATGGACCAGTTATGGTAAGCATAAGTAAGAAAATCTTTAATGGCATCTGCTGATCTGATGCCATTATTGAACTCGTCAAAGATATTCTGTATATCGACAAGTTTCACATCTGCTCCACGGTTCTGCCAGATGTTTTTCAATAGTTGCGTCCCCTCTTCAGCGATGAAATCTCTGACAGTGATGATTATATAATCAGCCGTATTGTCAGGATTTTTCAATTCGGAAGGAATACGGGGCCGAATCTCTTTCGGACTCTTTTTCTGATCTTCGGTCAATGCTATAAATTCAATATTATCAGCTACAATCTGGTTCTGAAATGTAACTTTGTAAGGGGCTCCACCAGTCTCTGAGAAGGGTTCGATCTGTAGATTCTCTATAAAGCCGGAGTTGATCTTATAGATCGATATCTGATCAGTAGAGAAATTGTCGAGTTCGAATTGATAGAGGCCGAGTGGCCTGTTAGAGGGACGGCTGAATCGTATGTAGTCTGAATCAGTCTTATATTCCCGCCAGTATTTGAGTGTCAGATAGTCGAATAATACTATCTCGGCATGTCCACTTGGGGTATCACCTGGAAGGTCAATATAGAGATAATTCTCTCCATGGTTGAGATAGAGATTGGGCAGGGGTGAGGTATTGCTGAAGATCTTTTCACTCTGTCCAAACCAGGAGTGATCATTAATAAAAGAGGAATTAATTCTGACTCTGGCCCGATGGTCAGGAACGGTAGTGTCAGTTATGTATGTCAAACCTACCAGGCAGGCAGCAGCTTCGAAGCCTCTGAGGTGTGTCTGTTCGGGATATTCGAGATGAAAGGGTGTAACATCGAGATCGGGGGCAAAGATTCTTTTCCAGAACCAGAGATCCTCTCTAGGAGCAGTTGCGTAGTTACCAAGTGTGAAATGCAATCCAGAACCCTGTTCTTCAAAGTGGACTGTCTGTTCATAAGATACCGGTAAAATATAGTTTGCCGGGTTAGTCTCTCTGATACCGCCGTTTTCGACCGCCATGCGCGCACCCCATTGATCGACTAACTTGAGAGTATATACGTTCTCCGAGGTATAAGTATCGTAATAACCCTCCTTACCGTAATGCCTGTCGCCAAAGAACTCGAAGTAATCACCCGGGTCGAAAGAACCGTCCCTCTCTCCGATAAAGTGAACAGGAACGACGTTCTCTTTGTTCTCCAGTTGCAGATAACGAGGATCAAGGCTATCCAGATCGAGGTCAACCTGATATTCTAATTCTTCCTCCCAGAGATTGATGATATCTTGAATGTCACTATAGGTGACACGATATATACCTTCACTATCTACAATAAACTGAATCTCAGAAATGCCGAATGAACGTAACGGGGTATAGTCGGGGTTATAGTCTCTTGTTTTCCGCCAGTAGCGTGACTGTTCGTCATTGATAAAGAAGAGCTCTCCCAGACGGTCGATATAGCTTCTACCCGGTATAAAGTCTCTGGAGACGCTCTTGTCACCCTGTATGGTAATGCGGATTGTAGCTTCTGAAATCACAGATAGACTACTGCTAGCAGCATTGTATCTGAAAGGGTTGAGTCTGAAGCTTGCATAGCGACGGTCAGAAGCGAAACCACTATAACCCTCCTCCAGGATATTAAGCGGATAGTTTTCACTGCTGTTATAGGCATTTCTATTACGATAGAAGATATAATCAATTTCTTCAGGCTCTGAGCCGCTCGGTTGTTCCACTATAGTTACCGAATTACCGCTTGAGGTTTCAGAACCGATTACCAGCTTTTCAGTCGGATAGATAGTAACACCTCTCTGAGTCTTCTGCACAATATTTTCGATACTGAGTGTTATTCCGCCGTCAACCGGTATACCAACTATCTCCGAAAAATAGGGAATGAGAGGATATCCCTCAAGGGAGTGAAAGTGGGTGAAACTACCTGTTATCCGGTGGTAGAGATTACCCTCATGCTCAATCTCCTTCAGTTCGTAATCTGGAAGAGCGAAATCGAGGATTACCTCATTCTCTGAAACATGGACTACGCTAAAGGGGGAGGCATTCAGCAAGTTTATCCCACAGCATAATAGTATCAGGGTAACCGAGATTCTGAAAAGTAAAAATGATAACGTCCTGTAGCAAAACTTATCGTCTACTATTTGAGTGTGATCAGCCCGGTCTGTTTTTTCAATCCCGTAAAAACTGAGTTCACAGGGAGTGCAAAAAAATGTCTGAGAATGTCTCATCTCTTTTCTCCTTCTTAGAACCGCTTAGATTGATGATGGCCTAAGTTGGTATTTTAACCTGGTCTCTTATATATGCAATATTCTCGTGGTTCAGAGCAATATCTTTACGGAAGTATATATTTTCAAAATTGATCTTATAGAGGCCTTCGTATGCCTTGATAGAAGCTTCGGCAACAGTCGGTGCCAGAGCAGTCACACTCAGAACCCTGCCACCGGAAGTAATCAACCTCTTTTCGCTGTTCCTTTTTACATTTGCGTAGAATACAAGCCGTTCGTCATTAATTATCGAGTCATCTATGGATATGACCTTTCCACTCTCATACTTGCCTGGATAGCCGTCTGAGGCGGCAACAACAGTAATTGCTGCCGAGTTCTTCCATTGCAGATTTAGATCTTTCAAACCCTTACTGGCAATTGCTGCACAGACATCAACAAAGTCTGTTTCCAGCAGAGGTAATACTGCCTGAGTTTCGGGATCACCTAAGCGACAGTTGAATTCCAGGACCTTTATTCCTTCTTCCGTGAAGATCAGGCCTGCATAGATAACACCTTTATATTCGATATTCTCTCTTTTCAAACCCTTCATAAGCGGTTCGAATATACTTTCCTCGATCTCCTTCAAGAGTTCTTCAGGCACTTCGACCGGAGCATAAGCACCCATCCCACCGGTATTGGGTCCCAGATCTTTATCGAAGATCTTCTTATAATCGTGCGAGAGTATGGTCATTTTATAATCGATGCCATCAGTAAAGGCAAAGACAGAGGCTTCGTATCCCTTCAGGTATTCTTCAATAATCACTCTCTCTCCTGATTGACCGAAATCTTTATCGAGCATCATCTTACGGAGAGCAGCCAGTGCATCACCCTCATTGTGGGCTATTATTACCCCCTTACCGGCTGCCAGTCCATCAGCTTTGATGACGACCGGATAGGTAAAGTTATTATAGCTGGAGTTACGATCTAATTTCTGAGAAGAGTTTGTCTTTATAAATTGTGCCGCCTGCCCGTATTCTGTGAATGTCTGATAAACAGCTGTAGGTATCCCGTATTTCTGCATCAGGGATTTAGCAAACACCTTACTGGTTTCCAAACGGGCAGCTTCCCTGCTGGGGCCAATAACAGTTATTCCCTTATCGTCCAGATAGTTTGAGAGTCCTTCCTGCAGTGGTTGTTCCGGCCCGACGATGACCATATCGATATTCCTGTCGAGTACTATGTTATAGATATCTTTGAAACTGTGGGATGGGATTATCTCAGCTATATCCATCATTCCGGCATTACCCGGAGTAACGTATACTTTATCAACTCTCTTACTCTTTGCTACTGCATGGGTGATGGCATGTTCTCTGCCACCGCTGCCGATAACCATTACTTTCATTCCGACCAACCTTCTCCTATTGTTCAGTTAACGGTTATAGTCCATGTTAATATCCGGGGCAACAACACCCGATACACAATACCGTCAATTTAAAAAGCACTATTCAATAAAGCAGGAGTAATTTGCAAGCTTTTTTTACCTGTAAGAGTGTAACCAGTTATTATGTAGTAAGTTTCAATAAAAGATAAAAAAGGATTAGGTCTTATTTTTTATTATTGATTCTGATTGCCTCTACCGGACAAACTTCAACACATTTACCACAACAGACGCAGGCTTCGGTAATAAATAACTGGTCTTCACCTTCAATTATAGCCGATACGGGGCATATGTCTATACACTCTCCGCAATTCACACACTCAGATGTTATTATATAACGCATATCAGTAGTTTACCTCTCATCTCAGATGGACATTACTTCATTTTCTTTATTTTTTGCGGCGTCAGAAACCTTTTCAACCCATTTATCAGTCAAATCCTGAATATCATCGAGCAATTTCTTCATTTCATCTTCCGAGATCTGTTTATCTTTTTCCATCTGTTTGGCAATATCGTTTCCCTCTCGTCTTATGTTTCTGATAGCAACTTTCGAATCTTCAGCAATTCTTTTGATCTGTTTTACGATCTCTTTTCTTTTGTCCTCCGTAAGTGGCTGGAATGGTAAGCGAACAACCTTGCCATCATTATCGGGAGTGATGTCGAGATTGGCAGCGAGTATCGCTTTCTCTATATCTGTCAGAGTAGTCTTATCCCATGGTTGAATGACAATAAGCCGTGGTTCCGGAGTTGATATGCTGCATAATTGCTTAATCGGTGTTAATTCTCCGTAGTAGTTAATTTTAATATCATCCAGGATCGACACACTTGCCCTTCCGGTACGTAGTTTAAGAAAACTGTGAGCCATTGTATCGATTACTTTGTTCATTTTCTCTTCCAGTTGTTTTAAAACCTTGTCCATATTAATCTCCTTGTAAGCCAGCCATCAGTAGACGTAAGTTCCTACAGCCTTTTTCAGGATGGCATTTTTAAGATTACCCGGTTTGGTAATATTGAATATCTTCATTGCGATATGATGATCTCTGGCGAGAGAAAAAGCTGTCATATCCATCACGTTCAACCTCCTGGAGAGGAGTTCATCGTAACTGATTTCCGGGTAGTATTCTGCATTCTTATCGACCACAGGGTCAGCACTGTAAACCCCATCGACTTTGGTTCCCTTCAAAACGATATCGGCGTTTAACTCAATAGCTCGCAGGACCGCTGCTGTATCGGTTGTAAAGTAAGGATTTCCGGTACCACCAGCCAGGAAGCATATCCTGCCTTTATTAAGAGCATTTTCTACACTGTTTGTCGTGTAGAAACGACAGACCTTGTTGATCTCCAGTGCAGAAAATACCTCTGCATGATAATTTTTCCTTTGTATATAATCACTCAATACAAGACTATTCTGCAGAGTTGCCAGCATTCCGATATTATCGCCGGAAACCCTGTTTATTCCCTTATCCTCTTGCCCGTCAGCATTACTTCTGAGTGATTTTGCACCTCTGAAGATATTACCGCCACCGAGAACAATCCCGATAGCCAAACCCGTCTTTTTCAAGGAAATGAGATCGTCTGCCAGTTGCTCGAGGACTTCATGGTTAAATCCGAGAGAACCATCACCGGCCAGAAATTCACCACTGATCTTGACGATAACTCTCTCTATCTTTTCTGGTTTGAAGAAGTCAGTCATTTTATGCACCCAGTGAGTATCTGACAAATCTGGCTACCTGAATGTTCTCGCCCATCTTGGATACTGCTTCATGGATTACCTCTTGAACTGATACTCCGGATTCTCGATAGTATTCCTGATCGAGCAGGCAGTTCTCTTTAACGTATTTCTGAATCTGGCCGTCTGCGATCTTCGTTGCAATGTTTTCTGGCTTACCATCATTGATAGCCTTTTTATAATAAACCTCTCGTTCCTTAACAAGCATTTCCTGGTCAAGCTGCTCTTCGCTAACAGCTAAAGGATTTGAAGCTGCTATATGCATGGCTATGTTCTTGCATAATTCTTTGAAATCATCGGTTCGGGCTACAAAATCGGTCTCACAGTTGATCTCGACCAGAACGCCGATTTTTCCGTTGAAATGGACATAAGCCTCGATAAGCCCCTCTTTTGCTTCCCGATCGGATTTTGATGCTGCCTTGCTGATACCTTTTTCGCGCAGGTATTTGACCGCTTCATCCATATTCCCCTCGGTAGCCTGCAGGGCTTTTTTGCAGTCCATCATTCCAACCCCGGTTTTCTCTCTCAGTTCTTTCACCATTTGAGCAGTGATATCCATATATATCTCCTTTAAAATTTTTTGTCTGATTATGATAATGATGCGTACTATGTGCTATTGCACGTTGATTTATATCCTTGACCCCCATAGAGGGTCCAGTTAAGATTAGTTCTCTTTCTTCTCTTCTTTGGACTCTTCGACCTGATCCTCTTCTTGCGGCTCTGACTTTTTGTCAGTTACCTCTTCCTTTTCAGGCACTTTATCAGCAGGAGAATCTTTTGTTTCTTCTGCTTTATCTTCATCCGCAGCCTCACTTTCATCACCCTTGGCAGCCTGTGGACCCTCTACAGCCTCTTCCATACCTTCCATCATAATATTACGTCCTTCTATGACGGAGTCAGCCAGAATATCGGTAATCAGGTAGATGGCTCGAATCGCATCGTCATTGGCCGGGATAACATAATCGATAAGGTCAGGATCGCTATTGGTATCAACCATACCCACTATCGGAATATTGAGTTTTCTCGCTTCGTGGACGGCAATTTCTTCATGAATAGTGTCGATAACAACAACGGCACCAGGCTTGGAATCCATACCACGAATACCACCGAGGGCGGTAAGTATCTTGTCATATCTTCTTTTCATTCTGGTAGCTTCCAGCTTGGTAAAACTGTTGATCGTTCCATCTTCCACGATCTGTTCATAATAATCAAGTTTACTGATCGACCGCCTGATTGTCTGCATATTGGTCAACATACCACCATACCAGCGGTTGCTGACATAGAAAGCACCACATTTTTTGGCTGCTGCCTCGATAGCATCTTTGGCCTGTTTTTTGGTGCCGACAAAGAGAACGTATTGACCACGGGCTGCGACTTCTTTCAGAAACATATAAGCTTCGTTGATGGCATCTACTGTCTGTTTGAGGTCAATAATATGAATTCCGTTTCGCTTGATAAAAATATACTTCTTCATCTTGGGATTCCACTTATGAGTCTGATGACCGAAATGGACTCCCGATTCTAACAATTGCTTCATCATGACAACTGACATAGTTACTCCTTACTTTACGGTTATTTATCTGATCATCCCGGATATCCGCAATTCAATCCGTTACTGTAGAGAGTAACAGACACCGCCTTGCAACTCCGGGGTGCGATATTTTTTATATAATAATACTACGTTAACACCTAAAGAGGACTCTTTCCGGTGTGTAAAAAACTCCTTAACGTTTTGAGAACTGGAATCTCTTACGTGCTTTCGGTTGGCCGCTCTTCTTTCTCTCGACCATTCTCGGGTCTCGTGTAAGCAGGCCGTGTTTCTTCAACTCGCCACGTAGATTCTCGTCATATTTGGTCAATGCACGTGCTATTCCGTGCCTGATTGCTCCTGCCTGGCCAGCCAAACCACCTCCGAGGACATTGACATTCAGATCAATCTTATCAGAAAGATTGACGAGCTCAAATGGTTGTTCAACGATCATCTCCAGTGTTTCACGATTCAGGTATCTCTTTATCTGAACATTGTTTACTGTTCTCTTGCCAGTCCCGGGTGTCAGACGTACACGGGCAACTGATTTCTTTCTACGACCCACTGCATCAAAATACTGCATCTATATTCCTCCGTTATTCACGAGATAGTTATTGGTTTCTGTGCTTGATGAGGATGCTCCGATCCTGCATAAACTTTTAATTTCTGTAAAAGCTGTCTTCCGAGGGCATTTTTTGGTAACATACCCTTGACTGACCTCTGGATGATCTCTTCAGGTTTTTTACTCTGTAGTCGAGCGAATGGGATCTCTTTATATCCACCCGGGTAACCGCTATAGGACTTATAGACCTTCTGTGATTCTTTGTTACCCGTTAAATTTACCTTCTCTGCATTTATGACTATAACAAAATCACCAGTATCGAGATGTGGTGCATAATAAGGTTTATGTTTGCCCCGGAGTAATCCGGCAATTTTAGTGGATAATCTGCCCAAAGTTTGACCCTCAGCATCGATCAAAATCCAGTCATGTCTAATCTGGTCCTGCTTTGGTGTAAGCGTTTTCATAAAGACATTCTCCTTAGTTTACTATTTATCGTGTCAAAATATTTTATCTCAGGTTTTCATGTCAAGGATGATTTTATTTAACCTGTAGATAAGTGGTGTTGTAATCTCCTCTATATACCCTTCTGATTGATCTATATAACAAAATGAATCAAGGGGCACAGTTAACCGTGCCCCTCAAATTCTATCAAGACCTTTCTGAGATCCTATAGTTTAAATCTTCAGTCTGGCCTGTTGATTAATACATACCGCCCATTCCTGGTGGCATTCCGCCGCCAGCAGGAGCTGGTGGTTCAGGTTCCGGAATCTCTGTTACGATACATTCAGTAGTCAGGAAGAGTCCTGAGATACTGATTGCATTCTGAACAGCAGAGCGGACGACCTTGGCCGGGTCAATGATACCGGCTTTATAGATATCTTCGAAGTTTCCTGTATCGGCATTGAAACCGAAGTGTGGATCATCACTACCCTTCAGTTTCTCGACCACTACCGCACCCTCTTCACCGGCATTTGAAGCTATCTGGAAGGCTGGTACGAGAAGTGCCTTCTTCAGAATATTGGCTGCCACTTGTTCTTCGTGATTGTCGAATTTGATCTTATCAATCGCTTTGGATGAATGGATAAGGCATACACCACCACCGGTGACAATGCCCTCTTCTACAGCAGCTCTGGTAGCATGCAGCGCATCATCGACTCTCGCTTTCTTCTCTTTCATCTCGGTCTCGGTTGCAGCACCTATCTTGATAACAGCAACACCGGAACTCAATTTAGCCAGTCGCTCCTGGAGTTTCTCACGATCGTAATCGGATGTTGTGTCTTCGATATGATTTTTGATCTGTTTGATACGAGCGTCAATATTCTTCTTCGTGCCCGCACCCTCTCTGATGACGGTATTTTCTTTGTCGACTATAATCTTCTTGGCGGTTCCCAGATCCTGCATTGTCACACTGTCCAGTTTGCGGCCCAGTTCTTCAGAGATCACGGTTCCCCCGGTGAGGATGGCAATATCTTCCATCATAGCTTTGCGGCGGTCACCAAATCCAGGCGCCTTGACTGCTGCCACATTGATCGTTCCTCTCAGTTTATTAACGACAAGAGTAGCAAGGGCTTCACCCTCGATATCTTCTGCTATTATCATTAACGGTTTGCCCGATTGTGCTACTTCCTGAAGGATTGGAAGCAGGTCCTTCATAACGGTTATCTTCTTATCAAAAAGGAGAATGTAAGGATCGGTGAGTTCGGCTATCATCTTGTCTGTATCGGTTGCAAAGTAAGGTGATACGTAACCGCGATCGAATTGCATACCCTCTACTTTCTCCATATAGGTGTCAATAGATTTAGCCTCTTCAACGTTAATTATACCCTCATTACCAACTGAATCCATAGCCTCAGCTATCAATCTGCCAATCTCAGGATCGTTATTGGCAGATATCGAAGCTATCTGTGCTACTTCATCAGAACTGGCGATCTTCTTACTGAAATTCTTGATCTCATCAACAACTACCTTGGATGCCTTCTCCAATCCTCGCTTCAGATACATCGGATTGACTCCAGCGGTGACATGCTTCAACCCCTCTTCTATAATCGCCTGGGTCAATAACGTTGCTGTTGTAGTCCCATCACCGGCAATATCATGAGTCTTCTCGGCCACCTCTTTACAGAGCTGAGCTCCCATATTCTCAAAGGAATCCTCTAAATCTATCTCCTTGGCTATGGTAACTCCATCGTTGGTTATTGTCGGAGATCCGAATTTCTTCTCTAATACCACGTTCCTACCACGCGGCCCCAATGTCACTTTCACTGCATCGGCCAGCTTATCAACACCAGCCTTGATTGAGTTGCGTGCTTCATGACCAAATTTGATCTGTTTTGCCATCTTCTTTCCTCCTTATCTTTAAATTTTTATCGCGAAATTTGTCAAAGTTTAGCAATTGACTGACAAGAGTGCTAATAACAATCTAACCCTTTTTTTGTCAATGAAAAATATTTTTTTACGCTCGGTACTGTTGCTGATTACTTTTAACAGTGAATAAACAGCCCGTAATAAAAGAGTACTCGTCTTTCAGTGATAGAGCAGTTAGTGTAATATTAATGGGAATATAAGGGTTCAATTAGATGACGAATTTTCTCTGGTGATAAACCAGTTTCCGTCGTGTAGTTTCCAGAGAGTCTCTCTTATCGATGCAGTTTCTTCTGAATCCAGCTCCTTTTTTTCAATTTCCAGCACCAGAATAGATTCATCCTGATAGATAAAATGTTGTATTTTCATATCGGTATATTCATTCAGGCCGTTTTCTTTATGATAAAGGCTCCATCTGGAGAAGTCCATATTAACGTGTGGGGCATGGAATGCCGGATGATAGAATGAGAGAAAACTATCGAGATCCTCGTAGTTCTGAGCCCTGATCCAGCTGTAGTATCTATCTTCCCAATCGGATTTTAACTTCAGCAGTTCAGAGATCGTTTTCCGGTTGAGTTTATCGGCAATTATAACAGGGGTTTCACCGGGCCGGAGGTAGTTTTTCAGGAATACAATATCATTATTTTTCATCCGGATACACCCTTCGGAGTCGTAATCGATAAATTCAATTTTATCTGTTCCGTGTATCCATATTCCGCTGCCACTCTTTTTCAAAGCTCTGTCGAGCTGGTTGGGGTAATTGAGAATAAAAGCACCGGTACCGAATTTTTCCTGCAGGGTTTGCTGGTTTCTGAATTGAGTGATCTGATAGTATCCAAACGGAGTTCTGAGGTCCCATTCACTCCGTTTAGCCCCTTTCTGTTTTCCGGAAGAGATCTCAAATTCCCGTATAATGGTGTATTGAAGTGGGTTCTTGCTGAATTGGGCAAGGTAAGCTTTCTGGGGTGCAAGCTCAGCGATAAAGAGAGTCCAATCATTCTCTTCACTGAAATAGAAATTGAGAAATTCTGCCGGGACCAGCAAATCACTCCCTGTAGCGGAAGAAATAGTAAGCAGGAGCATAGTCAACAGAAACAGGATTCTGGATATAGTCAACTTATCGAGCATTACTTACTTCAGGAACAACATCTTCCTCGTTATTGTTGCATCAGCAGTCTGTAGTCGATAGAAGTAAACACCAGCCCCTACAGCTCTATTCCGGTCATTAATCCCAGTCCATAGAACAGAGTGCTGGCCTGCTTCCATATCTTTATTGACCAGAGTTCTGATCTTCTGTCCCTTAATATTGAAAATCTCAATTACGACCGGAGAGTCTTCTCTGAGTGAGAAGTTGATTCTGGTAGATGGGTTGAAATGGTTGGGATAATTCTGTTCGAGAGTGGTAACATACTCGGATTCCGGTATATCTATCTCCATCATATTATTATCACCGTAGAAGCCTGTCCGGTGCATATTGCCCCGATATAAATTCCAGGGTTGCATATCACCCTTCGGTAGTTTATAATCGAGAACAGTTATTCCTGTAGAGGTTGCCAGGATAATATCCCAGTCTCCGTCATTATCAATATCAGCAATCGAAGCTGGTGAGGATACCGTCGTATTGAGGGGAACAGGGAATGAGTCAACCATAGAACCGTCAGCGTTGTAACCGTAGATATTCCCCTGTGTACTGGCCACTATCAGGTTTAATTCCTCATCTCCATTGAGATCTACTGCCAGGGGTGGCTGCATAAAGGACTGGTTCAGATGAATTGGCCAGCCGTTGAGATACTCACCATTCTGATCTACTATACCGACCAGTCCGTTATAAGTAACGAAAGCCAGTTCAAGTTCACCATCACCTCTGAAATCACCGGCAATGACCTCTGTAGCAATTCTCTGTGGTAGTGTCTTCTCGAAGAGAATTTCTCCCGAAGTCGAGATCAGGTATAACTTGTGGCTGGAAGTTCCTACTGCAATCTTCTTATTGTCGAGTACCAGAGGAGCGGTAATGATGCCCGAGTCCAGAGAGACCTGAAAATCATCGATCATAGAGCCGTTATGCTGGACAATATAGATGTTACCATCAACAGTGCCAATGATAATCTCTTTTCTACCGTTACCATTGAGATCAACTACTGCCAGGTCTGCTGAGGAGGCCTGAGGAACACTCACCGGGAAGCCCTCCGATAGTTCTCCATTACCTTCCAGGACATAGAGGTTTCTATTCAATCCAAGACTGATAATCTGTAAATTACCATCATTGTTGATGTCTGCGAGTACTGGCGTCAGTATCTGCTGCCCGCAATCCTCAAACGAGAAGAGCAGATCTCCTAGATAATTAAAGGCTTTGATATTCTGCAATCTGCTGGCAAGAACGATTTCCCGGTTACCATCATTAGTAATATCACCCATGGAAAAGCTGCGCCAGAGATTCTCCTGATTGATGAATGGATCATGGATGAGATTAGCATTGGCATCGAGCAGATTTATATTTCCCAATACATCGACTATCACCAGCTCTTCCATCCTGTCACCTGTAAAATCGGCCAGGATTGGAGATGCTGTTATAGGATATGTTGATTCCCAGGGCCAGTGGTTCTGCGTGAGGGTAACAGGCATGGTTAACTCGTAAGACCGGGAGAATGATGCGTTATTCAGACCTTCAGCGGTAATATCGACAATCATACTGTACTGCGCATAAGGAATATTGGGATCTACCTCTATTACGAAGGGGTTTTCCGAATTGATAGAACTGCTGTTCGGAGCTATATAACCGAAGTAAACGGTATCATCTATCAGATATATCAAGTCACTCTCAAAGCTGATAGAAGCAGTGACATTATTAGCTTCCGCCCAACCGGGGAGATTTTCCAGCTCCAGATAGATCTGGATGCTTTCGCCCGGATTAACCGACCCGTCATTATCGCCGGTGATATCGTCAAATACTACTTCAACCGGTTCGACATAAGGGAATGTCCCGTTAGCATCTTTTACTGCTATAGAGGGATCTCCAAAAAGAACCAGTTCGTAGAATATCCAGCGCATAACTCCATGAGACATCGCTTCATTGGCAAGAGATTCTCGGGAATAGTTCAGTGTATGGCCCAGTTCTCTGATATTATGTTCGTAAAGTCCGGAGAAAAAGGTGATATCAAAAGCCTGTGAGGCCCCATTAGTACTACCTGGAGAATACCAACCGTAGCGGGTATTACCTATGAAGGCAAATAATCCGCCTGAAGCTATAGTTAGATTCTGTCCGACAGCACCAGATTCTTGACTGGTCGAATAATCAAAGGCAGCGGGATAACACCCCTGAGTGTAGGCGAAGCCATACTCTGTATTCTGTAAGCTATTGATCCGGCCATTATTAAGACCAAACACGATGAAATAATTAGCATGACCTATGTGATTTATGATACCTAAACCGTTGTTAAAGGCATTGACTATATTTTCTATACTGAACGTTCCGTCTCTCTCATAGAGAGTATCCAGATGATAATCGTCCGGGATATAAGGGCTGATCTGATCTTTATAATCGCCACCCCAGGTCGGTGTACCGTCGAGATTCTCGCCGAACATATATGCTATGTCATTACTATATGTATTGTTATCTACATAATACATACTCTTGTGGAAAAAGTTCTGAAACTGGCTGTCAGAAAAGGCAGGAATTCTGCCGAGTGCCACTTCGGCGTATAAATCTATATCATCACCCAGCTCACCATAGATGCCGTTACCGTTAGCGTCCCAGTTTCCATCGAGATTACTATAATATAGATCCGCTGGCATGTTATGATCTACAGTGTTTCCGACCTGACCAAACATACCTCTGATCGGTATTATCTGGTCGTCACCGCCGAGTATGATATATTCCAGAGGTGTGTCGGTCTGGGCGTAGGTTTGATAGGCATCGATTATGAAACTACGAATCTTTTCCTGATTGTCGATACCGTTGTAATTCTGATAAATATCTTCTACAGCAAAGAATCCCGTCGAGATATCCCTGTTTTCCTGCCAGGTGATATATTCATCGAAAACTGTCTCTTTTGACATTGTTGATATGATTACCATCTGGTAGGGTTCGTTGAGATCGGTCAAAATGGATCTGGTAGCTGCAGGAGTCTTGTTGTAACTGTTGAGCTCTTCGGGATTGATTACCAGATCGGCCAGATTTTTTCTTACCTGTTCGGCTTGCAGAAGATAGAGATTCTGCTCGTCTGTCAGCTCCGAATCGTTTTCAGTTTCAACCCTGAAGCTGAATGATCCTACCCATAGCAGTTCCTTACGGACGGGGTTATAGCGATAGGGATAGACATTAACTATAAGAATATCGTGACCATTTTTACGTTGTACACCGAGCACCTCGTGCTCCGAAGCGGGGAAAAGCCTGTCAGATGCGTAAACAGCACTGTTTGGCAGGGTATTGTCAATCCCGTGAAGAGAAATTGGCTGTGGATTACGGGCATGATCTATTTGAACGTCTGTTAATAGATTCTCTTCTCCCGATTCGATCTCTAACCTTATAAATCTCTCGCCTCCGGGAAGCAGGATCTGCAGAGGATAATAGGGAAGCATTGGATTGCCGGGTTCCAGAACTACCGGTAGATCTGTTTTAAATTCATTATTACGTAATTGAGGTTGTTCTACCTCAAAATCAAATGTCATTCCATTGAGGCTTATAAAGCAAAAAAAACTTACTATAAGCGCTATAACTATCTCTTTCGTCATTTATTGTCATTCCTCCGAACTTATATACATAATAAAAAACTAACTTCGTTCTATTTCGTGTCAAGAATAAACTTTCTGAAGACAACGCACTCGACTTTGGGGAAACAATTGGGAACTTTATAGTCGGAACCCTTCCGATTACGATCCTGCACTCTGGTTGACATTATGGTTGGTGGCCTATCAGGCTGGTAATTCAGAGGTTCAGGGGGATATGGAGTACCTGACTTATTAGTCGTTCAGCATAAGTGCCGTTTAATAATGATTTGACATAAACGATATTATCTATTATATATTGTATAAGATGAGAGAGCTGAGAATACTGACGGTTCAACCTGTTTACCCCGGACTGGCATAACCGAAACAGGCTGAATTTCTGTGCCGTTGCATTAAATGGATGCTGGAAATTGTTTTAGGAAGAGTGACAAAAGAATAAAGTGGAGGAATTATGTCAAGATGGTCGAAGTACATAGGCAATAGTGTTAACTTTGCAGTAGAGAAGACGAAGGATGAGGGGTTTTTAGAGAGCTTTTTCGAATCGCGGACTTTTGAGCCGAAGAATGAACAGGAAGCGAAAGAGTACGAAGACTTCTGTTTTGTCTCATCTGCTCTCTCTCTGGCGGTCTATGTATCGCTGGGTGATCAGGAAGTGAGTGAAAAGGAAAAGGAACGCATTGTAAACGAAATGATCTATCAACTGGAACAACGACAGCATGAGCATTCTGCCTTATCAGAGAAATTTGGCAGTGCCGACAAAGAGATCATCAATACCCTGTTTGAGAGATTCAAGGATGAGATCCAGAGTGATAATTACGATCTGGATAATAACCTGAGAATAATCAATATGGTCTATAGAAAGAATCCCTATAAGAGATATTTTCTTCTGAGACTCTGTTTTATGATCGGATATACTGATTCTAGGAATATTGATCAGAAGCTGAAAATCATAAATAATATAGCTAAGAAGTTACATATTGATGACAGAGAAAGAGAGCGGATTAAAAAGGAAGTAGCAACCGAATATAAAATTGAGCAGGAATAACTTACCTGAGCCAGTCTTCCAGGGTGACTGAGTTATCACTCTTTTGATCCCTGTATTTAATAATGATCGGGCAGTACATCGAGATATTCTCTTCTCCCTCAAGTTTTCTGCTTCCGGAGATCACTACTGCCCGTTCAGGAACTGTTAATGGCTCTTCCTTACCAGTCTTGAGGAATTTTCTGTTAACTGCATCATAGATTCTGGTAGCGGCCGTCAGAATAACACCGGCGGCTATGATAGCTTTTGCTCTGACAATTACTCCTTCGTAGATACCGCAATTGCCTCCGATGAAAGCTTCATCCTCTATGATAACCGGGTTGTTACCGATCGGTTCCAGTACTCCGCCGATCATAGCACCAGCACTCAGATGGACCCTTTTCCCAATTTGAGCACAACTGCCGACGAGTGAATGGGAATCCAGCATAGTTCCGTCGTCGATGTAAGCGCCTGTATTGATGTAGGAGGGTGGCATTATGGTGATATTACTGCCGAGATAGCTACCACTCCTGATAGAACTGCCTCCGGGAACAATTCGTATTCCCTCTTTAGCAGAGAACATCCTTTCGGGGTATGTGTTCTTATCCCAGAAGATTTTCCGGTCAGACCAGGGCATTTCTGTCAATGAACCGAGCCTGAATCCTGTAAGGATCCCCTTCTTTACCCAGATATTAGTTTCCCAGACATCGTTGATCTTTGCAGCAGCCCTGATCAGGCCAAGCTCGAGTTGTTTCCTGAATTCCAGGAAGAGCTGGTAATCCTCATCATTGAAATTGTTTTTCTTCTCGTATAACGCTTCTATTCGTTCTGCTAAATTCATTCTGATAGCCCCTTATCGTATTCATCAACAAAAACAAATTCCGAGAGTGGTTTTCTCTCTGGCCTCTTCTTCTCGTCCTTCTGCTGCTTTTCTTTGAGTTCCGGATCTATTTCCGGGTTGTGTCTGCCGACAATTATCAGTGTTATTAGTTTCAATTTCTCCGGGATTTTGAGAATCTCTTTGGCCTTCTCTTCATCGTAACCCGCGATAGGATGAGCGACTAACCCCATCTCAGTAGCTTTCAGCTGTAAGAAACCGATACTCATCCCGGTTCCCAGAAGATAATAAATCCTCTTTTTGACCTTGCAGTCGAAATCTCTGTGACTGAATACGGCAATGATCATCGAGGCTTTCCTGGCCCATTTATTCCCTTCAGAAAGGGCAGAGAACAATTCCTCCAGCCTCTTTTTATCCTTAACAAAGACATATCGCCAGGGTTGTTTGTTGAAACAGGAGGGTGCCAGTTGAGCCGCCCTGCTCAATTCCTCGATGGTTGACTCATTGATCTCGACTGGTAACAGTGAACGGTATGCCCTTCTCTGTTCTATCGCTTCCTGTAGTTTCATAATAATCTCCCGCTAATAATCCTAAAAGTTATATCTCATACCGGCCGTCATTATGTTAGACCCACCACGAACGCTGTTATACAACCCAAAAACTCCGCTCCTGTGATGAATTCTTCCGACGACCTCCCAATTTGTCAGTGCCGGAACATCGACAGCTATCTCTAATAAAAGATAGTTCAAGAACTTACTGGCATTGACATTCGTTCTGCTCCGCTCTTCGATCGCGGGGGTCTCTGTAGCATAGGAAAATCCGTTACCGACAGCGAAACTGACAGGTAAGGAAAAGCCCTCTGTCCGGTAACGCAATCTGACTGTTATCAGAGCATTGAATTCGTAATGTTTCTGCTCTCCCACATGATCGGCAAACTGTGCCTCAAACTCAAGCCGGTAGAAGTCTGACCTGTCCAGAATTACCCTGCTGATAGCGAGGGATAGCAACCAGGAATCCTCATAGTAAATCGGTTTAAGTTTGAGTATCTTAGCCCGAAGATGACGATCTGTATAACGCCCCCCGTAAGCTGTTACTGCATAACCGGATAAACTGATCCCTTCCCGGGATGCTGATACGGTTTGGCTGAACAGAGCACTGTTGCCTGCTACTGTTAAAATTATTGCTACCAGTAAAGCTGATCTCTTCTTCATCCTTTTCCATCAAATATCTCTCATCATTTATGTCTTAACGAATAGCTCCATAACTACTGTGTCAAGAACTAAAAAATTACTCCCCAACTCGGGGGTGAAGATTATCTGACTTTCTATAATATTTTTTTACATTCCTGCAAACCAGGTGGGAGTTGCTCTATTATCTCTTTATCTGCGCATTAATCTGATTCTTGTTAAATGCTGTCCAGAGGGACAGATATTGCTTACAGGAATAAAAAAGTTAAAAATATATTGACACTTTAACGGTAGAATATTTTTTGAGCCTTCACACGAGTAACACGGTTTCAGAGGTGTTATTAAAGAGCAAAAGTATCAAATAAGCGGTTATGATACTTTTATGGATCTTTTTTTGCAGGAGGAGAAATGGCAAAGGAGAAATTTGTTAGGACGAAGCCGCATTTAAATATCGGAACCATAGGTCACGTAGATCATGGCAAGACGACATTGACGGCAGCAATAACATTATATTTAAGTAAATCAGGTGCAGCATCCTTTCGGACATTCGATAGTATAGATAATGCACCGGAAGAGAAGGCTCGCGGGATAACGATAGCCACAGCACATGTGGAATACGAGACAGCAAATCGCCATTATGCTCACGTCGACTGTCCTGGTCACGCTGACTATGTAAAGAACATGATCACCGGAGCAGCCCAGATGGACGGTGCAATACTTGTAGTAAGTGCCGCAGACGGTCCCATGCCCCAGACGCGAGAGCATATTCTTCTTGCACGTCAGGTAGGGGTACCGGCGATGGTAGTCTTTTTGAACAAATGTGATCTTGTAGATGACGAGGAGTTACTTGAGCTTGTTGAGCTTGAAGTCCGGGAGATGTTATCTAAGTATGAGTTTCCTGGAGACGATATACCTGTCATCAAAGGTTCAGCTTTGAAGGCACTCAATGGCGATCCTGAGGGCGAGCAGCAGGTCCAGGAATTGATGGATGCAGTAGACAGCTATGTACCTCTTCCAGAGCGAGATAAAGACAAGCCTTTCTTGATGCCTATAGAAGATGTATTTTCCATTCCCGGCCGTGGAACAGTAGTTACCGGCAGGATCGAACGCGGGCAGATCAAGATAGGAGAAAAGGTAGAGCGAGTAGGTATCAAGGAGACAGTCGAGACCACCTGTACAGGTGTTG
>Ga0334892_1000064_pt1 | contig 169138 bp, 154 predicted proteins | sample GraSluR3_MG_4_FD_207213 | JGI IMG/M metagenome (GOLD analysis project Ga0334892, IMG submission 207213) | Sludge microbial communities from methane-producing bioreactor in Wageningen University, Netherlands - Granular Sludge_15_04-R3 | ecosystem: Engineered > Bioreactor > Anaerobic >... | reverse complement strand
AATACGGAACCAGAGCCATTGAAAAATTAAAAGAAAATCCTTATTGTCTGGTAGATGACATATTTGGGATTGGTTTTAAGATTGCCGATAAAATTGCCCAAAATTTAGGGATTATTAGCGATTCGCCGGCCAGAATTAGAGCTGGAATTAAATATTGCTTGAATGAAAAGGCAGGACAGGGTCATTGTTTTGTCTACCAGGATGATTTGTTAATAATGACAGGCGAATTGCTGGGAGTGAATGAAGAATTAGTAGAGAGAGAATTGGCACTGTTAAATCATAATAAAGAGATAATAATCCAGAACAAACAAGTCTGGTTGCCGATATATTTTAATGCTGAAAAGGAAATTAGTCAGAAAATTATCAGCCTGATTCGCTCCCCACAGCAATTAACCCAGCTCAATATTGACCAGAAAATTGGACAACTGGAGAAGAAATATAAGATTAATTTTGCCCAGGAGCAAAAACAAGCCATAAAAGAAGTTATGCTTCATCGTGTTTTAATTCTAACTGGTGGCCCCGGTACCGGAAAAACCACCACCACTATCGGATTAATTGAATTATTTGAAGAGCTTGGTCTAAAGGTTGTTCTGGCTGCACCAACTGGTAGGGCAGCAAAAAAATTAAGTGAAGCTACTCGTAGACCGGCCAGAACCATTCATCGTTTACTGGTTTACAATCCCAGAGAAAAACGTTTTACCAAAAATGAAGAGAATCCTATCAGGGCAGATGCAGTTATCCTGGATGAAGTTTCTATGATAGATGTTCTGTTAATGCATTGTCTGTTAAAGGCGATAACAGAAGATACATTTTTAATTTTGATTGGAGATATTGATCAATTGCCTTCCGTTGGCCCTGGGAATTTATTGAAGGATTTTATTGATTCCGAAGTGATACCGGTAATACGGCTAACACACATTTTCAGGCAGAAGGAAAAGAGCCTGATTGTATTAAATGCCCACCGGGTTAATCAGGGTCAATTCCCTATCTTAAATAGTAAGCAGGAGAGAGATTTTTTCTTTTTAAAAGAGGAGAATCCAGAAAAAGCTGCTCAAAAAATAATTCAACTATGTACATATCGACTACCCCGCAGTTATGGTTTTGATCCTATGAGGGATATACAGGTCTTAACCCCAATGTATAAAGGAGCTGTGGGGGCTGATCAATTGAATGATTTGCTGAGGAATGCCTTAAATCCTACCGGGAAAAGCGTAAAATACGGTCATCAGCAGTATAGAATAAACGATAAGGTAATGCAGGTTCGCAATAATTATGATAAAGAGGTCTTTAATGGGGATATAGGTAATATTAAAGAGATAGACTATGAAGAACAGATGGTTAAGATACTATTTTATCGTCGGGTAGTGGAGTATGATTTTTCTGAATTAAATGAATTAGTCCTGGCTTATGCCATTACTGTCCATAAAAGTCAGGGAAGCGAGTATTCGGTAGTGGTTATTCCTCTTTTAACGCAACATTTTCTTTTATTACAGCGTAATTTGCTATATACAGCCATTACTCGTGCTAAGAGATTGGTAATTATTGTGGGTACCAGTAAAGCATTGTGGATTGCCATTAAAAATAATAAGACTATTCAGAGAAATACCTTTCTTAAGGAAAGATTACAGGAGATGATAGATAAGGAAAATAAGAAATCCCTTCAAGAATGAAAGGAGAAGATTATTTTGATAGATGAGAATATATTAAAAGAACTGACTATAAAAACTGATACTAAAATTATTCTGGTAGTGCTGGATGGTATAGGTGATCTTCCCAATAAGGAAGGGAAGACTGTACTGGAACAAGCGACCATACCAAACCTGGATCAATTAGCAGCTCGGTCAATTTGTGGTTTAACTGACCCTGTTTCACGTGGGATTACACCTGGTAGCGGACCAGCACATCTATCTTTATTTGGATATGATCCACTTAAATATCAGATAGGCAGAGGTGTCTTAGAAGCGCTGGGCATAGATATGGAATTGACCTGTGATGACCTTGCCTGTCGGGGAAATTTTGCCACCATTGATGAAAACGGCATAATCACTGATCGTAGGGCAGGTCGTATTTCTACCGAAAAAAACCAGCAGATATGTGCATTATTGCAAAGAGAGATAACTGAAATAGATAAAATAAAAGTAATAATTAAACCTGGCAAGGAACATCGTTTTGTGGTGGTATTCAGGGGTAAAGGACTGGAAGATGGAATTTCAGATGCCGATCCACAGCTGGCTGGCAAAAAAATAAAATATGCTCAGGCCATAAGACCGGAGAGCGAAAGAAGTACTGAAATAATAAATCGATTTATAGATAAATGTCTGGAAGTTCTTAAAGGGCATCATCCTGTTAATGCAATTCTTTTAAGAGGAATAGCTAAACACCCGGGATTACCATCTATGAATGAGTTATACAAATTGCATCCCGCTGCTATTGCTGCTTATCCCATGTATCGCGGTTTAGCTAAATTGGTGGGCATGAATGTTCTTGATACCGGTGAAACTATTGCCGATGAGTTTATTACTTTAAAGGAGAAATACCATGATTATGATTTCTTTTACCTTCATATCAAGAAGACTGATAGTTATGGGGAAGATGGAAATTTTGAGGCAAAGGTTAAGGTTATAGAGGAGGTAGATCATTATATTCCCGGTTTATTAGAGCTAAATCCAGCAGTACTAGTAGTAACCGGTGATCATTCCACCCCGGCAGCCTTAGCTGCTCATAGCTGGCATCCCAATCCATTTCTACTTTATTCCCGCTATATTCGAGTAGATGATGTTAAGACCTTTAGTGAAAATGAATTTGTCAGAGGAGGTCTGGGGAGGTTCTCAGCAACAGAAGCCATTCCCTTAATGTTAGCCAGTGCCCTGAAACTGAATAAATATGGGGCATAGGATGGTGTGATTAAAGCCATAAAAAAAGAGCAAGAAAATAAAAAAATTAATCTGGTTTTCGACTGATGGGCATAGAAATTGTACTTTTACCGGAAGAGTTACAGAATAGAGATATTAGCAACTCTCTGGTGGTTATAATTGATGTATTAAGAGCTAGTAGTACCATTGTTACTGCTTTGGCAGAAAATGCGGTTAGAGTTATTCCGGTGTTTTCGCCAGCAGAGGCAAGAAAAAGAGCAGCTACTCTATGCTTAGAAAATGTACTATTATGCGGTGAAAGAGGTGGGCAAAAGTTATCAGATTTTGACCTGGGAAATTCTCCAAGGGAATATATCAGCTCGCAAGTTAAAGATAAAGTTGTTTTATTGTCCACCACCAATGGCGTGAGAGCCATAAACATGACCAATAAGGCTAAACAGATTATCATTGGCTGTTTTTTAAATATCCTGGCCGTTGTCCAGTATTGCCAGTATTCTTCTAATAATGTCTTGCTGGTTTGTGCTGGGGATCGGGGAAATATTTCTCTGGAAGATACGGTATGTGCTGGTATGATAAAATATTTAATTGGAGGAAATGACTGTAATCAAAGCAGTAACTATCTTTCTTCCAATGATGATGCTCAGATTGCCCTCCTTTTATATCAGCAATTTAAGGATAATTTACGGGAAATGTTGCAGACCAGTATCTGGGGTCAACAACTTATAGCGATGGGATTTAAACGGGATCTTATTTTTTGTGCCCAAACAAATGTATATAATGTCATACCGGTATTGAAAGAGGATAATCTGATTATTGCAGAGCATAGGGATAAGATATAATTATTATTCAAAAGGGGAAATTAATGAGGAAGCATCTTTTTATTCCTTCCAAAATTGATTATGTGAGGGGTAAACGTCCTCAGGTCAACTGTATTTTATGTGCTATAGTAGCCCATGACAGCAAGGTGGTTGATTCAAGTGTTTTTAGTAATGATTTAATGACAGTTGCCCTAAATCTTTACCCCTATAATCCCGGGCATTTAATGATATTCCCTAATCGGCATATAGTAGATTTTGCAGAATTATCTCCTGAGGAAGTAAAGGAGATGCATCGCTTAGCCGTTCTATCTATGAAGATATTACAGAAAATATATAATACTCAAGGCTTCAATATAGGCTATAATCTGGGAGAAAGTGCTGGAGCTAGTATTCAGCATTTACATCAGCATATTGTTCCCCGATACAGGAATGAGTTAGGTTTTGTTGATATAATTGGAGGTTCAAAAATTTTTGTGGAAGATCCGGCACAGGTCCTGATAAAATTAAAAGAGGCTTTTCTAAGAGAAGAGAATAATAAAGAAACTGATTAATTTACTTATTTCTTTCTGGAAAAATTTATAGACCAGAAATAAATATATGAGAATAAATTCATATCTAACGCAGTACTCTTTACGCACAACATACTAAGACATTTGGCCTATGTTATCCTGAATCTAATATGAAAGGAATTTTCAAGAGGGTGAATACCCCTTTGTTGTATTGTAATATTTAAAATAATTTAAAAATAGTAATAATAAGATTATAAGAAAGATGGAAAGGAGAACAATAATGCAATTATTAAAAAAGCTCTGCGAAGCCCCCGGTATATCCGGTTATGAAAGTCAGATAACTGATATTATCCAAGAAGAACTGAAAGGTATTTGTGACAAAGTGGAAGTTGACCGACTGGGTAATGTTATTGCCCTAAAAAAAGCTACTGAGAAAGAAGAGAACTCTAAGGCTAAAAAAGTTATGCTGGCTGCGCATATGGATCAAATAGGATTTCTGGTAAAGTCTATTGATCAAAATGGATTTATAAGATTTGCCGTTGTTGGTGGATTTGATCCCAAGACTCTGGTTGCTCAGAGAGTGATTATACACGGCAAAAAAAGGGTAACTGGAGTAATCGGCTCTAAGCCTATTCATGTTTTAGAAGAAACAGAAAAGAAAAAGGCACCGGCTATGAAGGAATTTTTTATTGATATTGGTTTAGAGAAAAAAGAAGTAGAAGCAATAATTCAACCGGGAGACGCCATAACTTTTGATAGAGATTTTGTGCAGTTGAATGATAAGGTGGTAACTTCCTTAGCTCTTGATAATAGAGCAGGGGTCTATGTCATTATGGAGGCAATACGAAGGGTAAGAAATCACCATGTAGATATTTATGCAGTGGCAACTTCTCAGGAGGAGGTAGGTTTGAGGGGGGCAACAACATCTTCTTATGTTATTGAACCGGATATTGGTATTGCGGTAGATGTAACCATAGCTCTGGATACTCCAGGTATTAGAGAGGAAGAAAAAGGGTGTGCTTTAGGAAAAGGAACTGCCATTGCGGTGATGAACTCTTCTATGATTGCCCATCGTGGATTATTTCAATTCTTAAAGGAGCTTGCCGAAAAGAATAATATCAATTATCAAATGGATGTAATGGAGAGAGGGGGAACCGATGCTGGTTCCATTCAAAAGAGCCGCTGTGGAGTGATTACCGGTGGCATTTCTGTGCCCACCCGTTATATCCATTCAGTAGTAGAGATGTGTCATATTGATGATATAGAAGCAACTATTAAATTGTTAGTCTATTTCTTAGAGAATGTCCATTTAGCTGATTTTTTTAATTTATAATATTTATTACCTCTATTTTTCTTATGACAGATACTATAAGCAATCAGAATATTAATATCAGCAGTCAGTTATGGTCAATGCACCGGAGTCTTTTAAAATTTTATGGTCCTTTACATTGGTGGCCTGGTGAAACCGAGCTGGAAATAATGATTGGAGCAATTTTAACCCAGAACACTAACTGGCAGAACGTGAGTAAGGCTATAGAAAAAATAAAAGAAGAAGGGCTGCTTGATGTGCAAGCCCTTCTTCGTATTGAGGCAGAGTATCTGGGAAAATTAATCAAGTCCTGCGGTTATTATAATCTTAAAGCTCAGCGACTGAAGAATTTTCTAAGTTTTTTCTATAATAAATATGATGGTTCGGCAGAGAAGTTATTTAGTCGCAATGGGCAGGTTTTAAGGACAGAGCTTTTAAAGGTAAATGGTATAGGACCTGAAACAGCTGACAGTATCTTATTATATGCCGGTAAAAAGCCTATTTTTGTCGTTGATGCCTATACCAGGAGGATATTCCAGCGACACGGCTATTTCTCACATAATGAAGACTATGAAGATATTCAGTGCTTTTTTATGTCACACCTGCCCTGTGAACATTCTTTGTATAATGAATTTCATGCCCAGCTGGTGATGGTGGGCAAGGAGTACTGTAAGAAAAATAATCCCAGTTGTCCACAATGTCCCCTATTTTCCTTTTTGTAACGGAAGAATTTTTCACCATTGAGCTTTTTCTCTGAATCAGATAGAATAATATTATCAATATTACTTGATTATTAAAATGCTGGTAGAAAAAAAGCCATTTTTATGATGAGATATGGATGAAAAAATTTTTCAAAGCGGAATTCTCTCTCAAGAGGATAGCAATCTATCAAATTTTGCAACTAAGAACGATGATGCTCAACGAAAGGTACCAATAGACCATCCCCTAAGAGGACCTTTTGCCCGGGATCGTGATCATATATTATATTCCGGGGCATTCCGACGGTATATTGGTAAAACTCAGGTTATTTATAATACTGCGAGCTTCGATGAACAACTGGCCAATCGCAGTATTCATACCTTGCAGGTTTCTCAGATTGCTCGTTCTATCGGGAAGGTATTAAGACTCAATCTGGATTTAATTGAAGCAATTGCCCTGGGACATGATCTGGGTCATGCTCCCTTTGGCCATGATGGAGAAAGGTTTTTGCAGGAAATAGCCCAACAACATGGATTGGGTCTTTTTTTTCATAATGTACATAGTTTGCGAGTGGTTGATCAGCTTTCTGATGCTAATAGAGGAATGAACTTAACCTTCCAGGTGAGAGATGGAATTATCTCTCATGATGGAGAAATAAACGAAGTAGTAGTAAAACCTGTTAAAGGAAAGAGGGAAAAGGATATCCAGGATTATATCTACCGTAAAAAAAGAGGAGAACAGGCTATTATCTTCCCGGCTACTTTAGAAGGATGCCTGGTTCGTGTTACCGATTCTATTTCCTATATCGGTCAGGATTTTGAAGATGCGATACGTATTGGTCTGGTAAAAAAGAGTGACTTGCCAATAAAAGTTAAAGAAGGACTGGGAGATAATAACAGTGCCATAATTAATACTCTGGTGCATGATATCATCACACAATCCTATGGAAGGAATGAAATAAAATATTCCCGGGATATTTCTGAATGTGTTTTTCAATTAAAAAAATTCAACCTACAGCATATCTATGAAAATAAATTGCTGAAGCGAGAAAGGGAGAAGATTAAAACAGCATTTTTTTGTTTATTTAACCATTTCGTACGGGAGGTAAAAGAAAACAAGGTTGATTCGATAGTATTTCAAGAATGGATTTCAAACAGGGGCGAGGACAGAGGAGAAAAGTATTTGAGTGAATATACACCGGAAGAAGTTGTGATAGATTACCTGGCTTCTATGACCGACCGTTATTTTCTTAATGCTTATTATAATATTTTTCAATAAAGAACAATAGATGCAAACGAGATGGTTAAAGCAAGTTCCATATAAAACCGAATAGAAACATTTCAGGGGAAGGATTCCCCTTAAAGATACTGCTTGCTAAAATTAGAGCAGTAGTTATTAGAAATATTTGAGGCAATCTAAACTTACCAAATTTTTTAAAATTTGCTTGCTATTGATAGCATAGATATATAGTATGTATTATAATAATGAAATATAGATAATAAAAAACTGAGATGATATTGAGCCTGGAATGAATTCTGGATAAGGAGTGCGATATTTGTCTATTAGAAAATACAATACTCATTGTTTTGGTCATCACTTTAAGAAAAAAAGAGAATTAAAAACAAATAGTAAAATATTATTTTCTAAGCGAGGATTATTATCTGTTATTGCTATTGCTATAATTTTAATACTGGCAGGAATGAAGTTATTTTTAGATATACCGAAAATTTCAAAAAGATCATCAATATCTGGAGAAAATTCCGAAGAAATATCTTGGCAGGCTTCGGGAAAAGTCTCGGAATTTGAAGAACAAAACATTACTGAACCGGAGAAAAAAGGATTAGCAGAAGGGGTTACCGAATATGAGGATGAGTTTAGTGCGGTAGCGCTCAATCTGGAACGACTGGATTTAGAAAGATTGAACCTGAGATATCAGGAAGCCAATAAAGAGATGGATATTAAGAAATTTTCCGGCATGCTGAATTCAGGAGAAACACTCTATGAGCATCTGGTTAAGGTCGGGATTGTGCCTTCTGAAATTCTACGCTTGGGTGAAAAGGTGCAATCAATAGTTGATATCAGTCGATTAAACGCAGGAACAAGATTTGCTGTTCATTATAATAGTGAGGGCAAAATAGTTCAGTTTGATTATCAACCTAATCAGCTGGATACCTATTATATCAAAATTCCCGATAATGAACTGAGTCACATAGAGGTGATTAAAGAGGAGATATTCCGGGAAATTGTCTGTATTGAAGGAGAGATTGAGAGTTCGCTCTATCAAGCAATGATTAATCATTGTAATTCTGGTCAGCTGGCAATTCAGCTGGCAGAAATTTTTGCCTGGGATATTGACTTCCTGACAGAATGTCAACAGGGAGATACCTTTAAAATTCTGGTGGAAAGGCTATACCGAGGAGATTTTTATCGTTGGGGGGATATTATGGCAGCGGTTTATGAGGGAGAGATGCTCAGTTCCCATACCGCTGTTCTTTTTCAGGACCCTTCCGGAAATATTGATTATTATGATAAAGATGGCCGTTGTTTGAGAAAGGTATTTTTGAGGGCACCCCTTAATTATAAGTATATCAGTTCGCATTATACCGAAAGCAGATACCATCCTATATTGAGAATATGGCGTCCTCACCTGGCTATAGATTATGCCGCTCCTACCGGAACCCCCGTAGTAGCAATAGGAGCCGGTACTGTAATTTCCAGATATTATGATAAGGGGGGTTATGGAAATTATGTGGAAATAAGACATCCCAATGGCTATGTTACCGGTTATGGTCATCTTTCAAAATTTGCCCAGGGACTGCAAGTGGGAAAACGGATTGACCAGGGCGAGATTATTGGTTATGTGGGAGCAACGGGATTGGCTACCGGACCCCATCTGGATTTTTCCATTAGTAAAGAGGGGGAAAGAATTAATTTTCTGGAATTAAAATTACCACCAGCCAGTTCGGTAAGTACAGAATACTGGGAAGATTTTAACCTGGTGAAGAAAAATTATCTTTCTATTTTAAAAGAAGAGCTATAGTTTTTTATATTTCTTAGTTCTGAAGATAAAATTAATATTAAATTAGGAAGGAGAATAGAAATGAAACTGAATAAGTCAAGAATGGGATTTTATCCCATAATATTATTATTGGTCATATTATTTCAGCTGATTTGTGGCAATAGCTTAGCGCAGCAGGTACGGATTTATAGTGATACCACAACGGAGGCAGTAGAATATCTACAAGAAGCAGTAGAGAAGATGGAGGAAGCACTGGCTACTTACCAGGGTGTCAATTATCCGGGGAGAAAATTGTGGACGGAAGCAATTGGTTTAGCACAACAAGCAATAGCCATAGATCCGGATTTTGTAGAAGCGCACTATTACCTGGCTTTAATGTATCAACATACCAACTGGTATTATCGCGAAGCAGAACAATGGAACAAATACCTGAACTTTATCGAGAGAACTGATTTGACCTCTCCTCAGGTCAAACAGAACTTAGCTTATGCCTATTACCGTTTAGGTTATAACTCTTACGAAAAAGGAGATTACGAACAGAGTCTTATTCATTTTTTGAATTCTATTAAGGAATATCCGGATTTAATTGATTCCAATTATTGGGCTGCCCGGGTGTTTTACGAAAACGATGATTTGGAAAATTCCTTGTTTTATTGGCGCAGAGTACTGGAATTAGATCCAAATTATCCCCGAGCACAGTATTTTTATGATAAAGTAGATGCTTCTATCAAGTATGGCAAGGAAGCATATAACTGGTATGAACAGGGTTACAATGAATATGAGAAAATGAACTATGGTCGTGCAATTGATAGCTACCGGGAAGCAATTAGATTAAATCACAGATTTGTTGAGGCTTATTACTGGCTGGCGAGGGTCTATTTTGATACTGGGGATTATCAGCAAGCCATTCATTATTATAGGCAAGTACTGAACCTACAACCTGATAATGCCAGGGCTGATTATTGGTTAAAAGAAGCGCAGCGGAGATTGGAAGGAAAAAAATAAGTTAAGATAGCAGGGCATTATCTTAATTGAATAAAATAAATTATAAGATAGGAATAGGAAATAGTTTATTTTAATTTTTTAATCAAAACTACTTCCTAATCTTATATATCTTATTTGTTTTCTGGTGAAAAGAATGGTATTATATAAATAGTTATAATATATCTGTGAACATTTTTTGATTATTTTAAATTTTTTTATGGAATTAATGTCTAAAAAATATTCAATTAGGGAATAATTTTAATAATAAATAAAATTATACTATTGAATATTCCATTAATTCTTGGAAAATAGTTTAAAGGTAAGAAGTATTAACTTCACAAAATTTTAGCAGAATAATAACAGATTATAGAAGAGGTGATGCCTATCGCATGAGAAATAAAAAGTTGAAAAAGGTAAACTGCCCAAAAGGGCAGGACGCAAAGTTTTGGATCTAAGGTCTGTAGAATCCTACAGGCTATGATTGCCAAACTACCGACTTTTTGTTATTTATATTTACCCCTGCAGGTTACACCTGAGGGGTTTTTTTGGATGTTAAGTAGTAAAAAATATAAATAATGAAAAGGAGATTTTCAAAATGAAAGACTTACGAGTATTCTTACCCGTTTTATTACTGATTATAATTGTGTTATTACTAACCGGCTGTGGTGGATTTGTTCCATCTCCCGGTACCACCGAGGAGGATGTCACTACCATAGCAGGCCAGATCAAGATGCCCTTAATCTGTTGTGATACCTTATCTGGGAAAACCGATAGCCTATCCCGAGAAACCGGTTGTGATGAGACCGAACTATGGCCTGTTACCCCGGGTGCTATCGTAGAGCTGAAATCTGCCGAGAAGGGTAAATGCAACAAAGTACTGGATACCACTATTACCGATGAAACCGGTAACTATGTCTTTGAGGATGTCAAACCCGGACTTTACCTCATCACTGCCTATTGTCCGATAGAAGGTGATCAAGGATTTCTTACTAAAGATGTCGCCGAGAAGCTTTCAGGACAGGCATTTGATGCCGGTATTCCTGATTGTACCTCTACTGCCTTAGCCTTGGTCATCGAGAAGATCAACAACTGCTATAATGACTGGTATCAGTGTTTTAACAAATATTCTGCTATCTACAGAACAGTAGAAGATATTGCCTCTGATATAGTTACGGTTGATATCCCGGCTATTATGGGTCATGAGAACTTTGGCAACTACTGTGATGATAATATCTACGGATTAGTTGACATGATCTGCGAGTGGAGCTGTTGTCAGTCTCCTGGTGCTACCGGCGGCGGTGGTGGTAATGGTGATCCAACACCAAGGTATAGCTTAACTATGGCCGTAAATCCCGAAGGCAGTGGAACAGCAACTGATGAAACTGGCACCAGCCCCTATAAATCAGGCACCACAGTGAATATTTCCGCGGCAGCTAAGGAAGGTTGGAAGTTTGTCAACTGGACTTCAGTTGCCGATGCCGAGAAAGCACCATTGACTAAGGCCAGCCGCTTGATAAGTAAAGCAGTGGTAGGTTCTTTTGCTGAGGAAGGCAATCCTGATTCTACCTTTACCATGCCCGCTCAGAATGTAACGGTTATAGCGAACTTTGAGGCTATCCAGCCCCCCGATTACACCGTTACTTTATCTGTTGATCCTGAGGGTGCTGGAACAACATCTGGTGGGGGAACCTATAATGAAGATGACTCTGTTGACATAGGAGCTACTGCTAATGCTGGTTACACTTTCATCAACTGGACGGATGATGATGACAGTGATGTGGTGGTTTCTACAGATGTCAGCTACAACTTTACCATGCCGGCAGCTGATGTAAACTACACTGCTCACTTTAGTTGTCCTGCCTTTGCTGACCCCGGTTTGGTAATTGATATGGAAAAGCAAGAACAAGTTAGGTCCACTATACCTATGCCGTTGGAGTTATGTATGGATGAATGCGCGATTATCAATTCGGTAACCATCAAATACCAGTGTAGCGAACTTAACGAAGTAATTGAAGATCTTACTGATGACAGATTAGAATGGACTTATGATGATGCCAAAATCAGTTTTGATCTGGAAACCGGTCAGGTCTGTCTGATTGGAGGTTACGAAACAGGTAGTGCTGGTAAGTACACCATTTCAGCTACCTATACAGATCCCTGTGGAGGTGAGGTAAGTGGTTCGGTAGAAGTTGAATTTATAGATTGTAGATGTACAGAGCTGATTGCTAATGCCGGGGAAGATCAGTGCATTCAAATTGCCTGTGCATCCGAAGTGGTAGTAGACTTTGACGGATCCGGTTCTTCAGGTACGAATCTGACTTATGAATGGGATTTCGGTGATGGATCTAGTGAATATGATGCTGGAGCAACTCCGAGCCATACTTATACTGCTGCAGGTACTTATGAAGTGGAATTAACCGTAACTGATAGCTGTAATAATAGTTATTCTGATACCTTAGAGGTAACAATTCACAGTGCCTGCGGGAACTTGCCGGCTCAATTGACTGTTTCTAGTAGTGAAACTTCTTTCAGTAGATATCTCAAGGTGTATTTCAGTGATGCTGGTGGTGATATTCTAGAAGGCAATAAGTATTATGGATGGTGTGCTGATGAAACCAAAGAAGGATTTCCTATAAATGGTGATACATTATATGCTTATTGTACTTTAGAGTTGGATACTTACTGGCCAAATATTAATTGGATTGTGAATAATAGAAGTGATTATAACAGAATGGAAGTTCAGTATGCTATCTGGTACTTCATCCATCATAATGGGGAGGGTGTAAAGGATTATACAAATGGCTTACCTTATAACCTTATGGAATATCATAAGAGTGATATAGAAGCGTTAATAAACGCAGCTATGTCACATACTACTTTCTGTCCGGCTGTAGGTGAGCAATATGTTGTTCTGCTTACCTTCAATCTGATTGATTCTTATGGTAGTCTATATAAGTGTCCGCCTTCTCACGAACAGAATATTATGATTGAGGTTACCAGAATAAACCATTGCACATCTTTCTAAGACATAAACAGATATAGATTACTGTTACTGATATTATAAGGAATAAGGAAAATGTAAGAATGACACCTTGCTGAGTTTTCTCGGTGAGGTGTCATTCTATAGTGTATGATTTTATTAATTTATAATTAAAAGGAAAAAGTAAGTACAGACTATATTATTTAGTGCCTCTCAGAAGCCAAAGCGGACCAGCTGTTATGTTATATTTATATAATTTATGAGTATTTATTCTGTTATTATTTTTTGAAAATATTGTGTCTAAAAGGTCTTAATTTAGGGAATAATATATTATAAATTAGGAATAATCGGTTGTTAAATTGTGGTCTGATTTGATTTATAGAATAGATTTAACTATAGAAGATTAAAAGGGAGGTGATGCCTATCGCATGAGAAATAAAAAGTTGAAAAAGGTAAACTGCCCAAAAGGGCAGGACGCAAAGTTTTGGGTCTACGGTTTGTGCTGAAAATCCAGCCTCATTTTTTCATAAAATATAATTTCTGCTACAGACTATGATTGCCAAACTGCCGACTTTTTGTTATTTATATTTACCCCATAGGATTGCCTCTGGGGTTTTTGCTTTCTTAGTATTACTGGCAAAAAAATACAGGAAATAAATATAAATAATGAAAAGGAGAATTAGAATAATGAAAATTTCACAATTAGCTTTGCCTATTTTTTTATTCGGCTTGCTCTTATTTTTTCTAACAAGTTGTACCGGCATAATACCCATTTCGCCAGCTCCTTCACCTGGAACTACCGAAGAAGATGCTACTACAATCAGTGGGCAGATTAAAATGCCATTGGTATGTTGTGTTCCTGTAGAAAAAGGAAGGGAAACAGAAAAATCTGATGATGAAACCGAATTCTGGTCTGTTATTCCAGGAGCAATAGTAGAACTTAAGAGTTCCAACAATTGTAAAAAAGTGTTAGATACTACCGAAAGTGATGAATCAGGAAATTATACATTCAAAGATGTTAAACCTGGTCTCTATATCATCACTGCTTATTGTCCATCTGATAATAACTATTTAGTGAAGGATGTAGCCGAAAAAATTGCCGGTCAGGCTCTTGACGCCGGTATCCCTGATTGTGCTTCCACCTCAACAGCTCTGGTAGCAGAGTACCATAATGGTTGTTACAATGGATGGTATTTCTGCTTCAATAAGTATTCTGCTATTTATAAAAGAGTTAAAACAATCGCCGAAGCTATAGACCAGGTGGATCTTGTAGTAATTGAAAATAATAAAACTTATGATGAACTTGTAGCCCTTGTTTGTGATTCACTTCAAAATTGTTGCGGATCGTCTCCAGGAACTACACCTTCGAACGGAGGCGGAACTACCCCAGCTACAGAAACGACCATTAGTGTAGCAGATATATCTGGTATTAAGGCACCAGTTACCGGAGAAACTCCGGTAACCTCCCTTACATCTGATGTTTCGATGTCAGCTATCTCCAGAGCTTCCAAAGCGACCGAACAATATACTGGTACCGTCAGCTGGAATCCAAATCATAGTAAATTTGAGGCCAATGTAGTATATACTGCAACGATTACCCTGATACCCAAAGAAGGTTTTACCTTTAAGGGAGTGCCTGAAAACTTTTTTAAGGTAACAGGGGCAGATAAAGTATCAAACCTTCCAAATTCAGGTGTAGTTACCGCAGTATTTCCAAAGACAGAACCATTAGAACATACCGTAACATTTAAGGAAACAAATAAATGTAAAGATGTGTCTATACAGGTTTATAATGACGAGGAGTGCCAGGAAGCCAATAAAGTAGGAGATCCAATTACTACCAATAATAATGGAGAGGCAAGCAAAGATCTTCCTGATGGAAACTACTGGTTTATCGCTAAATTCGTAGGTTATAACGATTATAAAAAAGATTTTAAGGTAGAAGGAATTGATAAAACTGTTGAGTTTACGATGGTAGAAACAGAATATACTGTTTCTTTTAAAGAAAAAAATGAATTAACTGGCGTTTCCATTCAACTCTATTCTGATGCAGATCGCACCGTGCCAGTAGGCAGCGTATTAACCACGAATAGCAGTGGCATAGCTACTGCAAACTTATCTAATGGCAGCTACTGGTTCACTGCCAGCCTTACAGACTATGATGACTATAATGACAACTTTGAAGTATCGGGAGCAGCAAAAAATGTTGAGTTTACAATGGTAGAAACAGTCAATACTGTAAATATTGCAGCAATACCAGGAGTCACACCCCCGGTAGCTGGTGCGACCCCGGTAACTGCTATTACCGAGACCGCACAATACACAGGAACCGTAGACTGGTCTCCAAATAATAGTCCTTTTGAATATGATACCCCATATACTGCTACCATCACCTTAATTGCCAAATCAGGATTTACCCTTACCGGTGTAGCTAAAGATTTCTTTACTGTAGACGGTGCAGACCCGGTATCCAACGATGCTAATTCAGGTGTAGTTACCGCAGTATTTCCAAAGACAGCTATAGAAAAATTCACTGTAACTTTTCCTGATCCTGATAATGGTAGTTTGAGTGCAAAGGTTGATGATGCTGCTATTAACAGCGGTGATGAGATTGAAAAAGGAAAGTCAGTTGTTTTTACAGCAAGCCCGGATTCAAGCTACCAGGTCAAAGGCTGGAAATTAAATAATAACCCAGTTGACTCCACAGAATTAACTTATACAGTGAATTCACTAAGCAGTGATATAGAGGTAGAAGTTGAGTTTGAAGAAATCCCTCCTGCAACCTACGAAATAACCTTTAAAGAAACAAATGAATTAGCAGGTGTTTCCATCCAGCTTTACTCTGATGCAGACAGGACTCAACCCCTGGGTGGACCAGGTATTACAAACCAAGATGGTGAAGCTATCAGAATGCTTGCCAATGGCAATTATTGGTTTACTGCCAGTCTTGCTGGGTCTGAAGACTGTGAAGATAGTTTTGAGGTAGATGGAGAAGGCAAGACTATAGAGTTTACGATGGTATCAGCTCCACAGCCGGATGGCTTAGTCTTATGGCTTGACGCTGAAGATTATGATCCAGATACAGGCAATTGGACAGATCTTAGTAGTTTTAATAATGATGTCAGTCAAACATCCAGCAGCAATCGACCCAATCTAATATCAAGTGGTCTCAATGGAAATCCCGTAGTACGTTTTGATGGAACCTATGACTACCTGAGCCTGAACTGGAGTGATTCGCTGGGTGGTTCTCTTAATACTGATTCCATTACTATTTTTATGGTATTGAAAAATAATGATATGTCTGGTGGTTCACAAACAATTATTGGAAGGTTTAACCAAGCAGGGCATATCAGTTTCCGCAAGAGTGGAAGTGAGGATGTTGTATATGCTATAGCTGGTGTATATGATAATCGGGTTTATTATCAAGAGCCAAACGGTGTAGGCGATGCAGGACCTTATGTATTGGGATTCCAATATGATCATTCAGTAACAACACATCGGGCTTTTGTCAATGGTATCCAAACTGATGTAAAAACAAATACTGCTGTTGATATTAATTGGCCTGCTACTTCTATAGGCAGAGACCACACTGCCAGTAGTACCGAATGGTCAGGCGATATTGCCGAGATTCGAATTTACAACTATGCTCTTGATGATGGAGAGCGAGCAGCAGTTGAAGCAGAACTGCAATCCAAGTGGTTACCAATTCCGGACAAATATACAGTTACCTTTACTAACCCAGCTAATGGTTCACTAACTGCAAAGGTTGATGGGTCTGCCATCAGTAGTGGTACTGGAGTTGAAGAAGGTAAAGATATAATATTTACTGTTGTTCCAACAGGAAGCTATGTGGTGGATAAATGGACAGTAAATGGTTCTACTGTATCCGGTGCAACAAGCCTTACCTATACCCATCAAGACCTCAGTGGAGATATAGAAGTAGCAGTAGTTTTAGAAGAAGCTCCACAGCCTGACGGCTTAGTCTTATGGCTTGACGCTGAAGATTATGATCCAGATACAGGCAATTGGACAGATCTTAGTAGTTTTAATAATGATGTCAGTCAAACATCCAGCAGTAACCGACCTGCTTATATTTCCGATGGACTCAATGGAAATCCTGTAGTCCACTTTAATGGGGAAGATGATTATCTGGATTTAATCTGGAGTGATTCTCTAGGAGGTTCCCTGACTACTGATTCAATTACGATATTTATGGTCTTGAAAAATAACAATATGAGTGACTCCCAGACTTTAATGGGTAATTATAATGAATTAGGCGATGTTTGTTTCCATGTGAGTTATAATCAAAACGCTCTGACGGCTACTGTTTCCAGTAGAGATAATAGAATCGACATCAGTAACAGTACTCAACCATATGTAGCTACTTACAAAGTTACTCCAACTTCACATACTACTTATGTTAATGGAGTTGAAAGCGAATCGGATAGTTTAACAGAAAACATTGATTGGGGAACTACTACTATTGGAAAGAATGGAGGAACATTGAGCAGCAACATCCAGGATTGGTTCTGGGAAGGGGATATAGCTGAAATCAGGATTTACAATTATGCCCTTGATGATACGGATCGAGCAGCAGTCGAGTCAGAATTGCAAGCCAAGTGGCTGACTGGGGGAGGACCTGGGACTTTGTCTGATGCAATTGTCATATATTCTGATCCTCAAAATAGTAGTAATCATCCTGCGACTGTTGCCCATGTTTTAACAATAAATCCGCATACTGTACTGATTTCGGGAGACTTGGTGATGAATGCCAGCAGCACCACTGAGTGGAACACCTTTAACAATCTAGTTGATGATTATAACTTACTATATACTGCAAGAGGAAATCATGATGGATCTACTAATTGGGACGGCAGATATGATAATTACTATTCTGACGATATTAACCTGGGTGGTTATACGGTTCATCTCATTGTTCTGGATACGAATGATTCTGGCAGTGGGGGGATGGTTCTAACTGGAGATATCGGTGATACCCAAAAAACATGGTTTGAGGCAGATTTACAAGAAAATTCCTCTGCTGATTTTACCATAGTTTCTTTTCATCATCCGGTTTATAGCAGCGGTTCCCATCGTGGTAGTTCATATCTGCAAACTAAATTGGTACCATTATTTGAACAATATGGTGTAGACATGGTTTTCTATGGTCATGACCATACTTATGAGGTTAATACAGTGAATGATATTCATTATGTCCAAACCTGTGGTGGTTCACCTCGGGATGGCAGTGATCCGAACTACTGTTTATTAACTGTGATGGGAAATGAATTAACCGGACAAATCTACGATATATATGGCAATATGATTGGTTCAAGTTTTTCTTCTGAAGCATCCAGTTTGCTGACTGGCACAATATACCAGCAGGTAAGCTCATTTACCGATGGTAAGAATTACATTATTGCCGCAAAAGATGGAACAGATTATTATGCTGTCAAATTTAATACACCAGCGGAATATAATTATCATGTTCTTTCTGAGAGTATTGAAGTAATTGACGGTGTTGCTTATGGTTTGGAAGGAACAAACATCATTGTAGACCCCGATAATTCTGATCTCGTTTGGGCAGCTGAAGCAAGCAGCAGTAGATATTTGTTACGCCACGACAGTTGTTATCTGTATGGTGGTAAAGTCGATCCTCAAACTGGAAAGGCAAGTAGTAGTGGAACAATTGATTTTTATAATCTTACCTCACCTCGTATCTGTAATATTGATTTAACAAAATTTTATGCTTATAGTTCTAGTAGCGGAAATTATTATTTAACCTTCGATGGCAGTGATTTTAGCGCTTCTACTACAGAAGGTGATGCCGCAGAGGTATATATCTTTGAAGAGACCGAAATCGAATAGTCCTGAATTATAAGTCAAACCGGTAATATTATAAATACCCTGCCGAGATGATATTTAATGGGAACTGGCGGGGTATTTATAATATTTTTTCAGATGAATAGATAAGAGTTACTACTTTAATTAAATATTCTTTATTGTTTATTAAATTATTAAAAAATTTCAAAAAATAGATATAGAAAATAATAAAGAATGAAAACCAATAGAAGAATTCCTTTATATGTCCAGGGGGATAGCTATCTTAACAGATTGATTATTATATTTGAATGCCATTGCTTCCTATTTTTCCTATAATATCTTGTACATTACAAATATAAGTTAAATATTTCTTGCTTTTTAAAATGAATTGCTTTAAAATTCTATTAAGATTATATTACATCTCCTTCAGGTGAGTAATCAGTTGCCTTGCTTAAATCTGATAATTCCGGATGTATATAAAGCATATATGAACCTTCTGTTTCTCCGGCATGTTTTAACTCTTTGGCAATCTCTTTGCTCATGTAGTAAGGATCAAAGATAACTGTTTTAACCTTGAATTCTTCCTGGGCTCTCTGTGCTGCAATCTGCATCCATACTACATTTACAATTCTATGTTCGTTAAGCAGGACAGATTTTTTAAACCCATGCTGGCTTAGAGATTTTATTATGACAAATAATAATTCAATAAGTATTTTAGTTCGGATAGCAATAGTACCTGGCAATGCCATATGAAGTGGTGACCAGCCTGTCCAAACAGGTGGTGCAACCAGCACACCGGTCTTCCGGGCTGCTTCTTCTGCCAAGGTAATGGCTACCATGCTGTCAGTCCCCAGTAGCAAGTACCTATGAAGATATTCAAATACTGTGCGCTAACGAACTGCTGACAACTGAAACTGATGTTACCGCTATGACTTGTATACCAGGTTCAGCCACTGCAAATAAATGGGTTTCCCACACTGTAGCGTTAAACCCATAAGTTTTTACCTTATAATAAATCGATTTATGAGAAGCTGGGAAAAGTTACCGAGTTATTGAGCTAGTACAACGGTTCCTTATTTGATTGATGCTAAAATTAACTAACAATACCCCACTGGTATTATTACCAGTGGGGTTATTTTTATCAAATAAACCACAAGTAATATTTAACAAAAATAATGATTATAATTATAGTATTTTCTGTTTTTTAAAATTTGACATGAGTATTATTTACTGTATAATGAATGCAGGAGGTGGTACACTTGAAGAGATTAAATATTACAATACCAAATGATATCAATAAAGAAATAAAAGATATTCCTAATAAAAGTGCATTTATTTCTGAAGCTATAAAAGAAAAAATTGACCGGATAAAGAAAGAAAGATTGGATAAACTTCTCATAGAAGGATATAAAGCAACCTCTAAAGAAGATAAAGAGATAAATGATGAATGGGAAGATATTACTTTAGAAGGTTGGAAATAAGATGGATTTTCCAAAAAGAGGTGAGATATGGATTGTATCTTTAGAGCCTGTAAAGGGGTATGAAATTGGAAAAACCAGGCCTGCCTTAGTTATTTCCAATAATAGTAATAACTTATACTCTGAAACAATAACAGTTCTTCCTATCACTTCAAATGTTTTAAAGATATACCCTTTTGAGGTTTTTCTCTCTAAAAAGGAAATAAACCTAAAAAATGATTCCAAAGTTAAGTGCAATCAAATAAGAACAGTAGACAAAAAAAGACTTTTAGATGTTCTGTGTGCTGTATCTCCGGAAATAATGGAGGAAGTAAAAAAAGCTCTTTTAATTCACCTTGATATGAATTAAAGATATATCAACAATAATAGGCTAGCTTTCTCTTTGACAAAGGAAACGATACATCGCCGACAAATACTGGTGATGTGTTGTTTTTGTATTATTTACTTTATATTTTATTTTTCTTTAACCATAAACAAAAAACCTTCTTTCCTCACCCCCCCCACCTTCATCCTCCCCCCTCAATGGGGAGGAAATGGGAAAAGAATGAATCCCTCCATCGGAGAAAGGACGAGATTGGTCCATCTTTCTCCAAAAAGCTGGAAATGAAATAGGAGTTAATACCTATCTCAAAGGGGAGGAAACGAGAAAAGTGTTACCTATGTGTTGGTTAAATAGAAAGGTATCTTAACTTGTACCTTGAATCTTGTAACTTAATAATTAGTAAACCGGCTAACTGGTAAACTGGTAAATTTAATTTTTCGTTCCCATATTTTTTGTATTAAACTAACTACTGACTACTAACTACTAGATACTATCTTCCTTGCACCTCGTTTCTTTATATTTAATACTCGATACCCGATACTGGATACTATTCACTATTTTGACCGGCAAACCGGCAAACCGGGTGACCGGTAGACTGTATTAAAGGTATTTCCGCTCGATAAGCGATACAGTTTGCATTGCAAACTTCTTCTCATTTTGCTATAGTGATTTTAGATTTTCTATATGCTAAAAAATAAGGGAGGAACATACTATGGGTGAGAATACAGTCTGGGTGGATTTTAATACCCTGGAAAACTTTATGGTTGATGCTTTTGTTGGTGTTGGAGTACCAGAAGATGATGCTAGAATATGTGCCGATGTTTTGATTACTGCCGATAAACGTGGTATTGATTCCCACGGAGTTGGTCGTTTTAAGACCATTTACTATGACCGACTAAAAATTGGTATTCAATCTCCCATCACCCAATTCGAAGTAGTTAAGGAAAGCCCGACTACTGTAGTGGTAGACGGTCATAATGGCATGGGACAGGTTATTGCTAAAAAGGCAATGCAAATAGCTATTCAAAAAGCGCGTGCATATGGTATGGGAATGGTAGTAGCTAAAAATTCTACCCATTACGGAATTGCCGGTTATTATGCCTTAATGGCAGCTGAGGCAGGGATGATAGGTATTACCGGTACCAATGCTCGACCTGCCATTGCCCCTACTTTTGGAGTAGAAAATATGCTGGGAACAAATCCCCTCACCTTTGCTCTGCCTACTGATGAGGAATTTCCTTTTTGTCTGGATTGCGCTACTTCTATGGTACAACGTGGCAAGATTGAATTATATGAAAGAGCTGAAAAAGAAATACCTGCTGGCTGGGTCATCGGTACTGATGGTAAGGCGAAAACCAATCCCAAGCAGATATTAGAGGACTTTAAAAAAGGGAAGGCAGCATTGGTTCCATTGGGAGGAATCGGGGAAGAGACTGCTGGTTATAAGGGATATGGATATGCTACTGTGGTGGAAATATTATCATCTGCCTTGACGGGAGGAAAATTTTTAAAGATGCTTTCGGGGATAGAAGAGGGCAAGGAAGTACCCATCAACTTAGGTCACTTTTTTATTGCTATTAATATTTCTTCTTTTATTGATTTGGAATCATTTAAAAAGAATACCAGTGATATTCTAAGAACCCTTCGTGCTTCTAAAAAAGCACCTGATGCAGAAAGAATATTTACCGCTGGTGAGAAAGAGTATTTAAACTGGATGGATAGAAGGGAGAAAGGCGTACCCGTCAATAAAAACCTACAAAAGCAGCTATTAGCTGTTCAAAAAGAGCTTAATCTTAAACAATATCAATTTCCCTTTTCCTGATTTTTATTACGTATTACGATTTCCCAGGTTGACAGATTTTTATTTAACCATTATTATGGATATGATTTTTGACCAGGATGTCAAGGCAATAATAAAATCAAAAGATAAGAAAAAATATCATCAGGAAGAAGGTTAATAAAATTGATTTTTCTAATATTGCTTTACCTCTTTTTAATGCCCTTATTCTTCTTTTTTATTATAGCTCTGATTTTCTTGCCCTATGGTTTTACCTTGTATTCCCTGGTAACTCTGATTACCGTTCCCAAGCAGATCTGGACAATAGCCCAGAGCAAGAATATTAGAAGAAACCATGCTATTGAACATGCTACCATAAATGTATTGGAGCAATTGGCTGGACAACAATTGAATATTTCCGGATTATCTCAGGAAGATGGATTTTATATTGCTGGTATACAGAATGCGGAAATGGTAGAAGAAGCCGCTATTCGTGGTTTAAACCTATTGAAACAGGGTAATTGCCAATTAGCTATTCATCGTCGCTGCGGAACTGATATAGCTATTGCTAATTTTATCACTGCTTTAATCTTTTTCATTCTACTTTTCACCACCGGTATGTTTAGTATTTTAAATATTGTCATTGCTCTCTTACTTTCCAATTTAATCAGTCCCTATTTGGGGGAATATGTGCAAAAATATTTCACTACCTCCTGTGAGGTAAGGAATACAGACATCGTTGGATTGGAATATGAGATAGGCAGACAGGATAAAAACTTACTGCTAAGGCATTTCCCGAGAGGTTATTTTATTAGAACAGAGACCTCCTATTGATTATTGAGATTTATAGACTATATATTCATATAGCAGTAAAGTGATAAAATTATAACAGAGGAGATTTTAAAGGAATTAAAAAAAGGGAGGATTGCTGGTGACTAAAAATCAGATACCAGTTAAACAGATTCTTATTTCCCAGCTTAATAGAATTGGTATTGTTCATTTACATGGTATAGAGAAATATTTAATCCGGAATGATATTCAAAGATGTTTTCTCATTACCTCGATTACTCCTCATGAAAATGTCCTTGAATATGCTAAAAAAATCCCCTCTTTAGAAATTGTTGTTTCATCACATTTTCAGAAAGAGAAAAAAAAGATTGAAGAGGAACATCCTAAAGCAAAAATAATTTCCATCGATCCCTATCATCTTGCTGGCAGAGATGGGGCATTGGATGCTTAGCAAAAATAGGACAATGCAATAAAGAAAGGAAATAATATATGAAGCAGATAGGCAAATTAGACATTACTGATACCAAACGACTTATTTTATCTGTAGGTGAATACAGAGGTTCTCATAGGGTTGATTTGAGAACTTATGTCAAACTCAAGGATAAAGATGAGTATATTCATACCAAAAAGGGAATAAACTTTGATGCAGAGTGGACAGATGATTTCATCAAGATGGTAGAGAAATTAAAGGATGCCAAATTTGAATAATCAGCATCAGGTATTTCTATCAGTAAATCCTATCTTACTGTAAAGAGCCATGATATCTTTCGTTGCTGCCCGGTTTCTACATCCCGGGCAGTAATCTGAGCAATCCAGGTGCGTTTTTGAAGAAGTTTAGGTGCTAGGGGAGTAAAAGATATCTTTTGTTGTTCAGGGTAGTAAGTATGATTCAGCGAACCAGAACCGCTTAATCTCAAATACAAAGAGGTTGGTTCAATATTTTGACCACCCAATACCGCTCCAATAGTAATTTCTTGGTTATCAGTAACGGTACCATCAGGGGGAAAGATATTATTAACTTGCAAGGTTTTTTCTAACACAATTGATTGGAATTGCGTTAGCGAACAATTACTAGATATAATTTGACGATTGAGAGAGTAAGCATTAATAGGAATAGAATTATTCATATTGTTTACATTAAGCAGGGCTTTATATCCAGCCTGTTTTGCCAGCATTTTAATCTCTTGACTGTAAACTCCATAAGGATAAGCAAAAGAGAGCACTGAGCTACCTGTGTTTCTTTCCAGAATAGTCTTGGAGAGAAAAATCTCTTTTTTTATTCTATTTAAATATTCAAGATAAGACTCGTTCTGTTTTAAGTTGAGTAAATTGGTATGGCTTAGACTATGAGATCCGATTTCTATTCCCATATCAATCATCTCTTTAACTTCTGACCAGGATAGCTGGTTAGGACCATTATTGATAAAGTCGGTATACAAGTAGATGGTGGCGGGGAATTCGTATTCTTTTAAAATGGGGAAGGCAAGATTATAAACGGATTTAAAGCCATCATCAATGGTTATAATAACCGGTTTTTCAGGAAAAAAGTTATTCTCAATGCACTCCAGAAGCTGGGAAATAGATATAACTCGATAATCGTTCTCCCGGAGAAAATCCATTTGTTGTTTAAAGCAATCAATGTTAATAGTATAGGCATCCGGGCCTTCTCCAATGCAGAATTTATGATAGGTAAGTATAGGAATGGAAAGCTCATCAAAAGTAAATTGATAAGCTTGCAGTTCCAGATTACCTATTGTTAGAACAAAAAACACCAGCATTATTACTAATAAATTAATTGTATATTTTCTTCTTACTTTTCTTCTTATTTTTTTACTTTTATTTATTTTCATCTACCGTTTATCTGCTTTCCAAGGAAAGTAGTCAACTTACAGGAAATTGTTTAAAATTGGTAAAATTTCTTTCAGCTCAGTGACTGTAAAATCAGCTGAAATATTCTTTTTATCTATTTGGTTCTGATAACGGTTAATCCAGATAGTAGTCATGGCCATATTCTTTCCACCGATAATATCTTTACTATAGGAATCACCAATCATAAAGGTTTCCTCACCCTGGCAATTTGCTTTATGTAAAGCAACTTGAAATATTAGGGCAGCTGGCTTATATTGCTTTACCTCCTCTGAAGTGGTGATGGAATGAAAAGCCTGGTCAATATTTAATGCTTTAAATTGTTCCTGCTGGTAGTCCAGATCAATGTCACTTATAATTCCACAATGATAACCCCTTTCCTTTACCAGCAGAATGGCTTCCCATGCTCCTTCTACCAGGTGAATATATTTTAAGTGATTTTCTAAATAATTTTCATGAAATAATTGTAAATCATTAGGAGTTACCTTTTTATTGAATTGTTGTAAAATGGATTGAAATGCTAATTCAGAATAGAAATGTAATTTATGGAAATAGTAACCATCCTTATTATTATTTTTAGCATTATCCTTATTATCCTTCAGAGTCATATCTTGATTAAAAAGCTGCTTTTCATAAAGAGTAAGAAGTTCTTCTGCTGAGGCTGGGAGTTGATAGATTTTTTTTATTTCTTTCATCATATAGTAGTGAGCTTTCTTATCACTTTCGGCATCCATCAGAGTTCCCCCAAAGTCAAAGAAAACTGCTTTAAAGTTATTTTTTTTATAGTTAGAATTGCTCATAGAAAATAATATACTCCTGAATAAGATTAATGGGATAAGATTGAGTAATATCTTTTGAATAGATTAGTAGTAAAAAATTATTAAGCAAATAAGCTCCTCTTACCACAAAAATTATAACAGATATAGTTTAAATTTATAACCCCGTTTTATAATAAATAAAATATTTTTTTATGAAGACTAAAATGTGGTGCGCATTTATTGTTATTTATTTTAATTTGCCAGAGGGGGATAATAATGCCGGGGAGGTTGACTGAAAAGATGGATAAAAAATTAAGAGATAAAGAGAAAAGTGATTAAACTTTTATTAACAATTACCAGCTAAAGAAAGAAGAGGAAGTAAGAATTTTAAATAAAAGTAGCACTTAATTTTATTTCTGTGTAGAATATAAATAAATCAAAGAAATAATAAGACAGGTAAAAGGAGAACATAAATGGAGATAAATACAATAATGTTAGATTACCCTGAGGAAGTAAACATTATACTTGGTCAAACCCATTTTATTAAAACAGCTGAGGACCTTTATGAAATTATGATTTCTTCAGTGCCCGGAATTAAATTTGGATTAGCTTTCAACGAAGCATCCGGTCCCTGTCTGATCAGGGCTGAGGGTAACGACAATAAATTAAAATCGCTGGCAATCTCTAATATACAAAAAATAGGGGCAGGCCATGCTTTTATTATCATCATGGGAAATGCATTTCCTATTAATGTTCTAAATGCTATCAAACAATGTCCAGAAGTCTGTAATATATTCTGTGCTACAGCCAATCCTGTAGAGGTTATAGTAGCCGAAACAGAGCATGGGCGGGGTATCCTGGGAGTTATTGATGGTTTTGCTCCTAAGGGAATTGAAAAAAGGGAAGATGTGGAAAAAAGAAAAGAGTTTTTAAGAACCATTAATTATAAGTTATAGCAAACCTGGTGTCATTACTAGTATTTTCGGTCAATACCAATAATAAGTTAGCTGTTTTTCTGAAAGAGTGTATTGTAAGAAGGAATAAATCTTTAATAATAAGCTTATAAAGAATAACACCATATACCTTGAGTCCAATAACTATACTATACGATAATATACGGTATATGGAATACATCATACTTAAAACCAAAAACTATGTACTAAATACTATATATTAACTACTAAATGGTAATTATACAAGAAAGGCTATGTTCAGTGATTAAGGTTACCCATTTAAAAAAGGTATTTTTTGATAAAAAAAGAGGCAAAATTACGGCAGTCAATGATGTCAATTTTCATTGCCGTAGGGGTCAAATATTTGGATTGTTAGGGCCAAATGGAGCGGGTAAGACCACCACATTGCGTATTCTGGCTACTATGATGAAACCAACCACGGGAGAGGTTCTGGTTAATGGCTATCATGTGGCGAAGGAAGCTCACAAAGTCAGACAGAGCATTGGTTTTCTTTCCGGGGAAACTGGATTGTATGATCGCTTTACACCATGCGAAACCATCCTGTTTTTTGGTAGAATTAATGGTTTGGCAGAACAGGAAATCAGGACCAGCATGAATGAAATATTTCAAATTCTGGATATGAAAAGTTTTCAGGATGTCAGGGTTGATAAACTGTCAACAGGTATGAAGCAGAAGCTATCAATTGCCCGTGCTATTATTCATAATCCCCCGGTTTTAATTTTTGATGAACCCACAGTAGGTCTGGATGTAATAACAGCCAGGGTAGTTATAAATTATATCAAAGAATTTAGAAATCAGGGAAAGTGTATTATCTTCTCAACCCATCAAATGCCAGAGGCAGAGAAATTATGTGATGAAATAGCCATTATTCATAAAGGAGAAATCCTTTCTGCGGGTACCTTAGCAGATTTACAACAAAAATTTCGAGAAAAGGATTTGGAAGAGATATTTTTTAAATTAGTAAAGGTCAAAGTAGAGGAAAGTGCATGAACTGGAAGAATGTTAGTTTAGTTTATAAAAAAGAAATACAGGGTGCCATCCGAGACCGTAGAACTTTAATCAGTATGATAGTTATACCGCTTATCTTTTATCCTCTTCTTTTCCTGGGAATTGGTTATTTTACAGTGATAGGACAGCAAAGTACGGAGAATTTGCCTTCCCAAATTAACATAATAGGAGTAGAGAATGCGCCGCAACTGGTAGAAATATTACAGAAAGATAAGAATATAAAGATAATTCAGTCTGAGGAAAATCCAGAGAACGAGCTACTGGGAGGCAAGGTTCACTTAACAATGCATATTCCTGAAGTTATTGAAACAGATTATTTGGAGAAAGATAGTATAAACCCGATCTCTATTATAATGAAGTATGATTCTACCACACAGCGTTCCCAGTTGGCAAGAAAGAGAGTAACTGCTCTAATTGATTACTATCGGCAGGAAATTATACAAGCAAGATTGAAGCAAATTGGTTTTGATGCTGATTTTCTACAGCCATTTCAGGAACAATGGCTGGATTTGGCTCCAGAGGAAAGAAAAGTTGGCTCTATGCTGGGATCAATACTACCTTATATTATTATCATACTTATTTTTATTGGAGCTATGCATTCAGCTGTAGATATTACTGCCGGTGAGAAAGAAAGAGGGACTCTGGCCACTTTACTGGTGAGCCAAATCAGCCGTTTGGAAATTGTATTAGGAAAATATTTTACTGTCATGACTATTTCAGCAGTAAGTATGATTCTGGGATTAACAGGGCTCAGTATTGCTTTTCTAACTCCCGCTTATATGCTGGGAGAAGTTTCAATAATAAGGGTACCTTTTTCTTTTTCCTTGTTTTTCCTTTTTTTGCTTATTTTAGCTCCCCTGGTAGGATTAGCGAGTGCCATACTTATATTGATTGGTATATTTGCCCGAAATAGTAGAGAGGCTTCTACTTATGTAACTCCGATTTATATGATAGCAATTTTTTTGGGTATGATTTCTTTAAGCCAGGGAATAGAATTAGCTAAACAACTATTTTTCATTCCCATTTTGAACAATAGTTTTGTCTTTAAAGAATTATTAATGGGCACTGTTAATTGGACTCACATATCAGCTACCCTGATAAGCAACATTAGCATTGCCTTGCTTGCCCTGGCAGCAGCAACAAATATGTTTCATAGGGAAAACGTTTTATTTCGAAGTTAAAGAAGTATAGAGTAATGGAATATTCCGAGCAGAATATAAAGAATAAAAAGGAGAACTACTTTGATATAGCAGTATTAGGTGGTGGCCCTGCAGGTATGATAGCTGCCGGTCGGGCGGCTGAACTGGGAGTCAGAGTAGTCCTGCTGGAAAGAAATGACTCTTTAGGAAAGAAATTGTTACTTACCGGTAAAGGTCGTAGTAATTTTACTCATTATGAATTTGATAAGGTGAAATTAGCTGAAAAATTTGGGAAAAATGGTCGGTTTTTATATAGCGCACTGGAACGTTTTGGAGTGAGTGAGGTATTGAATTTTTTTCAATCCCGGGGATTAATCTGGCAGGTAGAGCGCGGTAATCGTGTTTTCCCCAAAGAGGGAGATGCCCAGGATGTATTAAAGATTCTAACGGAGTATTTATTGAAAGGAAGAGTAAAGATTTATTATAATATCAGGATTAGTTCCATTGAGGTAGCCCAGGATAGTACAGGGATATGTAAAATAATCTCTACGCGAGGAAAAATATTTTCAGAAAAGATTATTCTTTGTACCGGTGGTAAATCCTATCCCCAAACCGGTTCTACCGGTGATGGTTATGGTTGGGCAGAAAAGTTGGGACATACCATAGTTAAACCCTTACCAGCATTAAATCCGGTGAAGACTACCGAAATATGGGTAAAAGAGGTACAGGGATTAACCTTAAAGAATATCTCTCTGCAATTATACCAGGATGGAAAGAAACATGATGAACGATTTGGCGAATTGCTATTCACTCACTTTGGTATCACTGGACCAATAGTGATGGATATGAGCAATAATATTGGACAGCATTTAAGAAAGGGGAAAGTCAAACTTTTGCTGGATTTAAAGCCCGCCCTGGATTTTAAAAAATTAGAAGAGAGGATACAAAGGGATTTTCAGGAATTTAAAGGTCGCATGTTTAAAAATTCGTTACATAAGCTACTTCCCGCTTCTTTAATACCAGTAATAATTCAATTATCTAATATAAAAGAAGACAAAAGAGTGGATTATATTACTAAACCAGAAAGAAAACGATTAGTACACCTGTTAAAAGAGCTGGAATTGACACCTACTGAGTTACTGGGATTTCCCTGGGCTATGATTACCTGTGGAGGAGTTTCTTTAAGAGAGGTTGATCCTGGTACCATGGCTTCTAAAAGGGTTAAAAATCTCTATTTTGCGGGAGAAATTCTGGATTTAGATGGTCCTTCAGGAGGATATAACCTGCAGGAATGCTGGAGTACTGGCTTTTTAGCAGGAGAAAGTGCAGCCAGGAGGAGCAAAGCAAATTGATAAAGAGAATCACATTATTTATTATTACCATTGTTATAGTTTTTAGTCTGGTATCTCCTATAATATCAGGTCAGTCGGTAATAGAACAGGATATTGAGCAATTCAATGCTTTTGCAGGAATTCTAATCCAAGACCTGTACAGCGGGAAAGTACTGCTATCCCATCACCAGGATAGGCTTTTTACCCCGGCTTCTTTAGTGAAAATATTAACTTTACTGGCGGCATTAGAAGTTATAGGAGAGGAATATCGTTTTCCTACATTTTTTTATTTTTCCAGTATAAATCCCGGTAAAATACAGAGTAACCTCTATATTAAGGGGAGCGGAGATCCGACACATTCTCCGGAAATGATAAGGGAAATTGCCCAAAATTTAGTGAATAAATACCGTATTGATCAGATTAATGGTGATTTAATTCTGGATGATTTTTTATTTCAGAAAGAAGAATTTTTAGGCAGGGGGTGGATGTGGGATGATCAGAATCCCCTGATAGGTGCCTTGGTTATTAAAGGATACAGTGCAAAGGAAAAATATATTTCCTACTATGATACCATGACCATGAACTGGGGAGAAATCTTCTTCAGTGAATTGTTACGATTGGGGATACAGATTAAGGGAGGAATTAAGATTAACCAGATTAAAGATAATGTTAGCATTAAGGCTATTCACTATTCTGATACCCTGGACAATATTTTAGTTCAAATGATGAAAATGAGTGATAATCAAAGCTCAGAAATTATTTTCCGTTCCCTACCATTAATGGTTAATTTTGACCAGGCTTTTACTATAGAACAATCCATCACAGTGCTTTCAGAACTATTCTATGAACTGTTTGGCATGCAATGGGGTGAAGATTACCTGATAGTTGATGGCTGTGGTCTCTCTGAATACAATCTACTGACACCTGCTCAGGTAGTTGGGATTATTTCTTATCTTTATCAAAAATATGGTCGAGAGATTCTAAACTTTTTTGCCAGTACAGAAGAAAGAGGGACTATTAAAAATAGATTTTCCTTTCCTCTCTGGGCTAAAACAGGCAGTTTACCTTCTGCTTCTGGATTAGCCGGAATATTTCAGACTAAAAGAGGTAGGAATATTGTTTTTTGTCTGATGGAGAATAATTTTCGTGGCGAAAAGAACAATCCAAAATTGTGGGAAGACCAGATTATTCACTACATCTATGAAAAGTATTAGATTTTAAAATCTCAAGCATTTCCTTGCAAAATACTTGCTTATAATAAAGCTATAAAGTTGCCGATAGCAATATCAAACATCCTGGCTATTATTTTATATTTGCACTTTTTTTGCTAATATGTTAGAAAATCAAGAATAGTAATACTATTATCTTGTTTTCCATCCTAATAATTGAAAGGAGTAGAGCATGATAGACAATGAAAAAAAGATTAATCAATGGATTAGATTTCGTTATTTTTTCTATTTTTTATTTATAATTCTTTACCTCATTCCCATTACTATTATTTTTATTAATGGATTTTATAATGTTTTTCACTTTATTCGCCGCATGGCCGGCTTGACTGGACTAACCTCTCTTTTTATAGCTATTCTCTTAAGTTTACTGGTGAAAGAAAGCAAAAAGATTTTTGGGGTATACTATTTAAAAATACATCACTTTTTTTCCATTGTTGGGCTGATATTAATTAGTTTACATCCTGTGATTATGGCTATAGATTTTGGAACTACCAGCATATTTATTCCCAATTTTAATTCCTGGAATGTTTTTTTAACCAATGCCGGTCGCCCTGCCCTATACTTGATTTATATGGCAGTTATTGCTGCTCTTTTGAGAAAAAATATAGTAAAATACTGGAAATATATACACAGCTTGCTTTATCCTGCTTTTCTCCTGGCAGCAATTCATGGTATCTTATCAGGAAGTGATTTAGATAATTCAATAATGTATTTTCTGTTCATTGCTATGATTTCTGTGGTTAGCATAATCTTTTTTTATAAGAGATATCAAAATATGAAAAATGTCTAAATAAGCTGCTTGCATCCTTAAGATTAAGGATTAGCGATAACCATAAAATAGTGAGAACAGCTGATTTCTAATTATCTTGGGAAAGCACCAGATAAATATTCTGAAATATTTACCATAAAATATAGCAACAGAAGCGAGGATAACTAATGCTTACTTTTAAACCAATCTATTTACTCCTTATTGTTCCTGTACTCTTAGGATGGTTTGCTCAGTGGCGACTTAGACGAGTCTATTATTATTATCTACAAATACCTAATAAAAAAGGGAAGAAAGGAATTGAAGTTGCCCAGAATTTATTATCTTTTTATGGATTAAACATACCAATTTTACAGACCAATAAACAGATGGTTAATTATTACAATCCCCAAAACAGAACACTCAATTTCTGTAGAAAAATTGCCGAAACATCTTCGATTACCTCCTTGGGTATCGTTGCTCATGAGGTAGAACACGTTGTGCAGGAACACCAGGGATTCCAACTTATGAACTTAAGAAATAGAATAGCCAGAATTTTAGCTATAATGGGTCAATTAAGTCCTCTGGTTTTTGTATGGGGTATTTTTTTTAGAAATATATTCTTAATCTATGTCGGATTATTTCTTCTGTTTGGTATGGTTGTCTTTGCTCTGGTATCTTTGCCGGTGGAATTAAATGCCAGTAATCGTGCCTTAAATTCCCTACAGGAGATTAGTCTGGCTGATCAGGAAGAGATTAAGATGGTAGCTATTGTCTTGCGACATGCTGCTTTTACCTATTTTATTGGAGCTGCTCAAAGAATAGGCACTTTCCTGTTTATTCTATTAATTCTGGCTATGTTCGGTAGAAGGTGAGTGGATAAATATAAATTTCTATTTAACTTCAAAACCATTTATAGTAGAATCAAGTAAGACTGTGAATTTTTTTCGAGTAAAAATACCAGAAAAGAAATATTTTTAAAACACAATAGATGCTAATAGATTATTCCTGCAGATTTTGTTAGAAAATCAAAATGCACTAAGGTGAGGTTAAAGGATATACAAGTGGGAATAAATGCTTTGAATATCCTATAAATAATAATTAAAAAGAAATAGAGAGGATTTTCATGCTAAAGGTTATTAAACGTAATAATACAGTACAATATTTTGACCAGAAAAAAATTATTAATGCTATTACCCAAGCTATGAGGGAAACAATCAAGGGAGTAGATGAACAGCTATGTATCAATATTGCTCAAAAAATTGAACAGGACCTGAAAGGGACTATAGAAAGCGTAACAGTTGCCGATATTCAGGAGAGAGTAGAGACGGAATTAATGAACAGTGAGCGAAAAGATGTGGCCAAAGTATATATTTTATACCGGGAACAACGGGATAAATTAAGGGAAATAGCTAAAGAAAATCATAAATTATTGACTGATGAATTCATAAGTAAATATAAGCATCTTCCCAATCCTTTCCCCACTCAGTTAGGGCAGTTTGTTTATTATCGTACTTACTCCAGGTGGCTACCCTTAGAAAAGAGAAGAGAGTACTGGTGGGAAGCAGTGAGAAGAGCGGTGGAATTCAATTGTAATCTGGTTAAAACTACTCAACAAGAAGCTGAAGTCCTCTATGATAATATCTATCATCTAAGGCAATTTTTAGCCGGTCGAACATTGTGGACTGGCGGTACGGAAGTTAGCTTAAAATATCCCATGTCTAATTTCAATTGTAGCTTTACGGTATTAGACAAGTTCAGTGCTTTTCGGGATTTGTTTTATCTGTTAATGATTGGTACTGGAGTGGGAGTTAGGGTTCTAAAATCAGATATCCAGAAATTACCGAAAGTAAGGACAAATATTAAAATAATTCATGAATCTTATTCGCCGGTTCCCAAAGAAGAAAGAGAAGATCTAACCAGCGTTACATTTCAAAAAGATACTGCACATATTATTATTGGCGATAGCAAGGAAGGATGGGTGCAGGCTTTAGAGATATATCTAAATATATTATCTCGCAAAGAATATCGACAGATTAATACCATTATTTTTAATTATGACCAGGTAAGGCCTAAGGGCGAAAAATTAAAGACTTTTGGGGGAACCGCCTCTGGCTATGAGAGCTTAGAGAGGATGTTTTTTAAAATAGATAAAATTATCAAGAATAATTGTTTTGGGCAGCTGAAAAAGTTAAAACCAGTCGATTGTATGGATGTTGCCAATATCATTGGTCAGAATGTAGTGGTTGGCGGAGTGAGGCGGACCAGCGAAGTAATACTATTTGACCCTGATGATCAAGATATCTTAAATGCCAAAAACAATCTTTATGAGCAGATTGATGGTAAATGGATAAAAAATGAAGAGATTGATTATCGAGAAATGAGTAATAATAGTATTTTTTATACTGCTAAGCCTTCTCGTGAAAAGTTATCCTGGCATATCAAACAGATGCGCTATAGCGGTGAACCAGGTTTTATGAATGCAGAAGCAGCTGCTCGGAGAAGACCTAATCTAGAAGGAGCCAATCCCTGTATGGAGGTCTTGTTGGATAGGGAACAGATGTGCAATCTAACTACAGTAAATGTGATGGGATTTGTGAGAGAGGGAAAAGTGGATGAAAAGAAGCTATGGGAAGCCCAGCGTCTCTCAGTTCGAGCTGCATTCAGAATGACTTTTTTAGATCTGGAATTAGACAATTGGGATATCAAACAGAAAAGAGATAGATTAGTTGGTTGTAGTCTAACAGGATGGCAGGATATGGTGAATGCTACTAATATGTCTTCTGAAGAACAATCACATTTGCGTAAAAAACTCCGAGAAGTTGCCCATCAAGAAGCTGAATCCTATGCCAAAAAATTAGGGACCAATCCGCCTCTTCTGGTTACTACTATTAAACCAGAGGGCACAGTTACCCAGCTACCGACTGTTTCCAGCGGCATCCATTATTCCCATGCTCCCTTTTATATCAGAAGGGTGCGTATTAATGCTTCTGATCCATTGCTTAAAGTTTGCGAAGAACTTGGCTATGACATAAAACCAGAAAATGGGCAGACTGAGGACAATTGTCGCACAAAGGTAATCTCTTTTCCCTGTAGTGCACCACCAGGAAAAACAAAAAAGGATATCTCTGCTATTGAGCAATTAGAGAATTATAGAGTCTTTCAGAAGGAATATTCTGATCATAATACTTCTATTACTATACATGTTAGAAATAATGAATGGGAAGAGGTGGAAGAGTGGCTATGGAATAACTGGGATGATGTAGTAGCAGTCAGTTTCGTATCTCTGGATGATAGTTTTTATGCTCAGATGCCCTATGAAGAAATAAGTAAGGAAGAATATGACAAGAGACTTAAGAATATGGTTCATTTTATTCCTTCCCTTATTTCTAAATATGAGAAAGATGAGATAATAATTGATGCTGGTGATGAATCTTGTGAAAATGGTATTTGTCCTATAAGGTAAGTGAAGATAATTATTAATCTATAGAAATTTATTAAAAATATTCCTGGTTCTTTTTTAAGAAAAAAGAAACCAATAATAATACTATTCCTGATGTGATAGATACATCCGCTATGTTTAATATTCCGGTTCTTAAATTTCCTATTCCTATATTAAAAAAATCGATAACAATACCGTCATGGATAATACGATCAATTAAATTACTGAATCCACCGCTAATTATTAAGGATAAGGACAAGGTCGATAAGCTGTTACCAGCTTCGAAATGGAAATAATAAATTAGCAGGATAACTAATATAATTGCTACCAGAATAACAAAAATCCAGAGTTTCCATTCAGCTGGTAGAGAAGAGCCTAAACCTAAAAAAGAACCTTCATTTTGAGCCAATTGTATTCTAATGGTACCACCTAATAGTTTAGTAACCGAATCAGGTTCCAGTACTCTTTGAGCAGTAAACTTAGTGGTTTGATCACAACCCACACAAAAAAGGGATACCAATAAAAGTAATGATGCCTTAGGCATATTAATAAAAAAATTAAACAATTTTTTCTTCATATTTTCATCCAATAGCATTATTGGTAATTGGTATATCCTGCTTTGCACTTCTGCAATAATTAAAAAAAGTAAACAAGATAATGCTTTTAGTGTTTCAAGAAATTACTACAATTGTAAAATGCTTCTGAATATTAAGCTGATTATAATCAAGTAAACTTGATTCCATAGTAATTCAAGAAGAATAATTTTGCAAGGGGCATTGAGAAGTTTGGAAATTGATAAAAAAATTGTATATACCTAAAGAGGCTGGACTATAAATATACTAATCGAAGGGTATCTGATAATTAATAGTCTCTGGAAAGGGCATACTGAAATAGAGGAAAGATTCAAAAACCAGCTTAATTAGATATTAATTGCTTGAAAATAAAAAAATTAGATTTTTTTAAAAATATATTGATTTTTTAGAAAATGATTGTATAATAAAACTGGATAGACCAATAAACCATTTACCCACTTATCCATAATACCAGTTATTTTATAATTTAGAAATTATAAAATAATTTTTAATTAATTAAGGAACAGTATATATGCATAGTTAGATTTTAGTGTAGAGCAAATAATTCCTTGTAATTTATATCTTTAGACAAAAGGAATTTATTATATAAAAAATTAAATACAGGGTAATTAAGAGAAGTATTCTCCTTGATTATCCTAAAAAGAGGTGTGGATATGACTTTTAAAGCAATTACACCTATCAGGTTGTATGAAAGCGTAACTGAACAGATTATAAATTTAATTAAAAACAATGAGTTAAAACCAGGAGATAAACTTCCACCAGAAAGAGAACTTGCTGAAAAACTCTCTATTAGTAGAGGTTCCCTAAGAGAAGCTTTTCGAGTTTTAGAATCAAGAGGATTAATAAAAAGCAAGCCTGGTGGAGGTAGATTCATTCGAGAAATCAGCAAGGAAGCAATTATCGATACCGAAAATGTTATTTTGAACTTAGAGAAATCTTCAATTTTGGAGTTAATAGAAGCAAGAGAAATATTTGAAGTAAAGATTGTTGAGCTTGCCGCTCAAAGAGCCACTGATGATGATATAAAATCAATAGAAAAAGCTTTAATCAAAATGGATGAAGAAGTAGAAATAGAAGATAAATATGAAGAGAATGAAGAAAAAACCGAATTAGATACAGAGTTTCATTTAGCCATAGCAAGAGCTTCTCATAATTTTGTTTTTGTCAATATCATGAGATTGCATCTTGATTTATTGAAGGATACTCGGGAAAGAACCAGACAAATACCGGGTAGACGTGAACAGCTGAAGAGGGAACACCAAGCTATTTTTCTAGGTATTAAAGAACATGATGATAAAAAAGCTATAGGGGCTATGCTGAATCATTTAAGGAAAATTAAAGCAGCAATAGTAGAAATGTAATTCTCAATTAACTAAATAGAGAGAGGAACTACAATTTGAATAATGTAGATAACACAAAAGGAATAAGTGAACACCTTGTCGATTTTCTTTTTAACCTGGATTATAGTGACCTCCCTTCTGAAGTCGTGCATCAGGCAAAGAGATGTTTGTTGGATTATTTGGGAGTTACATTAGCAGGTTCAGCTACAGAAACTGCGGACAAGTTGAAATATTTTCTCTCAAATTTTAAAGAAGAAGCACAATGTACAGTAATCGGTTATAAGAGGAAAACAGATATCTTCAAGTCTGCAATGTTAAATGGAATTACATCACATGTCCTAGAGTTAGATGACGGGCATAGATATGCTACAGTGCATACTGGCGCTGCGGTGATTTCATCGCTGTTACCATTGATAGAACAACGCGGAAACATCGATGGTAAGAGCGCAATTGTATCCCTTGTTGTAGGTTATGAAACTGCATTAATGTTAGGTAAAGCTGTTCAACCGTCTCATAGAAGTCGCGGATTTCATGCTACCGCTACGTGCGGCACTATCGGCGCAGCGATGGCAGCCTCAAAAGCTTTAAATCTTTCAAAAGAGGATATGTCTAATGCTTTGGGTTTAGCAGGTACCAGTGCCTCTGGTTTGCTGCAGTTTTTAGAAGACGGCTCTGAAATTAAACAATATCATCCCGGGAAGGCTGCATTATGTGGATTATTAGCAGCATATTTAGCTCAAAGTGGACTTACTGCCCCTCATAATATCCTGGAAGGTGGAAGAGGTTTCTTTCATTCGACTACTGATAATTGTAAACTTTCAGGAATTTCTGCAAATTTAGGTAAATCATATGCAATCTTGGATGTTTATTTTAAGCCTTATGCTGCTTGCCGGCATTGTCATGCTCCTATAGAGGCTATTCTTAATATTCGCAGTAGAAATAATTTTGACATTGATCAAATAAATAAAATTTTTGTATTTACCTATAGATCCGCAGTAGATGGTCACAGCGACCCTTTACCCAAAAGTATTGTAGGAGCTAAGATGAGTGTGCCTTTTAGCGTAGCCGTAACCTTAAAAACAGGATGGGCTGGACCAAAGCAGTTTGAACCATCTTCTTTTAATGATCCCGAAATAGTAAGTATAGCTAAAAAAGTGGAAGTTAAAGAAGACCCTACCTTTACTCAATTGGTGCCACTAAAAAGACCTGCAGTTGTAGAAATAACGATGTTAGATGGCAGAAAATTTCAGGATAGGGTAGATTTTCCCAAGGGCGAACCAGAGAATCCAATGAGTGATGAGAATCTTAGAAAGAAGTTTACAGAACTAACCTCCTCTTGCCGTTCAACAGAAGAGATAAAAAATATAGTTAAAATAGTAGAAAACACTGAAAAACAAATTGGGGAAATATATCCCAATTTATATTAGCCAACATATTAGGTAATTAAGAAAAAATAACTTTATTTACAAGGAGTTTGTCTTTATGAAAAATAGTATGAAAAAAACTAGAGAATTTTTAACAAATTTTGGACTTCCTGCTGGAGATCGACATGATCTTCCTACTTCAACCAAGAGGTTTCCGGATGGGGCACAATATCGCTGGGAAGTACCAGGTATTCAAGGGCCTGGAGCGATGCGCGCTTTGTTAGAGGATTTTGATAAAAGAGGGCTTATTTTACATAGGGTAACTCAAACGAAGGGTATCATAACTCTTACTGACGAAGAAATTCAGGAAATGGTGGATCTGGCGAAAAAATGGCAGGTTGAATTGGTTTTAGCAGTTGGCCCCAGAGCTACCTATGATACTGGAGCCATGGTAAGAACATCAGAAGGAGTTAGAATGGGCTATCGCTTGCGGGGTCAAGAACAGATAGTTCGAGCTATAGAGGATGTGAAAAGGGCAACCGAGATAGGCTGCAGATCTATTCTAGTATATGATGAAGGGCTTCTCTGGATCATGAATGAGATGAGAAAAAAAGGAGAGATTCCTTCAGAAACTCATTTTAAGGTTTCTGCTCACTGCGGTCACGGTAATCCCTGCTCAGCTAAATTGTTAGAAAGTCTAGGAGCGAATACTATTAATTTAGTCAGGGATATTCAGGTTGAAATGTATGCTGCCGTTCGTCAAGCGATTAATGTCCCTCTGGATATGCATACTGAAAATCCGGAATCTTCAGGTGGATTTATAAGACATTATGAAGTGCCTGAAATTGTTAGAGTGGCTGCTCCTATGTATTTAAAGACTGGTGGTTCAGTGGCAAAGACACATAGCTGGGAAACCACTGACGCCGAAGCTCGCAAGAGAGCTAAACAGGTTGCCTTAGTACAAAGGGTTATTAATCATTACTATCCCGAGGCAATCCGTTCCGAGCGTGGACCAAAAGATCTGGCAATTCCAGTATAAAAAGAGAAACGGGTATCGTTTTTGAAAGGAAAAGGAGGCCTACATAACAATGAATCAACCAAAAATTGGTTTTATTGGTTTTGGGGAAGCAGCATTTAATATAGCCAGAGGATTAAATAAAGAAGGCATTGATAACATCTTTGCTTATGATAAATATGCAGATAAAGAGCCAAATTCTAAGTTGATAAAGTCAAGGTCAGTTGAGGCAGGTGTAACTTTAAAGAAGGACATAAGACAACTTATTGATACCGCTAATATCATTTTTTGTGCTGTAAGTGCCAATATGGTGGTACCCATTGCTGAGGAGGTACAGCCATACCTAAAACCTGATCAGATATATATTGATATCAATTCATCCTCTCCGAAAGCTAAAAAACAAGCTTCTGAGATTATTTCTAAGTCAGATGCCTCTTTTGTGGATGTGGCAGTAATGGCTTCCGTCCCTTTATTTGGCCATAAGGTACCTTTATTAATAAGCGGTCCAGGAGCCAAGCAGTTTTTAGATATTATGCAGAAATATAATATGAATATGACTTACTACGGAGAAAATGTAGGTACTGCTTCGGCCATAAAGATGTTTAGAAGTGTTTTTATGAAGGGTATCGCTATGCTTTTATTAGAAACAATCGTTGCCAGTCATAAATATGGTGTAGAAGACGATGTATGGTCATCTATTTTAGAAACATTAACCAATAGTTCAGATAAAAGAATAAATGGATGGATTACCAGGACTGTTATTAATTCAGAGCGTCGTGAACATGAAATGGAAGAGGTTGTATCTTTATTACAAGATTTAAGCATTGATAACATGATGTCGACAGCAACCAGGAAAAAGATGAGATGGTGCACAAATCTGGGTCTAAGAGAGTATTTTAAGGGTATTCCCCCAAGTGACTATCATGAGGTATTGAAGGCTGTGGATAGTATATTGTAAAAGATTCTTGTGAAGAATAGAGAAAAGTTTAAATACAGTTAGCATTTAGGAGATTTGTTTGATATTCAATTAAGGAGGTTTCTCCCATCTATGAAAACAGCAAAAAATGTTCCAATACAGATGAATAAAGAAGAAGTATCAAAGAAAGCAGTTATTTTTATATCATTTATTCTTGTTTTATATATCTTAGTTACAAAACTTCGCTATCCTCCAGAACCATTTCTTGATCATAGTATTTATATACTTTCCTGTACTTTGATTCTTTTTTTTACTAAGTTCCCAAAATACAAAGGAATAAGAAAAGCATTATTAGTATTAGGTACCCTATGTGCCCTAATTGGAGTCATCTATGTAGTAATATCAGTACAAAGGATATATGAAAATTATTTAATAGCAAATGATCAAATGGATTTTTATTTCTTTTTAGTATATTTTATTGGGGCAATTATTTTACTTTATGACAATCAAGGTGGGCGTATTATATCTTTTTTGGCGATATTTGCAGTTGGATATTTGTTCATTGGTAGATATTTACCAGGAATTTTTTCTTGCCCAGCTTTTAACCTACGACAAATTGCTACTATGGTTTATATAAGTTATGATCAAGGTGTTTTTGGATCATTTATATCAATAATATCAAGAATATTATCTATATTCTTTATGTTTTCCAGTCTCCTTGTAGTAACAGGGTTGGGAGATTGGATTAGATCAATATCTATGCTAATAGCGGGAAAAACAAAGGGAGGCCCTGCAAAAGTCGCGGTTATTGCTAGTGCATTGTTTGGAATGTTAAGTGGAAGTACTATGTCAAACGTAGCAGCAACGGGTTCATTTACAATACCTCTAATGAAAAGAATAGGATATAAGCCAAAAACTGCCGCTGCAATAGAAACAATAGCATCTACAGGAGGAGGGATTACTCCACCAATAATGGCACTGAGTGCTTTTTTAATGTCTGAAATTCTTGGTGTTCCTTATGTTCAGGTAATTATATGGGCTATTGTCCCAGCCTTTCTTTGGTATTATACTACTTTTTTGTATGTTCATGTTACCGCTATAACTCAGGATGTTGAAATTTGGAGTCCTCCCCGGGAAGAGCTTCTGGAAACTTTTAAAGAGACTGCTCATTTAATTATACCTATCTTAATACTTATTGGTTCATTATTATACCTAAGAGTGGCAGAAACAGCAGCTCTTTATTCTGTAATCTCTCTTTTTATTCTATCTTTTCTTAGAAAAAGAACACGCCTGAATATTGAAAAGACAAAGATATTTTTAACAAATTTTACTAAAACATTAGCAACAATCTGTATTTTAAATACTATATTAGGAGTTTTTGTAGGGGCGATTCTATCGACAGGCACACATACCAAATTAATTGCTCTAGTCATTGGAGGAATAACAAACTGGTTGTTAGTTGCAGTTATTATTTTTGTTTTGTGTGTATTACTTGGTATGCTGGTTCCCCCTTTTGTATCCTACATTACAGTCGTTCTTATTGCGGTGCCAGCATTAAGTAGAATGGGTTTTAACCCTCCCGCTATTCATATGTTTGTATTGTATTGTTGTGCATTAGCTCCTATAACTCCTCCAGTTGCTATGGGTGCTTTTACTGCAGCGGCGATAGCTGACTCAGATGCAATGGAAACAGCTAAAGAAGCTACCATTAAATCCCTTTTCTTGTGGATTATTCCCTTTATACTTTTTAGGTATGAAATATTCTTAGGAATAAACACTGATTTAAATTTAATTTTAAAGTGGATTGTCTTCTTGATGCTTGCTACTTTGTTATTTACTTTTGGAATCAATAGATATTGTTTTGGAAAAATATCAAGTTGTTGGGCACTTTTTTTAATAGTAAATGCATTGTTAATAGTTCAACCAGTAAACGAATGGTTATCAATTTTGAGTGTTGTAACAGGTCTAGGAATCATGTTTTTGTTATATATCAATAGAAAAAAGAATAAAGAAAAAATCTAATCAAAAATTATAAATAACTGAAAATACTTTAAATTTAAATAATATAAAATCCCAATCTCGGATTCCAAAAGAGGAGGAGGTGATATTCAGTAAAAATTAGTAGGATATTGGATTTTATAATTTAGAAAATTTGAAAATAATTATTAGGAGGAACATTCAATGAAAAATCATAGATTCTTAGCTATATTATTTATGACCATTTTGATTATTTCAACAATAGGAATTACAACAAGTCTTGCTAGTAGAAAGATTATTGTAAGCGGTGCTTCAATAGGAAGTACAACTAATTTAGCTGCTAGTGCAATCGCTGATATAGCACAAAATTGTTGTGGTATATTGCCAACCGTGGTTGTTAATCCCACAACTGCGCAGGTAGATGTTTTGCAACATAGAGAGGCTGATATTTCTACAACTACAGGTTATTTAACTTTTGATGCTTATCATGGATTAGGTAATTATGACGGTAATCCTTTCAAGGAAATAAGGTCTTTAATGCAAAGACCTTCTACTCAAATGCATATCGTTGTTCTTAAAGAATCTTCAATTAAAGAAATCAAAGATTTGGTGGGAAAAAGATTGGCTTTTGGTAAACCTGGTTCTGCTTCAGATGTTTTCGGAAAAGATATGCTAGGAGCAATAGGAATTATAGATGATTTGGGTTCAATAATGAATTTATCAGCGGGAGATATTCAGGCAAAGTTGTTGACAAACCAGATTGATGTAACTATCTTAGCAGGTACTTCTCCTTACTCTACAATAACAGAAATTAGTTTATCGAGTAGAAATGGAATTCGAATGATAGGTTTAACTAAAGAAGAAATTGCTAGTGTAATAGAAAAAGTGCCTTATTTTATGCCCAATAAAATACCTGCTGTATATAAAGGTATGGAAGAAAATGTTTCTACTGTGGGATATAGTAATATCTATTCATGTGTAGATCTTTCAGAAGAGGAAGCATATTGCCTGACTAAGAATTTTTGGGAACATTTAGATACAGTTGAATTGTACTGGAGTCTTTTAGGTGAATTAACACTTGAAGAAGTGAGCTTGATTAAGCATATAGCTCCATGGCATATTGGTGCATATCGCTATTATCAGGAAGTAGGGTTAGACATTCCTCCAGAAATGATTCCACCTGAAGCAAAATAGTAAAATTTTATATATTTACATTTTTTTAAATTTCTGTGTAATATTCAATAAAATGTCTTTTATAGCGTATACTTAATCCTTAAAGTTCTTAGAATAGACTCTTTTCTCATGTTGAGTTTATTCTAACTTAAAATCATCCTTTTGTTAAAGGGGAGCAGTATAACAAGATTAACAAGAAGACTAGTTATTTAAATAAAAAATAATTTTAAAAAAATTGTAAATAAAGTGAATTCTTTTTGGAATATTAAGGAGATTTCCAATGTATGATTGTGTTTTGAAAGGAGGAAGGATTATTGACCCTTCTCAAAACATAGATGATATATTAGATTTAGCTATTGAGAAAAATAAAATATCTTCATTAGATAAAGATATTGATCCTAAAACAGCACTTCAAGTTTTTTACTTAAAAGAAAAATTGGTAGTGCCAGGTTTAATAGATTTACATACTCATGTTTATTGGAAGGGGAGTTCGATTAGTGTAAGTCCTGATGAAATTGCTCCCAAAAGTGGCATTACAACAATGGTAGATGCAGGAAGTACTGGAGCAGGAAATTATTTAGCTTTTAAGGATTATATAATTGAATCAAGCATTTGTAATATTTTTACTTTCTTAAATATTGCTTATGCAGGAATACCATATGTCAGTAAGTATCTGAATTTTAGTGAAAACCAATTCTTAGAAACACTCAATATTGCTTCGTTAGTAGATACAATTAAAACATTTTCAAATAATATCATAGGCATAAAAGTAAGATTGGGTGTAAAGGGATCAGGCAAATCAGGTTTGCTCCCATTGCTTTTAGCACTGAAAGCATCTGAGATTACCGAAAAACCTTTGATGGTTCATATTGGTGATCCACCTCCTGCAATTCAGGAGATACTTCCCTATTTACGAAAAGGAGATATTGTTACTCATTCTTTTAGGGGAGGAGCCAATAAATTTTTAGATAATAAGGGAAATGTAATTTCAGAGGTATGGAAAGCCAGGGAAAGAGGAGTTTTATTTGACGTTGGTCATGGTAAGGGGAGTTTTTCTTTTAAAACAGCGAAGGACATGATTAATGCTAATTTTTATCCTGATACTATTAGCACTGATATGCATTCATTATCAATAAAGCATGTTATTGATTTACCTACAACAATGTCAAAATTTATAAACTTGGGAATGTCATTGCCCAAAGTTATTCATGCTTGCACTTATACCCCTGCTTCTGTTATTTCTCAAGAACCAAAGATTGGACAATTACGAGAAGGTAGTGTTGCAGATATTTCTGTTTTTGAATTAACTGATAGTGAGTATAAGTATTTTGATTCTTATAACAATATCTTGATAGGAAATAAAAAATTAGTACCAATTATGACATTAAAAAATGGTCAATTAATTTATCCAATAAATTTGTAAATTCAAACATATGTTAGTAAGTAAAAATTTTACATGAATATTATAGTTGAAAAAGATGTTAAAATTTTAAATATTTTGTAATTGAACATTTATAAAAAGCTAGCAAGTGCATAACTATTACAGACCAACTGGGGTAGAGATAGATCTGATCTGGTCATAAGTAATATTAAAGAGATTAGGGAAAAGATTGGAAAAGATGTTCAGAGGATTGACTCTTTAAAACGAGATGCTCATGGCTATGGAAAAGTTGAAATAGATAATCAATATATATCTGCTTGAATTGAAAGAATGGCCATTGATTTCGTTGATAACAAACAAAATATTGGTAGAATACGCTAAATAAAAATAAAGTATAGTAAATATTAAACATTTGAGATTATATGAGGATCAAGGGTAAAAGACAATTAAATTAGTATTAGGTATTGTCTTATTTTACTTTATGTTTGTTTATTAAATTGATTTGAAGAAATGTTTTATAAGGAGAATTCCTAATAATATTATTGCTTTATTGAATAGAGAGGATAAGAATGTATAAAGAAAATAAGGTGGATTTTAAAAAACTTAGACAATTTTGTATAAATATTTTAATTAAAGTTGGATTATCTGAAAATGATGCTTTTATAGTTGCTGATTCCCTGCTATTTGCCAATTTAAGGGGAGTTGACTCCCATGGTGTTATGCGATTTCCAATTTATGTTAAAAGATTAGAAGAAGGCGGTTCGAAGACTAAACCGAATATAAAAATAATAAAAGAAAGGATAGCATCAGCTTTAATTGAAGGAGATAGCGGCTTAGGTCAGGTAGTAGGTATGTATGCAACCGAGATGGCAATAAAAAAAGCAAAAAAGGCTGGTGCATGTTTTGTAGGCGTCAAAGGAAGTGCTCATTTCGGGGCAGCCTCTTACTACTCGGTAAAAGTTGCTCAGGAGGGCATGGTTGGATTGACTACCTCAAATACCACTCAAAATACAGCAGCATGGGGAGGTGCCAAGAAAATTATTGGCAACGATCCACTTTCCATTGCAGTTCCTTATCGAGATGGAGAGCCTTTAGTATTTGATATTTCTATGAGTCAGGCTGCCGGTGGAAAGATAAAATTAGCTGCAAAGAATAATCAAAAAGTACCATTAGGTTGGGGGATAGATAAACTTGGAAGAATGACCGATAATCCTAATGAAATTATAAATGGTGGAGCGCGCTTACCCTTTGGTGAACATAAAGGTTATGGATTAGCAGTAATGTTAGAAATATTAAATGGAGTGTTAACCGGAGCAGGCATGCTGAGTCAGATAACTTCCTGGTCTAAATATCCTGAAAATCCTACCAATATAGGCCATTGTTTTGCAGCAGTAGATATAGCCAGCTTTATGGATATGGCAGAGTTTCAGCAGAGATTGGAATGGTTTGTCAAGGAAATAAAAAGATCTCCTCTAATGGAAGGTTCTAAGGGTATTTTTATGCCTGGTGAAATTGAAATTGGAATCGAAAAAGAAAGAAGAGAAAAAGGGATTCCAATTTCTCAAAAAGTGTGGGTAGAATTAGTCGAAATTGCCAAAAATTATCAAGAAGAACTCATAGTCTAAATAATTAATTTTACTTTCCAGATATTTTTTATAAATATATCCTATATAAATTTAGTTAAATGAACAGAATAATACCGAGAGGAGAAATATGATTGAAATTCAAACACCAGTAAGTGATGAATATATAAGTAAACTAAAAATTGGGGATCAAATTGAAATTAGTGGCATTATTTACACAGGTCGGGATGCAGTATTACCTAAGTTAGTTAAGTTATGTCAAGAAAATCCTAAGCAGGTGAAGATAAATTTAGAAGGTGGAGTTATTTTCCATACTGCAGTTAGCCCGGCAGGGATAGGACCAACAAGTAGCAACAAAATAGAAATTGAAGGAAGCATTGGTCCTTTATCAGAAAAAGGAATTAAAATACATTTAGGCAAGGGAGCTTTGAGTATTAAAACGATAAATATTCTTAAGAAATATAATGCTATATTTGCTATTACTCCCCCGGTTACTGCTTTATTGACAGCTAAAATTATCACCAAAGAAGTCGTCATGTTTCCAGAAGAAGGAATAGAAGCGCTGCATAGACTGAAAGTCGCAGCAATGCCTGCTATTGTTGCAATTGCCCATGGTAAATCCATATTTGGAGAGAGTGGGGATAAGTCAAATGGATAAGATAAAAATAATAGACAAGGTAGCTCAATGTTTAGTGGAGGCAAGCACAAAATTTCGTGAGGATCAAGTTGAAAAATACAAAGAAGCTATCGCAAAAGAAAAAAATCCAGAGGCAAGATGGGTATTGGAGAATATTTTAGAAGATTCCCGAGTGGCAGAGGCTAAAAAAATGCCCCTATGTGATGACACAGGAATTCCACATGTATTTGTTGAGTTTGGAGAAGACATTGCTATTAATACAGAGATAGAAACAGCGATAATGGAAGGGGTAAGGGTTGGTTTGGAACAGCTGCCAGGCAGACCTATGGCAGTAAGGGGTAATGAAGTAGAAAGAATAGAACAAAGTACAGGTTTATACATGGAATCCGGTGCACTTCTTCCTGCCCCATTAATCTTTAAGTCTTTTTCAGGAAAAGGCATGCAGGTTACGATAATGATGTTGGGAGGAGGGCCGGAGATTAGAAGTAAGACTTTCCGAGTTTTTCATAAACATGACAGTAAAAATGTATTTATTCAGATAGGCGAATGGGCAAGAGAAGTTAGCGCTGAGTTGGGATGTACTCCTTGTGTGCCGGCAATTGGCATAGGAAGAACTCATTATGAAGCAACTGTTTTAATGTTAGAAGCAATGAAGGACGGAAGTCTGGACAAACAAAGTGAATTTGAGCAAATGATAACAGCAATTGTAAATGAGGGCAAAGTAGGACCTTTAGGTTTAGGTGGAAATTTTACTGCTTTAGGTAGTTTTATTAAGATAGGCCCGCAACGTGCTAGTGGCGTCAGAATAGCTTGTATGAGGCCTGGATGTTGTTTTGATCCAAGGCGAGCAACTGTTTTAATTATTTAAATAATTTATGACTGTACTATTGAATCGGAATATAAGTAATTTAAAAGAATAAATATTACCGTAAATAGATGAATAAGTATCCAAGAAAGGTAAGGGAATTAAAATTTTATGGAAGAGATTAGAGTTCTTTCCCCAGTGGGAATGTTAGGATATGGTTTCCCAATAGAATCGTTTTATACTGGATTAGAAAAAAAGCCACATGTTATTGCTGCTGATGCTGGTTCTACAGATGCCGGACCTCATAAATTAGGAGCAGGTGTAGGTATTGTTAGCAAGGAAGCGACTAAAAAAGATTTAATTTTGATGTTAAAGGCAGGTTGCGAAAATAAGATCCCTGTTATTGTAGGTTCTGCGGGAGGCTCAGGCGCTGAGGTCCATCTAAAATGGACTACTGCAATAGTAAAAGAAATAGCCCAAGAAAATAATTTACATTTTAAAATGGCTATCATTCATGCTGAAGTTAAAAAAGATTATCTCAAAAATAAGTTAGAGGAAAGGAAGATAAAACCTTTAGGTCCTGTAGCTGCTTTGACCTTAAAAGATATTGAAGAAGCTATTAGGGTAGTAGCTGTAATGGGTGTTCATCCTTATATTACAGCATTAGAAGCAGGAGCCGAGGTTATTATTGCCGGACGTTCTAATGATCCTGCTATGTTTGCAGCAGTACCTATTAAAAAGGGGAATGATCCCGGATTGGCTTTACATTTGGGTAAAATATTAGAATGTGGAGCAATGGCCTCTATTCCAGGTACCACCTCTGACTGTATGATGGGCTATATGCAACAGGACTGTTTTATAGTAGAACCAACAAATAAAAAACGTAAATGTGTTCCCAGTTCAGTAGCAGCACACTCTCTTTATGAAAAATCAAGTCCCTTGCATATCATTGGTCCAGAGGGAGTAGTTGATATTACTGAATGTAAATTTGAACAATACAATGAAAGAGCAGTGAAGGTTATTGGATCTAGGCTAATTGATAGTAAAAAAACAAACATAAAGTTAGAGGGAGCAAGTATGGTTGCCTATCGGACTATAAGTATTGCTGGTATAAGAGATCCAATAATGATTAAACAGATTGATGAATGTGAGAAACATGTAAGGGAAGCTGTACTATCTTACTTTAACAATATTAATCCTAACGATTATAGAATAATCTTTCATATTTATGGAAAGAACGGAGTAATGGGGGAATTGGAACCGCAAAAAGAAATAACCTCACATGAGGTATGCCTAATTTTAGAGGTGGTTGCCAGAGAACAGGAGTTGGCTAATACCATTTGTGCCTTTGCCCGATCTACTTTGATGCATTATTCTTACCAGGGACGTATTGCCACTGCCGGGAATTTAGCTTTTCCTTATGCTCCCTCAGATATACCTACCGGGGCAGTTTATAGATTTAATATACATCACTTAGTAGAAGTGGATGACCCGAATGAACTTTTCTCCATAGAGATGGTGGATGTTTAATTAAGGACTAAAAGGAGAATTTTTTATGATTAAAGAGGTTTCGATTATTAATTTAGTAGATGTAATCAGAAGTAAAAATGCTGGTCCTTTTGAATTGACCTTCGACATTATCTTCAAGGATAAAGATACTTATGAAAAGGTTAAGAAAAGCAAAGCGATTAATAGGGAATTAATTGCCAGACTTTATCAAATACCCCTTGAGAAGGTACTTTATTTTGTTGAATTTGATCCAGCTAATGCCATAAAGGCAACTATTGTGAGACCGGTAGATTCAGGAAGTATTGGCGAAACTGATGTTTATGGAGCACAACAGCATGCACCACTATTAGATATTAAAATACCTTTTGATGAATAAAAAACCAAATTGTTATTTGAATAATTTTATATAAGAAAAAAATATTTGAGAAAAATATCAATAAAAAAATAAAAATTACAGCAGCAATAGTATGTCTGCCGGGTTACCAGAGCTTTAAAGAAGTTATAGTCAAGAAAGTCTGGAGGATATAGTTTTTTATGAAATTAATGATTGAACAATTAACCAAAACTTTTGGAGAAACAAAAGCAGTAAATAATATTAGTATTACAGTGGAAGATGGAAAGTTACTTGTTTTGCTTGGCCCCAGTGGATGTGGCAAGACTACAACATTGCGTTGTATAGCAGGCTTTGAGAAACCTGATAGTGGAAGAATTACTATAGGTAATAAGGTTGTTACTGACCCCCAAAACGGTATCAATCTACCCCCGGAGAAAAGGGGATTAGGTATGGTTTTCCAATCATATGCTGTTTGGCCGCACCTGACTGTATTTGATAATATTGCTTATGGACTTAGAATGAGAAAATGGACACGTGAAAAAATCAATGAGCGTGTTACAGAAATGTTAGACTTGATGGGATTAGAAAAATTCAGAGATCGTCCTGCACCAATGTTAAGCGGAGGGCAAATGCAAAGAGTTGCTTTAGCTCGTAGTCTGGCTTACAATCCTGATGTTCTATTATTAGATGAACCTCTGAGTAATCTGGATTTTAAATTACGGGAGCACCTTCGTTTTGAATTACGGGAAATTCAATTAAAGGTAGGAATTACTGCTATTTATGTGACACATGATCAATCAGAAGCCGTAGCACTCGCAGATGAAATTGTTCTTATAAGAGATGGCAGGATAGAGCAACAAGGTTCGGCAGAAGATATTTACAATAAACCTAAAAATTCATATGTTGCAGATTTTATTGGCTCTGCAAACCTGGTTCCGTCAATCATTGTCGGGGAAGAAACAAATCACTATATCTTAGAAACTCCGGAAAAGGTGCAGATAAAAGCTTCAAAAAATGAGCGTAATTTTCACAAAGATCAGGAAGTTAAGTTAGTGATGAGACCTGAAAATATTTACCTGTCTAAAAAAATACAAGAAAGTTGGAAAATTAATTCATGGCCAGGAGAAGTGATTGTCCCAAATTATTTAGGAACACAAACAAGATATGTTATTTCAGTTAATGGACGTAGACTTCAAGTAGTAACACTGGGTTCTTCGCAAGCTTATCATGCTAATGAAAAGGTCTATGTACATATTCCACCAGAAGATATTCAAATTTTAGCAGAATAGTTATTTATTAGAAAAGTTATTGTATTTTATTTCATCCGCTGGACGCTCCTGACCTATCAGGATGAGGGATGAGAACAAATTCCCGACAGACCGGGACAGGCATTAGTTTGTAAAAGTGAGTACCACAGTTATAGAATGTGGAAATAGATATAACCTATAATTAGAAAAGAAGTAATTGCATTATTCATAATATGTACTTGACTTGAAAAATATATGGGAGGCAATATACCTTATGACCATAAGAACAAAAAAAACAGATCAAAAAAGTGGAACAAAAAAATCACAAGACAATAAATTCATGATATTTCTTCGAAATAATCGCGGATTTTGGATTATACTTCCTGTATTGCTGATACTTATATTACTAATCGCGTATCCTTACTTTACCTTAATATACGGTTCTTTCACAAGTGAACCACCCAGACAATTATCTTTTTCCTTAAAAGCCCTTACTTTAGAAAAATATCAGACCATTTTTTCCTCAGCACAATTTTGGAGAGCTCTAAAGAATACGCTAGTCGTATCTTTTGGCGGCATGGTGTTGGCTCTTATGATTGGTATCTGGTTAGCCTGGTTAACCACTCGGACCGATGTAATAGGAAAAAAGATTATAGGAGTGGCAGCTATTATACCACTTTTCTTGCCCGCATTTATTGGTGCATTAGCATGGAGTTTTCTGGGTAGCCCCCAAATGGGGATTATAAATGTTTTTTTAAAGGGATTAGGTCTACCGTTCAAGGTAAACATATATAGTTTAGGTGGGATTATGTTTGTCCTGGGTTTATATTATACGCCTTATGTTTATATGTTTTCCAGTGGATCATTAAGTAGAATGGACCCTGCTTTGGAGGAAGCTTCGGCTATAGCAGGAGCAAATAATTTACAGACTACTTTTAAAATTACCCTTCCGTTGATCTTACCTGCACTTACTTCTTCGGCGATTTTAGTTTATATTTTAATGTGTGAGGTTTTTGCGGTTCCTGCAATACTTGGTCAACCTGCTCGATTATATTTTGTTCCGACTGTTATTTTTAACTGGGTCAGAGGAGCTCCGCCACATGATTTGAATTTAGCGTCTGCTATGGGAATTTTACTCATCGTAATTGTTACCATACTCCTATTTATTCAAGGTAGAATCTTACGTAAGCGCAGTTTTATAACTGTAGGAGGCAAAGGTATACGACCTAAAGAAGTAGAGTTACGTTGGGCTCGAATTCCCTGCTTTTTAACAGCTTTACTTTATTTGTTTGTCGCAGTGGTTTTACCTTATATTGTCCTTATTCAATCTGCACTTCGGGATTATATGTATATACCGGATATTGCTTCATTCTTTTCTACTGCTGTTATGAGTGTGAGAAATATTAATTCTGTTATTAATAATTCACTTTTTTGGACTGCACTGCGAAATACCATAGCCATGGCTGTATTTGCTGGTATAGTAGGAGGAGCTCTCTACCTGATCATTAGTTATATAATCTACAAAACCAAACTGCCGGGACGTGGATTGCTGAATTATATCTGTATTCTTCCTATCGCGGTAGCAGGACTGGTTAAAGGAATGGCCTATCTTTGGGCATGGATTTCACTACCAATTGGCATTTATGGTACAGTATGGATTTTAATTCTAGCATATATTTCCCGGTTTACACCCCAGGGATTACGGGCAATATCTTCTTCTATGGTACAGATTCACCCTGAATTGGAGGAAGCATCCAGGATTAGTGGATGTGGTGTTATAGGAACAATAAAAAAGATTCTTTTTCCCCTTGTAAAACCAGGAGTATTTTCAGCAGTTACCCTGATAATGCTGTTGTGTGTTCGTGAACTAAGTACATCAATTTTCCTTTATACATCCAAATCTATTGTTATGACAGTTCTTGTTTATGATCTATGGGAAAGCGGAAAATGGGGTTCAGTGGCGGTAACTGCCTTGTGTCTATCTGTTGTTTTGCTGGGTTTAGTTATTCTCTCTAGAATTATTTTAAAATCAGAGATAGCTGGACAAAAATAGAATGAAATTCAGGAGGTGGTAGATGGATTAAATTGATAAAAAATTTTAAAAAATGACTTTTACCTAAAATATTATTAAGGAGGTTCATACAATGGTAAACAAAAAGCATTTTAGAATTATACTTATTTTGTTGATAGGATTTTTCTTGTGGTCATTTTCGGTATATGCTGCACAAGAAGATAGAGATGTAACAGAAGAGGGCGTTTTTGTAAAAGGAGAATATATCATAGATAGAGATAGTTACCTTGAAGCACTTGCAGAAGGGGAATTGCAGTTATATACAGCACACAGTCTGGAACATGAAGAGGAAATGATAAAAGCATTTATGAATCACTTTCCAGCAATTAAGGTTGAGATTACCAGGGCAGGTGGCGCGACACTTCATGAAAAGATGCTAACCGAACAGGCAGCAGGTGTATTAAAGGCTGATGTCGTAATCAACAGTGATACTAATTATCTGCAAGAATTCCAAGATAATGGTTGGCTTAGAGAACATTTACCGCCATCGGATGATTTATATCCTGAAGCTTCCAAGGTGTCGGAGTATTATTATCCTACCGGTGCCAGTCCGATAGTCATGGCCTATCATAGTGCACTTGTAAGCGGGGATGAAGCACCTAAGGACTGGATTGATCTTGGTGATCCAAAATGGAAAGGCAGATTAGGAGGCCAGAGGTTAGGTGGTGGAGCCATGTGGTCAATGCTGTGTTTTATAAGATCACAGCTTGGCGTTGAGGTAGTGGAATCATGGGGTCCAAATGAACCTATTATGTATACCAGCGGAGGTGCATTGTCAAACGCATTAGTTGCCGGGGAGATGGTAGTAACGCCTATGGGCTTATATTCTGCTTATCCCATGAAGTATGGTCAGGGAGCACCAATTGAAATCGTATATCCAAAATCAGGTTGTCCCCTATACATTCCGGCGATAGGAATCATGGAGCAGGGACAGAACCCAAATGCAGCTAAATTATTTGTGAACTGGTATCTAAGTATTGAAGGGCAGTATCTTTTAGCCACATTGCGAGGACAGTATTCATTGCGAGATGATGTTCCGCCTATCCCCCATGTACCTCCTTTAAGTGAAATTAACTATTGGATTCCTGATCCAGAATTATTCTTGGATGAGAATTTGAGAGATAATTGGATTCAAGAAGCTAATAAGGTTTGGGGTTGGGAATAATGACAATTTAAATACCTTTGTTTAATTCTATTTACATAAGGCGGTCTATTCTATATAAATAGAATGACCGCTACCTGTCTTCTATTAATATAAATATATATTCTATTGATGGAATCTATAGAGATAAGAGCGACAGCTCCCAGTTTTGCAATATTTAATTTGGGAAGAAGGATTTATAAACAAATATCCTTTCTAAATATTCTGATGAATCCAGCAGTCGGTATTAAAGAAGTCAATTCTTCAACTGAAGCTTGAAATAATTATCTCGGAGGAGAAAGTGATATCTCTTGGTAGTAAAAACTAAAAACCTGAAACCTATATTTCCATTTTTTATTATGCTTTTAGGTTTATTTGCTATTTCTCTTAATACAAATTTAATAAAGGTTGCCTTGCCTTTTTTAATGGATGAGTATCAAATTGATACGACACGTCTGATATGGGTTGCTATTAGTTATACTTTTTTCCAGGCAGTCTTAACTCCAGTGCTTGGGAAGCTTGGAGATAAACGGGAACATAACAAAATAATAATTATAGGATATGTAATTTTCCTATCAGGATCAATTGTTGGTGTCATGGCAAAAAGTTTTTATAGTATTTTGCTCGCCAGGTCTATCCAGGGAATTGGTGCAGCAGCGGTATTACCGAATACTATTATTTCTGCTCCTACAATTTTTCCAAAGAATAGAAGGGGATGGGCAATAGGTATGCTAACAAGTACTACTGCCTCAGCAGCTTTTATGGGACCTGCCATCGGAGGATTACTGATGGAATTTACGGGATGGCGAAGCCTTTTTCTAATAAATATTCCTATAACACTTTTAGTTTTTACTATGTTTTTTTCATATGGCAAGAAAAGACAGCAAATTTCCCCTGAATCATCAGTTGCACCTGATTTACAAAAGGCTGCTGGCATCTCATTGATATTAGGATGTTGGATTATTACGCTTAATATTGGAGTCTATTATGGCTGGAAATCTTTATTATTTTTAATACTATTAATGGTTTTTTTGGTTTTGCTTTTTGTTTTTTATTGGCAGGAAAAGAAATGTGAGAAACATTTTATTGATCTTAAACTATTTTTAAATAAGCATTTAAGTGCCAGTTTCCTTTCAGGGGTATTAAATTTTTCAATCAAGTACAGCATTGCCTTTGTATTACCACTTTTAATGGCTATTGAATATGGTATGTCACCAGGCCAAATTGGGCTATTTCTTGCTTTAACAAATATCTGTCGTTTCTTTGTAACACCGTTTTCGGGTAATTTTTGGGATAAGAGCGGTAGCTGTCTTCCTGTGAAACTGGGATTTATTATGTTATTTCTTGCACAATTTTTTCTGTACAGCTACATACGAGTTATATTTAAAGGTTCACTATATCTCAGTATGGTACTTTTAGGGATAGGTTCAGGTTTAGTTGATACGCCTGCGGTAAGTACCGTTCGGGAAAATTCTCCTCGGGATTTGCAGGGTACAATTATAGGTTTTTACTTCTCCATCAGATACATTGCTGGCATTACAGTTCAAATAATTCTCGGGTTATTTTTGCAACCACTCCATAAAAATATGCTCTTATATCAATCCTCACCAATATTCAATAGAGCTTTTAAATTTATGGCACTCATAGTATTCTTGGGATATCTTATTTCAAAAGCATTACCTGGTAAGAGTCATGAATAAAAAAGGTTTTTCTTAACCATTTATTTGATAAAAATATAGTAGCATAAAAATCTTAATTAAAGTATTAAAACTGATTTAAGTTATACTATCTTTGCTATCCTGCCTGTAGGTTTAGCAATCCAAAAAAGCTGAGTGATAAATGGAAATACAACCTTGTAAACGTCTTAATTATAAAAAACAAAGAACGATTAAATATTTTTCAATATAGACCTCTGTGCCTTAGTAAAAGTGGTGTTCGTGTGCAAAGATTAGTTTTTTCCAAATTGATCGGGCCTTGCTCCATCTCCAGTTTTATGGGAGGAGTTTTCCGTCAGATTAAAAAGTGTAATTTTATTGATAGTTTAACAGATGAATTGAGGTTCTAATGATGAAACTGTTAATGATTTATGCAGATGAGTTTACCTATCAGACTAGAAGTAAAACCTTAGAAACAGTGGAAGAATTTCAGGAGAAAAAGCAAATCAAGAATGCCCTGGTTGGTTTTATTCAAGTCGAAAAAGAAGATGAAGAACAGATGGAGAAGGTAGAGACTAAACTTGTTAAGAATTTAAAGTGGGCTGCTAAAAAGAACAATACCAGTACGATTATATTGCATTCCTTTGCCCATTTATCCTTAAGCAAAGGCGATCCAGAGCTTACCTTAAAAATCTTTGATCATGCTGAAAAAAGACTAAAAGAAACCAACTATAACGCTTGCCAGACTCCCTTCGGTTATTTTCTCGATCTTGATTTAAAAGCACCGGGAAAATCCCTGGCCAGAGTTTTCAAAGCGTTTTAGTCTTTCCGTCGCATATAATAATATGATCAATGACAACCCCTTTAGCAGGGTAGATTTATTCAGGCAAGATAAAACAGGATACCCAGAAAATGAGCAATACTGCCACCCATGACGAAGAGATGCCAGATGGTATGATGATAGGGAATTTTTCTGGCAAGATAAAAGATGATTCCCAGAGAATAACTCAAACCCCCTGCCACGATCCAGAAGAACATTCCCCAGGGAATCGATTCTAGCAGTGGTTTAATGGCAATGATAATCAGCCATCCCATTATTATATATAGAATTGTCGAAATAACCTGTGTTTTTGTAAAAAAGAATACTTTCATTAATATACCGATAAGAGCAATGAGCCATACTATTCCCAAAATAGTCCAGCCCCATGGTCCCCTCAGGGATATTAGAGTTAATGGGGTATAAGAACCGGCAATAAGGAGATAAATGGCAATATGGTCCAGAACTTGGAATATATATTTTCTTTTTCTATCAGATAAACCATGGTATATGGTAGAGCACAGATAAAGAAAAACCAGCGTTGTGCCATAGATAGTAAAACTAATTATGTACCAGACATCTCCCTTGTTGATTACTATGAAGATTAGGATAATAAAACCGATAATGCTTAATATAGATCCAATACCATGGGTAATGCTATTAGCTATTTCCTGGTATCGTTCATTTGTCTGGTAAGATAGTAACTTTTTTAGCATGACTCTTCTCCTCAACTTTCTATCCAGTAATCCTGGTGACCATAGAAGACCAATGCTTGCTAATAACAATTTTATAGGTATTATTAATTTATTTTACCACTATCTCGGACGGATCGTAAAGACAATCTTTAATAAAGATTTGTAAGTTGTGGTTTTCTCAATCAGATAATATTGTATGATAAATTTTTGACATTGATATAAAACTGATATATCATATTTATATAAATAACTATTTTATAGTACCAGAATTTGAAGAAATTTTTCTCTTGTTCTACCAATGAAAATGATTAATAGTTTATTTAATCTGAGGTTATTTAAGGGGTCCTTAAGGGGAAGGATTTCCCTTGAATATCTTGAAAAATAAAAAGGAGCCATCTGGTTATGGGTATGCTATTAAGTGACAAAGCTTATTCTATAATCAAAAAGAAGATTAATCAGTGCGATGGTCAGTATCTAAGTGTAAGAAAATTATCCAAGGAAATAAATATAGGCTATAGCCCGGTAAGAGAAGCCTGTAATCGTTTGAGTCAGGAAGGGCTTATCAAGCAATTACCAGGTATTGGATATTATGTACCCAAAGTGAAAGAAAGATATTTCACAGAGGTATTTGAATATCGAAGACTTGTTGGTTGCTATGTCTTTGAACAGATATTTTCTTCCTTAACCCAAGAACATGTAGATATACTTTCAGAATATAATGAAAATATGATTAAGTATTTGAAAAAGAAAGACATTCAAAATTTCCACAAATATGATAAGAAATTCCACCTGCTGTTTTTTCACCTCTATAATAATTCCATTTTTATCAATCAGATGAACAATATTATGGATCGGAGTTACTATTGTTCCTATAAAACCGTAGATAGCGTGGATAAGGATAAGAATATAAATGCTATCGAAGAGCACAAAGAGATTATTAAATATATTGGCCTACATGATAAAGAAATGGCAATTAGAAAATATATAGAGCATATGGATAATAATGAAGCAAGAATAAAAGAGGGATATATTAATAAGCTAGAAAAGAGTTTTCTTATCTAACAAAGCAAAATAGTTTAAAGATGCCTGCAATATAAAAAAGAAAGGTGAGTATTAGATGATACATGTTATTACCAGTATACCGAGGGTATCAAAAGAAATCGTTGAAAAGTTTAGAAAAATTTCTGTAGCTACCGTTTACGAAGCTTCTGGCAAAAAGGGTTTTGTTGATTCTAAGATAAAGCCATTAGCTAATGGAATAAAGATATGTGGTCCAGCTTTTACTGTTCAATGTAGTCCAGGTGATAATCTTATGTTACATAAGGCATTAGCTATATCCTGTTCGGGTGATGTGATAGTTGCTACTGTAGGAAATGAATATGACTATGGCTATTGGGGTGATTTAATGGCTACTCAGGCTCAAGTGAAAGGATTAGAAGGATTGGCTATTGATGGATGTGTGAGAGATTCGGAAGATATGATAGAGCAGGGATTTAAAGTATTTTGTAGAGGAACCTGTATTAAGGGTACAGTCAAGAAAACACTCGGTTTGATAAATTATCCTATTAATTTTGGTGGAGTAACCGTTAGTCCTGGTGACCTGATTTTGGGAGATGATGATGGAATGGTTATCGTAAAACACGAAGAGTGCGCAGAAGTATTAGTTAAATCTTTAGAGAGAGTACAGAAAGAAAAGGTAAAGACGCAAGCCCTAAAGTCAGGAGTGACCAGTGTGGAATATAACAAATTAGATGAAGTGTTCAAATCTTTAGGTTTAATAGAGGAAGATCCTAATGATTAAAGAAGAACAGCTCAAAAAGATTGCTTCTGAAATATTAAAAGCTTACGGAGAGAGTGAAACAAATGCTTCATTAGCTGCTGACTGCTTAGTAAAGGCAGATTTGAGAGGTATTTCTACCCATGGAACCTACTTGTTAATTCCCATTTTTGATCGTATTCAAGCCGGTATGATAAGTATTCCTACTAAAATTGATATTATTAAAGAAAAAGGTGCAGTTACTATAATGGACGGAGGAAATGGCTTAGGTCAATTAGCAGCCAGAAGAGCAATGGAAATAAGTGTTGAGAAGGCAAAGGATTCTGGTATTGCCACCACATCTGTTAAAAATGCTAATAATATTAGTTTCTTAGGATATTATACCGAAATAGCTTCCAGAGCTGGTATGATAGGCATAGCTGCCTGTAATGCCGCTCCTGCCATAGCTCCCTGGGGAAGCAGGGAAGCTTTCATTGGTACCAATCCTTTTTCTATATCCATTCCAGCAAAAAATAGAAGAACAATTCTTTTAGATATGTCATCCAGTCTTGTGGCACGAGGGAAAATCCGACAAGCTTTTAGAAACAAGAAATCCATTCCCTTGAATTGGGCTTTAGATGCGGAAGGAAATCCAACCACCAATCCTGAGGAGGCATTAAAGGGTACTTTGCTTCCTATTGCAGGACCTAAAGGTTCTGGTCTGGCAATAATTATTGATATTTTGACTGGAATGCTTTCTGGTTCTAAATACGGGACTGAGGTAAAAACCTTTCACAAATTAGAAGGGGAAACCGGGGTAGGTATGTTTTGCGTGGCAATCAATATTGGATACTTTCTTAATTTAGAAGAGTTTCTTTCTCAGGTGGATCACTATATTGATTCTGTGAAAAATTTGAAAAAGGTAAAAGATATTTCAGAGATATATTTACCTGGTGAGATAGAATTCCTGAAAGAAGAAAAAGCAAAAAATGAAGGTATCGAACTTGCCTTATCCACTGCAGAAAAGTTGAACGATATTTTATCTGAGATAGGTAGTAAACTGAGATTATAGAATTTAACAGGAAGGGAGCTGGTATCCATGCAAATTAAAGACTGTGTGGCAATTGTTACCGGAGCAGGAAAGGGATTGGGTAAATCCATTGCAGAGAAGTTTTTTCAGGAAGGTGCCTTGCTGGCCTTATTTGATATCCAATATGATTTAATTGATCATCTGGCTCGGGAATTAGATTCTTCCAAAGAAAAAGTTATCGCAATTAAAGCTGATGTGACTGATGAAAATATCATTAAAAAGGCCATGCAAATAGTTTATGAAAAGTTTGGCAGGATTGACATCCTGGTGAACAATGCTGGAATTTCTTTACATAGACCAATAAAAGAAATGTCATTAGAAGATTTTAATCTGGTAATCAAGGTAAATTTGAATGGTACCTTTATCTGTAGCAAGAGTGTCATCCCTTATATGGAAAAACAAAAAAGAGGCAAGATTGTGAATATAGCTTCTTTAGGAGGGAGAACGGGGCGTCCGGGAGTAGGCGTAAACTATGCTGCTTCCAAAGCAGGTATTATTGGTTTAACCCAGACCTTAGCGCGAGAACTTGGTCCAAGTGGAATTTATGTAAATTCAATTTGTCCCGGTCCCATTTTAACCGAACAAACCAAACAGTATTCGGCAGAGGTTTTTGCCAGCTGGAATATAGGCCGAGCCATCCAACAGGATGGTTTACCAGAGGATATTGCTAATGCCGCAGTATTCTTATCTTCTAATAAATCGGATTGGATTACCGGTATCTCGCTTGATGTAAATGGTGGAATATTAATAAAATAATATTATATGGAGGAAACAATATGTCACAAGTGAAAGTTGTTCGTATTAAGGATGTAAAGGGAATAAGGAGGGATCCTCCAAGAACATCATGGATATTAGTATCTGAAAAAACTGTAGGAGCAAAAAATATTGCTATGGGTATTAACGAAACCTATCCCGATGGAATGGTTCCGGAACACAAGCATGACCTTGAAGAAGAAGTAATGTACTTTATGTCAGGGAATGGAAAATTTGTTACTGAAGATGAGGAAATTGATTTATACCCTGGAACTGTTATATATAATCCTCCTGGTAAATCACATAAAATTTTAAACACCGGAGATGAGGTCTTGCGATTTGTCTGGATTTATTCTCCTCAGTTACCGAGTCATAAAAAATAGAATTAAAGATATAAATATTAATATAAAATAAATAAAATATAATAAAATCTATATCAGTATGCTGAAATTAAAAGAAGGAGTAAAGAGAGAATGAGTAAGTGGAGTTTACCTCCCAAGGGAGGCCATATGGAAAAACCGGATAAGATTTATTTTCAGACTATGACTAAAAAGGATGTAGAGGAAAGACTCAAAAAAAATGATATACTTCTTATCCCTTTGGGATCTACAGAAAATCATGGAGATGCCCAACCTTACGGTGAGGATACCTTTATTGTTACTCGTATGTGTGAACTAATTGCTCAGAAAACCGGGTGCACAGTAAGCGAGCCAGTCTGGTTTGCTTCTCATCCCTTTTCTCATTTAGGGCAGAAAGGAACTGTTCCTATTCCCGATGAGGTGAATGCTGCCTATATGAGAGCAATTATTACTGGTTTTTGGAATGCAGGTTTTCGGAAACAAATTATTATGAGCAGTCACGGTCAGGAATACATAATCCCTTCTGCTATTCAGGAATGGGGGAAGAGGTATCAAGTGCCAGCAGTCATTATCTTCCTGGACGTGCCCAAAATTATGGGAGTGGGCTTAATGGATAAAGCTCATGGTGGAGAATTTGAAACTGTATTCCGGCATGGAGATGAGGCAGAAAATTCCATCTGTCTGGCCTTATTCCCGGAATTCGTCCAGATGGAGAATGCCGTAGATACCAAAACCTGGGGATTTTTACCGGAAGGACATATTGATAAGGGAGGAGATATTTATGGTTGTCCCATACCCGGTCAGAGTCATATTGGTGGTGGTGGAATTGAATGCGTCATATATCCAGAAGGAGTTTTAGGGAAACCCTCACTGGCTAAAGCGGGGAAAGCCGTTAAAGCAATTGAAACATATCTGGATTATGTTGTTAAACTGCACGATGATATCCTGGAAAAGTTTCCATCGGGAGTTTTGCCAGAAGCAAAATATATGACCCAACGCGATAAAGAAGAGATAGATAAATTACTTAAAGGACCTTCTGACGGAGGGAAGCACATTTATACTATTGCCTGGCCCTGCTGATTTAAAATTATTCAATTTATCTTTTTAACTGGCTCATGTAATAATAACTCCAAAAGGTAATCAAGGACAGAAAGAGGAGGTGATTGATGTTATAATATATTAATAAATGGTTTGGGAAGTATTTCAATTTATGGTAAATAAATTAAGGAGGATAGTCAAATGAAAAAACTGATAGTCTCAATATTCATTATTTTAATGATGATGATGGTTCTAATAGCCGCAGGAGAAGCAAAAAACTTTGTTTTGGATTATAACCAGCTGGAACCTGAAGAGCATCCGCAGGGAGTTACTTTAACAAAGTTTAAAGAAAAAATTGAAGAACTTTCCGGGGGAACAATTAAAATAAATGCCTATTACAGCGGCTCTCTGTTCACTCAGGAAGGGGAAGTGACTGCATTAATGGCTGGTGATCTGGATATGTCCACACTGGCATTCCAGGATATGGGTCCCTATCTACCAGCCGCCAGTATGTTTGCTGCCCCATACATTTTTACCAGCTATGAACATATGGAGAAAGTTTTCTCGTTAGATTCAGAAGTTGCCAAAGACTTTTACCAGATGGTATCTGATGCCTGCGGTTATACACCCTTGGCAGCCATGACGCAGGGACAACGATGCATCAATACGAAGTCGGAGAAACCGATCATGACGCCGGAGGACATGAAGGGAATGATTCTGAGAATGCCCAATGCACCTGACTGGATTCATGCAGGTACTTCCCTTGGTGCCAGCGTTACACCGATTGCCTACTCTGAAGTTTATACAGCCTTGCAAACCGGCACGGTTGAGGCACAGGACAATCCATTACCCGGAACATATGCCATGAAGTTTTATGAAGTTACCAAGCAGATTGCACTTACTAAGCATATTATTGATGTAAAATTACTGGTCATCAATAATGATGTTTGGAACGAGATGTCTGAAGTACAGCAGCTGGCGATGCGCGAAGCAGCACATTATGCCTGTGAAGAAGGCAGCAAGACCACCTACGCACAGGAGGCAGAATTGTTAGGCTTCATGGAAGATTATGGGATGATTATTACCAATCCAGATATAGAAGCATTCCAGAAATATTCTTATGAGTACTATGTAGAAAATGGCCTTACTGAGAGCTGGGATATGGATCTGTACAACCGTGTTCAAGCCATGAAGTAACAATATAAAGATATTTTTTAATAGGCAGGCGCTTCTCAGAAGCGCCTGTCTGAGATGATATCAGCATTTTTGATGAGAGGAATTAGCGATGAGGGGACTAAAGAAAGCTGTTCGCTGGATTATAGATCTTTTTGAGGTGCATATACCTATCGCTGTATTTATTATGTTATTTATTGTTTTTTTGATTAATGTTCTTTTTCGGTATGTAATCAGGAATCCTCAAAACTGGACTTTTGAATTTTCCGTGAATTCATTTGTGATTGTAGGCCTTTTAGGCGCCTGTACAGCCTATCGAAAAGAAGACCATGTGGTTTTTGATTTACTTTACAGCAGAATAAGCGAGAAAAGTAAGAATATTTTTCGAATTATTTCCTATGTTTTTATAATTATATTTTTCTCCCTGGCTATTCCAGGGTCTATCAGATATCTGATTAAACTCCGGGCAGTTACCTCAATTATGAAGATACCTCTCAAGATTATTTTTTCATCATTTCCGATTCTCCTGATTTCTACTGTCTTACGATCAGCATACCGCTTAGTACTGGATATTAAATCGTTTAAGAACAAGACTTATATCCAGCTGTACAACAATAACGAAGAGGAGAAGATGATATGAGCTGGTATCTTGTAATACCTTTTGGCTTTTTAATCATTGCCTTTATCATTCGTATGCCTATTGGTTTGGGTATGTTTGTGGGTTCAATTGCCTATTATTTAGCTAAGGGGATCAGCATTGGTTCATTTGTTAATACAGTGTGTTATGGATTAACAAATTCATACATTCTAATTGCCATCCCACTTTTTGTATTTACTGCCAATGTAATGAATGCCAGTGAGGTTACTGATAAGATATTTGATTTTGCCAGATCGGTTATAGGGCGTAAACACGGTGCAACTGGTTATGTTAATATACTGGCCTCTCTGATCTTTGCCGGGATGACTGGAAGTGCAGTAGCAGATGCATCCGGGCTGGGAACATTGGAAATTGCACAGATGAAAAAAGAAGGATACGATATGCCTTTCTCCTGTGCCATAACAGCTGCTACTGCAGTTATCGGGCCTATCTTCCCACCCTCTATCCCATTTGTTATCTATGCTATGCTTTCTGGAGCCTCGGTAGGTAAGTTATTTATGGGCGGAATGATTCCGGCAATTATTCTCTGTATCGTTATGGGAATCTATGTGTATTTTATTTCTAAGAAGCGCAATTATCCTATCGGAGCCAAGGTTACCTTTAGACATTTTTTAAGCAGCACAATACAGGCTGTACCCGCACTGATGACACCGGTTGTTCTTTTAATGGGAATATATACGGGCATTATGACTCCAACAGAGGCTGGGGCAGTTGCTGCTGCCTATACATTAGTTATTGCTTTTTTTATTTATCGAACTCTTGGTTTGAAAGACCTTGTGAAGATATTAGTAAACACAATACGAACAACAGGAACTATTTTTTTAGTTATCGCGGGGGCATTCGGATTTTCCTTTATTGTTACAGCCGAGCAGGTTTCAAGGACAGTAGTGCAAGTAATGAGCAGTTTCGTAAGTAGTCCTCTTGTTTTTTTATTTTCAGTGAATATCTTATTCCTTATCCTTGGCGCTCTGGTAGATGTGAATGTTTCCGAACTCGTATTTATCCCGATTATCTTGCCACTGGTGAAGCACTTTAACATCGATCTGGTTCATTTTGGTGTAATGATTTGTCTGAACATGATGATTGGTCTCTTAACTCCCCCATTTGGGATGTTATTGTTCATAACAGCTGGTATTGGTAAGGTATCTATGAGGGATCTAATACGAGAAACAATGCCGCTTATAGCAGTATTACTTGTGGCACTGGCAATTATTACCTATATTCCAAAAACAGTATTACTCCTGACAAATTTGGTAAGATAGCATAAGAATACTTTCTAAGACTTATTAAATAAGGTCGCAAGATATTTTTTACTAAGGTCATTCTAGGTGATAATTAAGTGTATAATCGCTTTTAACTATTCTTAAATTAGCCTTTTTTATAATTTAAAGTATAACAGTTTTAAGAATACGAAAAGTTGAGGTGATATTTAGATGCGGTTAAGAGAAGATAAGGATTTAGACGAATTATTATCTTTTATTGAAGAATACATTGATCTTGAACATCAGCAAGAAGTAGAGATATTGCACGTGAAAGTTAACAAATTTAAACCAGTTCCTTTTTTACCTCTTTCCATATTACCTGAAGGAGGAGATTTTTTTCACTATGATGAAGCAAGCAATCTATATCCCTACCAGGAAGCTTTTCATAATCCGGCAAAGATGATGTATAACGAACTGAAAAAAACAGTCTTTGCTGGTAGCATCTATGGCAGTGTTCAGATGAAGGATTATTTTCCTCTGCAGATTAGAAGCAATTACGGAATAGGCATTCTTGCTTCCCTGTTTGGTATGGAAACCAGGATTTTGAATGATATGTTACCCTTTGTCATACCTATTCAGGATAAAGATGAACTGAAAATAATCATTAAGTGTGGTATACCTGATTTTAAAACCGGTTTGGGACAAAGAGTCTATGATACCCACCAGTTTTATCATGAAAAATTAAAACAGTATCCTAAATGTGCCAGGGGAATCAAAATTACCCATCCTGATATGCAGGGACCTTTTGATATTGCCCATCAGATCATAGGGTCAGATATATTTCTCATGTTATATGATCAAAGGGATTTAATTCATGAATTATTGGAATTAATTACCCAAACCTATATTCAGTTCCGAAAATTTATGGAAGACCATTATCACTTGAATGATAAAGCAGATCAAGAGATGATTTATATTCATGGAGATATCTGTTATGGTAAGGTGGTTATCAAAGATGATACTCCCCAGGTTTCTTTGTCTCCACAGATGTACGAAGAATTCAGTTGGCGTTATAACAAAAGAATTTTTGATGCGCTTAAAGGCACCTATCACTGCTGCGGTAGAATCAATGACCATATCTATCACCTGTTGAATCAGAATATGAATGTCAAAGGAATAAATTATGGTAATCCGGAAAAGCATAATATTAGGGATATCTATCAAAAAAATAAAGAGGAAAAAAGAGCCATTTACACCTGGGGATGGAATCAGGATTGGTCTTATCTTGAAAAAATTTTAAAAGATGAGGAAATAAATACTGGAATAACACTGGCTTGTAAAGTAAAAGACATTGAAGAGGGAAAACGCATTCTCGGAAAGTATTTAGACCTATTTCATCAAAGAATTTAATAATTATCCGACAATATAGCTAGAAATAGATTAATTTGAATAATTTAAAATAACCCCCTATAGAAGGAGATAAACTATATGAAAGCATTAGTGAAATACAGCGCAGAAGTTGATGCTTACGAGGTAAGAGATGTAGAAAAGCCCAAAATTAGTAGCAATGATGTCTTGGTTCAGATGAAGGCGACGGCTATTTGTGGTACTGATCTTTCGCTTCTGGAGAATAAGTATAAGGGAAAGAAACCTGTTCCTATACCAATAATTCCAGGGCATGAAGGAGTAGGAATTATCATCGAGACTGGTAAGGGAGTAAAGAATTTTCAAGCAGGTGATAGGGTAGCCTTTGAAGCTCTCCAGGGTTGTGGCCAATGTCCGGATTGTAAATTAGGAAATAAAAACATGTGTCAGTATTGGGAGCATTTAGGTCTTACCTGTAATGGTACCTTTGCTGAATACATTCTAGTTCCCAGTGAATTAGTCCATAAACTACCTGATAATATATCCTTTAAGAATGCCTCCTGTCTGGAACCCATGGGATTAACAGTAAGATCGTTAGCTAATGTTAAGCCTGTGCTGGGTGATACAGCTGCTATTGTAGGACCTGGGAAAATAGGGCTTTTCCATTTACAGGCTTTAAAAGCATCTGGAGTCACAGAGATATATGTGATCGGATTGGATAGAGATAAAAAAAGATTTGAAATTGCCGAAAGATTAGGAGCAAACTTTATTATCAATGCAGATAAGGAAGACCCTTTGAAAAAGGTAATGGATTTAACCGGAGGAAGAGGAGCAGATATAGTTATTGAAACTGCTCATTCTCCCCAATGTTTTTCTCTAGCTATAGAATTAGCTGCTCCTAAAGCCCGAATTTCAACTTTCGGTCTTTACCTGGAAGCAACTATTGCTCCTATTCAGGTAATCCGAAAAGGATTAACTATTTGTGGGGACGTGGCACTTTTAACCAAACATTTTATTAGAGCAATTCGCTGGGTAGAAATAGGCAAGGTGTTGGCTGAGCCGGTTATTACTCGAAGTTTTCCTTTAGAAGAGGCAGAAGAAGCAATTAGAGTCTTTAAAAAAGGTACTGAAGGTGCGGTTATCTTAGAAAATTAGAGGAGGGCTTTATGTCTATACCAAGATTAGCAGTGCTGGGGCTTTCTCATGGATTTAAGTTCGTACATAGATTGATGAATTGTAATTTTGCTAAACTCGTTGCAGTGGCTGATTTAAATGTGGAGAAAGCCTTAAAATCATATAGTGTAGACCAATCAGAAGTAAATGAGAAGTCTAAATTATTAAATTCAGATATTAAAATATTTAAAGAATATAAAGATCTGTTAAAGGAGATGGGAAAGGAATTAGATGGGATAATTGCTGCTTTACCTAATGACTTACATGTAGAGGTTACGCGGGAAGCAGCTAAATATGGGATTCCTTTGCTGTTGGAAAAGCCTATAGCCAGTACTCTCCCGGAAGGAGAGGAGATAACGGGAATGGTAGAGGATTCTCAAATTAAATTTATGGTTGCTCATCATAGAAGATTTTCTAAAATTATCCAGCGAACCAGAGAGGCAGTGCAACAAGGAGAATTAGGAGAGATTGTTGGTGCTAATGTGCTCTGGGTAGCGAAAAAACCTGACCATTATTTTGAAAGTTCCTGGCGAATAGATAGAAAATATGGTGGTCCGCTGTTAATCAATACCATTCATGATATAGATGACCTTCGATACATCATTGGAGATATTGAGGAAATTCAAGCCTATATCACCAATAAGTACCGGAGCAATGAGGTTGAAGATACGGGTGTGATAAATATCAAATTTAAAAATGGTGCCCTGGCAAATGTGTTTTTAACAGATGCCTGTCCCTCTCCCTGGTTTTACGAAGCCTGTACTCAAGAATATTCCTTCTTCTATCCGAGTAGTTATGATTGTTATTTATTCTTTGGCAAAAAGGCTAGCCTTGCCTTTCCCTCTCTGACCTTATTCTCCTACCAAAAAGAATTTGGAGAAGGATGGCATAGGCCATTAAAAAAACAGACCCTTTTGGTTGAACGTTTTGATGTTCTGGAGGAAGAATTAAAGCATTTCTGTGAGTTGATAGCAGGGAAAACAAAAGTAAAAATATCTGCCTCTGATGCCCTGGAGACGCTCAGGGCAATAGATGCTATTAAAAGGTCTTCAGAAAGTAGAAAAAGTGTTAGATTATAATATTGACCAGTGGTTAATTCATACCAAATTGGAGTAAAATATCCTATTTAATTTTTTACTATCTCAAAAACCTCTTTTTACCACTTGTAATATTGCCCATTATTAATTGTATTCGGACATGGATTTTTTACCCTAAATGTTGTAATATAAAGAACACTATAGATAAATATTCATTTAACTGAATTTCTATTTGGATTAAAATGAAAAATATGAAGATAACAAAGGTAAGCAAGAGAGGGGAATAAATAAATGAATTCAAACAAAATAAGTAGTCAAGAAACAGTAAATTTTATTCAGGCAATTATTGATAAGGATAAAAAAAATAATAAATATGGTGGTAGAGCACATCTTCGTTTTCCACCCGAACCTAATGGGTATTTACATATTGGTCATGCCAAATCCATTTGTTTAAATTTTGGTTTGGCGGAAAAAAATAATGGCTTGTGTAACCTTCGTTTTGATGATACTAATCCTTCCAAAGAGGATATTGAATATATAGATTCAATTATCAAGGATGTACGCTGGTTGGGTTTTGACTGGCAAGATCGTCTTTATTATGCTTCTGATTATTTTGATAGAATGTATCAGGATGCCCTGGCTTTGATTAAAGAAGGGAAAGCTTATGTATGTGATTTAAGTCCGGAACAGATTAGAGAGTACCGGGGAAACTTTACCGAACCGGGAAAAGAAAGCCCTTATCGCAATCGTTCTGTTGAAGAAAACCTCTCCTTGTTTCAACAGATGAAAGAAGGCAAATTTGAAGATGGCTCTCGAGTTCTCAGGGCAAAAATTGATATGAATTCTCCTAATTTGAATATGCGCGATCCGGTTCTTTATCGTATTATAAAAAAATCTCATCATCGGACTAGTGACAAATGGTGTATTTATCCCATGTATGACTACGCTCATCCTCTGGAAGACTATTATGAAGGGATTACCCATTCTGTTTGTACTTTAGAATTCGAAGATCACCGACCTCTATATGATTGGGTTTTAAATAATTTATATAAAACAGAATTACCTCAGCAAATTGAATTCGCTCGTTTAAATCTTAGTAACACGGTTATGAGTAAACGAAAACTGAGATTTCTGGTAGAGAATGGTTATGTTTCAGGTTGGGATGATCCTCGTCTGCCCACTATTTCTGGTTTACGAAGAAAGGGTTACACGCCGGAAGCCATCAGGAATTTTTGTGATCGGATTGGAGTAGCAAAGACTAATAGTGTGGTAGATATTCGCTTTTTAGACCATTGTATCAGGGAAGATTTAAATAAGAAAGCCCCCAGAGTGATGGCTGTTTTAAACCCTTTAAAATTGATTATTGATAATTATCCGGAAGACCTGATAGAGGAAATGGATTGCGAAAATAATCCTGAGGATCCTGCTGCCGGCACCAGAAAGGTCCCTTTTTCTAAGGTACTTTATATGGAAAGAGAAGATTTTCATGATAATCCTCCTCCTAAATATTATCGCTTGGCACCGGGACGTGAGGTCAGACTAAAGAATGCCTATATCATTAAATGTACCGATTACATATGTAATGAAAAAACCGGTGATATCCAGGAGGTGCACTGTACTTATGATCCGGAAACCAGGAGTGGACGACCAGGTGCACAACGTAAGGTGAGAAGCACCTTGCATTGGGTTTCTGCCAGATTTGCTCTGAAGGCTGAGATACGCTTATATGATTACCTGCTACTTGATAATATTGAAGAACAAGCTGAAGAGGAGAGCGATAGAGATTTTGTCAAACTGCTTAATCCTAAATCAATAGAAATCTTAAAAGACAGCATGGTAGAACCTGGTTTAAAAAATACATTATCTGGTGAAAAATTTCAGTTTATGCGTAAAGGGTATTTCTGTGTAGATCCTGATTCCACACCCGAAAAGCTGGTTTTTAACAGAATTGCTTCCTTACGGGATAGCTGGGAAAAGATAATGAAGAGCAGCGAGAATACTTCTAATTAGTTGTGAGTAGCCTGACATTAAAATCATTGGTGAATATATGAAAATTGCTTTTTTTACCAATTGCTATAAGCCATTAATTAACGGGGTAGTAAGCAGCATTGTATCTTTAAAAGAAGCATTTGAAAAGAAAGGCCATGAAACTTATGTTTTTGCTCCGAGAGTGGAAGATTTTAAGGATGAAGAAGAAAATATATTCAGATACCATTCTATTAACTTAACCCATAAGGTTAAGTACCCCATTGCCATTCCTTTATCTTTGAAAGCAGGTCAGGTTATTACCAGATTTAAACCGGATATTATCCATCTTCATCATCCTTTTGTTCTTAGTATGCCAGCAATTATGTATGCTGCAAGGCTGAAGATTCCTAAAGTATTAACCATCCATACCCAATATGAACGATATGCTTATTATGTATCTCCCATTCCTCAGCTAATTACCCATGAAGCTATCAGAAGGATTATTTTTAACCTGGCAGATAAGGTAGATGTTATCACGACACCATCACAATCTATGAAGGAAATGATTAGCAATTACAGAATCAAAAAAGAAATTGTGGTTATACCCAATGCCATAGATATTAATATCTTTCGTAAAAAAAATGAGCAAAAAGTTGAATTGCTAAAGAAAGAGTTACAATTAACTCAGGGCGATATAGTGATTTTATATGTGGGAAGAGTATCTCTGGAGAAGAATATAGATAAGATAATTAAAGCGCTGGCCATTATTAGAGATAAGAAAATTGACAATTTCCAGTTTATTGTAGTTGGAGAAGGGACAGCAGTAAAGCAACTCAAGAATTTAGCAGATTCCTTAAAACTAACCGAGAGGATTAAATTTGTTGGTGCCATTAATAGAGAAATGGTTATAGATTATTATCAGATTGCGGATGTATTTGCTTTTAGTTCCACTTCGGAAACCTTTGGCATGGTTATTATTGAAGCCTTAGCCTCTGGCCTGCCAGTTCTAGCTGTAAAAGCTCCTGGTGCTGTAGATATTATCAGGAATGGATTTAATGGTATCTTAGTTGAAGATGACATTTCTCAGTTTGCTGAACAACTGAGGAATCTTATTCAAAATAAAGAGTTAAGGCAAAAATTATCTCTAAATGCTTTACAGAATGTGCAACATTACAGCACTGATACCGTTACTGATCAAATACTTGATCTTTATAATAAGCTAATATTAGGTAAATAGTATAAAACTATCCCATCTCTTCTTGCTTAAAAACCTCCTTCCATTCAATGTAAATGATGAACAATAATTCATTTTTCTCTTTATGCTATAATGTGAAAAAAATGAGGATGAGTAAAATATGAAAAAACAAGATAAAGAAAATATTTATAGAGATAGCATAATTACTGGTCTTAAGGTTACCTGGGTATTGAAAACAATAATTATAATGGGGATAATGTTTCTGCTAATGTTTTCTGCTCATAGTACTGCTTTCAGCCAATCAACAGCCGAGAGGGCTACCTTCGCTGGTGGTTGTTTCTGGTGCATAGAAGCAGCATTTGAAAAAGTTGAAGGAGTGTTAGAGGCAATATCCGGTTATACTGGAGGTGACACGGTCAATCCCACCTACGAGGAAGTCTCTACCGGAAGAACAGGTCACTATGAGGCAGTGGAGGTAGTGTTTAATCCCAATGTCATTTCTTATGTAGAATTGTTAGCTATCTTTTGGAGAAATATTGATCCTACTGATAGCAGTGGACAATTTGCTGATCGAGGGAGTCAGTATCAGACTGCCATTTTCTACCATAACGATGAGCAAAAAATTATGGCTGAACAGTCAAAGGAAGAATTACAAAATTCAGGTAAGTTTGACCAGAAGATTGTAACCAAAATATTGCCTGTAGCAGAATTTTATCCAGCAGAAGAATATCATCAAGATTATTACCAAAAAAATCTTATAGGATACGAATTGTATCACACAGGTTCTGGTAGAGCAGATTATATTAAAACAAAATGGTCAGGAGAAATTATGGTAAAAAAATGGGATGATAATTATCAAAAACCATCGAAAGAAGAATTAAAGGACATCTTAACGCCATTACAACATTATGTTACTCAAGAAAACGGCACAGAAAGACCATTTCAAAATGAGTACTGGGATAATAAACAAGAGGGGATATATGTAGACATTGTTTCCAGAGAGCCACTTTTTAGCTCCACTGATAAATTTGAGTCAGGAACAGGCTGGCCTAGTTTTACTAAACCAATTGATGAACACTTTATTGTGAAAAAGGAAGACAGAAGTTTTATGATGGCAAGAATAGAAGTTAGAAGTAGATACGCGGATTCTCACCTGGGGCATCTTTTTGATGATGGCCCTCCTCCAACTAATCAACGGTATTGTATTAATTCGGCAGCATTACGTTTTATACCTAAAGAAGATTTAGAAAAAGAGGGATACGGACAATATCTGAATCTATTCCATCAGTAAATCTGTTAAAAAACAGCAGCAAAGAAAAAGTTTATTTTCTTTTAGTGATTCCCTAATGGTTTTCCATGCATGATGAGTTATTTAATATTAATAGTAGAAGAAAAAAAATGATAAGGGAAATAGATAATAGTAAAAAGTTAGCTTTCAAATTTATCCTTCTAATGGGAATGGTCAGTCTTTTTGGTGATATAGTTTATGAAGGAGCACGAAGTATAAGCGGTCCTTATTTAGCCATTCTGGGAGCTAGTGCTGGTATCGTAGGCTTGTTTTCAGGTCTGGGTGAATTTTTAGGTTATGGATTACGCTTGATTTTTGGATACCTGGCTGATCGCACTAAATCATATTGGTTTTTTACTGTTATTGGTTATGGATTACTGGTATCTATTCCCCTATTAGCCTTTACTAGAAATTGGCAGCTGGCAGTTTTCCTGCTTGTTTTAGAACGTATTGGTAAAGCAATTAGGTCTCCTTCCAGGGATGCTATTCTTTCTCATTCTACCAAGCAGATTGGAAGAGGATGGGGTTTTGGTATTCATGAAGCATTAGATCAGATTGGAGCTTTTATTGGTCCATTAATCTTTTCCTTAGTATTTCTTTTCCGCGGTAGCTATCGAGAAGGATTTAGTATTTTATGGATTCCAACTTTCTTAACCTTAACTATTCTTACTATAGCAAGATCCAAAGTTCCCTTACCAGAACAACTCGAAATTTCTGACCAAAAAGCTATAAACAATACTGATAATACCAAAAAACTTCCCAGGATATTTTGGTTATATACCCTATTTACCTTTTTCAGTGTGGTTGGTTTTGCTCACTTCCCTTTAATTGCTTATCATTTTAAAATGCAATCTGTAGTTTCTGATGTTCAAATCCCGATATTTTATGCCTTGGCAATGGGAGTTGATGCCCTGTTGGCTTTGTTTATTGGCAAGACATATGACAGGATTGGTCTAATTATTCTCATTATTATACCCATCATCACAATTCCGCTTCCTCTTTTTATATTTTCAAAGGGATATTATTTAGCTTTGATAGGGGTCCTGCTCTGGGGAGCGGTTTTGGGAATTCATGAAACAATCATGCGGGCTGCTATTGCTGAAATAACCAGTATTAATCAGAGGGGATTTGCTTATGGTTTATTTAACACAGTATATGGGATTGCCGGATTTTTAGGCAGTTTACTGGTAGGTATTTTATATGATATTTCTACAGTGTATATTGTCCTCTTTGTATTTTTGGTTGAGATAGCCTCAATACAATTATTCTTTTTTCTGAAAAAAGAGATGAAATAGTAGCTCAGTGACCTTATTAATATCTAATTCCTTAATAAATATTTTATTATATTGACAATTTAATTAACTAATGATACAATCAGCTACATAATTAAATAGGTAATAATTTAATACATTAAAGAATTTAGTAAGCCTTGTTGTAAAAGATAAAATTGATAAAAAAGTATCAGAATCTAATACCTTAAAACATTATTTAAGATTTTACTAAAACAAAAAACATTAGAAATTAACAAACCTTTCAGGAATGTTTTATAAAAAGTAGGGAGGTAAATTATTATGACTTACCGTCCACGATGGAGAAATGAAACAACTGACCAGTTATTTCAAGCCATTCTGCTATTAGAAAATGTTGATGAATGCTATAGGTTTTTTGAGGATGTAGCAACCATAAATGAGATACAAGAATTAAGTCAACGTTTAGAAGTTGCGCGAATGTTAAAGGAAGGCTTTATTTATGAAGATATTGCCCAGAAGACTGGTGCCAGTTCTGCTACTATTAGCAGAGTAAAAAAATGTCTCAATTATGGTGCTGATGGTTATCAGATTGTATTACCAAAGCTAAAGAAAAATAAATAAAATAATGGAGGAGTGTTGATGAATAAATGCAAAAGAATCATTTTAACTGTAGCTTGTTCGGTAGTCTTAGTAATGATATGTATGGTAACGGGTATAAGTGCAGAAAAGAAAATAATTTATATCAATGGAATTGATGCTGATTACCCTCCCCATGCCTATGTGGATGAAAAAGGCAATCCAACAGGTTTTGATGTAGAGGCTTTAGATTGGATTGCTCAGGAGATGGATTTTGAGGTTGTACATCAACCTACCGCCTGGGATGGTATTGTCTCCAGCCTGTTAGCTAAAAAGATCGATTTGATATTCTCAGGCATGAGTATTACTGAAGAGAGAAAAGAGAAAGTTAATTTTTCCCTTCCTTACTGGTCGATAGATCAGGCAATCTGTGTAACAATAGATTCAGACCTGAGTGCCATTGCTGCCTTTATGGGTGATTATCTGGTAGGTACTCAGCGCGGATGTACTGCTGCCATATGGATTGAAGATAATCTGATTGCCACCGGATTATTCCCAAAAGAGAGACTGAAATTGTATGAAGGCTTTTCTTTAGCGGTACAAGATCTCCTGAATAAGAGGATTGATGCTGCTATGATGGATGATGTAATGGTGGAGGATGCCATTCGCAAAGGTATGGTTATAAAAATAGTGGGCACCATTAAAACTGGTGAGGAATATGGTGTGGCTATCAGAAAAGATGATAATGAATTATTAGATCTGATTAATGAGGGTCTAAAACGGATTATGCGTTCACCAAAATGGGAAGAGTTAAAGGCTAAATATTTCCAGTCTGAATAAAAATTGAATTAGTAAAAAATATTACACTATAAATAATCTATATCTATATTAGAATAATAATAGATTATGTTGGGGATATAAGATATTTCTATCTTATATCCCCAGTTTAATGTTACAATATAGAATATCCTGAAGTGAAAAAGATTGCTTAAAATTATTCTTCCCTGGCTTTTATAGTAACCTGTATTGAGCTAACCAGAGTAGGTAAGATTGTGATATCCAGATATTTGTTTATACCGAAGTTTTTTTAGTAATCGGAATAATCTATTTGACCATTGTCTCTATAGTAACTAAAATCTTAAATATACTGGAGGGAAAATTAGCTTTTCCGGGATGGGAGAATAAAAAATAATGAGTACAGACAGGACGAAAAAATCAATACATTTAGAGCATTCCAGCTTAAAATATCCTTTGCCTGAATTATTCTTAAAGGAATTATCTGAAGAATTGTGCTCCGTGAATGAATATCCCAGTGGTGGTTATTATAGGCTCCTATCAACCAAATTAGCAGAATATACCGGTACTATTCCGGAAAGTATTTTGCCCACCAATGGTTCAGATGAAGTAATTGAATCGGTTACCAGAGCTTTTGGTAAGAAATTAATCCTCATTCCTATTCCTACCTTTTCTCAATATGAGGTCAGTGCCGAACGAAACGGATTTAATAAAAAATTGGTTCCCTGTTTGCATGATCATCAGTACAGTTTGGAATACTGTGCAGATGATTTAAAAGAAGCCAGTCTGGTCTGGATTTGCAATCCTAACAATCCAACCGGGACATCTATTCCGCGAGAGGAAATTATAAGAATATTAGCTATTACTCCCGGAATAGTAGCAGTCGATGAGTGCAACTATGAATATCTTGGTGAATCGGTAGTAGATTTAATTGAACAATATCCCAATCTTGTTATTTCCCGAAGTTTTTCTAAAAATTTTGGTCTGGCAGGATTAAGGTTAGGTTTTGTTATTTCGGCAAAAAATAATATCAGGGGAATTGCCCATTATTGTCAGCACTTTAGAGTCAACAAGATGGCAGAGATAGCAGGTATTAAGGTATTGAACTATTTAGATTATTTTCAAAAAATATGGCAGGAAATAGCTCAGATAAGAAACTTTTTTATTGCTGGCTTAAGGGAGAAAGACATCATATCCTTCCCCTCGCACACCAATTTTGTCTTAGCTGATTTTATCTCTGAAGAAAAAACCAGGAAAGTATGGCAATATTTAAGAAAAGAGAAGGTTTATACCTTTGCTGCCTGGGAAGAAGAGTTTTCCGGTCTTGATAAACATTACATTCGTTTTACTATAAGCAACCGGGAAGAGATGGCTTATGTGTTAGAGCTGCTGGACAGATTTTTAAAAAATATTTCATAATCATGATTTTTTAATTATTTAGGAGGGCTTTTAGTCTTTGGAATATTTTAGATATCAACTGAAAAAAAGTTTATTTATACTATTTTTCTGGCTTAGTATATTAATATTTTCAGTAACTTTAGATGCTCAGCAACCGGATGAGAGAGTAGAAAAACAGTTAAAGATTTTTCAACTATCTTATTTTTTAGAAGAAGGAGATGGTTTTCCCCGGGAGAATGCTTATTTTAACAATGCTTTTGCTTACCTGGAAAATGAACATTTCAGCCTGGCTATAGGAGAATTAGAAAAGATTGAATATAACAGCCTATATATTCCTCTCTATTTAAAAAGCCAATTTTTAAGAGCCCAATGTTATGAAAAAGTCCAGCGCTGGGAGTCAGCGATAGGAGTCTATCAGGATCTTCTAATTCAAGTACCGGTTATGCAGGAATATGTCCTTTATTTATTAGGCAGGGCTTATCAGAATATCAATGAGGCCAGCAATGCCAGAAAAGCCTATTTACAGGTAATTAAAGAATACCCTCCCAGCGGATTAACTGCGCTGGTTCACTATCAATCAGCATTGCTCTACCTGGAGGACAATCAATGGGAACAATTCTGGCAGGGATGTAGTTTAGCGCTGGAGGCTGCACCGGAAGAAAAGTTTAAAGCAAAAATATTAGCTAAAATGAGCGATATTTTATGGGAAGATGGAAAATTTATTGATTCTCTGAAATATCTGAAAGAAATCATAGAAAACCGCTATGAACGAGAAAAAATCTCATTCCAGGAAAATTTGTATCTAAATAGATTTCAGACGGTACAACAGAATGGGCAACTGGAGATTCCACCGAATCTGTCGTTATTTTTTACCGATCTTCTATTTAACTATCACCGGTATAAAATAGCGGAGATGGTATATGAGGAAATAATTGAGAAATATGCTGAGCAGATTGATTTAGTGCAGATACAGTACAATAAAGCCAGAGCTATTTATTATCAGGGAGATTATGAAAGAGCGATTAATCAGTGTCTTTATATATTAGATAATTTTGACCAGGAAGAAATAACCATAAGAACCTTATATCTGTATGCCGGCGCTTTACTATCCACCGGGAATCGCAGTCAGGCCAGTGAAAAATATCACCAGATCATAGAAAGGTTTCCCGAAAATTATTTTGCCCAGGTGTCTTATTTGCGTTTATCAGAAATTGAGTTTTTACAGGATAGAAAAGAAGAAGGAATCAATTTCCTGAAGCAATTGCTCTCAGAATATCCCGAATCATCACCGGCGCAGGAGGCCGCTTGGAAATTAGCACGCTATTATACTAACCAGAACTTAATTAGTGAGGCATTACCCTATTATAAATTTATTTATGAGCATTTTCCCCTCAGCAGTCAAGCTGATGATGCATTATACTGGATGGGAAAACTGTTATATTTGGGAGACAGCGAGGAAGGGATTAAGGTATTCAAGGAATTGTTGTCCCAATTTCCCGATAGTTACTACTCTTTCCGTGTTCCTGCTGAGGTAGGAGGTATTAATGGTAAGCTGAAAGATCTTATTACTCACAGTAAGGAAGTCTCCCTGGAACAATTTAAGAAAAACTATTCCCCCCGGGGGACGCTTGCTCAGTTGTCTGCTTATAGAGCAGAAATACTAATGTTTCTTAAACTTTATCAAGAATCTATTCTGGAGTTAAGTTATGCCCTCCAGCAAGAACCGGATAATGTTTACTTGCAGCTTTTGCTTACCCAGGGATATGCCAAAGCTGAAGAATATTACCGATCAAATAGCTATGCCCAGGCATTGCTTAATTATTTTTTAATTAATAATAAAGAAATTCCTTCATTAATATGGGAATATGCCTTTCCTCTTTATTTTGCTGACCTAGTGGAACAAACAGCAATCTCTTACCATCTGGATCCTTTTCTAGTTTGGTCTATTATGAGAGAAGAGAGCCATTTTAATCCTTATGCTGAATCAAGGGCTGGGGCTAGAGGGCTAATGCAGATTATCTTTTCTACCGGGGAATGGATTGCCCAAAAGCTTAATCATAAAGAATTTAATTATGATTTACTCTTTACACCAGAGATTAATATTAGCTTTGGTTGCTGGTATATGCAATATCTACAGGAAAGGTTTAATAAAAATAATTTTCTGATAATTTCTGGCTATAATGCAGGACCTGGGATTACTGATCAATGGATTGAGACTTTCGATATTAGTGATATAGATGTTTTTGTGGAAAATATTCCTTATCAAGAGACCACCGAACATATTAAAAAGGTTATCCGCTCTTATCTTATCTATCAAATTATTTATAAAAATTAACTGAAGCATATTTAAAGATAGACAATAAAATTGACAATATAATAAAAAAACAATAAAATAGATTATGATTCTTAAATAAATGCTTTTGCCATTTTTGCTTTTCTAAGGAGCATATGAAAATTAGCTTCAGAAAGATATATTAAAGGTAACACAATTACTTATCTAGTAAGGTAAGGAGGAGAAAGTAATGGAAGAATATCTGACTGCAAAACAGGTAGCAGAATATTTGCAGGTTAAACCCCTAACCATCTATCAATGGGCAAGAGAGGACAAGATACCAGCTATAAAAATAGGAAGAATATGGCGCTTTAAAAAAGAAGCCATTGATGCCTTTTTAGAGGAACAACTGCGCAGAAAAGTTAATAAAAAATAGATTAACAAGATGGCCTTTCTATAATATTTATAGCTACTAACATAACATTAATAAAAGGAATTGGATAATTTTTTTAATTCCTTGCATTTTTATTTAAAAATATAATATAATGGAAAATAAATAAAATCATTCCTTGTTTCGTCTTATCCAAAACAAATTAAAATATCCCTTCTTTTAAACCAGCTGGTGATGCTAAAAATTAAATAAAATTTATTAGGTGTTATAGAAGAATGAATTGCCAAAAAAGCACTTTTATCTATAAAGCCTGGCTAATAAAAATTTTCTTACTAATCATTCTTTTTCTAACAAATATTACTTTTACTGTTTTAGCCCAGGATTATATAGATTATGAAATACAAAAAGGTGATAGCTTATGGTCTATTGCCCGGCAGTTTCAATTATCAATACAAGAAATTGCTAACACCAATAATCTAAATATTGAACAGACCTTACAACCCGGCTTTCTATTAAAAATTCCTCAAAATGAATCTGATAATATTATTTCAGAAGAACCTTCTTCGGTAGTAATTCATACCGTTCAAAAAGGAGAAAGCCTCTGGGATATTGCTCAACACTACCGTTTATCATTAGAGCATCTCTCCCAAGTGAATGAATTGCAACAACCAGATACATTATTCATTGGTCAGGAGATAAAAGTTCCCGTTCTCATAAATAGTAGTAATGAAATAAATAGAGAAAACAATAATAAATCTGATGAAAAGACACCACTATCTTTCCAGGAGGAAAAATCTAATTTAAAAGAAATAACCAGTAGTTTAAACCAGGAGTTCAGAGAATCGGTCAAGGAAATTAATTATGTGGTAAAACCGGGTGAGAATTTATGGACCATTGCACAAAATTATCAAATTTCCCTAAAAGATCTTTCTCAGGTCAATGGTTTAGAAAATGCCGAAAGATTATCTATTGGTCAAATTATTAAAATACCTTTGGGAGATAAACAAACAGATAATAAGGAACAAACAATTCGTGATGATGATGGTCAAGAACCTGAGGGTAGTTCGATAGAACATATAGTACTGCAAGGAGAAAGCATCTCTACTATTGCCCAGAAATATCATATCCCTATAGAAACAATCTGTCAACTAAATAAGATTACTCCCAATGATTATATTTATCCCGGACAAAGACTGAAAATAAAAATTAATGAACAGATTCCCTCCGAAATAGTCTTAGTTCAAGAAGGAGAACAGAACAAAAAAAATACTCCAGCTGATAATAAGAAAGTAGAATCAGAGACGGTTTATTATACTGTTAAACCAGGTGATACTTTATGGAGCATTGCTCAACGACATAGTGTAGCGTTAGAAGGAATTGTAGCCGTTAATTATTTAACCAATAAAGATATATTATCAGTAGGCCAAAAATTGAAAATACCTGCTATTGGCGGAGAGAATATAAAAACAGCAATCGTGGAATATACAGTAGCTAAGGGTGATACCTTATGGAATATTGCTCAAAAGTATAATGTAAAGATGTATGATATTATAAATTTAAATCAATTACAAAATGTGAACCGGCTTTCCGTCGGTCAGAAGTTAAATATACCTTCTTCTGCCTTGGCTGCTGAACAGAGTTCTAATAGCAACTCAACTGCAGTACAGGATACTCAAAGAAAAGATGTTGTGCACTATGTGCAAAAAGGAGAAACTCTCTGGCAGATTTCCCAGCAATATCAGGTTAGCGTGCAATCCATTGCTGGTGCCAATCGTATTTCTGAAAATAGTAGAATATTTGTTGGACAGAAACTGGTTATACCCAATGCCCGCAGTGCTCCAAGATCTTCCCTTTCTTTTGTCTGGCCTATAAATGGTTTGATTACCTCACATTATGGCGTGAGAACTCTGGGTGGAAGAAGCGATTATCATACCGGTATTGATATTGATGGTCGAACTGGTGCCTCGATTAGAGCTGCTGAAAGCGGCAAGGTAAGCTATAATGGTTATATTAATGGATATGGCAATGTTATCATTATTGATCATCAAGGCGGATATTCAACTGTCTATGCTCACAATTCAGCTAATTTAGTTCAAAAAGGGCAGAGTGTTAAGAGGGGAGATATTATTGCCCGGCTTGGAGCTACTGGTAATGCTACAGGTTCTCATCTTCATTTTGAAATTAGGGTAAATAGCAAACCGGTTAACCCGCTAAATTATTTACCGTAATTTGTTAAGGTCATTTTTTTTGGTTAAAATCAGACATTCCCTCCCCATCTATTTGAAATGAAACTTGTTTAGTGGGAAATTTTTCAAAAATAAATTAAATTTCCTTAATAAAGAACTAAGTAAGGAGAAGAAAATGACTAAGGAAAGTAATCATCTAATAAAAGGGAAGAATATTGCCGAGGCAATTGCTCAGGAATTAAATTTGGCATCTGCTCAATTTTTCCAGAAAATAAATATGAAGCCCAGGCTAGCGGTAGTAATTGTAGGCGATGATCCAGCTTCCTTATTTTATGTTCGAATGATTGAAAAAAGCTGTCAACGGGTCGATTTTGACTTCGAAAAACATGCTCTTCCTGAAAAGACAACAGAACAAGAATTATTGTCTTTACTGCAGCAGTTGAATGACAATAAATCGGTTCATGGCATAATTGTACAAACCCCTTTACCCAAACATATCAATGAGGATAAAATACGTGAAACATTACCTCCAGCAAAGGATGTAGATTGTTTTAATCCGGTCAATATGGGTAAATTAGCCATGGGGAATCCTGATTTTTTACCCTGCACTCCCAATGCTGTTTTTGAGATACTAAAAAGAGAAGAGATTAAAGTGGAAGGAAAGCATGTTGTTATTGTAGGCAGAAGCAGTGTGGTAGGAAAACCCTTAGCCCTTATCCTGCTCTTAAAAAACCCCCATGCCAATGCCACGGTAACCATCTGTCATTCCCGAACAAAGAACCTGTCTTCTTTTACCCAGAAGGGAGATATTGTAGTGGCAGCAGCTGGAGCAGCCCGATTGATTAAGGGAAATATGATAAGAGAAGGCACCATAGTGATTGATGTTGGTACTAATGAAGTAGATGGGAAATTGGTGGGAGATGTTGATTTTGAAGAGGTTTCTCCGGTCGCCTCTAAAATTACTCCCGTTCCCGGAGGAGTAGGGCCGGTAACCAATATGATGCTGATGAAAAATACCTTACAGGCTGCAGAGAGACAATTACTCAAATAAGAACATAAAAAATATCTTTTTCTATAATTATATAAGCAACTATTGGCTGATATTATCTTTTCTGTTTCTTCTTAATTTTTCCAGATTAATCATTAGAGCGGTAATATCAGAAGGGGTTATCCCTGGGATTCTTTTAGCTTGACCCAGAGATACTGGCTTTATTTCGCTGAATCTTTGCCTGCCCTCGCGAGAGATTCCATATAGTTGGGAGAAATCAATATCTACAGGTATTTTGTAGTTTTCACTCTTTTTAAATCTCCTTACTTCCTCTTCCTGTCTTTTTATATAACCAGAATATTTTACCTGAATCTCTACCTGGTTAATTACCTCTGAATCTAATGGTGGTCTTTCCGGATCAAGAACAGCTGTCTTATTATAATTTAAATTAGGGCGAGTGAGTAAATCTGCTAAAGTTACCTGCTTTTGAATAGGAGGAGTATTTAGCAGTTCAAGCTGTTTATTGGTATCTTCATTGGGATATATCTTTAGGTTAGCAAGCCTTTCTATTTCTCTTTCTATGTCCTCTTTTTTGGCTAAAAATTTTTGATATCTCATCTCTGGAATTAAACCATATTTATAACCATAAGGTGTTAATCTTAAATCAGCATTATCCTGACGTAATAACAGTCGATATTCTGCCAAACCGGTCCTTAAGCGATATGGTTCCGTGACCCCTTTGGTAACCAGATCATCTATTTCTACAGCAATATAGGCTTGTGAGCGATCCAGAATAAAGGGCTCCTCTTTGTTTAACAGCTGTACAGCATTAATGCCTGCGATAAGTCCCTGTTCGGCAGCTTCTTCATAACCGGATGTTCCGTTTATCTGCCCTGCTAAAAATAGACCTTTAATTTTTTTTGTTTCCAGGGAATATTTGAGCTGGAAGGGCAGGATTATTTCATATTCAATAGCATAACCGTAGCGAATTATTTCACAATTTTCTAATCCCTTAACGGTATGTAAAGCCTCCAGCTGGGCAGCAGGGGGTAGACTGGTAAAGAATCCCTGGACATAAATCTCTTCATTGGCAATACTCTCCGGTTCCAGAAATAGCTGATGAGAATTATGATGGGGAAAACGGATAACTTTATCCTCAATAGAGGGACAATATCTGGCGGTAGAACTTTCTATTGTTCCATTAACCAGGGGAACCTGATGGAGATACTTTTCAATTACCTGTTGAGTCATAAGATTGGTTCGAGTAATATAAACACTATGTTCATGGTATGTTTTCTTTTCTGATTCATAAGAGAAAGCTAGCGGCTCACTGGCACTTTTCTGTTCACTTAATTCAGAAAAATTAACACTTCTTCTATGGAGGCGAGGTGGAGTACAGGTGTTAAAACGGGTGGTTTTAAAATCTAAGGCTTTTAGCTGATAAGCCAAATCAATAGAGGCTAATTCTCCTGCTCGTCCAGCACTAAAACATATTTTCCCAATATATATCTTGCCGTTTAAGAATGTTCCAGCAGTCAAAATAACAACAGGGGCATAAAATTGCACACCAGACTGAACTACTACTCCTTCAACCTTATTCTCTTTAATCAATAACTGACAGACCATTTCCTGAATTAGAGTTAAGTTTGGTTCATTTTGAATAGTCTTTATCATCTCTTCTTTGTATCTATTCTTATCCACCTGGGCTCTCAAAGCCCACATGGCTGGACCTTTGCTGGTATTGAGCATGCGAATATGAAGAGTAGACCTATCAGTATTCTTAGCTAACTCTCCACCCAGAGCATCAATTTCCCTGGCTACATGCCCCTTCCCCGGACCACCAATGGAAGGATTACAGGGCAGAAGAGCAATATTATCTATATTTGAAGTAAGCAGCAATGTTTTGGTACCACGGCGTGCTACGGCCAGAGCTGCTTCACATCCGGCATGCCCGGCTCCAACAACAATGACATCATATTGAAAATGTGAAATTAACAATTTTATATACTCTTTTCTTTTTATTATTTAACAATATTTTAGCTGAATATTCCTAATCAATTCAAATTGCTACTTTTATCTTTAATGGAAAAATATTTTATTTAACCATCGTTACCTTCTAAGAAGGTATTTTATCATGATTAAACAAAAAAAAGATAACATATTCTGAAATATTTTGCATCTATTTTATACTACATTTATTATATACCCTTTTATTTTAACCCTTTATCTTTTTTGCCACTATAAATACCATAGTTAAAAACGCATTTCAACCAACTAATCTACAAAAAAGTTCAATACACATTACTTGTAACTAACATGTCATTATGAGTTTTCTGCTATCATCACCCTATTCTCACAAAAATACAATACTTAAACTCATAACTAATCTCTCCTTTCCCGCACATCTCTGTCCCTAGGAAGAACCTTCTCTGATTTTGTCATTGCGAACAAAGTGAAGCAATCTCATCCAGTTATGAAGTAAAATTATACCAAATACTACATTTTTTACTAAAATCATCTAAAATGGGGAATAATAAAATTGAAAAATTTTTAAATATTAAAAATTATTTTTCCATTCCTGACCATATGTAGTCACAAACATATGTTATAATATATACAAACTGCTACCGGTTAACTGCTTAAATAATTTTACAGCTTATGGATAAGACACACTTATTATTATAAAGGAGGTGTCTGAAATTCATAAGATTGAAAGACTTATGAACTTGGTTTTACTGATTAGGAATCGACCGGGAATAAAAGTCCAGGATATAACTCATATCTTTGAAGTCTGTACACGTACTATCTATCGTGATTTTAAAACCCTTGCTCTGGCTGGTTTCCCGGTGTTCTCAATGCCCGGAAAGAGAGGAGGTTATTTTATTAATAAGGACTGCTTCCTGCCTCCCTTGCGATTTACTTGTGAAGAAGCTGCCTCTATCCTCATTGCTGCCAAGGTCTTCTTAAAACAGAAAGGCTTTCCCTTTCAGGAGTATATACAATTAGCTTTAGCCAAGATAGAGGGAATTCTGGAAAACGAGAATAAACAATATATGCAAAAGATTGATAAAAAGATCTCTGTCTCTTTAGGCAAACTAAAAGAATACCAGGAGCATAGAGACACCTTCCGCAAATTAAACCAGGCTATCCTAGAAAAAAGACAGATTGAAATTTCCTACTATACTATTACTCGCAATAAATTGAATAAACGCACTGTAGATCCCTTCCATCTTATGTTTAGGGGGGGATTCTGGTATCTTATTGCCTTTTGTCACTGGCGTAATGAAATAAAAATATTTCGCATTGACCGTATTCATAGCATTACTCTCTCTGATATAACTTTCCAGATCCCTTTTGATTTTTCACTCTCTTCCTATATGGGTAAAAGCTGGCAGGTGGTTCGTGGAGATGGTAAACCAAATAAGATTGAAATAAAAGTCTTTCCCCCCGCTTCCCGCTGGGTGAGGGAGGAGATGCGCCACCCTACTCAGGAAATTATCCCTCTGGAAAATGAAGCAATTCTTTTCCAGGCAGAAGTAACCAGCTTTATTGAGATTAAAAAATGGATTCTGGAAATGGGCAGCTGTGCCCAAGTGATAAAGCCTGAGGAACTGAAGAAGGAAATAATAGAAGAGATTGAAGGTATGAGAGAGAGGTATAAGGAATAATTTGTTAAAAATTTATTGGACTCAACTTTAAATCAACACAGATTTTTGAAGTATTTTGTTTTTAACGGAGGTCTTAAATGATAGAGGCAATTAGAAATATTGGGGAATATGCTCTTGAAGATGATTTAAATCTTGATACATTCCTTAAAGGCATTTGTTTAAGAGTTTTAGAAGAGAAGAATAATAAAAAAGATGGAAAAATTAAGCAGTATATTGTTTTTTTTAATTTCAATACAAAGAATAAGAAAATAGATATTGAAATTGAACAAGTGAATGCAGGGGGTAAAGATTCTGGAATAGAATATTTATGGGTTGATAATTTTAAAGGTAATAAACCTCCAATTAATATAACAAGTAATAGAGCAGATAATATTTTAACAAAATCATTACCAATGATGAGAGATAAAATAAATAATAGTGAGTTAAAAGATTTATTGAATAAAATTGTTGATGATTTTTTTATTACAAAGGAATTCATAAATAAAAACAAGAAAGAAATATTTTATTATCTTAATCCAGATAGATTAAACTTTTCTAATGAAACTTTCAGTAAGTTAAAAGAAATAGAGAATGAAATACAAACATCAAATGAAAAAAAAGAGATTAAAAAACATATTGATGTTTTTACTAAAGAGATAATAAAAAATCTACTTTATAGGATAAATTTAAATAGTAATGAAGTCTCTCTTTATACAATTAAAATAGGTAATAATTTTGTTTGCAAAATGAAAGATTATATTGATTTAATTTACAAATTAAAGGTGGGGTTACTTTTTGATGAACATAGTGATTATAAAGATAATTATCAAAAAGGCATTTGTTCTATTTGTAATAATAAAAATACACCAACGACAAGTAATGCCACAAATTTGAATTTTAAGTTCTATATGACTGATAAAATTGGTTTTTCTTCTAATTTAGATGGTCGATTCAAAAAGAACTATAATATTTGTAAGGAATGTTATCAATATCTAATGATTGGAGAGAATTTTATTAACAGTAATCTTAATTCAAAAATAGGTGGATTAAGTGTATATATTATTCCAAATTTTTTCTTTAAAATAGATAATTTGGATATAGAAGAATTTTCAAAATTTATTGAATTCTCAAGTAACTCTATAACTAATATAAATTCTATTGCAGAATTTAGGAAAAATTTGTTAAAATTTAGAGATTTAAAGAAAAATGCTTTTATAATAAACTATTTATTTTATTATAAACCTACCGGAAGTAATGAGTTTAAAATATTGAATTTAATTAAAGATATTCCCCCAAGTAGATTAGATTTTATTAGAAGAGTAGAAGAAGAACTATTTATTTCAGTAAATGAGTATCATGAAAGCGATAACTCATTTAAAATAGATTTAGGACAAATATGGAGTTGCATCCCTGTTAAAAGAGAAGAGAAAGGCAATTATTCTGGCTATTCAAAATATCTTCATATTATTGACGCAATATTTTCTAACAAAAGAATTAAATATAATTTTTTAATTGATCAATTTTTAGAAACCCTCAGGATTATTAAATTTGAAAGAGAGGGCTATAATATCTGGACAAAACAAGATTTCGTTAACAAAGTTCTCGTATTTAACTTTTTATTGTTATTCTTTAATAAGTTAAAAATACTAGGAGGTATAAATATGCATAGTAGAAATAAAGTTAACACTCGCGAAATTGAAGGATTGATTCCAAAAGATATTCTGAATTATTGGGATAGTGTAGAAATATATAATAATGAATTTAAGAAAGCTTTATTTTTAATTGGTTTTCTTGTTGGAGAAATTGGAAATGCTCAAAGCGGAAAAGATATAAAAAATAAACCAATTTTGAATAAAATTAACTTTCAAGGAATGGGGAAAGAAAAATTGTATAGTTTGACAAACGATATTCTTGAAAAATTAAAACAATATAATAGATTACATTATGATGAAGAAATTTATTCTGCTATTAAATTATTAATGGATAATAGTATAAAGAATTATGAATTATCTATTCAGGAAAATGTGTTTTATATATTGTCAGGTTACGCCTTCTTAAATTATCTGATCAAGAAGAGAAGCAAAGAGAAATATTACAAAAAATTGGGGGAAATATTAGAACTTATTGAACAAAAAAAAGAAAGAGGGGAGAATATGGAAGAAGTAGAAATAGAAATTAATAAAGCAAAAAATTTTGCAGAAAATAATAAATATTCAGAAGCTAGAAAACATTTAGAAAAAATTAAATTAGATAAGAATGAGGAGGATAAATAAAAATGAATAATCAAATTGAAACTATTAAAAACAATAGTGATATACTTTTTATTTATGATGCAAAAATATCTAATCCAAATGGTGATCCAGACGATGAGAACAAACCTAGAATGGATTACAATCGAAATATTAATCTTGTTTCAGATGTAAGGTTAAAGAGATATATAAGAGATTATTTTGTTGATTATAAAAATAAAAAGATTTTTGTTCCTAAAGGCAAGAAAGGAAGTCCAATCAATGCAAAAACGAGTTTTGCTATCATATTAGGAAAAGAGAACAAAGCTAAAATAGATGTTACTGATAAAGAAATAATAGATTTTATAGAACAAGCTATAGATGTAAGAATGTTTGGAGCCATAATTCCAGATGTTAGATATAAAGAAGGGAAAGGAAATGTAACGTTTACAGGACCTATCCAATTTAATTGGGGATATTCTTTAAATAAGGTTATGGGTCCTATGGAATCAAGTGGAATAACCTCACATTTTCAAACGGGCGAAATAACAGAAGAAAAAGAATCAGCAAAAAGTGCAGGGGCAATGGGTAAAGATTATCGTTTAAGTTATTCTTTAATTGCATTCCATGGAATAGTCAGTTCCGGAAGAGGAGTTCAAACTAATCTTACGGATGATGATATAAAGCTTTTCGATGAGGCAATGATTAATGCCATACCTTTGGAGGCAACAACACGTAGTAAAATGGGGCAATGTCCACGATTATATATTCGAATAGAATATAATAACTCTGAGTTTTTCTTAGGAGATCTAAGAGATGATTTAAAAATTGTAAATATAGATAATGAGGAAATAAAATTTGAAGATACAGCAAATTTTAAGTCTTGTAATGATTACAAATTAGATTTATCAGATTTAACAAAAAAAATAATGGGCCATGACTATAAGATAGATAAAATACATTTTTGGAAACATAGAGATTTTTGCATTACTGGATGGAATGTTAATGAAGATAAATTAATGGTACTCAATCCATAAAAGGTTATTAATTGGTTAAGAATATTAAATAATTAAAAATATTAAGAAGGGAATAGAAATGCCAATTAGTAGTTTTCCTTTTGATAGAGATAGGATATTAATTTTTGATATAAAAGGTCCAATAGCACATTTTAGAAAATACTATACAAATTCTTCTTCTTTAAGTTATTTATTTCCTCCTAGAACAGTCATTGTTGGGCTAATAGCAGGACTTTTAGGAATCCCAAGTGAAAAACATACAAATATTATAGAGGATACTTATTATGAAAAATTTGATGAAAAGAAATGTTTTGTAACTGTTTCAATGAGATCTAAGATTAGAAAAATGATGCAAACCGTAAACTATCTTGCTACAGATGACTTTCCAAGAAAAACATATGATTTATTCTTGAAAATGATGACAGGGAAAATAGGTAGTACCCAAATCCCTATTGAATTATTACTTCCTGATACTACTAACAATATAATATATAGAATATATTTTTACCATACAGATAGCAGAATATATACTGACTTAAAAAGACGATTAGAAAATAATCACTATGTATTTCCTCCCTATTTTGGTATATCAGAGTTGTTGGCTTCTATTAAGTATGTTGACGAAGGTAAAGTAACTAGAAGTTTAAGTAAAGAAATAGAGTTAAACAGCGTTTGCAAACTAAAAGAAATTGAATTAAATTTTAATGGAAATAATTTTCAATATCTAACTGAGAAGATGCCTACAGTTTTTTATAATGGTAGAATACCTAAGGAACCCTGTGTTTATTTATGTGAAGTTAATTGTAAACCATTCAATATCAAACTAAAGTATGGTTTTTCATGTTATTCTGTAACTTATTTAGAAAAAGGTAGACACTTAAGTGAAAATATAATGTTTATGTAAGAAATGTTTAAAAAGAGAAAATGATAGAGTTTTATTCGCATCTAGAACCCAATAAAATATTATTGAAAGATCATTTAAAGGATGTAGGGAGTAGAAGCAAGAGAATTATTCAAGCAAAAAGGTTAGATGAGATAGATGAGTTAATTCTTGCTGATATTTCATATCTTATTGGTATATCCCATGACTTTGGTAAATATACTACTTTTTTCCAAAAAAAACTAAAAGGAATGTGCGATAAGAATGATTTTTTAGCACGCCATGGATTAATTTCTGCTTTATTTATGTTTGAGGTTGCCTATGAATATGTCAGGACTAAGAATCTAAAAAACATTATTCCATATGAATTCTTACCACTATTTTCTTATTTTGTAGTTAAAAGGCACCATTTGGATTTGGGTGATATTGAAGATGATATTTCAGTAGAGAAACTTTTTGACTCTGATTTTAGATATATAAGCAAACAGTTTGAAGATATCTGGCAGAATAAAAAGCAAATAAAAAAAGAATACAATGCATTATTTATAAATTACCCTATTTCTTCAGAAATAATTTTTAATAATCTAGAAAAATATAAAAAAAATATAAAATACTCTTCTGACATTGAGGAAATTTTAAAAGAATTAGATATTTCTTTTTATTCTTTTAGAATGGCTAATGTGAAAACATTGCAATATTATTTTATAATATTACTACTGTATTCTGTCTTGATTGATTCAGATAAAAAGTATGCAGGTGGCGTTAAGGAGATTGAGCGAAAAATATTTCCTGAAAATCTGGTAGAAAATTATTTGAACAAAGATGAATTTAAAGAAGAAGGCGAAAATAATATTAACTGCATAAGGAATGAAATTCGAAAGTCAGTTTTGAGAAATATAGGAGATCCTAAAAATAAACATCAAAAAATTTATACCTTGACTGCACCTACTGGAACTGGAAAGACTTTGGCCTCTCTTTCAGCTGCTTTATTACTAAGAAATAAATTAAAAAAATATCTCAATTTAAAAAATGAACCACGAATAATATATTCTTTACCTTTTACCAGTATTATTGATCAGAATTATACTGTATTTGATAAAGTATTAAATCAAATTGAGGATTTTAGAGCATATGAAAATGAATATTTATTAAAACATCACCACCTTTCGGAGATTTTCTATAAAACAGAAGGAGTAGATAGAGAAAGAGATGTTGAAGAAAGTTTGGCACTAATTGAATCTTGGGAATCTGAAATAATTGTTACCACTTTCATTCAACTATTTTACACATTAATAGGTCATAAAAACTGTAGTTTAAAAAAATTTCACAATATAGTTAATTCAATAATTCTTTTAGATGAGATCCAAAACATACCTGTCAAATACTGGAATCTAGTTCGAGAAGTTCTAATTGGAATGACTAAATACTATAACTGTAGGGTTATTCTGATTACTGCTACAAAACCATTGATATTTCAAGATGGAGAATACATTGAATTAGTTGAAGATTATGAAAAATATTTTAGTAAGCCTGAATTAAACCGTGTTTGTTTAGAAGTAAATCTTAATAAACGATATGTATTAAATTTTTACAATAGTCTAGTTAATTGGTCTCAAAATTCATATTTGTTTGTGTTTAATACAATAGGATCTTCGTTGGAATTTTATTCTCTTCTTTCAAGAGACAAATTTAAAGAAAATGAAATAATTATTTACAAAGAAGAGAAAAAGAAATTGATAATAAATAAAATTATTAAGGGAAATTACAAATATGATTTATATTATCTCTCGTCCAATGTCATTCCAAAAATAAGAAGAGAAAGAATAGAATTAATAAAAAAAAGACTTGAAAATAATCATAAAGCTATAATAATTTCAACACAATTAATTGAAGCAGGTGTTGATATAGATTGTGAATGTGTTTATAGGGATCTGGGACCATTAGATTCTATCATTCAGGTAGCTGGCAGGTGTAATAGGAATAAAAAATTGCACAAAGGTAATACTTATTTGGTGAATTTAATGAAAATGAGAGATAGCGGTTCAGAATATTGGTATGCTAATATTTACGATAAAGTTTTATTAAATATAGTGACAGAAATATTAAATGGTAAGAAAATTATATATGAAAAAGATTTTTTAGATTTAATAAATGATTATTTTATGAAGGCAAAAGAAAAATCAAATATAGAAACTAATTTAACTAAGTCGCTTTATAGTTTATATTTTTATGATAAGAATCCAGATAATAAAAGAAGGAAGCCAATCTCTGAGTTTAAACTTATTGAAGAGAAAGACTGGAATAATGTTGATATTTTTGTGGAATTGGACGATGAAGCTCAAAGGATATACACAAGATATCAAGAAATAAAAGAAATTAAGAATCTATGGGAAAGAAAGAACGAGTTCTTAAAAATAAGAAAAGATTTTTATGATTATGTAATTTCTATACCCTATCAATATGCAGGTGATTTCATAGATAATAAAGGTATTAGTTATATTCCTAAAATTTCCAAAGAAGACATTATACAGGAAAATTACTACAACCCAGAAACTGGCTTTAAAAGAAATAAAGAGGTATCTGAAGGAGGCTCGCTAATTCTTTAGCCTGGAAACCACATGCTTATAAAAACAATGAAATTAATCATGGAATCAGATAAACCTATAATGGGGGAGGCAGAGAAATTAAGAGGATTCTTTGCCCGTAAATTTAATAGTTACCTTTTGTTACACCATCATTTAGGAAACAATAAAATTTTATATCAATATCCCCGAATACAATATAAGGAAATTAATGGAAGAAAGATGATTTTAGGTTTAGCAGAAGGAGTAGAAGTATTACAGAGTATTTATAATCAATACGATTGGATTAATTTAGATGATAATAAATACCAGATTTACAGTAAAGAGATTTTCATTAAAGAAGAATTGTTTGAAATTACCAATGAAATTGGTGAATATTTAAAATATGAATTTCTTAATCCATGGTTTGCCTTAAATGAAGAAAATTACAGAAGATATAAAGAATATTCTTTCCATGAGAGAGATGATCAGTTAAAAAGTATCCTAATTCAAAATATTTTGTCAATTGCAAAAACTTTTAATTATTTTGTTGAAAAAAGAATTTTAGCGGAGGTTAATCTAATGGAGACTACAATTGACTTTAAAGGTAAATCGATTATTGGATTTTTAGGTACATTTCAGGTAAATTTTCATCTTCCGGATTATATTGGTCTGGGCAAATCTGTCTCCCGTGGTTTTGGCACAATCAAGCAATTAAAAGAATAAGAAGGCAGTGGTTATGCAATTAGTGATAAATACCAGGGGTTCATATTTAAGAAAAAAAGAGAATTGTTTCTTGGTAAAAAATGAGGATAAGGTTTTTGAGATTTCAGTGAAGAAGGTTGATAGCATCTTGATTACCACCAGTGCTTATTTCTCCACTGATGCAGTAAAGTTTGCTATTGATAATAATATTGATATTGTTTTTTTAGATACCTTTGGTAATCCTTATGGCAGGGTATGGCATTCCAAATTAGGAAGTACCACCCTCATAAGACGATATCAGCTGGAATATTCCACAGGTTCTCAAGGGCTAAAATTAGCCAAAGAATGGATAATTAAAAAGATTGATAATCAGATTAATCTTTTAACTGAACTTAAGAATGCCAGAAAAAATAAAGCTGTACAATTACAATTTATAATAGATAGTATCTTTCAGAAGAAAGTAATATTACAAAATCTGCAAGGCACGATTGAAGAAAAAAGAAATCAGATAATGGTAACAGAAGCGGCAATAAGCAAGGATTATTTTTCAGCCCTCAGTTATATTATGCCAGAGCCGTATAAATTTAATGGAAGAAGCAGAAATCCGGCAAAAGATGAATTCAATTGTCTTTTAAATTATGGCTATGGAGTGTTGTATTCTTTAGTAGAGAAATCCTGTATTTTAGCTGGACTGGATCCCTATATTGGATTTTTACATACTGATAATTATAATAAAAAATCCTTCGTTTTTGATTTGATAGAACCTTTCCGGCCTTTGGTTGATAGGGCAGTAATTCATCTTTTTAGCAAAAGGCAGGTAAAAAAAGAATGTTTTGATAAGATTAGAGGAGGTTTAACTTTAAATCAAGCTGGCAAGGCATTATTGATTACTGCTTATAATGAGATGATGGAAAAGACAGTAAGATATAGGGGTAGGAATGTTAAAAATAAAAATATCATTCAGTTTGAATGCCATCACATCGCCAACAGTTTTATTAAAGAGAATAAAAAATAATGTTGGTCTGGATTATCTATGATATTGAAAACAATAAAACCAGAAGCAAAGTTGCTGCACAATGCAAGGGATATGGATTAGTAAGGGTGCAGAAGAGTGTTTTTCTGGGCACTTTGAATAATAACGAGATTGATGAAATATCTTTAAAATGCCAGGAGCTTATGAATCAGAAAAAAGATTCTATTTATATTTTTCCTATGTGTGATGAAGATTTTAAAAAGGTAAAACTACTAGGACAGGCTTTTGATAAAAAAATAGTGAAAGATGAGGTGTTAGCTAAATTTTTTTAATATCTCAATATATCTTAATCTTAATGTGATGATGTGATAAAGTAAAATTGCTTGTTTAGCAGGTGATAAATCAGAATGGAAGAAAAGATATCTTTAGAAACTAAAGAACAAATTTTTCTTACTCCTTCTGAGATAATTGAATATTTGTTTTGCCCACGTTTCATTTATTTTATGCATTGTTTGAATATACTCCAACATGAGGAGAAAAGATTTAAAGTTTTGATGGGTAGGAAAATACATGAGAAAAAGGCTAAGATAAATAGAGATTATCTAAGAAGAAAAATTGGGTGTGTGAAAAGGGAAAACCTGGTATATCTAGTTTCAGAAAGATATCACCTTAAAGGTGAAATAGATGAAGTGTTATTTCTGGAAGATGACACAATGGCACCTTTAGATTATAAATTTACTGAGTATCAGGAACGATTGTATAGAACTCATAGAATACAATCGATACTTTATGGACTCTTAATTATGGATAATTATGCTTGTCAAGTGAAAAAGGGTTTCCTTTGTTATGTTAGAAGTAAGAATCTGCTTAAAGAAATTACCTTTAAAGATAAAGATTTTGAGAAAATAAGTGATATAATAAAAGAGATGATATTTATCATTCAAAATGGATATTTCCCCAAGGCAACTGCCTATAAAGTGAGATGTATTGATTGTTGTTATAAAAATATCTGTTTGAAATAGAGTATAGTTATGAAATCCTTTTTTTGTAAAGGTTTGACAATGGAAAAAATATGTAAAAAAATTGAAAATCTTCAATATTTACTGAAAAATGAGGCTAATTTTTCAAAAAATATTCCTACAAAAAAATTACCGAAACCTTATAAATATATATTTTTTTAATAATTACCGTTGAAGAGGGACATCCATTAAAACAAGGATTGAAACCTACAGAGCATTATGTTGATGAAATAAACATCATAAAGTTGAAGAGGGACATCCATTAAAACAAGGATTGAAACATTATCTCCATACATAACTTCCATTCCATAATCTAAGTTGAAGAGGGACATCCATTAAAACAAGGATTGAAACATTGAGATATTGCGTTTATAGTCGCCTTTCGTTTTAGTTGAAGAGGGACATCCATTAAAACAAGGATTGAAACCAAAACATTTAACGCTAATTACCCTGTACCTGATTAGTTGAAGAGGGACATCCATTAAAACAAGGATTGAAACTCAAGAAGAATTAGCAAAAGATAGCGGAGATTGGATGGTTGAAGAGGGACATCCATTAAAACAAGGATTGAAACAAGGAATTACCGATGGTATAGGATTCTTCACCTATAGTTGAAGAGGGACATCCATTAAAACAAGGATTGAAACTCTTCTTCCTGCCAATCTTCCGTAAAACTTATCTTTGTTGAAGAGGGACATCCATTAAAACAAGGATTGAAACTCAACTATATAATTGTCATCCCAGAATTTTGTATTGAGTTGAAGAGGGACATCCATTAAAACAAGGATTGAAACTCAAATATGCTGTAATGAATGATGAAGTTTATAATTGTTGAAGAGGGACATCCATTAAAACAAGGATTGAAACCAGAAATCGGAGTAGCAGTTTATAGGATTGTAAATGGTTGAAGAGGGACATCCATTAAAACAAGGATTGAAACTCCTTAAAGTATTCTGCATATATCCAGTGGTTTCTCGTTGAAGAGGGACATCCATTAAAACAAGGATTGAAACATGGCAATCTTGCCCCTGTTGCTAGCAAGGGTATTGTTGAAGAGGGACATCCATTAAAACAAGGATTGAAACTAAAAAATATGATTATTTTATAGAAGTGATTAATAAGTTGAAGAGGGACATCCATTAAAACAAGGATTGAAACCCTATAATAAATTTTAACATTTTATTATAAAATTAGTTGAAGAGGGACATCCATTAAAACAAGGATTGAAACATACTACAAATGGTTGGGTATGGTATGAAAATGGTGTTGAAGAGGGACATCCATTAAAACAAGGATTGAAACAGCACGGCATATAAACCTTTTGCCAGCCTGTAACTGGTTGAAGAGGGACATCCATTAAAACAAGGATTGAAACTAAATTTGAATTACATTGCTCCATTTTACATGACTGTTGAAGAGGGACATCCATTAAAACAAGGATTGAAACTTCAATCTTTTTATAATTCTATTACCAATTTTATTGTTGAAGAGGGACATCCATTAAAACAAGGATTGAAACTTTATATCAAAATTAGATTGTTCTTCCATGGTTTGTCGTTGAAGAGGGACATCCATTAAAACAAGGATTGAAACACCCCGCAGGTACAATTTGTTGTTCTACTTGGGTTTGTTGAAGAGGGACATCCATTAAAACAAGGATTGAAACAACATAACACAACCTTCATTAGCCAATATTACATCAGTTGAAGAGGGACATCCATTAAAACAAGGATTGAAACTCTAATTTATAAAGTGTATATATATTTTCATTCTTTAGTTGAAGAGGGACATCCATTAAAACAAGGATTGAAACACTAACTTAAATTAATTTATATTGCCCTCTTTTTAGTTGAAGAGGGACATCCATTAAAACAAGGATTGAAACATGGTTTCGGGCTGTTGGCTGGGATATGCCAATTATGGTTGAAGAGGGACATCCATTAAAACAAGGATTGAAACAAAAGATGAATCCTTTTTTAGGGGTATGTTCTTCTTAGTTGAAGAGGGACATCCATTAAAACAAGGATTGAAACCTTTATCGGTTTCAAGCTGTTGTAAGGTCATAAATGTTGAAGAGGGACATCCATTAAAACAAGGATTGAAACCATATCCATTTAAAATCCGGTAAACTGTTTGACCTGGTTGAAGAGGGACATCCATTAAAACAAGGATTGAAACCAGAAATGACTAACTCGACATCTACCATTTATGTCGTGTTGAAGAGGGACATCCATTAAAACAAGGATTGAAACATCCTCCTTATTTTTTATTCCAAATACAATATTGTTGTTGAAGAGGGACATCCATTAAAACAAGGATTGAAACTTAATGAAGTATAAGAATTATGAAGTTTTTAAAATTGAGTTGAAGAGGGACATCCATTAAAACAAGGATTGAAACGAGAAACATAAAAAATGGTTAAATGATTGCGATGATGGTTGAAGAGGGACATCCATTAAAACAAGGATTGAAACTCAAGATATTGCTGTATTTTATACATGGACATTTTAGTTGAAGAGGGACATCCATTAAAACAAGGATTGAAACAAGATTATTGAAAAAATAATCAATGAGCCGGTAGATGTTGTTGAAGAGGGACATCCATTAAAACAAGGATTGAAACTTATAATGCGGAACTGACCCAATCAGGAACTTATAGTTGAAGAGGGACATCCATTAAAACAAGGATTGAAACCTGTTCAGCTTTTGTTGTATATCAGCTGTAACCTTTGTTGAAGAGGGACATCCATTAAAACAAGGATTGAAACAGACAAAAGAATGTAAGTATAAATTAAATAAAAGAGGTTGAAGAGGGACATCCATTAAAACAAGGATTGAAACTAAAATCTAATATACTTCTATTAACTGGAACTGTGTTGAAGAGGGACATCCATTAAAACAAGGATTGAAACTTTGAATACGGATTATTAGTAAATAAAGAAGATAATAGTTGAAGAGGGACATCCATTAAAACAAGGATTGAAACACAGATAATAAATATCAACACAGTTTAAGAATATTTGTTGAAGAGGGACATCCATTAAAACAAGGATTGAAACTAATAAATTATTGATTTTAAAGTCTCTGAACAATCTTGTTGAAGAGGGACATCCATTAAAACAAGGATTGAAACGCTGTCCATACTTTAAAAGACCACGGTGGGTCAGCAGTTGAAGAGGGACATCCATTAAAACAAGGATTGAAACATGAAATTCCAGGCAGCTAAGAATTTATTATTAAGGTTGAAGAGGGACATCCATTAAAACAAGGATTGAAACTCCTTAAACTCGTCAATATAGAGCATCAGCCGTTTCGTTGAAGAGGGACATCCATTAAAACAAGGATTGAAACTCGTCAATTTATTATCAACTTCTTCTTTCCCAAATCGTTGAAGAGGGACATCCATTAAAACAAGGATTGAAACATATGATGACCACAAAAAGCAGAAACAGAATCTTTGTTGAAGAGGGACATCCATTAAAACAAGGATTGAAACGCTGTCCATACTTTAAAAGACCACGGTGGGTCAGCAGTTGAAGAGGGACATCCATTAAAACAAGGATTGAAATGTGTTGCACTGGGAAAACAATATTTTAAATTTAGTTTTCCTGGTCTATTATGTTATAATTCATTTAGGTTGGTTTGCTATGAGATCCTTTATAATCCTGTTATTAATTTCTATATTGTTTTCAGGATGTGGTATATTATCTGAAGTTGGTATACCAGGAAATGAATCCCCTTTTTCTCATCTTAAAGATTTTACTATAGTTGATGATGATATATTTATTGAAACAATAGAACAATTGGATACTCCTGAAAAAATTTTCTCTACATAAAACAGGATTTTTTTCCAGCTGAAGCATTTGAAAATGATTATAATCCTTACGAAATGTTTCAGGTGAAGCAAGATAACTGTGCTGATTACGACTGTTTTGCTGCCTTTGTTGCTCATTATCATGGTTATGAAACCTTTTTGGCTTACATGTTAATAAGCACTCCCTGGATGGAGTATGATCAAGCTCACTTAATCACTATTTATAAGATCGATAAAGATTATGCTTATTCTGATTATGCTTGCTATTTTGACGGTTTTAGCAGTATTGATGAAGTTATAGATAACTATCCCTGAGTAAGATACAATATTTATGATTATGATATGAACTTGCTTGAAACTGTCTCTATTTAGTAAATCATCTACTTTTATAAAACCCGACCAGTTTTACAATCCATTCTATTATTGTTACAGAGAAACTTCGGTAAGAATAAGTTGAGCAGATTTATCGGGTAGGATGTATGTTGAGCAGTACTATTAATTTGATGAATGAACAACAGTGAAATACAGGAAAAAAATAAAAAAGATAGGCAGCTAATTTTATTTTTAATTTTAAAGAGGTCTAATTATATGCGGATATTAATAACCAATGATGATGGCATAGAGGATAAAGGGTTACAGGAGTTAGTTAAGGCAATTTTTGATAGATACGAAGTATATGTAGTTGCGCCGGATAAAAGATATACCGGTTATAGCGGAGCAGTAACTTTTGACCGATTGATTTCTGTGGTAGAATATCCTTTGAATTTGGGCGAGAAGAGATCTTTTAAAGTATCTGGTACTCCTGCCGATTGTATCATACTTGCTCTGGATAAATTGATTGGACCGGTTGATTTAGTCATTTCTGGAATTAATGATGAACCCAATCTGGGTGATGATATACGGCTATCTGCCACCTTGGGGGCATGTCGGGAGGCTTCCTTTGCTGAAATCCCTGCTATTGCTTTATCTCTTGATTATGGTTCAGGTAAAAGGTACTATCAAACTGTAACTGATTTTTTAGCCACTTTTTTAAATAAATGGAATACTTTAAAAATTCCTAAAGAGGTATATTTAAATATAAATTGTCCCAATGTGCCTCCTGTTCAACTCAAAGGAGTATTATTTGTCCCGGCAGGGAGATGTCGTTATAAGGATAGAGTTAAATTGGTTAAGAGTAAATTGCAGACAGTTTATCAAATTTATGGGATAAAAATTAAAGAGGAAGAAAAAGGTACAGATTCCTGGGCTATCAATAATAATTATATATCTATCACCCCTCTTCATAGAGACCAGACTGATAGAAGAATTTTATCCCGTTTGAAAAGAATCAAATTTAGAGCAATAATAAAATAAAGCATTCCTGTTGCCTAGGTAAAAGTATTATGCTATACTGGGAAACGGAGAGATGACCGAGTGGTCGAAGGTGGTTGCCTGCTAAGCAATTGAGCGGATTATAAGTCCGCTCCGAGGGTTCGAATCCCTCTCTCTCCGCCATTTTTTATGTACCTCATTTCTGGTTAGGAGGATTCAAGTGAAATCAAATCCAAATAAAGATATTTTAAATAAATTTATTATTCGTAATAATTTTCAATACGGAGATTTGGGAATGGTGTTAGCACTGCATGGCGAGCTTTATTATAGCGAATATCAGCTCAATCATGAGTTTGAGGCATATGTAGCAGAGGGATTAGCTGAGTTTGCTAAAATATATCAGGAAGGGAAAAGTAGGTTGTGGATTGCTGAATTTACAGGAAAAGCCATTGGCACACTGGCGATTATGGAGAGACCTGAACAGCAGGGGCAGATTCGCTGGTTTTTAATTCATCCTGATTATCGAGGTATAGGATTGGGAAAATTATTAGTGGAAAAAGCTATTAATTTTTGTCGGGATGCTGGCTACCAGAGTATTTTTCTCTGGACGTTAGAAAATCTGACTGCGGCCAGGGCTATTTATGAGAAATATGGTTTTAGGTTAAAAGAGGAGAAAGAACATTTTTTATGGGGACAGAATTTAATAGAACAATATTATGTTTTAAATCTTAAAAAAAAGATGTAAAATTTTTCAAGTCAGGAGGCTTCTTTTATATGGCTAAGAGGCTATATCGTTCCAGAAAAAATAGCATTATTGGCGGTGTTTGTGGAGGAATTGCCGAATATTTTGATATAGATCCCACCTTAGTTCGTCTTCTAACAGTATTAATTGTTTTTTTAGGTGGGGCAGGAGTAGTTGCTTATATTGTTGCCTGGATTATCATCCCACAGAATCCGGAACAGGTAACTGAACAGGAGCATGATTATTCCCATTCAGATGATGTTAAGGATAATAATAAGAATATTTGGGGTGGAATAATACTCATTTTGTTAGGATTATTCTTTTTAATCAGAAGTTTCTTTCCCCGTTTTGTTCTGATTAAGTTTTGGCCAATTATCCTGGTTGTAGTGGGTGTAGGATTGATAATTCAATCACTTTTCCGGGAAAAATAACCTAATTTTTCTTTGTATTTATTACCGTTCTTTCCCTTATTTTCTGCTCTAATTATTAATTACAGAAGTATAATAATTGGTGTATTATCGGATTTTTTAAAATTATGCTTTGTTCTAAAAAATCCTTCCATGTAACTAATTATTTAAGGAGAATAAAATGAAATTTCCGGCATCTAAGACTAAAATTGTATGCACTCTGGGTCCGGTATCTAATAATAAAAAGATTATTAAACAATTATTTTTAGCTGGCATGGATGTAGCTCGCCTTAATTTAGCTCATGATACCCTGGATGTGCACCGAAAAACCTTGCGCTATATACGTGAGGTGGAAAAAGAGCTGGAAATCTCAATACCGGTAATGATTGATATTCCCGGACCTAAAATTAGACTGGGCAAGATTGAAAATGGACCTATTACCTTAAAGAGAGGCCAGATAATAAAGCTAACTACCCGCAATAAAACAGGCAATGATTCTCTACTTCCCGTCGAGTATAATAATTTGATTCAGAGTGTCAAGATAGGAAGCTTGATTTATCTTTATGATGGATTTATTCAATTGCGTGTCACTGATATTTCTCAAGAAAAAGATGAGGTAACCTGTCGGGTTTTGATTGGTGGTAAATTGGATTCCCATAAAGGATTAAATCTGCCCAAAGCTAAGATATTACTGGAAGCAATAAGTGAACAAGATTTAAGACTGATTGCCTTTGGCTTAGAGGAAGGCGTAAACATTTTTGGCATCTCTTTTGTAGAAAAAGCAGATGATATAAGAAAGGTAAAGGAGTTTGCTCGTCAAAAAGGTAAAGAAATTTTTACCATTGCCAAAATTGAAAGGGAAGAAGCAGTCAAAAATATCTCGGAAATACTATCCGTCACCGATGCTATTATGGTCGCAAGAGGTGACCTGGGTGTACAGGTTAACATTGAAGATATTCCGGTTATCCAAAAAAATCTAATTGCCCAGGCTAATAAGATGAGTCGACCGGTAATAACAGCTACTCAGATGCTGGTTTCTATGACTGACAATATTCGTCCTACTCGTTCTGAAGTAACTGATGTGGCTAATGCTATCCTTGATGGCACTGATGCCACTATGCTCTCAGAAGAGACTGCGGTAGGCAAATACCCGGTAGAGACCACAAAAATGATGACTGATATCGCTATAGCTACCGAACAACATTATCGTGATGTATCTAATCGCTCTTCCTTGTGTGATGATCTGCGCTCTTCTTTCTGGAAGGAAAAACCGTCTGTGGAGGATGTTATTTCATTACATACTATGGAAAGCAGTCAGATGTTCAAGGCTAAATATATATTGACACCTACGGAGAGTGGAAATACAGCCAGGAGAATTTCCCGGCTAAAACCTTACTGCTGGATTTTAGCTTTTACCGCTGAACCAGATGTGGCACGTTTTCTGAGTTTTTCTTATGGAGTGATTCCTTTTCTAATTCCCAGAATAGAATTTGATTGGTATAACAATATTATGGATTTTCTAAAAGAGAAAAAATTAGTGAAAAAGGGAGAGCACATAATTTTAACTGAGGGCACCATAAGAAAAAAAGTAGGGGGAACTGATTCCCTTAAAATTATTCGGGTTGATTGAATGTGTAGTTGATTTTTACATTATTTCATTTCCTGTTAAAATATATAGAAGATAATTAAATCAATATATTTGAAAAAGGGCACTCTTTAAATTTATTGAAATATAGGAAGATAAGGGAAGAAAATTGAACAAATATCAGTCAGCACAAAAAAAGAATAAAGGAAAGATAATAGCCATCCGGGGGAGTGTTGTGGATGTTGAATTTATGAGCAGAATTCCTGAAGTTCATAATTTATTGGAGTGTGGGAGGGTATTCATGGAGACCATCCTTCATCTGGATGCCAGGACTGTTAGGAGTATAGCCCTGACCTCTACTCAGGGATTAAAAAGAGGGGATGAGGTTATTGATTATGGCAGCCCCCTCAGTGTTCCTATCGGAGAAAAATTACTGGGCAGAATATTCAATATATTTGGTGAAACTATTGATGGAGGAGAGAAGCTTGATATTCCTTTATCTCAAAGACAGGCTATCTATAAAGAATCCGTTCCTTTAGCAGAACGCTCTTCTAGAATTGGTATTTTTGAAACGGGCATTAAAGCCATTGATGTCCTTGCTCCCTTAGAAAGGGGAGAGAAGGCCGGACTTTTTGGAGGTGCGGGAGTAGGCAAGACAGTGCTTATAATGGAGATGATTCATAATATGGCCATCGGTTATCAGGGAGTAAGTCTTTTTTGCGGCATAGGAGAACGCTCTAGAGAGGGTGAAGAACTGTACCGAGAAATGAAGGAAGCAGGTGTTCTGGATAGAGCAGTGATGATTTTTGCCCAAATGAATGAGCAGCCTGGTGCTCGATTTCGGATTGGTCATGCAGCACTTACTATGGCTGAATACTTTCGTAATGAAGAAAAACAGGATGTCCTTTTACTGATTGATAATATATTCCGATTTGTCCAGGCTGGTTCAGAGGTATCAGGCCTTTTAGGAGAATTGCCTTCCAGGGTAGGTTATCAGCCAACCCTGGCTAGTGAAATTGCTGATTTAGAAGAGCGCATCAGTAGTTCTGCAACTGGCTCTATCACCTCTATACAGGCTGTTTATGTACCTGCTGATGATTTTACCGATCCAGCTGCGGTGCATACTTTCAGTCATCTTTCTGCCTCTATAGTGCTTTCCAGACAAAGAACAAGTCAAGGATTATATCCAGCAATAGATCCGCTGAAATCAAATTCAAGTATTCTTACCCCTACAGTAGTTGGAGAAAGGCATTATCAGATTGCTCGCCAGATAAAACAAACCCTTGCCGAATATGAAGAATTAAAAGATATTATTGCCATGCTGGGACTGGAAGAGTTATCCAAAGAGGATCAGAATATAGTAAATCGAGCCAGAAGACTGGAAAGATTTCTGACCCAGCCCTTTGTTACTACCGAGCAGTTTACCGGTAATGAAGGGCGAAGAGTTTCCTTATCAGAGGCATTAGACGGATGTGAGCGAATTCTAAATGATGAGTTTCATGATTATCCCGAAAGTGCTCTATATATGATAGGTACCATTAATGAGGTTAAGAAACAATGAATTTAACAATTCTCTTACCGGAAAAAACCTACTGGCAGGGTAGGGTGAAAAAAGTAGTGGGAGAAGCTAAAAATGGTTCCTTTTGTTTATTACCAGCGCATGTTGATTTTGTCACCATTATGGTGCCTGGAATTTTTTATACTGTAACAGAGGAAAACCAGGATCTTTATCTGGCTATTAATGAGGGAATTTTATTGAAGACTGGTTCGGAAGTTACTCTGGCCACCAGAAATGCTGTTAAAGGAGAAAACTTAGGTAGTTTAAAAAAACAGGTGGAAGAGGATTTTAAAAAAATTAATCAGCAGGACAGAGGTGCGCGTAATGCCTTACAGAAATTAGAAGCTGATTTTGTCAGGAGGTTTTTGGATTTAGAAGCCCATGAATAGAAAAGGTGATTGGTCAGAAGAAGAGAAGGAAGAAAAATTTTTACAAGAGATTGAAAGTAAAGAAAAAAGAAGAATAAAAGCCCAGAGTAAAAAAAATCGGGTTATTTGGATGGGATTTGGTTTATTTGGCATTATCGGCTGGTCAGTAATGATTCCCACAATAATAGGAATCGGTATTGGCTTATGGGCTGATAGGAAATGGCCTGGCCAGATATCATGGACTTTGACCTTTCTTTTCCTGGGTATAGTGTTGGGCTGTTGGAATGCCTGGTATTGGGTGCAAAAGGAACGCAGAGTAATTGAAAGAGAAAGAGAAGAATAGAAAGAGGAATTAAATATTATTAATCAAGTTTTTTATTTAATTTTAGGGTGCTTAGCAGGTTTATTCTATTTTGGTGGTTTATGGCTGACCTTGCGTTATATGAGCCAGGCAAGATATCCTATTGTTGTCACCTTGCTTAGTTATGTTATGAGAACCGCTGTTATTTTTTTGATAGTATTTTATATTGCCCGCTCGGGACAATGGACCTCGATATTAGTCTGGTTAATAGGCTTTGTCTTAACCAGGATTTTATTATCCCGCTTATTGAGAGGGAATCATTTAGATAAAAATACTGCTAATATTAAACGAGAACAATCAAAATTGAATAAGGAGTAAGGAATAAGATATGGAGATTACCCCTGATAATATAATATACTGGCAATGGAAAGGCATTAATTTAAATGCTACTATTATTTTTACCTGGTTGGTAATGCTGGTGCTATTATTGGTTTGCTGGCTGGCTACCAGAAAATTGACCATGGGAGTCAGGATGAATCGCTGGCAGAATTTTTTAGAGGTTATTATTGGCTATATTCGCAGCCAGATAGGAGAAATCACCCAGCAAAATCCAGATCAGTATATCCCATTTTTAGGTTCCCTCTTTCTCTTTATTTCGGTATCCAATCTTTTAGCCATAGTTCCCGGATATTATCCACCTACCGGGTCTTTATCTACCACAACTGCTCTGGCTATTTGTGTTTTTTTTGCTATTCCTATTTATGGAATTGCTAAAGTTGGCATCAAGAATTATTTAAAACAATATCTGGAACCATCTGTTCTCATGCTGCCTTTTAATGTTATCGGAGAGTTTACCAGAACGCTGGCTTTAGCTGTGCGCTTGTTTGGCAACATAATGAGCGGAACTCTAATTGCCGGAATTCTATTGATAGTGGCACCTCTGGTTTTGCCAATTATTATGCAGGTATTAGGCTTGTTGATCGGCCAAATACAGGCTTATATTTTTACTGTTTTAGCTACAGTTTATATTGCTTCAGCAACTCAGGCTGAAAATGAAATAAAAATGAAAAAAGTAAAGGAAGGAAGTGAAAATAATGAGTAGTGTTGATATGATTGCCGTTGCTTCTATTATTACAGCCGGAATTACTATAGCAATCGGCTCTATAGGCCCTGCTATCGGAGAGGGTATGGCTTTAGCTCGGGCTCTGGGAGCCATTGCCCAGCAGCCGGATGAAGCGAATACCATTACCAGAACATTGTTTGTAGGATTAGCTATGGTTGAATCTACGGCAATTTATTGTCTGGTAATTTCGGTTATTCTAATATTTGCCAATCCCTTCTGGAACTATATTTTGAGTCAATAGGTGAAAGATTATGATAATTGATTTATTCACGGTAGTTGCTCAGATTATTAATTTCCTGATCCTGGTTTTTTTACTCAAGAAATTTCTCTTTAGTAAAATAACAAGTATTATGGATGAGAGAGAAAACCAGATTAATAAACAACTTTCCGAAGCTGAGCAGAGAGAAAAGGATGCTGAACAGGAACTGGCAAAACAGAGGAAAATAAGAGAAAAGCTGGAACGGGAATGGGAAGATAGTCTGACTAAAATAAAGAAAGAAGTTCAGGCTAAACGAGAAAAAATGATAGATGAAGCCCGGGAATCAGTTAATGAGGTTCAGGAAGAATGGAAAAAGGCCATCTTAACCCAGCGCCATGCCTTTTTACAGGAGTTAAAGAGACTTTCCTGCCAGCAGGTATGTTTAGTATCGAAAAAAGTATTAGCCGATCTGGCCAATGCCAAATTAGAGGACCAGCTAATAGATAGTTTTATTAATCAATTAGAAGAATTGGACGAGAATAAGAAACAGGAATTTAGAAGAGATCAGACTAAAGTGCTTAGCAGTCAAAATCAAAATAAGAATAAAGTTGAAATATATACTGGTTTTCCTCTGAGTGAGAATACCAAAGATTTATTGACTGAAAAGGTCAAAAAACTGGTACATAAGGATGTTCAGCCTACTTTTCAGACTTCTCGTGAACTTATCTGTGGTATTGAATTGAGGTCAGAGGGGAAAAAGATAGCCTGGAGTATGGAGAATTATTTAGATCTGCTGGAGAAGGGATTAAAAGATATTTTTGAGGAAAATAGACAGGAAAGTGAACTAATAGAGGATGTGCTTGAGTTTGGAGATAATCAAAATAAAGATAATTGAATTGTTCTGGAGAGTATTACAGAATGAATAAAGAGAGTGACCTTGTATTATTGGAAGAAGAAATAAGGAAAACATTTTCCCAGCTGGAAAAGGTTATTCACAAACACAAAGTTTCTCTTGATTTCCAGGAGATTGGAGTTATTACTTCAGTAGGGAAAGGGGTAGTTAGAGCAAATGGATTGCCTAAGGTAAAATCAGGAGAAATAGTTACTTTTAAAGGTGGTAACTTAGGTATGGTATTTAACCTCAATCCTGATAGCGTTGATATCATTCTTTTAGATAAATCCAGGGATTTATCCTCAGGAGATGAGGTAAGGAGAAGCAATCAGGTTATGAATGTACCTGTGGGAGAGGCATTGCTGGGCAGGATTATTGATCCTGCTGGGAGACCTCTTGATCAGCGAGGAAGGATTAATTATACTGAACGGATGCCTATTGAACAAGAGGTGCCACCCATTATACATCGTGATCCGGTGAATGTTCCTTTGCAAACCGGAGTACTGGTGGTTGATTCTCTGGTACCTATAGGTAGAGGTCAGCGTGAACTGATACTGGGTGATAGGCAGACCGGTAAGACTGCCCTTGCCATTGATACTGTTCTTAATCAACAAACAGGTGATATAATATGTATCTATTGTACTATCGGTCAAAAACTGTCTTCAGTAGCCCGAGTTATTACTAAGTTGAAAGAATCAGGAGCAATGGATTATAGTATTGTGGTAATAGCCTCTGGTGAAAACACTCCGGGTTTAAACTATATTGCCCCTTATGCTGCTACCAGTATCGGTGAATATTTTATGAAGAAGGGGAAAGATGTACTCATTATCTATGATGATTTGACTCAACATGCACGATCATATCGGGAATTGTCATTATTGATGAGAAGACCACCGGCACGAGAGGCCTATCCCGGGGATATCTTCTATATTCATTCTCGTCTATTAGAGAGAGCAACCCATTTAAAGAAAGAATATGGGAATGGTTCGCTTACCGCTTTACCCATTATTGAAACCGAAGCCCAGAATTTATCAGCATATATACCTACTAATTTAATTTCTATTACTGATGGACAGATATATTTATCACCACAATTATTTCAAGCTGGTATTTTACCAGCTGTAGATGTGGGAAAATCAGTATCACGTGTGGGGGGGAAGACACAATTGGCTGCTTATCGAAAGGTGGTAGGTGATTTGCGGCTTAGTTATTCTCAATTTCAAGAACTGGAGATTTTTTCCCGTTTTGGTACCCAGCTGGATGAGAATACTCAAAAGATATTAATTAGAGGGAGAAGAATTAGAGAGATGTTAAAACAAAACCAGTATTATCCCTATTCGGTCTTAGAGCAGATAGTCTTTCTACTGTCGATATCCTATGGTTTACTTGATGATATTGGGGAATCTGACATTACTGAATTTAAGAAAATTATAAAAGAAGAATTGAAAGATAGATTTGCCGGAATTGAAGAGCGGATTAGCAATAATCAATTGTTATCACAGGATGATGAGGAAACACTGGTTGGTTTTGTTAAGGAAAATATTGAATTAATGACTAAGGATAAAAATCATGCAGATGCTGGAGAGCATTCGCCGAAAAATTGAAAGCGCTCAGGACCTTCATTCGGTAGTTAAAACTATGAAAGCGCTTGCGGCTGTAAATATTCATACATACGAAAGGGCCGTGCAAGCAATTAATAATTATTTCCAGAATATTGAAACTGGCTTGCAGATTGTATTAAAAAAAAATCCGGAAATGCTTAAGTCACCCACCAGGGTAGCAGGAGAAGTTACTGGCATTATAACATTTGGCGCCCAAAGAGGGATGGCAGGTAATTTCAATTTACCTGTTGTTAATAAAGTGCATAGTTGGATAGTAGGGAAAAATATTGACCGTAAATCTTCCCTGATTGTCTGTTCAGTCGGAGACAGAATAACAGAACAATTAAAGGACATTGATCTTTTTCCAGAAAGCGGTTTTGATTTTCCGGCTTTTCGTTACCATTTAGATAGCATCATTCAGGATTTGTTATTAGTGATTGAAAACTGGCGTTTCCAGAAGAATGTCACTACAATTCAGCTTTTCTATAATAAATTATTGAGAGGGACTACATTCCAGCCAATTACTCTACAGCTCTTTCCTATGGATATGGACTGGCTAAGAGAGCTGGTAAAGAAAGAATGGCCTTCTCGTTCTATCCCCCTATATACGATAGCAACTGGAGAGTTATTTAACCTGCTTATCAGGCAATATTTTTACATTTTTCTTTATCGAGCATTTATTGAATCCATGGCCAGTGAGAACGCCAGTCGTCTGATGGCTATGCAAAAAGCAGAGCTGAATATCGAAGAACGACTGGAACAGTTGAATGCTCAGTTTCATCATCAAAGACAAAATGCTATTACTGATGAGTTGCTGGATATTATAGCTGGATTTGAAGCCCTTACAAAGTAAATCCATTATATTTGGTTAATTGATTCTATTAACTAATTGATTTGTAAAAAAAGACCTGTTGAGAAGGAGAAAGAACTTTTAAACCTGATGGCTATATTGGTGTTAAGTTTAATTTAATATAAAATAAAATGAATAATAGTCAATCAAAATCTAAAGATTACCATAAAGATATTCAGATCAGTGGCATGACCTGTGTTAATTGTGCTCGTAGAGTTGAACAGAGTTTAGCAAAGATTGACGGAGTAAAGTTTGCCTCGGTGAATTTAGCTACCGAAACGGCTTTCTTGATAAGTGAGCGGGAAATTTCATTGCAGGAAATAAAAAATGCGGTGGAAGGTGCTGGTTATAATGTAGTGGAAGGCAGCTGGGAAGACCTGAGTCAGAAACGTTATAAAAAAGCTAAAGAAAGGTTGATTATTACCTGGATAGTAACCCTTCCCCTTTCCATATTAATGATTTTTCATATGTTGAGCTATCATATTCCTGGTTTTGTATTGCTTGAAGTAGTGAGCGTTGCCTTTGTTGTTTTTTATAGCGGGAAGGAAACTATTAAAAGCGCCTGGATCGCCTTTAGGCATCTCCATTCTAATATGGATACCCTTATTACTATCGGTTCGGTAACTTCCTGGTTTACAGCGGTGTTGAACTACATAGGCTTACCAATTATATCCTTTGGTACTCTGGGAGCGATGATTATTGCTATTCACTTAACCGGTCGCTTTGTTGAATCACATTTAAGAGATAAAGCTGCAAAAGAGATAAAAGCACTAGTATCCTTACAAGCAAAAGAGGTAACAGTCATTCTCGGTACAGCAGAAATCAAATTGCCCCTGACCATGCTGAAAAAAGATCAGCTTATTAAAGTGAAACCGGGAGAACGTATCCCTGCAGATGGTATTGTGGTAGAAGGTCTTTCAGCAGTAGATGAGTCTTTTGTTTCCGGGGAGCCCATCCCTAAGAAAAAACAGAAAGATGATACAGTAATTGGAGGTTCAATCAATATCTCCGGTCCGCTAATTGTGAAGGCGGTAAAAATAGGGGAAGAATCTTTTTTATCCCAGATGATTAAATTAATTAAAGAAGCCCAGGGTGCCAAAGTTCCTATTCAGGCTTTAGCGGATAGAATTACTGATTGGTTTGTTCCCATTATTATTATCCTGGCTACCATAAGTGCAATTTTTTGGTTTTTTAATTTAACTGATTACCAATTATTTCTGGTAAAGGCCAAAGAGATATTTCCCTGGATATTAATTACTGAAAACAATTATTCTTTTGCGGTTTTTGTGTTCATTTCCACTGTGGTTATAGCTTGTCCCTGTGCTTTAGGATTGGCTACCCCAATGGCACTGGTAGTAGGAAGTGGAATGGCAGCCAAGAAAGGTTTAATTATTCGAAATGCAGAAGCAATACAGATTTCTAAGGATATTGGATATGTATTGATGGATAAAACAGGCACCATAACCCATGGACAGCCTTCTGTAGTTCATCATAATCTTCCCGAAGAAGAGATGGATATGGTTGCATCAATTGAAAGTAACTCACATCATCCCTTAGCCCAGGCTATTGCCGGTAATCTAAAAGACAAGGTAAAAGTTGATGATATTAAAGAAATTCCTGGAAAAGGTGTTGAAGCAAATTACCGGGGGATATATTATTTTGTTGGTAAACCAGAACAAAGTGATGAATATATTCCTTATTTAACAAAAGGACAAACAGTAGTAGAGGTATGGAAAGACAAAAAAAAGATCGGTTTTATTATTTTAGCTGATCAAATAAGAGAAGACTCCAAAAGTGCGATAGCCCAGCTAAAAAAACTAAACATAATTCCAGTTATGGTTACTGGTGATAACGATGTAACTGCTCAAACAGTGGCTAAAGAGATTGATATTAACGAAGTGTATGCCGGCATAAGACCTGAGCAGAAATTGGATATTGTCAGGAAATATCAGAGTTCTGAAAAGAAGGTCTTAATGATAGGAGACGGTATTAACGATGCTGCCTCCCTGAAAGGAGCAGATATAGGAGTAGCTATGGGAAAAGGTGCTGATTTAGCTATAGACAATGCTGATATAGTTATAATAAGGGAAGGTATTTCTGGATTAATTCATAGTATTAATATATCTGCCAGAATATTTACAGTCATAAAGCAAAATCTTTTCTGGGCTTTTCTATATAATACTCTGGCCATACCCATGGCAATGTTAGGGCTTTTACATCCGGCAATTGCAGAAGGAGCCATGGCTTTTAGTTCCATTACCATTATTCTGAATTCTTTGAGAATCAGGAATAACTTAAAATAAAATATAAAATAAATAAAAATATGATATAAAACGAAAGGAAAGAATAATGAAACACAAATTGATTACCTTAGATGGGAATACGGCAGCTGCTCATACTGCCTATCACCTTAGTGAGAATATCACGATTTATCCGATAACACCTTCTTCAGTGATGGGAGAATTAGCGGATTTATGGGCATTTCAGGAGAAAAAAAATATCTGGGGAGCAGTTCCCTTTGTAGCCGAAATGCAGAGTGAGGCAGGAGCAGCTGGAGCTGTTCACGGATCACTGCAAAGAGGAGCACTGACTACTACCTTTACCGCCTCTCAGGGATTACTGCTCATGCTTCCCAATATGTTTAAAATTGCTGGTGAATTGACACCTGCAGTATTTAATGTTTCAGCCCGCTCAGTGGCAATGCATGCCTTGTCTATTTTTGGTGACCATTCTGATGTAATGGCTGCCAGAACTACAGGTTTTGCTTTATTGGCAGCTGCCTCTGTACAGGAGGCCATGGATTTTCCGTTAATTGCCCAGACCGCATCCCTGAAATCCAGAGTGCCGTTTCTACATTTCTTTGATGGATTCCGTACTTCTCACGAAATATCCAAGGTAGAGCTATTGGAAAATGAAGAGATGAAAAAGATGATTAACGATGATCTTATATATCAGCATAGAGCTCGCTCACTTTCTCCGGAACGTCCATTTATCAGGGGAACGGCTCAAAATCCGGATGTATTTTTTCAGGCACGAGAGGGATGTAATCCTTTTTATGATAAATGTGCTGATATAGTAGAGGAAACGATGAAAGAATTTAAGGAAATTACCGGCAGAGAATATCATCTCTTCCAATATGCAGGTGCTCCTGATGCACAATATGTCATTATACTAATGGGTTCAGGTTGTGAGACGGTTCAGGAAACTGTAGAATATCTGGTAGGAAAAGGTGAAAAGGTAGGCTTGATAAAAGTAAGACTATTCAGACCGTTCTCAGTGAAGCATCTCTATAAAGCTATCCCTGAGACCGCCAGGAAGTTAGGTGTCTTAGATAGAACCAAAGAACCAGGCAGTGCAGGTGAGCCTTTATACATAGATGTCTTATCTGGTATTAATGAATATATGAGCGAGAATGGCATTGATAGAAAAATAAAGGTCGTGGGTGGAAGATATGGATTATCATCTAAGGAATTTACACCAGCCATGGTTATGGGAGTATTTAATGAGATAAAGAAAGAGAAGCCTATGAATCACTTTACCGTTGGCATTAATGATGATGTAACGCATAAAAGTGTCAAATACCCGGAGCATTTCCATATCGAACCGGCTGACAGAGTTAGAGCTGTTTTCTATGGATTAGGTTCAGACGGAACGGTAAGCGCTAATAAGAGTTCTATCAAAATCATCGGAGAAGAGACAGATAATTATGCTCAAGGTTACTTTGTCTATGATTCCAGAAAAGCAGGTTCATTAACGATTTCCCATTTACGTTTTGGCAAAGATCCTGTTCATTCACCATACTTAATTCAAAAGGCAAACTTTGTGGGTTGTCATCAGTTCTCATTCCTGGAAAAATATGATGTCTTAAAATATGCAGAGGATAACGCCGTCTTGCTGTTAAACAGCCCTTATCCTTCTGAAGAAGTTTGGGATAAAATTCCCAGAGAAGTTCAGGAAAAAATAATCGAAAAAAAGATTAAACTATATGCTATCAATGCTTATCAGATTGCCAGGGAAACTGATCTCGGTGTCAGAATTAATACCGTAATGCAAACAGCGTTCTTCCTGTTGAGCAAGATATTGCCTGAGGATGTTGCTATTGATAAGATTAAACAATTCATCAAAAAATCTTATGGAACTAAGGGAGAAGCAATTCTTAATAAAAATAATCAGGCAGTTGATTTGGCTAAAGAATCTATTCAGGAAATAAAAGTACCTCCCCAAGCTGATGGTACTATCAGCAAAAAAGAAACCGTTTCTGCTGAGGCTCCCAGATTTGTCCGTGAAGTGACTGCTAAGATGATTGCCCAGGAAGGAGACGATATTCCGGTAAGTGCCTTTGAACCTGACGGAACTTTCCCTTCGGGAACTACCAAATGGGAAAAGAGAAATATTGCCCAGGAAATACCTGAATGGGATCCCGATATCTGCATTCAATGCGGAAATTGTGCTTTTGTCTGTCCCCATGCAGTAATTAGAAGTAAAATCTACTCTCCTGATTTGCTTACTGATGCACCGGAAAACTTTAAATCAGCTGATACTAAAATCAAGGAATTCCAGGGACAAAAGTTTACCTTGCAAATCTCTCCTGAAGATTGTACCGGTTGTGGTTTGTGTGTGGAAACCTGTCCTGCTAAAAATAAGCAAGAGCCTGGTAAGAAAGCTATTAATATGGTTCCAGTAGACAAAATACAAAAACAGGAAAAGAAAAACTGGCAATTTTTTGAAAGCATTCCCTTGGTTGAGAGAGAAAAACTACAGTTTAGTCGTATCAGAGATTTACAATTTGCCCAGCCCTTATTTGAATTCTCCGGAGCCTGTGCTGGTTGTGGTGAAACACCGTATGTAAAACTTGTCAGTCAATTATTTGGAGATAGAATGATTGTAGCAAATGCAACTGGTTGTTCCTCAATTTATGGTGGTAACCTTCCTGCTACACCGTGGACCTTTAATCAGAATGGACGTGGGCCAGCCTGGTCTAATTCTCTTTTTGAAGATAATGCCGAATTTGGCTATGGCTTACGGTTGGCAGTAGATCAGCAGAAGAAAATGGCTATTAACCTGTTAGCACAGCTGAAAGATGAAATTGGCGAAAGCCTGGTTAAGGAATTGACAGAAGCTAAACAGGCTGATGAAAACGAAATTCAGAAACAAAGGGAAAGGGTAGAGCAATTACATAAAAAATTACAGAACATCTCTAAAGAAGAAGCCAGACAATTAGAAAGCTTAGCAGAAGCTTTGATAGAAAAGAGTGTCTGGATAATTGGCGGAGATGGCTGGGCTTATGATATTGGTTACGGTGGATTAGATCATGTAATTGCCCAAAAACAGAATGTCAATATCCTGGTCTTAGATACTGAAGTTTATTCTAATACCGGTGGACAGATGTCCAAAGCAACGCCTTTAGGTGCTGTGGCAAAATTTGCTGCAGGTGGAAAAGAAATGGCTAAAAAAGACCTGGCTATGATGGCGGTGAATTATGGCCATGTTTATGTGGCGAGAATAGTCTTAGGAGCAGACATGAATCAGGCTATCAGAGTCATTCGCGAAGCCGAAGCTTATCAAGGCCCCTCTTTGATTGTAGCTTATTGTCCCTGTGCTGGACATGGTTATGATTTAAAAAATAGCATAAAGCAACAAAAAGCAGCAGTAGCATCCGGATACTGGCCTTTAATGCACTATAATCCAGAATTAAAGAAAGAAGGTAAGAATCCTTTTGTGCTGGACAGCAAAGCCCCCAGTATCCCATTAGAAGAATATATATATGCTGAGAATAGATACAGAATCCTGACCTACAGTAAACCTGGAATTGCAAAAGAATACCATAAGAGAGCTCAAGAGGAAGTATTGAATCGCTGGAAAATATATGAAAAATGGGCGAAGGATGAGAATTCTCAAAAATAAATAAAAAGATAGAATAGGAGGATAAGTAAGTGGTCGATTTAAATACCAGTTATTTAGGTATGAAATTGAAGAATCCCTTAGTTGCCTCTGCTTCTCCGTTATGTGAGAATATCGAAAACATCAAGCAGATGGAAAAAAGCGGTATTGCGGCGGTAGTCTTGCATTCACTATTTGAAGAGCAAGTTATTCTACAAGAGAAAGAACTGGACTATGCCTTAACTCAAGGCACAGAGAGTTATGCCGAATCTTTGAGCTATTTTCCTGATGTGAACGATTATCATTTTTCACCTGATGAATATGTGGAATATATTAGTAAAGTGAAGAAGGCTGTCGATATACCGATTATCGGCAGCCTAAATGGCATTTCTAATAGTGGTTGGATTCGTTATGCTAAAAAGATTGAGGAAGCTGGTGCAGATGCCTTGGAGCTGAATATTTATTATTTACCAACCAGAGTTAATATTTCCTGCCAGGAGTTAGAGAAAATTTATCTTGATCTGGTAAGGGAATTAAGGCAAAATATAAAAATACCCATAGCGTTAAAACTTAGTCCCTATTTCAATTCAATTGTTCACTTAGCCGAAAAATTGGTCAGGGAAGGAGCCAATGGATTGGTACTATTTAATCGATTTTACCAGCCCGATATCGATTTAATGGAAATGTTGGTGACTCCCAATCTAGAATTAAGTTCCTCTTCTGAATTGCGATTACGATTAAGATGGATAGGAATTTTGTATAATAAGGTTAAGGCGGATTTAGCAGTTACCGGTGGAGTTCATACAGTGGAGGATATTCTAAAAAGTATAATGGCCGGAGCCCAAGTAACCATGATGACCTCAGCGTTATTAGAAAAGGGAATTCCTTATATCGGAATGCTTATAAAAGGTACTGAAGAATGGTTAAGAAGGAATAATTACCAGTCTATTAGTGAACTGAAAGGCTTATTAAGCCATCAAAATGTGAAGGAAACTGATGCTTTTGAAAGAGCAAATTACATGAAGGTGTTGCAGTCATATCATCTTGAATAATTCGCTCTATTGCTTATAATTGTTTAAAATATTTAAAAATATCTGGGTAAAAAAATAGATTAAAAACATTATTATCTACTATAATAAACTAGAAATTATATACGATATACTAATATAGAATGATTTCAGTGGAGTGAAGTCCTCTGGCAATCTTGAATAATTCATATTATTAACAGAAAGGTTTGTTAGATGGAACAAGTTATGGCAATAGACTGGTGGGCTCATATTCCTGAGTATATTAATCCAGTGCTGATATCTTTTGGTCAGTTTAAGATATATTGGTATGGACTCATGTATCCAGTGGGTTTTTTAACTGCCTTTTTTCTGGTAATATATCGTATTCGTTCTGAAAAATTGATTCTGGAAGAATCTATGGTTTTCGATTTTCTACTCTGGGCTATTATCAGTGCTGTCCTTGGTGGCAGAATAGGACATGTTGTTACTTCTGATTTGAGTTATTACCTGGCAAATCCCTGGAAAATTATTTTACCTTTTGATTTTTCGGAAGGTTTACGCTATACCGGTATCCTGGGTATGTCTTATCATGGTGGGGTAATTACCCTGGTTCTGGCATATATATTATTCTGTTATATTCGTAAATTTAACCACTGGCAATTTGCAGATATAGTTGTTCCGGCAATTCCTGCTGGATATACTTTCGGAAGAATTGGTAATTTTATTAATGGAGAATTATATGGAAAGGTAACTGCTCTGCCCTGGGGAATGTATTTTCCTGCCGATCCTACCCATCAATTACGACATCCCAGCCAACTGTATGAAGCATTTTTTGAAGGAATAGTTCTTTTTATTATTTTATGGAGCTTACGTAAAAAGAAATGGTTTAATGGTTTAACTCTAAGTGTCTATCTGATAGGATATGGAATAATTCGCTTTGTTATTGAGTTTATCAGGGAGCCATCTGGAATGGTAAAATTATATCTAGAATTTATGAATCTTGCACAGGTCATGTCTTTATTAATGATTGTTGTCGGTCTGCTCATCATATTCATCAGAAAAGACAAACCTTATTTACCCATAGTCAGGGAGGGGGAAGAATGAATAGCCAATTCTTAATATTTTTAGCTATCATTGCTTTAGTGGCATTACTATTTAGTGATGGATATCTAAATTTATGAAACTCAGATATTAGTCAGTGCAATTACCGTACCGAAGGATTCAGTACCATTAGGTAAATCTGGCTAAAAATTAAAGGAGGGAATCATGTTAAGTGATTTAATTAAAAAAAGTCGTAGTTATCGTCGCTTTGATGAAAGCAAGAAGATAAGTAAAAAAGAGCTGGTAGATTTAGTTGATTTAGCAAGATTATCTCCTTCTGCGGCCAATCGGCAGCCGCTAAAATATTATTTATCCTACACAAAGGAAAGAAATGAACTTATATTTAACACCCTTGCCTGGGCTGCTTATTTGAAGAATTGGAAAGGACCTGCCCAGGGAGAACGACCTACAGCCTATATTATTATTTTAGGTGATAATAACATTGCTACTAATTTTGGTGTAGATCCTGGTATAGCAGCCCAAAGCATACTACTGGGTGCCACTGAGAAAGGATTAGGAGGTTGCATATTTGGTGCTGTAGCCCGCGATAGGTTGAGAACTTTGCTTAATATATCTTCTCAATATGAAATACTATATGTACTGGCTATTGGCTATCCAATTGAAAAAATTCAGATAGACGAAATAGGTTCACATGGAAATATCCAATATTGGCGTGATGAAAATCAAGTGCATCATGTACCCAAAAGACCTCTTTCTGAAATAATCATTTCCCAATAGCGGATTATCCCGACAATATAAAAAATAATATTTAAAGGAAGAATAAGGTGAATATTCTGCGTGTTATATTCTGGATTATATTTATAATTTCAATTCCCCTATTATTGATTTCTTCGACAGTAGTTCTGGAACTCAACTTTCTACCTTTTTATGAGTATGCTTATCAAAAGTACCATATTAGTGAAGCAACTGGCTTTGCCAATGACCAATTAATGGTGATTACCCGTCACCTGATTCAATTTTTTAACGATAAAATAACCACTGTCCAGCTGATGATAGAAAATAACGGCAAACCAATGTACCTATTCCACGACTATGAAATAGAACACCTAAATGATGTGAAGGTGCTTTTCCGCTATACATTCCAGGTTTTAATTGTTACTCTTTTATACTGCTTAGGCTATCTTTGTTTTACCAGAGTAAATCAAAATAAAAAGAAATGGTATTATTTTTGGAAGGGATTAAGAAAGGGTAATATCTTAACCCTCGTCTTGTTGCTTGGTTTGGGAATTGCTATATTTTTTGGTTTTCATAGTCTTTTTACCAAGTTCCATTATCTGGTTTTTGGAGATCCCCGGAATTCACCATGGATGCTAGATCCCAGAACAGATTATTTAATTATGATGTATCCCCTAAATTTCTGGCAGGATGCTGTAATACTGGGAATTGGTGTGATGATTTTTACTGCTCTGCTTTTAATCTTTATTAGCAGTATTGCTCTGATTAAGTATCGTAAAAGGATTAGATATTAGAGAATAATATTGAACAGGAATAGGTTATGGCGACCATTATTTTATTACTGACCATTGTTGCTACTGCAGTACTGGGTACTTTACCATTGTTAGGTCCTATCCTTTCAGGTGCTCTAGCCGGATTTATGGCTGTTAAGAAGGAACTAGCTTTAGTGATTGGTTTTTTGGGAGCAATAATTGGCGGAGTGTTCTGCAGGATTCTTTTTGCCTATTCTGGAAATACCTGGCATCAAAATCTAATAACTATTTTCGGTAGCAGAGCTGCCCATTATACCGAAATTATTATTAGGGGGAATCTTTTTTCCCTGGTACTTTATTTTGGTTTATCAGGTCTTATAGGTGCGTACGCTGGGATTTTCTTAAGTAATAGAAGAAAGAAAGTGCAATAATATACAATAGTTAAGTTTCTTTAAAATCTAAAGAAAGGAGAGTAGCAAATAATGTCCTTAGCAATTAATGCTACCATTCCAGAAGGTATTGTTCTAGCAGCAGATAGTCGTCAATCATACCGCAATCGTAAAGGCATGGCTAGAATTGGTAGTGATAATGCCTCAAAACTTTTTCAGTTAAGCGGGAATATTGGTATCGCCATTACTGGACTGGCTTTTTTGCCCGAGAATGGTATCCCAAAGAGCATTGGTAGTTATATTAAGGAATTTGTTCAGAGAAATCAAGTAGACCAAAACTCGGTAGAAAATAATGCTGACCGGTTAATAAATTTATTTGAGGAAAAATATGATTGGCAGAATCAATTAATACAAGTAGAAGAGCGCATAAAGAATGAATTGATTATGCAACAATGTGAAGTATTAGAAATAAAGAGAAAAGAATCCTTCATTGATTTTCGTTATAAAGATCCCCATGGTCATACCAGGAGTGGAATAGGGAGAATTGACCCTATCAGTTTCATTATTGCCGGCATTAACGGTGATGATTCTTATCAGGTTTTTACCTGTCAAATACCTGGTGATAAAAAGAAGAACAGAGATAGTAAGGAAAGGGGAAGAGAATATGGGGCGAACTGGATTGGTCAGACTGATGTGGTATCCAGGATTGTTCTGGGATTTGATGGAAGAATAGGTAACTTACCCTTTATGGAAGAGATAGGAAACAGTATCGACAAAGAAATAATTGGGAAGCAACTTCGCAGCCTGGAATATGTCATTCAATGGGGGACTCTGACCCTTCAGGATGCCATTGATTTTTGTACTTTAATGATTGAAACGACTTCGGCTATTCAAAGATTTTCAGATGGGATTAAAGCAAATCCAGGTGACCTGCCGGGAGTAGGTGGATTGGTTGAAGTGTTAACTATCACACCGGAGGAAGGTTTTAAGTGGATTCGTAAAAAGAAGATTTTGGTACGTGATCATCTTCAAATAGAATAAAGTTAAAAAATTATTTTTAACCGGTTAATTTATTAATAGCAAGTCGGAAAGAATTCCCTCTCTCGAATTCATTCGAGAACATACCAAAACTGGTAGCTGCCGGTGAAAGGATGATGTTTGTCCCTGGAATTGCCTTCTGATAAGCTTTTTGGACAGCCTCAGTCATAGAATAACAGAGTTCAATTTTATTATTTAGCTTGAGTTTTTGGAAATTGTTCCAGATGATTTCAGAAGCATTATATTCAGGATGCTGCAAAATCATTATATTAATAACATTTTTCTTATTTTTAATAGTCTGACACAACTTATCATAGTTTAGTTTTTTATCTCTCCCTCCCAGAATCAGGATTAAGGGTTCTACTCCCAATGATTGGATAGCAGCAATAGTAGCATCAGGGGTTGTAGCGCAGGTATCATTGTAAAAATTAATTCCGTTGAAGGTTTTAATTTTTTCTAATCGGTTTGGTATCCCCGGAAAAGTTTTAATACCTTCCCGGATGGAAGTCAAAGGAAGTTTATAGATAAAAAAGATGTTAGAGGCAGCCAGGATGTTACAAATATTATGAAGACCGGGGATTGGTATATCACTAATGGTGCAAATTTCTGTTAATTCATTATTAAATTTAAAGATTAATTTATCTTCTTCAAGGTAACTGCCTTGAGTTACTTTGTTTTTGGCAGAAAACCAGAATATTTTTGCTTTAGTTTCATGAGCAATATTTCTGGTAATGGGATTATCTAGATTGGTAATAAGATAGTCTGATCGATTCTGATATTGATAAATTAATTTTTTAGAATGAACATAATCTGAAAAGCTACTATAGCGGTCTAAATGATCTGCGAGAATGTTAGTTAAAACAGATATATGGGGTTGAAAGGATATTTGAGAAAGACCTTCCAACTGCCAGCTGGAAATTTCTAATAAAACGATTGTGTTGGATTTAATTTCAGGTAAAATTTCAAATACAGAAATACCAATATTGCCGGCATGGACAATATCCTTTTTAGTCTGAAGAAAAGTATGATAAGTTAGATTAGTAACCGTACTTTTACCCTTTGTTCCTCCCACAGCAATCAGATTTTGAGAAGGGCAAATTTTAAGAAATAAAGATAAATCCGTTTCAATAGGAATACCATGAGTTCTGGCTACTTGTAAATATTTTGAATTATGTGGAACTGCTGGATTCTGGATTATCATATCAGTATTAACAAAATCCTGAATACGATGCTGGCCTAAGACGAATTGGATATTGTTGTATTCCTTTAATTTATCCAATGTTTCTTGTAATTCATATTCTGTTTTAAGGTCAGTCACCAGAACATGTGCACCGGATTTTGCTAAAAACCGAGTAACACCTAAGCCACCTTGGTTTAAACCCAATCCCATCACGGTAATCTTTTTATTTTCCAAATCTATTACTTTCCTCATTGCCTTTAAAATCTTCCCTATAATAATATTACTATATCAAATCAATCAAAAAAAGAATAATTATTTTCTAGTTATTTTTGCTGGTAATTCCATCATGATATTTAAAAAATTTATTATTTATGCTCTAGGTAATAATTTTTTATGAGGGAAGAGATATAAATAGTGATAGAAACAGTTTCAAGAGATATAATAGTAAGCATTTTATATAGTTTTCTTTATTTAGCATTTAAGATAGAGAGATGATAGTAGTCATTGACAAGTAATTAGTTATTTGCATATAATTATATCAGGATTGAATCAACGTGAGATAAAACCTGCTTGAATTTTTTATTAATCTTAAAAGTGATAGCCTTTTTATAGATTATCTCTGTCTATTAATTTTTAAATAGGCAAAACATAAAGTCAATTGAAAAATCACCTATTTTGATTCCTACATTTTATATTTCTTCCCTTTATAGTAGTTATTCTGAAAAAATAAAAATTGCAAGGAGGTGTAGTATAAACAATATTGATAAATTATAATAATCCTTAAATTTGAGCAGGGATTAAAAATTCCAAAAATTAAAAAATATGTTTGGAGGAATTCAATGAATAGTTTTAGAAAATATTTAGTTTTGTTTTTAATAACAGCAATCGTTTTATCAGTGATGACCTTTTCTGCCCTGGGACAGGATAAATGGAAAATAGGGATTATAACTGGTACGGTTACTCAAGGAGAGGAAGAGTTCAGAGCAGCACAAAATGTTCTGGCCAAATACGGACCAGAGCATGTAATATTAATGACTTACCCGGATAAGTTCATGGATGAGCAGGAAACTACCATTGCTAATTTAGTCAGTATGGCTTCAGATCCGGATGTAAAAGCATTAATTATTTGTCAGGCAGTTCCGGCAACCTCACCAGGCATAGATGCTGTAAGAGAAATTAGGGATGATCTTTTAATTTTAGCAGCAGTACCTCATGAAGATCCACCGGTGATATCAGCCAGAGCTGATCTAATACTTGCTTCTGATGAGCTGGGAATGGGCTATACAATCCCCACTCAAGCAAAAGTCTTGGGAGCAAAAGTACTTGTTCACTATTCCTTCCCCAGGCATATGTCTTATCCGCTTCTGTCGTCAAGAAGAGAAATATTAAAGACAGAATGTGCTCGTATCGGTCTGGAATTCGTAGATGCTACCTCTCCTGACCCTACCGGTGATGCAGGTATTTCAGGATCTCAACAATTTATACTGGAAGATGTTCCCAGAATGGTAGAAAAATATGGCAAAGATACTTGCTTTTTCAGCACAAACTGCTCTCAGCAGGTGCCTTTGATCAGTGCCGTGGTATCAACCGGAGCTATCTACGCGCAGCCCTGCTGTCCCTCACCTTACCATGGATTCCCCTCGGCTCTGGGTATTGAAATACCGGCAGACAAACAGGGGGATATTGATTATGTAGTTCAGGAGATTACCAGGATTATGGCCGAAAAAGGAATGACTGGAAGGACCTCTACCTGGCCAGTTCCGGTTGCCATGATGTTTATTAATGGATTAAGCGAATATGCTAAATCCTGGATTTTAGGAGAATTCACAGAAAAAATGAATATTCCCGTACTCTCACAGAAGTTTAAGGATTATGCTGGTGTTGATATCAATCTGAAGGCTCTGGTAGAGAGTGGAGTTTCCTACGATAACTATTTTGTTGTATTGCTTGATTACATCACTTTCTAATCTTTTAAACCAGGATATTAAAAAATATATAACAGTTGAATGCTTTAAAAAAGGTAAGGTTGCTTTTGCAGCCTTACCTTTTTCCTTTTCTTTTCGTCTGGAGAAACAATATTACACAAGGATAACCGAGACGAGATAACCCATCATTAATACTTTCAATTTTTAATTTTAGATTAAAGGGCAGTAATTTGCTTATTAATTTTTAATTGACATAAACAATGCAGTCATTGACAAATTATTAATTTTTTGAATATAATGACAATATATTTAAAGCAGTACAATCATTAAATATTTAGAGCTTAACAAATTATTTAGGATTTAGAAGCGCCACTCTTTTGTAGATATGAAGATTTGTTTATATTATTTAAAATTATAATTTAAATTGTTGATAAAAATATCAAAAGAGGGAGTCAGGCAAATAATATAATGCAAATATATTATTGTAGGTTTAAGACCCACTATAATTCTAACCAAAAAGAAATTTACTCCGAAAAACCTTCCCAATATGAAAAGATTAAAAATCGTCAAATTGTTTTTAATAGAATATTTTTAACCTTTACAATTTAATTATTTAAAACATAACTTTTTACTCAATTAGCAATTAGAAATATCTAAAATAAGGGGGTGTAATATCAAAAATAGTTATGTTTCTAATTATCTTTTTAGAAGGAATTTAAAGCAACTAAAATTAAAAAATAGATTTGGAGGAATTAAATGAATAGTTTTAAAAAATATTTGGTTCTGGTTTTAGTAACAGCAATCGTTTTATCAGTGATAACCTTTTCTGCTCTAGGACAGGATAAATGGAAAATAGGGATTATGACTAACACAGTTACCCAGAATGAAGAAGAGTATAGGGCAGCACAAAATGTTCTGGCTAAATACGGACCAGAGCATGTAATCCACATGACATTTCCTGATAAATTTATGGATGAACAGGAAACTACCATTGCTAATTTAGTCAGTATGGCTGCCGATCCGGATTTAAAAGCATTAGTGATTTGCCAGGCAGTTCCGGGAACAGCTCCGGGTATAGACAGCGTAAAAGAAATAAGGGATGATCTGCTTATAATTACCGGACAACCTCAGGAAGATCCACCGGTAATATCAACCAGAGCCGATATAGTATTACAACTGGACGAGATGGGAATGGGGGTAGCAATTCCTAATCAATCAAAGGGTCTGGGTGCCAAAGTATTTGTCCATTATTCCTTCCCCAGGCATATGTCTTACCCGCTTCTGTCTGGTAGAAGAGAACTAATGAAGAAAACATGTGCAGAGATTGGCCTGGAATTCGTAGATGCTACCTCTCCTGATCCTACCGGTGATGCAGGTATTTCAGGATCTCACCAATTTATACTGGAAGATGTTCCCAGAATGGTAGAAAAATATGGCAAGGATACTGCCTTTTTCAGCACAAACTGCTCTCAGCAGGTGCCTTTGATCAGTGCCGTGGTATCAACCGGAGCTATCTACCCACAGCCCTGCTGTCCCTCACCTTACCATGGATTCCCCTCGGCTCTGGGTATTGAAATACCGGCAGACAAACAGGGGGATATTGATTATGTAGTTCAGGAGATTACCAGGATTATGGCCGAAAAAGGAATGACTGGAAGGACCTCTACCTGGCCAGTTCCGGTTGCCATGATGTTTATCGAAGGTTCTGCAGAGTATGCGAAAGACTGGATTCATGGAGAATTCACAGAAAAAATGAATATTCCCATACTCATGGAGAAATTTAAGGAATATTCCGGTGTTGATGCTAACCTGACCCAGCTGGAAGAAGGCGGCATTAAGTATGATAATTATTATGTAATACTAATGGATTTCCTTACTTTTTAATTTCTTATACTAAGATTGTCAAGAAATGAAGTTTATAGAAAAAGGTAAGGTTGCTTTTTGTAACCTTACCTTTTGATTGGATAAGAAGGTGGTAACTGAATGGCAGAAGAATATGTATTGCAGATGAAAAATATCCAGAAAGAGTATTATGGCAATAAAGTCTTGAAAGGAGTAAATTTATCGGTTAAAAAAGGAGAAATCCATGGACTTATTGGAGAGAATGGTGCCGGTAAGTCTACCCTGATGAACATACTTTTTGGAATGCCTGTTATTCATTCTACCGGTGGATATTCGGGTAATATCTACATTAATAGTAAGAAAGTAGATATAAAATCACCCTTTGAAGCCATGAAAATTGGCATTGGCATGGTACACCAAGAATTTATGCTCATACCCAATTTTACTATTACCGAAAACATAAAACTTAACAGAGAGATTACTCAGGATAACTTAATCAGCAAAGTATTTAAAAGTGAAAGACTGAAAACTCTCAATAGCAGTGCCATGGCTGAAGATGCCAGAAAAGCCCTTCATAGAGTAGGGCTCAATATTGATGAATGGGTGACCATTGCCGGATTGCCTGTGGGATATATGCAGTTTGTAGAAATTGCCCGGGAAATTGATAAGACCGGTATTAAACTTTTAGTATTTGATGAACCCACTGCAGTACTTACTGAGAGTGAAGCCAGTAATCTTATATCAGCCATGAAAAGATTAGCTGAGGCGGGCATAGCTATTCTTTTCATCACACACAGGCTGAGTGAAGTTATTTCTGCAGCAGATAATATTACTGTTTTACGAGACGGTGAGCTAGTAGCAGTCAAGGCAAAAAAGGATACGGATGTAATAGAACTGGCTGAGATAATGGTGGGAAGAAAAGTTGATTTAAAAAGTAAATCTGAACAGTCCAGGAAGTATAAAGATAAAGAGGTAATTCTGGAAATTAAGGATTTACAGGTTGATATGCCTGGAGAAAGGGTGAAAGGGGTAGACTTAGGGATTTATAAAGGTGAAATTTTTGGTATTGGCGGCCTTGCCGGACAGGGTAAAGTCGGCATTGCCAATGGAATTATGGGTCTTTATCCCAGTAAGGGTGAAGTGTTTTTTAAAGGTAAGAAGTTAGATTTGAACAATACCAGGGGAGCTATAAATAAAGGGCTTGCCTTTGTTTCAGAAGATAGAAGGGGAATGGGATTGTTGTTGGATCATTCTCTTGAACTAAATATTGTGATTACCACTATGCAGAATAAGGGTAAATTTTTGAAGAGATTCGGGATTTTTAGTCAATTAGATAATAAAGAAATAAGAGAATATGCAAATAAAATGATAAAAGATTTGGATATAAGATGTATACGACCACAGCAATTAACAAGACAACTTAGCGGAGGTAATCAACAGAAGGTTTGTGTTGCCCGAGCTTTAACCCTGAATCCTGAAGTACTGTTTGTTTCTGAACCTACACGTGGTATTGATATAGGAGCAAAAAAACTGGTTCTTGATTTACTGGTTAAACTAAATACAGAATTAGGTATGACTATTATAATGACTTCCAGTGAATTGGTAGAGCTACGATCTATCTGTGATAGGATTGCTATTATATCTAATGGTAAGGTTGAAGGAATACTTAAACCAAGCAACAGTGACCGAGAATTTGGTCTGATGATGGCAGGAGAATATAGAAGAATGCAAAGGGAGGAGGCCACGATTAATGATTGAATTAATCAAAAAATATATTAACAATATTGGTCTTCCCAGGCTTATCATTACCCTGCTTTTTATTGGCATTTGTGTAACAGCTATTATTATTGGTTTACCTGTAGGTTTGCTGGCTTCTGATGTAATCAGGAGATTTGGAATGTTTGGAGTGCTTGCTCTGGCGATGGTACCCGCTATTCAATGTGGTACCGGCCCTAATTTTGCCTTACCTATCGGTATCATTTGTGGATTACTGGGTAGTCTTATGACTATTGAATTTGGATTGACTTCGCCAGTCCTTGGTTATGGTTTTATTTCAGCAGTGCTTATTTCTTTGCCTTTTGCCATAATATCGGGTTGGTTATACGGTATTCTTCTTAATAAAATAAAAGGTTCTGAAATGCTGGTGGCAACCTACACCGGTTTCTCAATTGTGTCTTTTTTACAGATAGGGTGGGTGACTTTACCTTTCACTCATCCGGAAATGAGATGGCCTATCGGCAAGGGCTTAAGAGTTACGGTATCATTAGAGTCAACCTTCGGAGGAGTCCTTAATAGATTATGGGGTATTAATGTCGGAGGAGTGTATATACCAACTGGGCTATTACTATTCTTCATCGGATGTTGCTGGCTGGTATGGCTTTTTTCCAGAAGTAAAAGCGGTATTGAAATGATTACAGCAGGAGCCAATCCAAAATTTGCTGCAGCAGCAGGTATCAATGTAGATAAAAATAGAATTATTGGAACAATTCTATCAACAATAATTGGAGCAATTGGTATAATAGTTTATTCACTTAGTTTTGGTTTTCTGCAATTATATTTAGCACCCCTTTATATGGCTTTCCCAGCTGTTGCAGCTGTTTTAATCGGAGGAGCCTCCACATCCAAGGTAAAAATATCTCACGTCATTATAGGAACTTTTTTATTCCAGGGACTATTAACTGTTGCTTTACCGGTAGCAAACCAGATGTTCCCGGAAGGAAATCTCTCTGAAGTGCTAAGAATGATAGTCCAAAATGGGATAATCCTCTATGCGCTTACTAAGATGGGGGGTGAATCATAAAATGGCTCAAGTTAATCAAATTAAAATAGCTCAACCAAAACTATCAATAAAAATAAGGAGACTACTGTTTGATAATAGTGTTCCCTTATTATTTATTGTAATCTGCTTGGCGGGAGTATATTTCTCAAAATTACCCCTGGTGTTTATTTTAAATACCTTGCTCTCCAGAATAACCAGAAACTCTTTTCTGGTTCTTGCCCTTGTTATTCCGGTAATAGCTGGTTTAGGTCTTAACTTTGGTATTGTAATTGGAGCAATGGCTGGACAATTTGCTATCATCATTGTTACTCACTATAAAATCGCCGGCTTTCCTGGTTTTTTGATGTGTCTTTTGCTGGCAACTCCCATAGCAATCCTTTTTGGGATAATAACCGCTATGCTGCTTAACAGAACTAAGGGGCAGGAAATGATAACCAGTATGATTGCTGGATTTTTTGCCAATGGAGTTTACCAGTTTATTCTTCTTTTTCTGGTCGGAACACTAATTCCAATAAAGAATCCAGATCTGGTGCTCAGCAGAGGAATTGGTATCAGGAATACTATAGATCTGGCAACTGAGACTGGACTGAAATATGCTCTTGATAATGTGTTTAAATATCCCCTGTTTAATGTTTTAGTTGCAATATCTATAGCGTTACTAATAGGTCTATGTATGGATTATTATTTAAAAAGAAAAAAGGGTTATGAGGGAATAGATAATTTTAAATTTATTACCCAGATTATCATTATGGCATTCGTTCTCGGAGTAAGTCTATATATAATTATGACCGGATCAATTTTAAGAACAGTAAAGCTTCCGATTCTAACTTCTTTATTTATAGCAGCACTGTGGAGTTTTAATGAATTGGTTATGAAGACTAAATTAGGGCAAGACTTTAGAACAGTTGGTCATGATATGGAAATTGCTAAAATATCAGGAATAAACATAGAGAGAACAAGAATAATTGCTATGGTTATTTCTACTGTTTTTGCTGCCTGGGGACAGATTATTTTTCTTCAGAATATCGGAACCCTTTCCACTTATGGAAGTCATGTACAAATAGCTACCTTTTCAATTGCTGCGATACTTTTGGGGGGAGCATCTGTTACTAAGGCAACTAGCGGTCAGGCTATTCTGGGTATAATTTTATTTCATACTTTATTTATAGTATCACCTAAGGCTGGAAACAATCTTTTTGGAGATGCCCAGATTGGGGAATTTTTCAGAGCCTTTATTTCATATGGAGTTATTGGAGTTGCTTTAGGACTACATGCCTGGAATAAAAGGATTCAGGCCATGAGAAAACGTCTTGAAATTGTTTAGGAATTAGGATTAGAAATAGAGTACTTAAAAATATAAATACAGATTGAAGGGGAATAGGAATGTTTAATAAAAAATATACTGATAAACTTCGCAAACTAATGGCAAATAATAATATCAATGCCATTATCATTGGTCCTTCGGTTGATTTGGATTTTTTGACTGGATTTAATCCTCGCATTTGCGAAAGATTCCAAGCCCTCTTTCTTTTATCAGATGGCCAATCTTTTCATATCTCCCCACAGCTTTATTTTGAGGAAGCTGAAAAACACCTCTCCGGCCAGGCAGATCTCTTTATGTGGAAAGACAGTGAAAGTTTCTTAGAGGCAGTTGAACAAGCCAACCGGAAGTATCAACTGGCAGGGAAAACAATTGCCATCAACAGCACCATAAGAGGAATAGACCTCTTGGAACTTAAGGATCGGCTTCCAGCTAACTTTGTCAGCGGACATGAGCTATTGGAGGCACTAAGAATTAAAAAGGAGAAAAGTGAAGTAGAAAAATTAAGGATAGCTGCCCAGATAGCCGATGAGGTAGTGGGAGAGACTATTGGTTACATCAATCCCGGCCGGACCGAAAAAGATATCAAAAAGAAGATAGAGGAATTATTTGCCCAAAGGGGAGCCAGCCTCGCCTTTGATCCCATTGTGGCCTCCGGTCCCAATAGCTCTATGCCCCACTACTGTGATGATTCCCGAATCATCCAAAAAGAGGATATCCTTATTTTAGATTTAGGCTGTCAATATGAGGGCTATTGTTCTGATATATCCAGGACTGTTTTTGTTGGCAACATCACAGAGGAGCAAGAAAAGGTCTATCACATCGTCCTACAGGCTAATCAAGCTGCTGAGGCCAAGGCTAGAATAGGGGTCAGCGCAGAGGATGTGGATAAAGCAGCACGGGATATCATTACCCAAGCAGGCTATGGCCAATACTTCCTCAACAGAACAGGACACGGCATCGGTATCAGCGTACATGAAGCGCCCTACATCAGGACTGGCAACAAACAGATCTTAGAGCAGGGCATGTCCTTTAGTATAGAGCCTGGCATCTATCTCAAGAATAGATTTGGAATACGTATTGAGGATATTGTAGTGGTGGGAGATAAAGAGCCTGATATCCTGAATAACTTTTCTAAGGAGATTATGGTAGTTAAATAAATAGTTTATTTTCAGAATATTATTTTAGAAATCGTTTTTGTTTTCCAAATTTCCGGTTAACAATGATTTTAAAAATAAAATTGCCTTTCTAATTTGATAAGTAGCTTATTAATTACCCGGAATATTATGATATTATGGAGTATTATAATATTATTTAAAAAGCTGCCACTGAGTTACTATTTCTGAGGCAACTCTCTGTTTATTTTTATCCCATATTTGATCGGATATCAGCTGTTTTGATTTATCTTGCTGTGGGAATATTTTTTGTTGAACCATAATCTCTCCTGGATATTTAATTTCATGATGATATAAAACCTGTAGATATTTTAAGGTATAATGCTGTTTCATTATCTCAGGCTTGTTTTCCATAATCCAGTCTATATATCTGGAGTTATGAACATGACCCAGAATATCAATATCTTGTATTTGAACAACATATTCTTTTTCTTCATTTTGATATTTAGGTTCCCTGAGAAGGGATGAATGTGCAATTGATAATGAGCATGCCTCAACTGGTTTAATTAGCCAAAGACTTGATAAGTTTGAAGGTATTTTTACTGGTCTTTGTTTATTAATATTATAGAAAATCCAGCGAGAAGATACCTTAATTATACTTTCATTCTGATTGCTTTTTATTAAGAACTCTCGATAAGCGAAACATCTCTTAATCCGGGAAATCCAGGTTTCGATTTCAATCATCTCTCTTAAACGAGGCCATCTATTAATCCTAATATTCCAGGAGAGTAGTATCCAGGAATATCCTTTTTTAAATAAGGTTTCTATAGAATAGCCTAATGATTCAGAGTGGTGTGCCGCAGTATCATTTAAATAGTCGATTAATTTAACTGGATTTAATTGCTGGTTATTTAAAACATCATATGAATGTACTTCAAATATTTTATTAAAAGCTTGTTTCATAATTCCTTGGTATAAATTCTAATTTTAAATATTTTTAAATTATTAGAATGCTCAGAATGCAACATTGCTTTATATTATAATAAAGAGAAATTTTTAAGGCAAGTGTTACTATAATATTATTTCATTTGACGAAGATATTAAATTATAATAAAATCTAATTTAGCTTTAGAGCTAATTATTATCCTCTCATCTAAATGCGCCCGTGGCTCAATTGGATAAAGCAACTGACTACGGATCAGTAGATTGGGGGTTCGAGTCCCTCCGGGCGCACCTTTTTTAACATCATACTATCTGGAAACTGGAAATCAAAACTGAAAAATAAATATTTAAGCGCATTGGGATTTTAAAAATCAGGATGCTCTGAAATAGGTATTTTATTAGAATAATTATTTTATATTCTAGTAAAGTTGTCAGTATAAGTTTTTATATAAAAATAAAATAGAGTGAAAAAGTAATAAAAGGATTTCAAGGGAGTGAGCTCCCCTGACCATAGTTTAGTCTTAGCCAAGGTTAAAACATTTTTTATCTTTATATAGGCAGAGTGATTTAATGATAGATAATATTCACCAGATGATAATGCAAGAGGCGCTTCAACTGGCCTGGGAGGCTTTTTACAGGGAAGAGGTTCCAGTTGGAGCATTAATTGTTTTAGATGAACAGATTATTGTCAGGGCATTTAATAAGAAGGAAATGACACATGACCCCACCGCTCATGCTGAAATGATAGCACTACGTGAAGCATGTGCCAGAGTAAATAGCTGGCATCTGGATGATGCAATAATGTATGTAACTTTAGAGCCATGTCCCATGTGTGCTTATGCTATCATTCAAGCTCGACTAAAAAAGCTCATTTTTGGAGCATATGATACTAAAGCAGGAGCTGCGGGCAGTGTTATTAACATTTTTGAAAAAAAGTTGTTTAACCATGAGGTAGAAGTTATTGGTGGTATTCTGGAAGAAGAATGCGGGGCAGTATTAAAGAAGTTTTTCCTGAATAGAAGATAATATGTCTGTCATTATTAGCTCATAAGGAGAGGTGGCCGAGTCCGGTTGAAGGCGCTCGACTCGAAATCGAGTAGGCGGTTAATAACTGTCTCGCGGGTTCGAATCCCGCCCTCTCCGCCAGTTAGAAAATGTCTTTGTTGGCTCGCCCTCTGCGAGGATTCGCCAACCGATTTTAAGCGCAAATTGGAATTTTTTATCTTTGTCCCGAAGGGGCTGGCCAAAAGCGGGCTTCCCTCATTTTTATCATAATGGACTTTTAATATTTTTAAGTTTAGGATTTGTAACATGTGTATAAATCTGTGTTGTTCTGATATTTTGATGGCCAAGTAGTTCTTGGACAAAACGGACATCGGTTCCATTTTCCAGTAAGTGGGTAGCAAAAGAATGCCTAAGCGAATGAAAAGTAACGTCTTTTTTGATCCCTGAATCACGTAGGGCGTTTTCAAAAACTTTCTGTGCTGTTCTTGTAGTCAGTATTCCACCTCGTTCACTTGCAAACACAAGACCATTTTTATTTTTCCCAGCAATTAAATTCTTCAAGCCATCAATTAAACTTGTCGGCATCACGCTTATTCGGTCTTTTTGACCCTTTGCTTGTTTAATATGCACCGTTAATTCTTCAAAATCCAAATCTTGTACTTTTAATCCAATAACTTCGCTTACTCTAAGTCCTTCCCCGTAAGCAAGCGACAGGAGAAGTTTGTGCTTAGTATTTTTTGGAGATTCTAAAATTTTAGCTACTTCACTTCGGGACAACACAGTAGGCAAGCTTTTTGGTTTTTTTGCTGATTGGATCTCTATTTTCTGCAGATCTTTAACCACATTGCGATAGTAAAACTTAATGGCATTTAGATACAAATTTCTGCTTTGAGGGGAAATGCGTTTTTGTTCACAGTGGAGCAAGAAGTTTTTAATGTTTTCTTGATTGAGTTCTGTAAAGTTATTTACTTTAAAAGAAAAATATTCTCGTAAACCATAAAGGTAACTTGTTATAGTTTTGGGACTATAATTTTTGATTTTGAGTTCACGCTCTGTTTTTTGAAGTTCTATTTGTATAAATCCTTAAAAAATATTAAAATTAACATAGTTTTCATACGATTTAAACTTATCATATTTTCGTATAATGTACAATATATAATTGTAAATATGAAAACACATCGTATAAAAACGAGTTATATGTAATGCCGACTTGAATGCCGGAAGATATAGATAATTTTACTTTTTCATCACATCGTTGGTTACTTCAATGGAAATATATAATTAGGAGAAAGCCATATGTTCAAAAAGAATCCTGAATCCGAAATTCAAAAACGTGAAGAGAATCTTATTGATGCGATGCGTCAAAATAATCTGTCATTTCTTGAAAATATATTTTCTGAAAAATATGTTTTTCTTGGTTCAGATGGTTCTACTTGGGGAAAAGAAAAGGCTTTAGATGATTACAGGAATCCTCGTTATAAATTATCGAAAATTGAAATACATAATCGTAAGATAATAATACATAATTGTATTGCTATTGTAACAGGAATAAGTGCAGTTGAAGGCATAATAGGTGAAGAAACTCTTACAGGTAGATATCTATTCATGAGAGTATGGTATAAAAGTAATAAGGAATGGAAAATTATCGCCGTAAATACGTGTATGGTAGATTCAATTAGCGGAAGTCGCCGCATTGAATAATGAATTAAAAAACTGACTAAATATATTCATGCACTTTATCGTAAATAAAACTGGGAATGTCGGCGCTACACATAACAGCGAGTACCCGACTCCGGCGACAAGAGCCTTTATCCAAATTGCTCCCGTTGGTCGCTAACTTCGGGTACTCGCGGAACGTTGTCGGAAATTGTTAAATAATAGGAGGAAGACTGAATTATGAAAGTTATATATGAAGATGAGATATCTCAAACCCCAGAGGTGGTCTTCCCATGGATTGCAGATCCTTCAAAGGCTATGAAATGGCAAAAAAATGTGAAAAGTGAAGAAATTATTAAAAGTAATCCAGAAATAATTGGGACGACTTTTAAAGAAGTAATCGAAGAAGACGGGAAAACCCTTGAAATGTATGGAACAATTATACAGTACGAGAGAGATAAAATTATTGGATTTAATATTGAAAGCAAAATACACAATTTTGAAGTTAGTTACGTACTAGAAGCAATTGGAAAGAAAACAAAGCTCTCCATTGAAACAAACATCCAATGGAAATTTCCAATGAATGTTATTTGCATATTAATGCATAAAAAGATAGTAGAAAGATTGAAGAAACAGTTAGAATTAGAGGTCAAAGATTTGCAAAATCTTTGTACATGTTCAGAAGATTAAATTAAATGCGGAGATCAACAACTTCCGACAACAGTGAGTACCCGGCTTCGCTACGCTTCACCCAAATTGCTCGGCAGGAGCCTCGCAACTTCGGGTACTCGCGAAACGTTATATGCCATGCCTAAAAGAGAGATATGGAGGTTGAAATATGCCATCAAGAGAAAGACAAATAAACGCTCTTATTAAAAAGGCAAAGGAACAATATTCAACTATTAAAAGCCAGTACGACTTAAGTTTGGCTCAACAGTCAGTTTCTGATGATTTGAGCATTGACATTAAAAACATGTGTGAAAATCTCCGCTCAGCGCTTAATTATTTAGCTCACGACATTCGAGAAATTCATTGCCCATCCGCAAATAAGAACGATAAATTTTACTTTCCAATCATTTTGGATATCAATCAGTTTCAAAGCAGAATATCTCAATGGTATCTTGGACTTGACATCACATCTCCAAGCTTATGGAATTACTTAGAAAGTGTACAACCTTATCATGGTGAATCTACTATTTGGATACATCATTTTAATAGACTTACTAATGAGAATAAACATGACTCTCTCATTCCTCAGACCAAGAGTACAAAAGAAAGAGTCCATGTAAATATTGGCAGAGGGGGAAGCGTGGATTGGGATCCCTCTGCTGTAAGATTCGGGAAAGGCGTATATATTGGTGGTGTACCTGTTGATCCGTCAACACAGATGCCCATTCCTCATCCAAGTCAAGAAGTTAAACGGATTATTTGGGTAGATTTTCATTTTGAAGACATTCCTGGATCGGCAATTGGGTTACTTCAATGTTCTCTTGATGGCGTGGAAAAAATAACAACTAAGGTAAGAGAATGGTTATAGGGACGTCGTATAACACGCGGCTATCTGGCTTCGGGGGTTGTACCCCCTACGCCCAAATTGGCTCACTGCGTTCGCCAACTTCAGATAGCCCCGAGACGTTAGGTGAAATACTTGCAAAGAGGTGATAAAGCTGAGTAAGTTCGATAAGATATTTTTAGGCACAATATTTGGGTTTATTCCCCCTATATTACTATTGTTATTAGGTGGGTGGATAAGTATTCTGTTTGTTGCAGAAAACAAGATAATTATGTTTTTAATAAGTGGTTTTATTTTTGGAATTTTCATTGATGTGTTGTTTCTTAGGAAATGGATTAATATAGGATACAAATTAAATAATTACATACTAATCGTTATTTATATTTTTTATAGTATTTGTATTTTTGGTTTTTTCATGGGGGTTCCGGTTGTTAATATATTTATGGGAGTGATTGCAGGAATTTATATAGCGAGAAGAATTATAAACAGAAAATTAGAAAAAAGAGAAATTAAAAATAAAGTAATGATTACAAGTATATTTTCAGCAATAATTATTTTATTTTTCTCAATTTCGTCTGCATACTTAGCATTGAAAGATCCTTATACTGCAGCAAACTTAGAAGGAATGTTTAATCTTTCTATTAATGTCACATTAGAAATGATTATTGGGTTAATTATAGTAGGGGGATTATTATTGGTGTTATTTCAATATCTGATAACTAAAAAAACATCTATGTTTATTTTAAGGAAGGGCAAGTACTTCACCTAACATGGGATTTAAGATTCCACTACGTTTCATCCAAATTCATTCGGCAAGGGCGTCGCCCTAAACCTCATGGACTTCTTAAATCCCTGGTACGTTAGACGACATATTACGCCAAAAATAGGAGAATAGACATATGCATATGCCAGAAAAAATTGATAATAATATGCTCGCTCCATGTGGAATGAACTGTATGGTATGTTGTGTTCATCTCAAAAAGAAAAAACCATGTAGAGGTTGTCTTTGTGATGATACTGATAAACCAGAGATATGTAAATCTTGTGAAATCAAAAATTGCGCAAAAAAAAGAGAAATAATCTATTGTTTTAAATGTGAAGATTTCCCATGCAAAAGGATAGTAAATTTGGATAAAAGCTATCAAAAAAGATATCAAGCGAGTTTAATCGATAACAGTAAAACAATAAAGGATAATGGCTTTGAATATTTTTTTAAAAAAGAAAAGAAACGATGGAAATGTTTAGAATGTGGTGGGATTATATCTTTACATGACAAAGAATGTTCTGAATGTGGATGTAAAATATAAAATTTGGCGTAATACGTCGTCTAACAGCGGTTACACGGCTTCGGCCATGCGGCCTTCGCCAAAATTGCCCTTGCATACGCTTCGGGCAACTTCGGGTAACCTCGGTCGTTAGGCGAAATAAAATCTATAACTTTTTTACTGAAGAGGAAAACATATCTTACATCCATTATGGAAGATTCGGTGATATTTGGAAGCATATACCTTTATGTAATTTTTTAGTAAATGAAAAACCACAGTTTTACATTGAAACTAATTCGGCTTTACCAAATTATACTCTTACGCATTCACCAGAACGTGATTATGGTATTTATACAATACTAGATAGTGCATTGAAATCTGATGTTATCAAAAATTCAGTATTTTATCAAACGTTAATAACTTACAAAGAAAATATGACGGAGATGAATGAATATCTTGGATCACCAGGATTAGCAATGAATGTTCTACATAATAGTGTTGAAAGATATATTTTTTGTGACATAGAAGATAAGTCGCTCGAAGCAATAACGAATTACTCAAGAAAATGTAATTTAACAAATAAAGTTTAAACATATAATAATGACTCAATTAAAACTATAGATTCTTTAATAAGCAATTTTTCATCATCTGATTTTATACATATTGATCCATATTCAATAATTGATAAGAATAATGAAGGGAGAACTTTTTTTGATCTATTTCTTAATTCTATTAAAACAGGTATTAAATCCATGCTGTGGTATGGCTATGAAAATAATTATCAGCGAAAGTATTTACTCAATTGGATGAAAGAAAAAACTAGATCATCTCATATTTCATTTAATAATAACATTATCTTGATTGAACTATTTTTATCTACGATTCAAGAAAATGAAGTAATTGTGAATCCAGGTGTAGTCGGATGTGGAATTGTAATAGATAATCTGTCAAAGAAATCAATTGATGAATTTGATATGTTTAGTGATGAATTAATAAAGATTTATCATAACTCCATAGTTTTCGAAAACCATAATGGAAGTATAGAAAAAGAGAAAATTATACTGTGAAGTAGATTTTACTTCGCCTAACAAATCTTACATGCTACACTCGCTGTTCGCTCGTTCGGGCTACGCCACATTTTTGCCTTCGCGATGCTACGGCAAAAACGTTATGTAAGATAGACGTTATACAAAATAGCACTAATATATCTGAAAGAGAGTGAATCAAATGAATTCATTTATTCTAGTAATACCTATTATTTTTATACGTTATATACTAATGAGAATTATTAGTAAGGAGGCTGTGAAAAGAGCAGGTTTTTTCCCACCTACAGAAGGAAAAGAACAAGCTGCATATTATATTTATCAAATAACAACATTATTTTTATTAATATATTTATTCTTTTCAGAAATTAAGTTTAACAATATCTTAAACTATATGGGTTTAATAGTATACATAATAGGAACAATATTATATATAAAATCAATAATTGATTACTCTAAACCACAAAAAAATGGAATAAATAAAAATGGGTTTTATGACTATTCAAGAAATCCAATGTATATAGCTTTCTTTATATATTTTCTTGGTTGCAGTTTTTTGATAAGTTCTTGGATATATATTACAGTATTAATTATATTTCAAATTTCTGTTCACTTTCTTATATTATCAGAAGAAAGATGGTGTATAAAAGAATTTGGTGAAGAATACAAAAAATATATGAAGAATGTTAGACGTTATATTTAAATGGGGAACCGTGCTATTTCGTATAACAGAGGGTTTAAGGCTCCGCTATGCTGCACCCAAATCCATCAGACTAAGATAAGAGCTATCTAAGTCTGATGGATTTCTTAAACCCTCGGGGCGTTATATGAAAACGGTGTGCCTATCTAACTGAAAACAGATTGTCTGTTAGGCTAAATAACATTCATTAATCCTTATGAATAATTAGTTTTTATTCTACAAATTATATTTTAAGAGAATAAAAAAACTTATAGTGTTTACTTGACTTCATACGGAAAATAAATTATACTATCTATGAATGAATGATAATTATATTCATTCATAGGAGTTAACTAATGGGAAGAGCGTTTACAGAAGAAGAAAAAATAAAGATAAAAACCATTCTTTTGGATAAAGGGAGAGCTCTTTTTGCCAGAAAAGGGCTGAAGAATACATCGGTAGAAGAATTGACCCGTGTGTCAGGAATCTCGCTGGGTTCCTTTTATGCATTCTATGATTCAAAAGAGGAGTTATTTTTCGATATTCTTGAAGCTGAAGAAAAGAAGATAAGTGAGACAATCGAGAAACAGCTCTTTTCTTTTGAGATGACCAGGGAGAATTTTAAAAAAATCTTATTGAAGATTATCGACCTGATTACCGGCAACCCCTTGCTGGTCATGCTAATGAATGTAAAAGCGTATCAAGGGCTTATATCAAAAATCTCTGAAGACAAATATCAGAGACATTTGAATCAGGAATACCTTTTCACTGAAAAAGTGATAAGCCGATTTCTGGAAAATAAGGGTATGAGAAATGTGCGGCCCGATATTCTTTCCAGCCTTCTCCATGCCTTATTCCTGCTGCAGCTTCACAAGGACGAGATCGGAAACAAGGTGTTTCCCGATATGTTTGAGTTATTGATTGATGCACTTTCTGATACGCTTGTTACTAACGGTAGCAAAAATCTTAATGAAAAAAAGGACTAACATGAAAATGAATAAAAAGATTCCTTTTGTCAAATTAATGGGCTTGACCAAATACTACGGCTCATATCCAGGCGTTTTAGATATTAACCTTGAAATAAATGAAAGCGAAATATTCGGTTTTCTTGGGCCGAACGGGGCTGGGAAATCTACAACGATACGCTGCATCATCGGATTGATAAAACCGACACGGGGCGAGATTGTTGTCCTCGGGAAAAACAGTAGAAACAAGCATATAGAAATTTGCAAAGAGATCGGTTATCTCCCGGGCGATGTTGGTCTGTATAAAGACCTGACCGGCAACGAATATCTTAATCATTTCATCAAGCTGCGGAAAGAAAAAAACTGCCGTAAAAGCAAGGAAAAGCTTCTTTTTTTAAAGGATAAATTTAAAATCGATTTTGACAAAAAAATCGGCACCTATTCAAAAGGGATGAGGCAGATTGTGGGCATCATCCAGGCTTTCATGCACGAGCCTAAGCTTATTATTCTCGATGAGCCTACAAGCGGACTTGATCCGATGATGCAGGAAGAGTTTTTCAACTTGATTATTGAAGAGAAAAAGAATGACAATACTATTTTTCTTTCTTCCCATATTTTGAGTGAAATAGAAAAGGTATGCGACCGTGTGGCAATCATCAAGAAAGGCAAACTGATTCATGTAGAAGAGATGAGTAGCTATCGTTCGATAGTTGGGAAAAACATAAAAATTGAACCAGCAGAATCATTGGAAGACGCATTTGAAATAATCAGGGAAATGAGTGAGGCTGTGGATATCGTATTACGAAACGGACAGATTGAATTCCATTATCGCGGAGAGATGGAGCACCTAATAAGGATTCTAGCCCGATTTAAAATCAAGGATTTTTCCTGTGAGACGCCACGAATCGAAGATATCTTTTTCAAATATTATGAGGATAGATAATATGATAGAAAAAGAATTACTGCTGAGTTTCTTTAAGAGGAATATAAAACTGTCATTAATCGTTACTGGCGTAACGGCCATGATTATCCTACTCCTTATCACAATCTTTCCTGATATGCCAGCGGATAATGCCGGCACTGTTTCTGAAAGTTGGCCTCGAATGATGAAAGATCTTTTTGGTGATCCAGTTTTCAGTTTTACTAATATTTATGGTTGGCTGGATCTGCAAATATTCCACATTACCTACTGGATAGCATTTGGATTGCTTGGGGCCATACTTGCGGCAAATATTATTGCAAAGGAAATCGAAGAGAATACGATTGATATTCTGCTGTCTTATCCGATGACCAGAAATAGTCTTGTTTTCAGCCGGATTATCTCAGTTATGATTATCATGCTGATTGTAACATGCATTATGCTACTAATTTGTATTTTGGGCGTTTTTATTGCAGGGCATGCGATCCGCATAGGAAAGATTGTACATGCGGTACTGTCGGGATTTTTTATATCCATGATTTTCGCTTCAGTCACGCTGTTCATTTCTATTGTAACATCACAAAAAACATTGTCTGTTTTCTTTACACTGGGAATTATGGGATTCTTTTTCCTGTATGAACAGGTGCTAATAAAATTATACCCGGTCCTGAATATGTTTTCTCTGATCAATCCTTTCCATTACTATCAAACAAAAGCTATACTGATAGATAGTATATTTTCATTTCTTAATTATGTCCTGATGGCCGTATTTGTTATCGTCATTCAGATTCTTTCTGTATTTTTCTTTAACAGAAAAGAGATTACCCAATGACTTTAATATATGAAACCATCTCTTTTTCTGAATCACAAGGCACACCGCCTTCACATAACAGCGAGTAAACGGCTACGCTCCGCTTCACCCAAATCGGCTCCCGTTGGTCGCTAACTTCGGGTACTCGCGGAACGTTATACGCAATTCAAAAATATTTTTCTCGATGTATAATGAAGATAGGCTTTCAAAAGGGAATAAATATGATTTTTTGTTAAAGAGGGTTTCCTTTTTGATTTAGCAAATGTTTTTTATACTTAAAGCTATTAGGAGGTATTATGCCAAAAGAAATATTAACAAGATGCGGATATAGGTGTGATTTATGCCTTGCGTATAAAGACAATATTGAAACAAATGACCAGAGAGAGTTTCTCAGTGATACATGGCATAAAATTTATGGATTTCGAATTCCTGCACAGGAAATATATTGTAAAGGATGTATTTCATACGATAATCCTAAGCTAATTGATAACAAATGCCCTGTTCGACCGTGTGTGATTGAAAAAGGATTAGAAAACTGTTCGCAATGTGATGAATACCCTTGTGATAAATTCAACCAAAGAAAAGTAGTATGTGAAGATTTATTAAAAAGTAAAAAAATCTCGATATCAAAAAAAGATTATTCAAAATGTGTCAAACCATATGAAAATAAATTAAGAATTGATGATTTGAAAAAGAATAACCAACCATTTTCAAGACTGCTAAATCCTTTTATAGTACCAAATGATAATCAAATACTAAAATTTATTGAAAGAGATGATATTAAAACTGCCTGGAAAAAAATGTTGAAATTTATTGATAATTCTTATTCTTTTGAAAGAAAAATATTTTTTGGAGGAAAAAAGTATGGCTGGGCAGTCCAATATAAAAGAAGCAAAAAGACTATTATAACTCTATTCCCAGAACGAAAAAGATTTACTGTTCTCTTAATATTTGGCAAATCAGAATTAAAAAAGATTACTGAAGTCAAGAAATGGCTTTCTCCATCTGTTATTAAAAAGATTAACAATACAAAACAGTATCACGATGGAAAATGGGTTTGGTTACAATATGAAGACAATTCTTTTTTAGATAGCATGATTGAATTAATAAAAGTAAAAAGAAAACCAGAAAATAAACAACTAAAAAATCAAATTTATAAAAATTAAGGAAAGCCTATTCTGGTTAGTTTGAACGAAAAATATTGTTTGAACTCACTCCGCTACGCTTCGTGCCACGCTGCGCTCTCCTCATTTCAGTCGTCGGGGCATATAACAGCGGATATGAGGTTCGCCCATCGGCTCGGGGCTCACCCAAATTTGCTGGCGTTTGGCTCCTGCGGAGCATATTATAACGCCAGCAAACATCGTATATGCGCGAACGTTAAGTGTAATGCCTGACTATGATGTATTATAATGTATAATCATCCATGGCTAGGTGGAGGGTGGCTGGTAATCTAGTAATATACGAGAGGTTTACTGTACCCATTATTCTATGAATTTTGTACAAACGTAAAGTTAGATGATTACTCTATTCATAACCTATTTTGAAACAGAAAGAAAAACTAAGAAAAAGAGAGAAAAAAGAAGCTATATCTAAAAGATATAGAGAGGATGTTTTAAAGTGAATTCATTTGAATTACTGCGTGGGGAATGGAAGATTTTTGTTATGCTTTCATCGTTGTTCATATTCTCGTATATTGGGGGACAAGTATTGTTTGTTGTTAATAATGATTTTGCATTAAAAATTGTAGATAAACTTGATTCACCAAGAGAAAAGATTGTCAAAATCATATGTAGATACTTATTTATGCCATATGGCGTTATACGGGCAACATTTATTATTTTTTTTGTAAATTTATTTGGTGGTGCATTGATTTGGTCTTCAATCGGAGGAATTTTTATTATAATTCCATTTATTCACAACATAATGACAGGTTCATTAACTGGGTTGGTTCTAAAAAAGTATCCAGAGAGAATGAATTGGTTAACCCTATTTAATGTGTTTTTTGAGATTGGTGCTTTTATATGCGCCGCGGTTGGTGGTATACAAATTGGAATGAGCATTCTGGGAACTGGGAATATCTACTTATCCATAACTAACTGGAGTAAAATTTTTCTGACAGTAGTTGTTCCTCTTCAATTTATCGGAGCAGTATTTGAGGGATTTCTTTTTAAAAGATTATTTATTGATAAAAATATTTCTTTGCCATATGGACTTAGGATAGAAGATTTATCAATCAAAAAATAATAAAGAATGCAGAAAAGTAGGGAACTACACTTAACAGCGAGTACCCGGCTACACTTCGCTTCGCCTAAATTGGCTCCTGGTGGTCACCAACTTCGGGTACTCGCGAAACGTTATGGAAAAAGAATTTACCGCCAAAATGAGTGAAATTATGAAAAATACAAAGGATAAAAACGATCTGCAAACTATCCCCGGAGTAGGCAAAAGCATTGCCAAGGACTTACGAAATATTGGAATTTGCTCAGTTGAGGATTTAAAAGGTAAAAATCCGGAAAAGCTTTATGAAATGTCTAATCATTTTGAAGGCAAAATCCAAGACCGGTGCTTGCTCTATATTTATCGCGAAGCAGTTTATTTTGCCGAAAATCCCAATCCTGATCCGGAAAAATTGAAATGGTGGAATTGGAAAGATAGGGGCTGATTTTTATTTTCAAAAGCCGATACAATAAATTGGATAAAGAAAAGTAAGTGAAAATCAAAGGAGAAATAACTATGGATGAAAAAGTAAAACAATACATAGAAAAACAAAAATCTCCGCAAAAAGAAGTTATTCTAGCGTTGAGAAAAATATTTTTAAAACGATAAAAAACCGCGAGAAAAAATTCGGTTGGGGTGTAATCGTCTTAGCAGGTGGCAAATTTTATATTGCAGCCATGAAAGAAAGTTGAGACCAAGACCCTATTTATAGTTAATCAGAAAGGAATAGTAAATGAAACTGCAAAAAAATGAAAAATGAACATTGAAGATTTATATTGTAAAGGATGCAAGACAGGTGCTAACTCGGTATTTTGTAGAGATTTTCAAATGAAATTTTGTGTAGAAAATAAAGGACTAGATTATTGTTTTTAATGTGGAGACTATCCCTGCGTTAATTTGATAAATTTTAAGGACGATGAAAATCCACATCATTCAATAGTGCTACATAACCTCAATAATACAAAAAATATAGGAATGAAAAGATGGTTTAATGATCAGAAAAAAAATGGAGTTTTCCGGAATGTGGAGAAGAATATTCCTGGTATGATGACAAGTGTCCAAATTGTAATAGATATGTTAGAAGTTGTATCGATGAGGAAAAAGAAATAAAATAAAAGTTAGAAGTGAATGAATTGAGTCATTACAAGATGAACAAATTAAATGAACTAAAATTTTCATATAGAACAACCAGAGATGGGAAAGTTTTCATTTACTGGCATGATAAACAGGTAAAGACTTTAATAGGTAAACAAGCAAGTAAACTTTTATCAAAAATAAGTAGGGTAGATGATAAAGAAAAACAATTATTACTGGCAAAAGTAACAGGAAATTTCAAAAGAGGAAATGAAAAATAAGTCTATAAGGTATAGACGGCTGCATGATCGCATAACACAGTATTGCCAGTTTTGTTCCTACGTTACTCCACCAAATCCAGTAGGCTAAGATAGGAGTTACCTAAGTCTGCTGAGCTTCGGGAAGACATATATTTTTGTGGGGAACCCAAAATGAAAGTAGTTGTATGCGTCAGATACGGACTGGATAATCTCAGTATAAAGGAAATACCGGAACCTGTACCCGGTGATAAGGAAGTACTTGTGCAGATTCACGCATCCTGTGTGAACACAAATAATCTGGTGGGAATCACGGGTAAACCTTTTTTAACCCGCCTGTTCGGCCCGGGACTAATAAAACCGAAATGCATGATTCCGGGAAGAGATTTTGCTGGAATTGTCAAAGGAATAGGTAGAGACGTCAAGCAATTCAGATCCGGTGACGAAGTATTTGGACACAGTATTAATGATGGTGCATATGCGGAGTTCATTTCCGTTCCTGAAAACGTATTAGCCCTGAAACCAGTCAATATCTCTTTTGAAGAAGCAGCCGCTACGCCTGAATCCGCGTTGGTTGCGCTGAACGCTCTTCGTAATACCGGGCATATTAAATCCGGGATGAATGTACTGATTTATGGGGCGTCGGGAGGTATAGGTACATTTTCAGTGCAAATCGCTAAATCATTTGGAGCTGAAGTCACAGGCGTATGTGGTACAGGCAATATTGAAATGGTTCGCTCAATCGGAGCTGATCATGTCATTGATTACACCAGGGAAGATTTTGTAAAAAACAGACAAACATATGATCTGATACATGCTGCGGTGGGTTACCGCTCGGTCTTCGATTATAAAAGAGCCCTCAGCCCAAAGGGAATATACGTGGCAACAGGCGGCTCAGCAAAGGCAGGATTTATGCCCATGGCGCAGATATTTCAGGTTATGCTTATCGGATCACTGGTTTCAGAAAAAGACGGTAGGCAGCTTTGTTTCGCCCATCTTGACCATATTGAGCAAAATGATCTGGTTTTTATCAAAGAGCTTATTGAAGCCGGAAAAGTGAAACCTGTCATAGATAGATGTTACCCGTTAAGTAAAGTTGCCGAAGCTGTAAATTATTATGGGAAGGGACACTCCCGTGGCAAAATAGCAATTACCGTGAGTCATTGACCCCAAGACATTTTTATTCCGATTATCTTTAAAATATTTTAATTAAATTGTACAAAGTGATATATTATACATAATTATTAAATGATTTTATTCGTTTTTCAAGATAAGGAGAAAATATATTTATGAGAAATAAGCAAGCACTATTGGTTATTGATATGCAAAAAGAAGGCTTGTTAAATAGAGAAGTATTTAGAAAGCAAGAGTTAATTAATAATGTAAATAGCCTAATAGATTTTTTTTCGCAGAAAGAATAAGCCCATATTTTTTATCAGGCATACTAATCAGTCTTTTTTGAAAGAAAACACTGAAGGTTGGCAAATTTGTGAAGAGCTGAATTTATCAGAAGCAGACATAATTATAAACAAGAAAAATGTCAATATCTTTCGAGAACCACATTTTTTAGCTTCGCTTAAGGAGTTTAACATAATAGAGGTAGTTATCACCGGATTAGTTTCCAATGGATGTATTAAAACGGCCGGGCTTGGTGCACTAGAGATGGGATTCTCAGTAGTATTAATTAGCGATGGACATAGCACCTTCCATAAGAATGCGGAAAAGATTATTTCAGATTGGAATTTACACCTGGGAAAGCAGGGAGCCAGGGTAGTTCCCACTGTCTCCTGGTTAAAAATGCAATTATAGATTCCTATAATGTGTAAAAAATAAGGATTAAGATAAAATATTGTAACTGGAGCTGGAAAGCCTATTTGCGTTGGAAAAAATACTAAACTATTTTCCCTACCGGGTAATATAAGTTTCATGATAATCAGGAAATAGGAGAGGAGCCTATGAAAAATGTTCAGGACTCACCTAAGGATATTGATGAATATATTGCCAGCTTTCCGCCTAAAGTACAAGAAATTCTAAAGCAGATAAGAACTACAATTAAAGCAGCTGCACCCGGTGCACAGGAAACAATCAAATATCGAATGCCCACATTTGTTTTAAGTGAGAATCTGGTTCACTTTGCAGCCTATAAGAGCCATATTGGATTTTACCCCATACCTTCTGGAATTGATAAATTCAAGGACGAACTGTTTTCATATAAACATGCGAAAGGTTCAGTGCAATTCCCCATCGATAAGCCAATACCTTTAAGTCTGATCAGAAAAATAGTGGAATTTCGGGTAAAAGAAGTCAAGGTGAAAAAATTAGCCCAGAAGAAGGAATAGTTGAAGAAATAAGGGTCTATAATAGAACAGAAAAATAATACTTTAGATAAATTGGGAATAGTGCAATCTGATCAACCATGATAAACAAAGCACATTCTTTCTGCCAGCACAAAAAAATGCAGTTATATTGAGAGCTGATACCCAGGCTCGGTAATTAAATAATTCCGTTAATAGTTAGTAGTCATTTATAACAAATAATTGACCGGGAGGATGAAAATGAGAGTAGCCATCTATCAAATAGATGCATTTACCAATGAGCAATTTAAGGGAAATCCTGCAGCGGTATGTCCTCTGAAAGAATGGATAAATGATAATTTAATGCAAAACATTGCTGCAGAGAATAATCTTTCCGAAACTGCTTTCTTTGTAAAAAGGGATGATAAATATGAATTACGTTGGTTCACTCCCAAAGGGGAAGTAGACTTATGCGGACACGCTACCTTAGCTAGCACTTATGTTATCTTTACCTATCTGGATAAAAAAATCACAAGGGCTATCTTTCAGACTAAAAGCGGAAGGTTAGAGGTAAGTAAGGAAGGGAGTAATCTGGCTATGATCTTTCCTTCCCGGGAAGGAAAAGCGTGTAATACCCCGGAAGTACTTATAAAGGGTCTGGGAAAGAGACCGAAAGAAGTGTACCTATCCAGGGATTATATGGCGATATTTAACACAGAAGAAGAAATCAGGAATTTAACATTGGATATGGAGGCATTAAAGCAACTGGACGGATTGGGAACAATTGTAACAGCCAGGGGAGAAGGGGTGGATTTTGTCTCCCGGTTTTTTGCCCCGAAGCTGGGAGTGGATGAAGATCCGGTAACTGGTTCCAGCCATTGTACCTTAATACCTTATTGGAAGAGAGTGCTGAGGAAAAATGAATTCGTAGCATTGCAGTTATCTGAGAGAGGTGGAAAACTTTTCTGTACTGATTTGGGTGAAAAAGTCAAAATCTCCGGAGAAGCAGTAACTTATTTAGTAGGATATATCAACATTTAATCTTTTCTTGAAAGGATGAATAGAGTGAAAAATATTGGTGAATACTACGTAAAAACATTTCCAACCAGTCGATTATCCACCATTGATATTGGATTTATTAGTCATATGAAACACTATGTCAGGGCATTAGTAGAACTGGATGTTACGGTAGCGCGCAAACTGATTTATGAAAAAAGAAGGCAGAATCAGAATATATTGTTCCATGCCTGGCTGGTTAAGTGCATCAGCACGGCAGTCGAGGAGTGCAAAGAACTCCATGGCATTAGAAGCGGAAAACGAAAAATCGTTTTATTTGATGATGTTGATATTTCCATCATGATAGAAAGGGAAGTTAAAGGAGAAAAGGTTCCCTTGCCCTATATGATTCGAAAGGCAAACGAAAAGAGTATTACACAAATCAGCAGTGAGATGAAAGGAGGAAAGGGTCAGCCTATTCAGAACGAAGGGGATTATGTTCTGGGGAAGGAAAAGAATGCATTCTTAATGAAAACATATTATGCTCTGCCCGGTTTTCTCAGGAGAATGGTATGGAAATTGATTATTCGAAGCCCTTTTTTAACCAAACAGAATATGGGGACGGTGATGGTAACCTGTGTAGGTATGATGGGCAAAATCAATGGTTGGGTTATCCCGTCAAGCATTCACCCGCTGTCTTTTGCCGTTGGCTCGATTATAAAGAAGCCCGGGGTTAAAAATAACAGGGTAGAGATCAGAGAATATCTCTATATTACAGTGCTGGTCGATCACGATATCATTGACGGTGCACCTGCAGTTAGAGCCCTGTCTAAACTTACCAGACTGGTGGAAAGGGGATTTGGTCTGGAGGGAAATTGAAGATTGAAGGAGATGGTCTTGAAATATAAAAAAGTGATATTTCAAAGCCTGACTAAAGAAGTTTTGTTGTTTATAATTGTTCTATTGATTGATATATTATAGTATTATAAAAAATAAATTTTAAGCAGAAGGATATCTAAAAATGGTTAAATGTATAAATACAGATAAAAGGTATAAATGTATTATAGAAAGTTCAAATAATAAACTTTTTTCGGATACCACCAGGGATAAAGGTGGCTCTGAAGAAGGAATCAGACCTCATGAATTGTTGGAAGCAGCCTTAGCTTCCTGTTTAAATATCACTATTAGAATGACTTTAGATAACTTAAAAATAAAGGCAGATAATATCCTGGTTAAAGTTAATTTGGTAAGAAAAGTTGAAGGCAAAACAATCTTTAATTATGAATATAACATTGATGCAGAGTTAAATAATTATCAAAAGGGAAAAATAGAGGAATCTGTTACCAATTGCCCAGTAAAACAGACCTTACTAAAAGAGATTAGTTTTAACAAAACTAATTAATATGTTTTAATATAAGACCATCTATTAGTTTTTAATGAAAATTTGGTGATTAGGAGAGCTAAATAGGAGGCCAAGTATGCGTATTGATTGTATTATTGGAATGAGCTTAGATGCCCGAGTTGATTGGATAAAAAACCCTCAAGAATTACAGGAAATTTACTACGGTATCGTTATACAATCACAATATGATGGTATCATTTGTGGCAGCAAAACCATATTGGATGCAACTTATGATAAAAAGAATACTGAAAAATATTCCCATCAATAATTAATTGTCATTGATAGTAAAGGTAAAATAAAAAATTGGCCAATTATTAAAAAGCAAGCCTGGTGGAACGATAAGCCTGTTGTTTTTTACTCAAAGGAAACTAAACCTGATTATCTTAATAAACTGGAAGAGGAGAATGTTGATTATATTGTAACAAGGGAACAAAGAGTGGAACTAAAAGAATCATTAAAAGAATCATTATTAATAATTGAAAAAAGTATGGAATTCAAACATTACGAATTGACAGTGGTGGTAGTTTATTAGGGCATATGCTTCGAGAACAGCTGGTTGATAATATTGATGGTGTTATCTCTTTGAAATTAAGGATTGCAAAATAATCAAAAAACAGTATGTTGTTATCGGATATGAAGTACAAAAATGATTAGTATTATTATTTTTTATTTTAAGACCAATAAGAATAAAGAATTTTTAAAGCTTAAACAATTTTACCAGCAAAGTACACCCAACAGCATTTATCCAGCTGTGTTGACCAGCGCCTTCACCAAAATTTCCTCTAATCGAAAGCTCTCTTCAGTAACTTCGGTAAATGAAAAATGTTTGGTGTAATTTGAAATGCTTCCATTAAGGAGAATAAGAGAATGAAAGCTCGGATATTTTACTTTACTGGAACAGGAAACTCCCTCGTAACTGCCAAGAAAATTGCTGAGGGAATAGGAGGATATGTAGATCCAATAGTAAGATATAAAGAGCAACAAACGGTTAAAGTAAAAGAAGAGGTAATCGGAATCGTATTTCCCGTATATCTGGCACAGATTTATGGCATCCCAGAAATCGTGAGGCAGTTTTTGGAGAAGATAGAATATGTAAAAAATAAATATTACTTTATTATATGTACCCATGGTGGATATGCCTATCCAAATGCATTTCCAACGATTAACCGTTGTATTAAAATTGCGAGGTCACATGGCGGGGAAATAAATGGTAGATTCTATGTCAGATTTCCAATGAATAATTTAGATTATGAACATATTCCAATTCCTATTGAAAGAGACACCTCAATAATATTGGCAAAAGCAGAAAAAAAGATAGAATTAATAACTGAAATGATATTAAAAAAGAAAAAAGGAGATATTATTGTTCAGGATGTTTTTAATTTCACGTTAGGGCGCCTATTATCGATTGCCAAGGAACCAATAATGAGATCCATGAGGAAATATGCCCAAGAAAAGGAAGATTCAAGATTAACCTATCCCCAGCTTATCCATTTATCGGACAAGAGTATAAAATTTAATGAAGAAAAATGCATTGGATGCGGGATATGTGAAAAAATCTGTCCTGTTAGCAACATCAAAATGGACCATGGAAAACCATCTTGGATGCATAACTGCGAAATGTGTTTTGCTTGCGATGAATGGTGTCCGCAAAAGGCAATCCATCATTGGGGAAAACTGAAGGGGAAAGACTATCACCATCCTTCTATTGAAGTAAAAGATATTATAGAGCAAAGATTATTCTATGAAAGAAAATCAATGGAACGGTAAAATTGAGAGTCAGGGAGGTATTTGTAAAAACAAATGATGAAAATAATAAAAAAAGAATTCAGCCATATCATTTTAGAAGGCAGCTCTTATGAAGTTGGAAGACAGCAGGCAGAACTCATCAAAAATAATCCAGCATGGATCAGGTTTATTAAATCCGCAAAATCAAAATTTAGTGATAAAGAATTTGAACAAGTAGAAATCTTTTTTGAAAAAGTGTGTCCTGGGCTAAATGATGAATTAAAAGGAATGGCTGATTATTTCGATATTCCCGTTAAAAATATGTCCTTTTACTATCATTCTTATCTTCGCCCATATTGCAGCACTTTTTGTGTTTTGCCTCAAAAATCCACAGATGGGCATGTCTATGTCTGTCGGAATTATGATTTTAATTATAAAGTTGAGGATTACAGGCTGTGTACCACTAAGATAAGTGGTAAATTCAGTCATACTGGATTTTCCACCATGCTTTTTGGGAGAAATGATGGACTTAATGACCAGGGGCTTTGTGTTACGATGAGTTCTACGGGAATGGGTGTGGGAGCTACAAAATGGCTTAGACCTCCAGCTCTTTGCGGATCTCAATTCTGGTTAATCCTGAGAGGAGTACTGGAAAATTGTCAGGATGTTACTGAGGCCATCGCTTATACCAGGAATATTGATATTGCCTATAATATTAATCTGCTGATGACTGATAAAAAAGGAAATGCCTGTCTTCTGGAAACATTTGACGGACAGAAGGCTACGGCAAGACTGGACCATAAGCCATTTTTAGGATCAACAAACCATGCTCTTATTCCTGAGATCAAGAAATGGGCTGGTAAGTCCATGAAACACTCTGTCATCAGATACAGAGCCATAGAAAAATTATTTAGATTAAAGGGAAAATTATCCCTGGAAGATCTGCAAAGATTCTGCTCCCAGAAATATCCTGATGGAATAGCTGTTTTATACTATCGGAAATTTTTAGGAACAACATACTCTATTATCTTTGATCTTACCGATGGAAAGGCTTATATTGCTTTTGGTTCTCCGAATATAAATCCCTGGAAAGTGGTGGAATTAAATAATCCTGAAAAAGCTGTCTACCCCTGTACCTTTATTGAAGAAGTGCCACCAAAAGATTTTATGGAATGGATTGATTAATTAAGATCAAGAATATTGAAGAAAGTGAAGGGATAAAAAAATGGACCATTATGAAAAAAAATTACAAAAGTTTATTAAGGATAATAATATTCAATGTGAGTATCTGCGATTTAACCAATCATGTTATTCAGTATTAGAAGCAGCCAGAGCAGCAAATGTGAATCCTGATGATTGTGTAAAAAATATCTGCTTGATTGATGCAGAAGATAATCTAATTGTAGCTATCGTGAAAGGTAATGATAGGGTGAGTACTTCTAGAGTAGGAAAAGCTTTGCATATAGATAGACCACATACTGCCACCCATGATGAAATTTTACAAAAAACGGGGTATCCCTGTGGTGGAACTCCTTCCTTTGGATATCAGGCTGAATTTCTTATTGATCTGGCAGTAATGGAAAAAGATAACATTATAACTGGAGGAGGGTCTGAATACTCACTCATAAAAATACCTCCGCGAGAGTTGCAGAAAAATAACAATGGTAAAGTTTTAAAAATCAGGAAATGACTTATTCTTATTGCCTATAATTTTATTACCGGGTTCCTAACTTTTTTCAATCATAGGACTGTAGTTAATGAAGTTTTTTATATCATCAAGAGAAGTGAATAATTATCTTGCTGAGGACCAATTGTTAGAAATAAAAGGAGATAGAGATGAATAAGGATATTATAAGAAGAATGGCACAAGTTATTGCAACACTTTTAATACAGAGTATTATACTCTTTGTTTCTGCCGGGACACTGAGCTGGAATTGGGCTTGGCTTTTTATAGTGACTGGAATATTTATTTTAGTGATTAATTATATTGTATTGCCCAGAGAAGTGATTGAAGAGAGAGGAAGAGAAAAGAAAAATGTTAAAAAATGGGATAAAGTATTGATGAGTATAAATATTATCCCAATCTTGGGAATCTATATTCTTTCTGGATTGGATGACCGTTTTAGCTGGAGCCCCGATTTGCATTACAGTATTCATTTGATCGGCCTTGTTGGTGTATTTTTAGGGTCGATGTTATTCACCTGGTCAATGGTGTCAAATAAATTTTTTTCTACTATGGTCCGAATTCAAAGTGAACAGGGTCATAGTATTGCAGCAGAGGGACCATACAAGTATGTGCGACACCCCGGTTATGTGGGTTTTGCTTTAATGGCTATTGCTACACCAGTTGCTTTGGGATCTTTTTATGCTTTATCTATGTCCTTTCTTGTTATGATTATATTCATTGTTCGTACTGCACTGGAGGATAAAACATTACTCAGGGAACTGGAAGGTTATGAAGAATATTCAAAAAAAGTGAAATACAGGTTAATTCCTTTTATATGGCTATATGGTCATATTTAATTGTTTCCAGAGATATAATATAATTAATCAAATTTTTTATATCTTTAAAAATAAAAGTATCAAGGGCTGCACCTAACAGAATTATTTTATTAGTTTTCAATATATATTTGAGCTAATTGGTTTGCTTGGACACCATTGACTGATTAAATTTCAGAGATTGTGTGGAAGTAATTTATGGAAATAAAGTATCGAGAGACTGGCATATGTGGTCTTTCCTGTCGACTTTGTCCACATTATCACATGAAAACCGAAAGTCGTTGCCCGGGGTGTAAAAGTGGTGATAGAATAAGGGTAGGATGCCATTTATCACCTGTGCCATAAAAAGAAAGGGAATTGAATTTTGCTGGGATTGTGCTGAACATGAGATTTGTGAAAAATAAATCAAGATTACTACATTCTGTCTTGAATGATATTGCCATTAAGAAAAAGTATTATCTAAAGATAAGAAGGAGAGAATAAATAATGGAAGAAATTAACCTCAATGATTTTTCATCAACGATTCCCAGGATTAAATATGCCTGTGCTAAACAATCCATTATTGTTTCCCAGGACAAACCTGAACAGCTTTATCCGGACATTGATTTTTTTATTGAACTGCTTGATAATCCAAACAATATTATGAAATGGACAGCAATCCGGGTTATCGGAAACCTGTCAAAAGCAGACCGGGAAGATAAGATTAGCTTCATTCTGCCTCGTTTGCTGGATTTTTTAAGATGCGGAAAGCTAATTACAGTCAATAATACTATTCTAGCGCTGACCGAAATTGCCAGGAACAAACCAGAACATTCAGAAAGAATTATGGATGAACTTCTTAAAATAGAAGACTATCGTCTTGAAACACCGGAATGTACCAATATTGCCATTGGTAAAACATTAATTGCTTTTGATAAGCTGAAGGGCTTGATAAAAAATAAAAGAAAAATTCTACCATTCATTGAAAAGCAAAAAAATAATCCCAGAAATGCCACCAGGAAAAAAGCGCTAATAATATACAGGAAATTCCTTAAATAGACAGATGTAAAAATTGATAATAATTTTTTAAGGAGGAGCGAAGATGACTCAAGTTTTATCCGTTTGCGGATTATTATGTGACCAATGTGAATATTTCAATAGCCATTGCAAAGGCTGTCAAGCTGTCAGAGGATCAACCTTCTGGGCACAAGAAGCTTTTCCAGATAAAATATGCCCTCTGTATCAATGCTCGGTTATGGAAAAAAGATATTCTCATTGTGGTCGGTGTCCTGAACTTCCCTGTAAAAAGTATGCTGACCTCAGAGATCCTAATATTTCTGAAGAAGATCATAATCAATCAATAACAGAAAGAGCTTCAAGACTGAGACAGATGGCAAAATAGTATAGTAATGAAGATTGTGTAGCAAAAATTAAGTAGTTGAATCATGCTACATATTATTATCTTATATTATCAGGTCCGGTACCATCAAATATAGATCACAGAAATCAATGCAGGTGATTATTTTAGATGTTCTTTTTAAGAAGAATCGGAAAACAAGAAGATATTACAAATATAGTTTTATTCTTTCCATTAGCATGCCTTAAAGGACAACAATGGGACGATGAAAGAATCTATATTTTAATAAGAGGTGATAATATGGATTATACTCATATTATGAGGAAACTTTCAATCTGTGGATTGGATTGTGGACGATGTGCTGATTATGAAGATGGAGAAATAAAGGCATTAAGTGCAAAACTGTTTAATTTATTAAAAGGTTATGAAAGATTAGCGGAAATTAAATCAAACTTGAATCATATCTTTAAGGATTATAATAAGTTCAGGAAAATATTGGAAATATTTGCTGATTCGTCATGTGGTGGATGTAGAAGTGAGAATGTTAAATGCCCTATTGATTGCTATGCCCAGATCTGCCAGAAAGTGAAAAAGGTAGATTTTTGTTTTCAATGCCCTGAATTTCCTTGTGATAAACAGTTTGGGGGAAGGATGAGAGAACGATGGATTGAGAGAAATAATCGTATGAAAAAAATGGGAGTCGTTGAGTTTTACCTTGATCAGAGTAAATTATCCAGGTATTAAGCTTGGCACCACCAAAGTTACTGGCATGCGATAAATAAGGATAAAAATATGATGGTATTAACAATATTTGTTTCATATCAACTATGAGTGGCCAAATAAATCATAATGATCAGCATTATAATAGTGATTTTTAAAAGAGGCTTTCCAGATAATAAATGAAAAACACAAATTGAGATCAAGAGATGATAATTTTTTCTATTACCATATTAACACTTATAGCATCTGTTGTTGGCACCATTACTGGTTTTGGGCTATCTACGGTTATGATTCCGGTTTTGCTTATTTTTTTCCCACCAATTGAGGCAATTTTTTTAGTTTCAATTATTCATTGGTTTGGAAATATATGGAAAGTACTTCTTTTTCGCAAAGGTTTCGATTTGAGATTGCTTTTGCTTTTTGGAATAACAGGATTTTTTACCAGTTATCTGGGGGCATTTATCTCCCTTGGTTCAAATGAAGAAATTCTACTTCGTATTTTTGGGGTATTTCTTTTTGCTTATGCACTTTTTCTAATTTTTCAGACCAGTTTTAAAGTACTGGCGTCAAATTCAACTGCCCTACTAGGGGGTTTACTATCAGGCTTTTTTGCAGGGATCTTTGGTATGGGAGGGGCAATTCGTAGTATGTTTCTCTCTACCTTTAATCTGCCAAAAAAGGTTTATATTGCTACAGTCGGAGCCATTGGATTGTTAATAGATTCAACCAGGATCGTTACCTATTTTATAGGAGGAGCTCAATTGTCAGAATTGCTCTGGTGGGGTTTGCCACTTTTTATTACCATATCATTTATAGGTGCAAAAATTGCCCAGAATATTGTGGATAAAATACCTCAGGACAGATTTCGAATGGTAATCGCTCTTTTTCTTTTAATCATTGGGATAAAACTCATAATTTGGCCTTGACTAAAATAATCATTTTATTTCTTGCTGACAGAGTTGATTTTACTTATTTTCTTAAAATTCTTTTGAAAACTACTTATATATTCTGTAAATTAATATTATGTTAGAATATGCTAAAATGTTAATAACAAAATAATACATCAGGGGGAGATATATGATTATTAAAAAACTATCAGATATGCCTATCATGAAAACTGCACATAATGTTGATGCCAGAAATCTCTATAACACCGAGAATGCAGTCATTTCTGTTATTACGTTAAGGCCAGGACAATCTTTAAAAAAACATATTACGCCTGTAGATGTGGCTTTTTATGTTTTACGTGGCAAGGGTGTAGTTGAAATAGGAAACGAGAAAAAAGCTGTGGAAACCGATACTTTAGTTGAGAGTCCGAAGGATATCGTGCATTGCTGGTATAATGAGAGCGATACAGATCTTTCCTTTATGGTCATTAAGGTACCCAGACCTGACAGGGAAACCAAGTTCATTTCATAATGACATCTTTAAAAGGTAATCAAAATAAAAATTATAAAAATAAAGTTGAAATGTACAAGTTGGTATGATGAAAATTTTAGTAGCATACAAATCAAAAACAGGATTCACAGAAAAATATGCTCGCTGGATAGCTGAAGAACTGAAAGCAGATATTTTTGATTACCATAAAGTGAAACAAAGCAAATTAGAGAGATATGATATCATTATTTATGGTGGCAGTCTTCATGCTGTGGGGATTATAGGAGTAAAAATAATAACCCAGAATCTCAATAAATTGAAAGACAAGAAGGTAATTGTTTTTGCTGTGGGTGCATCCCCCTTCCGGCAAGAGGTGATCAAGAAAGTTAGAGACGAAAATTTTTCTAAAGAAGAACAGGAATATATTAAATTCTATTATCTTCGTGGCGGTTTTAATTATAATAAATTACCTCTTTGGGATAAAATTCTAATGAAACTGCTACAAATGAAATTAAAGAGAAAAAAGATTTTGACACCTGATGACAAAGGATTGCTAAATGCTTACAAAAAACCAGTAGATTTTACCTGGAAGGGAAATATAGCAGAAATAGTGTCCTATGTGCAGTCTCTTAGTGCCTAAAATAGTACCTTGTTTTTTATAGATTTGGAGCACATATAAATGATTTTACCTCATGCCAGGGATTTAGATTTTGATAAGTTAATGGAAAAGCTATATTCTGAGATTTTGGCTTTTGATCATCTCCCCTTGATTAATAAGATAAAAAAACAAGAAGAATATTCTTATCGAGTTTTAATAAGTACAGTATTATCTTCTCGTACTAAAGATGAAATTACTGCTCAGGCTACAGAAAGGCTATTCAGAAGAGCACCAGATGCAGTAAGTTTATCCCGAATGGCTGAAGAGGAGATTATAAGTTTAATTTATCCGGTCGGATTTTATAGGATAAAGGCAAAAAATATAAAAAACCTTGCCCATATTCTGATCAAGAAATATAACAGAACAGTACCTGCTAATATTAGCGATTTAATGCAATTACCTGGAGTTGGTAGAAAGACAGCAAATCTAGTTCTGGGTATTGCTTTTAATATTGATACTATTACTGTGGATACCCATGTTCATCGAATATCTAACCGTATTGGTCTTGTTCAGACCAAAAGCCCAGCAGAGACAGAGCAGGATTTAATGAAGATATTGCCACAAAAATACTGGATTTTTTTTAACACCTATTTAGTAGCACATGGTCAAAAAATATGTAAACCTATCTCACCATGGTGTTCACAATGTAAGGTTATTTCATTTTGCCAGCGGATTGGAGTGGTCAAGTATCGATAATTAAGCTAATATAAAAACAGCTAAAATCAACTTTTACAACCTCTGTGATAATAAAGCAGTATAACTTAAAATAAAATTTGCATCGCTTTCCATCCAGTTTTATTAAGGAGAACAGAATCAGGAGAAATTTTCCAGCAGAAATTATAGAAAAAGTGGATTTTTTTAATAAAATGTATTAAAATTAAAGACTGTCTGCATCTATATTAGATTGAATTAAAGGGAACATTGTTTTATCTTTCTGGAGAGGTACCGAAGTGGTCATAACGGGATCGCCTGGAGAGCGATTGGGCGGCCAAAAGCTGTCTCGCGGGTTCGAATCCCGCCCTCTCCGCCATATTTTGGAATGATGACCGTGCTAGATGGGGAGTTAGCGGTGCCCTGAACCTGCAATCCGCTAGAGCAGGGTCGAAAGCCTATTTAAGGTCTTATCTTTTCAAGGTCTGACTGGAATAAGTGATGTTGAAGACTGGGTCCTGTGCAGCAAAGAATTACTAATCCCGTCAGGTCTGGAAGGAAGCAGCGGTACGTAAAACTCTTTGGGTGCCGCAGGGAAACCTGGTTGGAGTTAACTGTTTCAATATCGCTTGGGAAGGTAGATCGAGGATAGGGCACGGTCATCTCTTTGCAAGAATTATATCAGAATTGTGACGGAAATTGTAAATGGCTCAATACCAATCCATCTATAGAAAATGGAGACCTCAATCTTTTGAAGATGTTGTAGGTCAGAATCATATCATTCAGACCCTAAGGAATGCTATTAAGCTGAATCGAATCTCCCATGCTTACCTTTTTTCCGGTCCTCGTGGTGTTGGGAAAACTACTACTGCTCGAATTCTGGCTAAAGCCCTCAATTGCCAGAATGGTCCTACAGAGCATCCCTGTAACCAATGCTCCTGTTGTATCCGTATTAATAAAGGTCAATCTATGGATGTATTGGAAATTGATGGAGCTTCAAATCGTGGGATTGAAGAAATTAGAGAGTTAAGAAGTAAAATTGGTTTTGCTCCCGCAGAGGGAAGATACAAAATATATATTATCGATGAAGTGCATATGCTAACTAATGAGGCGTTTAATGCTTTGTTAAAGACTTTAGAAGAACCTCCCAGTCAGGTGTTATTTATTTTCGCTACTACTGCATCTCATAAGGTTCCTAAGACAATTTTATCTCGTTGCCAATGTTTTTATTTTCATAGAATTTCCATTGAGGAGATGGTAGAAAAATTAAAAAGAATTGTCGAAGAAGAAAAACTAAATATTGATTTATCTTCTTTGCGTTTAATTGCCGAAAGTGCTACTGGTTCTATGAGAGATGCAGAAAGTATCTTAGATCAGGTTATTACTTACAGTGAAAACAAGGTTACACCAGAAGAGGTCAGGGATATTTTGGGACTTATACCACGTGAAACATTCTGGCAATTAATAGAGGCTATAATTAATCATAATACTGAGATAGGACTTAAGTTGATTAATAAGTTAGTCAGAGAAGGAGTAGAGCTAAATCAATTTGTCCAGGATTTACTTATTTATACTCATAACATTTCTCTTCTTAAAATTTTAGGCAAAGATAATCCTTATTCTCATCTTTACCTGGAAAGCTCAGAGTCGGACAAAATCTGGGAATCGTTGGTAAATACTGATATCAAGACCATATTTGATATTATAGAAGAATTAAAAATAATTGAGGAAAGGATAAGGTTCCATCATTATCCCTGGGTTTTATTGGAATTAATGATAGCAAAGCTAACTCATGCTAAAGACAAATCTACCCAACAGGAAGCCCTTGCTGCAGATATGATTAGTAAAAGAGTTACCGTGAAAAAGGTAGAAACAATACAGCCATCAATAGAGAAGGACAAAAATAAATATCCTTCTAAAGATGAAGTCACCACGAATATGAAAAGCCCAAAAAAGTATGAACTGGAGAAATTCTGGCCAAAAGTACTATCCAGAATAAAGAAGGAAAAAATTTCTCTTTATGCTTTTTTAATGGCTGGAAATAATATTGGCATTGAGGATGACCAATTAATTGTTAGTTTTTCCACAGATTGTCTTTTTCATAAAGAAAGTCTGGAAAAAAAGGAAAATAAAGAAAAGGTAGAGACAATTTTAAAAGAAGAATCAAATTGTGAAGTTAAATTGAAATGTATTATCGAAGAAAATAAGAGCAAGGAAGATAAAAACTTTGCTTTAGAAAAGAATAAAGGTAAAATTAAAGATAACCATTCTCTGGTTAAACCAGTGGAGGAAGAGAAGAAAAAGAATGATAGCAATAAAGAGGAAAATTTGACTGAGAATAATATTTTAAAAAGAGCTCGTGACTTATTTGGTGGAGAGATAAGCAAAGAATAAGAAAAGAGGTTGTTAAATATGGATATGAAATTCTTAATGAAGCAGGCTCAAGAGATGCAGAAAAAAATGGAAGCTCTAAAAGAAGAGCTATCCCTTAAGGAAATAAAAGTTACCTCCGGGGGCGGCATGGTTGAATTAGTTATTAATGGACAGCAGGAAATTAAAGAGATTCATATTGAGCCAGATATTATTGACTCTGAAGATAAAGAAATGTTAGAAGATTTAGTTCTAGCAGCAGTCAATGAAGGGATTAGGCAATCTAAAGAAATGGTAAATGAAGAAATAATGAAATTAACTGGTGGTATGAATCTACCAGGATTATTTTAATGGTTAATGAAAAATGAGTTATCAATATGCAAGACCATTAGCTATATTAATTGATGAATTATCAAAACTCCCTGGTATCGGCCCCAAGACTGCCCAGAGATTGGCATTATATATTCTAAATATTCCTAGAGAAGAAGCAGGAGTATTAGCTCAGTCTATTATCAATGCCAAGGAGAAGATTAAAAGATGTCAGATTTGTCATAATCTTACTGACCAGGATATCTGTGAAATCTGTCAGGAAAAGACCAGACAGAGAGATACTATTTGTGTTGTAGAAACAGCGCGAGATTTAATGGCACTGGAAAAGACAGGGGGATATAAGGGATTGTATCATGTTTTACAGGGAGCCATTTCTCCTCTGGATGGAGTAGAACCAGATCATCTAACTATTGATCATCTTATTTCTCGCTTAAAAACTGAGAAAATAACGGAAATTATTTTAGCTACCAATCCTAATATTGAGGGAGAAGTAACTGCTTCCTATATTGCCAGGCTGGTTAGACCTTTAGGTATAAAGGTAACAAGAATCGCCTATGGAATACCCATAGGGGGTGATTTGGAATATGCTGATGAAGTAACCTTAACACAAGCCTTAATAGGAAGGCAAATTTTTAAAAATGAAAAATAAGATGATAAATCATTAATGGAGGTATTTCTTATGAAAAAAATTATTGAAGTTCGATGGCATGGCAGAGGTGGGCAGGGTGCTGTTACCGCGTCTAAATTGCTTGCCACTTCTGCCCTGGCTGAGGAAAAGTATATTCAGGCTTTTCCTGAATACGGACCAGAAAGGATGGGTGCACCCATTCAGTCTTTTACCAGGATAAGTGATGAACCAATTAAGATTCACTGTCATGTAACTAATCCAGATATGGTAGTGGTACTTGATCCAACCCTAATTGGCACCGTTGATATTACTGAAGGATTGCCTGAGAAGGGCATAATTGTGGTCAATACTAATGAAACTCCAGCTGAAATAAGAAAAAAACTTGCTGTAAAAGGTAAAAAAATATTTACTATTGATGCCAGTAAAATTGCTCAAGAGGAGTTAGGGCGTCCATTACCCAATACCCCGATGATTGGAGCCTTAATTAGGGCAACAGGATTGTTAAAGTTAAAAAATGTGATTAATGATATAAAGAGTAAATTTTCCGGTAAATTTGGCCAAAAAGTTATTGAGGGAAATGTAAAAGCAATAGAAAGAGCATATCAGGAGGTGAAAAGCGAATGAGCGCTATTAAACAAAAGGGATGGAAAGAGATTCCCAAAGGAGGTTTGATTCTGGAAGCGGGAAACTCTGAACAGTATGAGACCGGTTCCTGGCGTTCTCAAAGACCGGTAAGAGATGAACAAAAATGTACCCATTGCCTGATTTGCTGGGTCTTTTGCCCTGATTCTTCAATTATAGTAGAGGATGGCAAAATCAAGGGTATTGATTATAAGCATTGTAAGGGTTGTGGGATTTGTGCTGCTGAATGCCCGGCAAAAGCTATTGAAATGAAAGATGAAAATGAATTTAGAGAAAAGGAGGGAGTAAAAAAATGAGCACTAAGACAGTAGCTATTACTGGAAATGGAGCAGCTGCTTATGCTTTTAAACAGATAAATCCTGATGTTGTAGCTGCTTATCCTATTACTCCGCAGACTGATCTGGTTCAGAGTTTTTCTCAATATGTAGCTGATGGACTGGTTCATACTGAGCTTATTACTGTAGAAAGTGAACATAGTGCCATGAGTGCTTGTGTTGGAGCTGCTGCTGCCGGTGGTAGAGTTATGACTGCAACTTCTGCCAACGGACTGGCTTTAATGTTTGAAATTTTATATATTGCGGCTTCCAGCAAATTACCCATAGTTATGCCGGTAGTTAATAGAGCATTATCTGGACCTATTAATATCCATTGTGACCATAGTGATACTATGGCAGCTAGAGACGCGGGGTGGATTCAGATTTATTCTGAAAATGCTCAGGAAGCTTATGATAACATTATTCAAGCAGTTCGTATTGCAGAAAATATGAAGGTTAGACTACCAGTTATGGTTATGTATGATGGATTCATCATCTCTCACGGCATTGATAGGGTTGATTTTTTAGATGATACCACTGTCCACGATTTTGTTGGCAAGTATCAACCCAATTATCCACTGCTTGATATTGACAAACCATTAACCTTTGGTCCTCTGGATCTCTATGATTATTATTTCGAGCATAAGCGTCAACAGGCTGAAGATATAAATAATTCTAAACCGGTTATACTGGAAATTGCTAAGGGATTCAGGGAAATTTCAGGTCGAGAATATGGTCTATTTGAATCCTATCATTTGGAAGATGCTGAAACTGCCATTGTTGTTTTATCATCAGCTGCTGGTACTACCAAGACGGTAGTTGATGAGTTAAGAGGCAAAGGTAGAAAAGTTGGTCTTTTAAAACCGAGAATTTTTAGACCATTCCCCTATATGGAAATTGCACAAGCCCTGTCACATCTGAAGGCGATTGCCATACTCGATCGCTCTGTCTCTTTTGGAGGTTTTGGAGGTCCTCTCTTTACTGAAATTAGGTCAGCAATGATGGAATTTGGAAAGGCACCACAGAACATCAATATAATCTTTGGTTTAGGTGGACGAGATATTAACCAGCAAGATATCACGGGGATTTATGATCAATTGGATGAAATTGTGAAATCTGGTAAGGTGAAAGAAAGAATACAATATCTTGGAGTAAGAGAATAGGTGGTGAAATAAAATGGCAAAATTAAAAGAATTAACTAAGAAACAGGATGTTTTAAGCCCGGGACATCGTTTATGTGCCGGCTGTGGTGCTTCTATTGCTGTTCGGCAGGTTTTATCTGCCTGTGATGACCCTGTAGTAGTAGCCAGTGCCACTGGTTGTCTGGAAGTAGCAACTACCATTTATCCCTATACCAGTTGGCGTTCATCATTCATTCATAATGCTTTCGAGAATGCAGCTGCTACTATCAGTGGTGTGGAGGCTATGTATCAATCCCTCAAGAAACAGGGAAAGATTGATAAAGAGATAAAATTTATTTCTTTTGGTGGAGACGGTGGTACCTATGATATTGGCTTACAGTCTTTATCTGGTGCCTTAGAGAGAGGTCATGACTTTGTCTACGTCTGTTACGATAATGAAGCCTATATGAATACTGGTATTCAACGTTCCAGTGCTACGCCTCGTGGAGCTTGGACTACTACTACTCCATGTGGTGAAGTAATTCCTGGTAAAACACAATACCAGAAGGACTTAACCGGGATTATTGCGGCTCATAAAATTCCTTATGTGGCACAGGCTTCCCTCTGGCGCTGGAATGACTTAATTGATAAAGCGCACAAAGCTTTCTATACCAAGGGACCAGCCTTTTTGAATGTGCTGTCTCCCTGTCCCAGGGGTTGGCGTTTTCCCTCAGAAGATACTATCAAAATGGCTAAACTTTCTGTTCAGACAAATTTTTGGCCATTGTATGAAGTAGAAAATGGTAAATGGAAATTAAACTACAAACCAAAAGAGAGATTACCAGTGACTGAATGGATGGGACCACAGGGTAGATATAAACATCTTCTTACCCCGGAGAATAAATCATTAGTAGAAGAGATACAACAAGAAATTGACGATAACTGGGAAAGATTGCTTGCTCTATGCGGAGAGAAGTAATAACATAACAGGTAATATGCAACGACAATAGGACATTTTCTTTACCTATTTCTATTTAGGGAAGGTAAGAAGTCTATTGGACATATAGACTGCTCTAATTTTTTCTTTCGATTAGGGCAGTCTATTAATTTAACTAATCTTTATCTATTTAAAATTTGTTTACAAGTATTATATAATTAATTGTAGGAGAAACATAGTAGGAATATATTGCTAAAAGAAGACGAGGAGGATTAAAGAATGGTGGAAAAATCTACCGAAAAAACTAAAAGAGGTTTAGCTCAGATGTTAAAAGGCGGAGTAATTATGGATGTAGTAAATGCAGAGCAGGCTAAAATAGCTGAGAATGCAGGTGCAGTGGCTGTCATGGCTTTAGAAAGAGTGCCAGCTGATATTCGTGCTACTGGCGGTGTAGCACGTATGGCAGATCCCAGGAAGATAAAAGAAATTATGGAAGCAGTAACAATTCCGGTAATGGCTAAGGCCAGAATTGGGCATTTTGTTGAAGCCCAAATATTAGAAGCTCTAGAGGTGGATTATATTGATGAGAGTGAAGTGCTGACACCGGCAGATGAAAAATATCATATCAATAAATATAATTTTAAAGTTCCTTTTGTTTGTGGTGCTAGAAATTTAGGAGAAGCCTTAAGAAGAATTGCGGAAGGTGCAACAATGATTAGAACCAAAGGAGAAGCCGGTACTGGAAATATTATAGAGGCAGTAAAGCATATGCGTTGTATGAATGAGGAAATTAGATCATTAAAGGGATTAGATAAAGAAGAATTAATCATTAAAGCCAAAGAGTACGGTGCTCCTTTTGAACTACTAATGGAAACCGCATCCTTAGGTAGATTGCCAGTAGTCAATTTTGCAGCAGGCGGTATCGCTACACCAGCTGATGCAGCGTTAATGATGCAATTAGGCTGTGATGGTGTTTTTGTGGGTTCTGGCATTTTTAAATCTGAAGATCCAGAAAAGAGGGCAAAAGCAATTGTAGAAGCTACAACACATTATAATGATCCAAAGCTTATTGCCAGAGTTTCTGAAGGATTAGGTCAGGCAATAAAAGGAATCTCTATAGACAAAATCCCTGATGAAGAAAAGATGCAGGTAAGAGGCTGGTAATTATTTGATACCCATAATATCTTAACGAGTAAAAAAGTTGAACAATTGTTGAGAATTAAGGAGCATGGTATATGAAAGTAGGAGTTTTAGCACTACAGGGAGCATTTTTAGAGCATTTAATGATGATCAAGCAATGTGGACAGGAAGGGATTCCTATAAAAAACAAATTTGAGTTGAATCAAATAAAGTCCCTGATAATACCTGGTGGAGAAAGTACTGCCATTGGCAAGTTAATGAGTAGAAATCAATTGGATGAAAGAATCATTGATCTTTATAATCAGACTAATATTCCTATTTTCGGAACTTGTGCTGGCATGATTTTATTAGCAAAAAAGATAGAAGGACAACATCAACCTACTTTAGGATTAATTGATATTACTGTCAGGAGAAATGCCTTTGGTAGGCAGATTGAGAGTTTTGAAGTTGGATTGGAAATTACTGGAGTCACTCCTCCTCTCTTTAAGGGTATTTTTATTAGAGCTCCTTATATTACCAAAACTGGGGAAAATATCCAAAAATTGTGTTATTTTGATCAAAATATTGTATTGGCCAAAGAGGAAAATATTCTGGTTTCATCTTTCCATCCCGAATTGGGAAATGATTTGAGAATACATCAATATTTTTTGAAAATGTGTCAATAAATTTTAATAATTTTTCTTGACAACTCCCCCTATCTCTGTTACTATCTTATTTGCCCTTCTTAAGGTAGAACCATTCTTTGGTTTAAACCGGGGGGTCCTGTACCTTGATAAACAAATAGCACCCAGCCAGATGCTTTGAT